>Ga0070737_10003213_pt1 | contig 18013 bp, 5 predicted proteins | sample Coa_R1_10_FD_66438 | JGI IMG/M metagenome (GOLD analysis project Ga0070737, IMG submission 66438) | Surface soil microbial communities from Centralia Pennsylvania, which are recovering from an underground coalmine fire - Coalmine... | ecosystem: Environmental > Terrestrial > Soil > Unclassified ...
CTGGCGGTGGCGAAGACGATCGCACCGTGCTGGCGGGCCATCTGGATCGCGGCCAGGCCGACACCGCCGCTGGCGGCGTGGATGAGCACGCGGTCTCCGGGCTTCAGTTGCGCCCAGTCGAATGCGAGCCGGGCGGTCAGTGCCGCGGCGGGAATGGTCGCCGCATCGATCGCGCTCACCCCGTCGGGAATCGGCGCCAGCAATTGGGCCGGCACGTTGAACCGGCTGGAGAACGCGCCCTGCATGAAGCCGTAGACGCGTTGGCCGACCTCGAGTCCGGTGACACCGTCACCCAATTGTGTGACGATGCCCGCAAAGTCGCCGCCGATCGGGCCCGGATCGCCCGGGTAGAGGCCCAACACATTGAGCACATCCCGGAAGTTCAGCCCAGCGGCCTCGACCCGGACCTGCACATAGCCCTCGCCGGGCGCCTGCACTTCGGTCTCGGTCAGGCGCAGGTTGTCGATCGCGCCCCGTTCGGTGGGTGCCAGGACGTATTCGGCTGTACGCGGTACCGCGAGGTGACCGTTGCGTGCCCATTGCAGTAACCGGGACGCAAGGAACTTTCCTTGACGCAGTGCGAGTTCCGGCTCGCCGATCGGAATGCCGAGAAGACCGGCCAGCGAGTGCACGGCCTCCTGAGAACCGTCGTAGTCGACCAGCCTGCAGTGCAGGCCCGGTTCCTCGTTGATGATCGTGCGGCCGAGTCCCCATAGCGCCGCCTGCACCGGGTCGACCGGTTCGCCGGATTCGGTTGCCACAGCCCGTTCGGTGATGATCCAGAGTCCGCCCGGAAGCTTGGCCGCTCCGTCGCTCTGCAGCGTGTGCACTGCGCTGAGCAGGTGGGCGATCTCTGTCTCCAGCCGTGCGGCACATTCAGCTATCGACTCGTCGGCACCCGGCCCGGCGCCGCGCCAGACGACGCCGGAGAACGGCATACCGCGCTCGCGAGCCTGGGCCAACAGCGCACCCAGCAGTTCGGTAGTGCGGTCAAACGAGACGCAGCCCGGCAGTTCGGCTGCCAGTTCGTCGAATCCGGCGACTAGCCATGTGCCGCTTGCCTTTCCGGCGCCGTCACTCGATGGTGGGGGCGGCACCTCGTGCCAGCCGAGGCTGTACAGCAGCCTGGTGGCGTCGCCGCCGAGCCCGCGCAACAACGCCTCCCGGGGCGCGCGTTTGACCGTGAACTCGCGAATCCCGCCGAGGTGGCCGCCATCCCGGCTGACGAAGTCGAGGTCGAAGACTTGGGTTTCGCTGTCGAGGCCGTTGGTGTGCCACTTTGCGCGGCAGTAAAACCTGCGAGGCATCTTTTCCCGCAGCGCCACTTGCCCGTAGCGCAACGGCAGGAACAGATCGCTCACGCCTTGTTCGGCGGCAAGAAGTGCCGGGAACGCCGGGAAGGCGACTCCGGTGCACAGGTCGAGCAGCACCGGATGCATGGGCTCGGTGCCGAGCTGCTCGGCCAGCTCTTCGCCGACGGTGATGTCGCCGATCGCCTCACCCTCGCCGAGCCACAGCGACTTCAGGGAACCGGACCAGGTGGGCCCCCACGCCAGTTCCATGTCGGCGAAGGTCTCGAACAACTCTTGCGGACGCATGCGGTTCGAGCGCTCGATCACTGCGTCGATGGGGTCCGCTTGCTCGGGCGTCGCCTCGTCGTCGACGCCGGTGGTGACGGTGCCGTCGGCGTTCAACGACCACTCGGAATCGGGAACGCCGTAGGGGCGGCTGTGCACCTGGAATTTCCAGCCGCCGCCCTCGAGCGGATGCAGCGTCAGCTGCACCTCGCGGGAATCTTTCTCGGGCAGGATGATCGGCTCGTAGAAAAAGACGTCTTTCACCCGCGCCGGGGGGCCGACGGCGGCCAGGGCCATCGCCGCATAGGTCGCCCCCGGAACGACGACGGTGCCGTAGATGACGTGGTCGGAAAGCCACGGCTGCGATTTGACGGACAGCCAGCTGGTGTATACGCAGTCGCCGGAGGCGAGATCCTTTGCGCTGCCCAAGATTCCGGATGACACGGCACCGTTCACGGAGATGCCGGACGTCTTGGGCCAGAAACGACGGCGCTCGAACGGATACGTGGGCAGCTCGAGTCTGCGGCGGGGCTCATGCTGCAACGCAGCGAATTCGGGCCGATGGCCGCTGACGTAGGCCCCCGCCAGCGCTTCGGCGATCTGACGCCGGTCCCCTACGCCTTTACGCAGCGACACGATCGCACGCGGCGCGGCCAAGTGTTCCGGCCAGACCTGTACGGCAGCCCCGGTCAGCACCGGTTGCGGACCGATCTCCATCAACACCGAGCAGCCCAGCGCCGCCACGGTGCGCACGCTTTCGGCGAACTGCACCGGCTGGCGGGAATGCCGCCGCCAATAGTGAGCGTCGAGTGGGGTTGCCGCCGTCAGCACGGTGCCCGTGCGGTTGCAGACCAGCGGCAACGTCGGCGCAGCGAACTCCAACCGCGCTGCGTACGACTCGAATTCACCGAGCACCGGTTCCAGCAACTCCGAATGGAAGGCGTGGCTGGTTTCCAGCCAGCTGCAGCGGATTCCGTCGTTTCCAAATCGGGCGACTATCTCTTCCAGGTCCGCTCCCGGGCCCGACAGCACCGTATTGGGGCCGTTGTAGGCCGCGACCGACACCCGGGGAAATTCGGTGGCGACTTCCTCGACGTTCTTGGCGTCGGCGAAAACCGCAACCATGCGCCCGCCTTCGGGCAGGCCGCCGAACAGCCGACCACGCTCGGCGATCAGCCGTGCCCCGTCCTCGAGGCTGAACACCCCGGCCACACACGCCGCCGCGTATTGGCCGACGCTGTGCCCCAGCACCACATCGGGCTCCACACCCCACGACTGCCATAACCGGGCCAGGCCCATCTCGACGGCGAAAAGCGCCGGCTGCGCAAACGAGGTGTGCCGCAACGTCTCTGCGGTGTCCCTGTCGGTGGCGAACATCACCTCCAGCAACGGGCGCGGCAGGATCTCGTCGGCCGCGTCCGCGCAATGTGTCACGGTTTCCGCGAAAACCGGCTCGGCATCGAACAACTCGCGTGCCATTCCCGGATACTGACTGCCCTGGCCGGTGAACAACCACGCCGTCGTCGGCCGGTCGGTGCACTCGCCGCGCAGCACACCGGGGCGCAGCCGGTTCTCGGCCACGTCGGCCAGGCCGTCTCGAGCTGACCGGACCGAATCGACGACCAGCGCGGCCCGGTGTTCGAAATGCGAACGACCCACCCCTGCCGTCAGGCACACATCGGCGACGTCGGCTTCCGGGTGGGCGTCCAACCAAGAGCCGTACCGCTGCGCCAACGCCACCAGTGCCTGCGGCGACCGGGCCGAGAGCGGCAGCACACTCACCGATTCGTCGTGAGCGTCCAACTCGGGCTCCGCAGTGGACGCCGGTGCCTCTTCGATCAGTACGTGTGCGTTCGTGCCGGTGAATCCGAAGGAGCTGACACCGGCGCGCCGCGGCCTGCCATTGGGCTGCCAAGGAGTCGGCTTGTCCACCACCCTCACCGGCAGCGAGTCCCACGGGATATGCGGCGACGGCGTGTCGAAGTGCAGGCTGGCCGGCAGCACTCCATGTTGCAGCGACAACACGACCTTGATCAGACCGGCGGCCCCGGATGCCGACTCGAGATGGCCGATGTTGGTCTTCACCGATCCCATCAACAGTGGGCGGGCCGAGTCGCGGCCGGCGCCATAGACGGTGCCGGCCGCCTGCGCCTCGATCGGATCACCCAGCGGGGTGCCCGTGCCGTGCGCCTCGAGGTAGTCGACATCCTCGCCGGCCAGCCCGGCACGGGCCAGGGCTGTGGCGATAAGCCGTTGCTGTGCACCACCATTCGGCACAGTCAAACCGCTGGACGCGCCGTCCTGGTTGACCGCGCTGCCCGGGATCACGGCGGCAACCCGGTCGCCGTCACGCACCGCGTCGCTGAGCCTCTTGAGCACCAGGATCCCGCAGCCCTCGCTGCGGACGTAGCCGTCGGCGGAGGCGTCGAAGGTCTTGCATCGCCCGCCCGGCGACAGCATCCTGGCGCGTGAGGCCGCCACAACGGTTACCGGACTCAGTAAGACATTCACACCGCCGGCCAGCGCCAGATCGCAGTCGCCGGAATGCAATGCCTGGCAGGCCTGGTGGACGGCCACCAGCGACGAGCTGCACGCGGTATCGACCGCCACCGCCGGTCCTTCGAACCCCAGCGCGAAGGCAACCCGACCGGAAATGGCGTTGAGCGCGTTGCCGGTGATGAAGTAGGGCTCGATTTTGTCGATCGACTCGGCGGACAGCAGATGCGCATATTCATTGGCGGCCACCCCCGCGAAGACGCCGGTTCGGCTGCCGCGCAATGCGGACGGCGCGTACCCGGCCCTTTCGAGAGCCTCCCAGACCGTTTCGAGCATCAGCCGCTGCTGCGGCTCGATCCAGACCGCTTCACGCGGCGAGATTCCGAAGAATTCCGGGTCGAACCCGTCGATGCCGTCGAGGAATCCGCCGAAGCGCGTGTAGGTCTTGCCCGCGGTATCCGGGTCCGGGTCGTAGAACTCGTCGATGTCGAATCGGTCCTCCGGGACTTCCCGGATCGCGTCGACACCGCCGGAGAGCACCTCCCAGAACGCCTCCGGGTTGGGCGCGCCCGGGAAGCGGCATGACACCGCGATGATCGCGATCGGCTCGTCCGTGCGCGTTGTCGTTACCGCCGCCGGCTGAGGCGCCGAAGCTTTCTCGCCGAGCTCGAGCACGTCGCCGAGTAGGTAGTCGACCACGTCGGACAGGCGTGGGTAGTCCATCGCCAGGGTCGCCGGGATTTCCTTGCCCACTCCTTGCTCGATGCGGCGCCGCAGTTCGACGGCCATCAGGGAATCCATGCCGAGATCGAAGAATCCGGCGTCCTCGCGGATCTCCGCGGCATCGACGCGCGTCACCTCGGCTACCGAGTCGCGCAGGTAATCGGTCAACAGTTTCTTGCGCTGCTGCACCGGGGCGTTGGTGAGCCGCTCGACCAGCGGGGTCTTCCCAGACGCCGTTGTCACCGGCGCCGCATCGGGCACTTCACGCTCCAACTCCGTGAGGAATCCGCGCCTGCCTGCTTGCTGGTATAGCGGCAGGAATCGGGCCCAGTCGATGCGGGCCACGACCCCCTGCGCCGACGACGCCGCCATGACATCGGCCATCCCTGCAAGTGCGTCGGCAGGTGACAATGTCCGGACTCCGCGCTGATCCAGCCGCGCGCGAGCGTCCGCGTCGGCCATGCCAGCCGACCAGGGACCGAAATTCACACTGATCCCCGCAACGCCCTGTTCGCGCAGCCGCCAGGCCAGCCCGTCGAGGAAAGCGTTGGCCGCGCCGTAAGCGGTCTGACCGAAGCTCCCCCACACCGAGGCGATCGAGGAGGTGCTCAAGAAGAAGTCCAGTTGAAGGTCGGCGGCTGCTTCGCTCAAATGCCAAGCACCCCAGACCTTCCCGGCAAAGACGCGATCTACTTCGGCGTCGTCCAGGGCGCTCAGTGGGGTGGTACCGACCTCCCCCGCGGCATGGACGATGCCGGCCAACGGCGGTAGTTCGGACCGCACGGTAGTTAACAGGCGCGCGACGTCGTGCGCATCGCCGACATCGGCGGCGACGGCCCGGATTTCGCAACCGTGCTGTTTGCTCAACGCATCGATGCGCCGTTGTGCGGCATCGCTGGGCTCGCGTCGACTGGTCAGCACCAGATGCCGGGCACCGTGCGCGGCCAGGTACCCGGCAATTTCCAGTCCGACCGAACCGAGCCCTCCGGTCACCAAATACGTTGCGTCACTGCGCAGTGCCGGCGGTGTCGCGCTCGGCTGCCCGACGCGTCGAACCAGCCGTGGAACATAGACCGTTTGATCGCGCAGCGCGACTTGGTCCTCTCGGCGCGGTTCGGCCGCCACCTGGTCGATCAGCCGCGACCATTCCTCCACGGTGCCGTCAGCCAGATCCGCGAGTCCGCCCCACACCTGCGGATGCTCGAGTGAAGCGGCACGACCGAATCCCCAGAGGCAACTCTGATCCGGTGACACGGTGTCGGCTTCGGTGACTCGTTGTGCGCCGCGGGTCACCAGCCAAATGGGCGTGCGCAGTTCGGCCGCGACCGCGGCGCGGAAGAGTCGCCTTGTCCCGCCCAGGATTTGGTGCTGCATCCGCAACAGCGACCGCATCGACGGTGCGATGTCGGAGCCGACGGCCGCGACATGCAGGATTCGTAGCGCCGGTTCGTGCGCCGCCGCTGCGCGCAGCGCCGCCGCGAGCTGTTCCTCGTCCGCGTCGGACACCGGCAACCCGAGCAGCCGAGACTGGTGCCCGCGCGCGCTCAATGCGTCGACCAAAGGCTGAACTACACGGGCGTCGTCGCCGATGAGAAGCCAGGTAGATCCCTCACCGGCTGTCGCATCCGAGACCGTGGATTTCTCCCATCGAATCTCGTAGCGCTCGTCCGCGATCGACTGCGTTTTACGCTGCCGGCTGTGTTGCGCCCCGTTGGTTTGCTGGCCGCGATTGGGGCGATTGTCCCGAAACCAGTACTGGCGACGCTGGAATGGATAGGTGGGCAGGTCGAGTTTGCGCGCCGGTCCCGAGACGGCGCCGAAATCAGGGCGGTGGCCCAGGACGTACGCGTCGGCAAGGGCTTCGGTGATCTGTCGGTGGTCAGCGGTGTTTCGGCGCAACGACGCAATCGCCCGCGGCGCGGTGGCCGGGTCAGGCCATGCCCGCAGAGCTGCGGCGGTGAGCACCGGCTGCGGGCCGATCTCGAGCAGCACCTTGCAACCCAGCTCGGCCAGGGTGCGCACGCTCTTGGCGAATTCCACCGGCTGGCGCGCGTGGCGACGCCAGTAGTTGCCGTCGAGTTTCACGCTCCTGCCCAGCGTGGAACCGGTGCGGTTGCACACCAAAATGCGTTGCGGCGGGCTGAAATTGAACTCACTCGCATACGACTCGAACTCGTCGAGGATCGGATCCAGCAGTGCCGAATGAAACGCGTGGCTGGTGTCGAGCCAGTCACACCGGACACCGTCGGCGCTCAAGCGAGCCACCGCCTGCTCCAGATCCTGCGCGGGTCCGGACAATACAGTGTTGGCGCCGTTGTAGGCGGCTATGGACAAGTTGGGGAGCTCGTCGGTGAGGCTCTCGACGCGCTCGGCGGCGGTGAACACCGCGGCCATCCGACCGCCCGCAGGCAAGCTGCCGAAAAGACGGCCGCGCTCGGCCATCAGCCGCATGCCGTCCTCGAGGCTGAACACACCCGCGACGCAGGCAGCCGAATACTGGCCGACGCTGTGGCCCAGCACCACGTCGGGTTCGAAGCCCCACGATTGCCACAGCCGCGCCAGGCCCATCTCCACCGCGAACAAGGCGGGCTGGGCGTAGGAGGTCTGCCGCAGCGTGGCGTCGCCGTCTGCATCGAAAATCACGTCCAGCAACGGTTTTTCGAGAACGTCAGCGACCACTGCCGCGCAACGGCTCAGGGTCTCGGCGAAAACCGGCTCGGTGTCGAACAATTCGCGAGCCATCCCCGGGTACTGGCTGCCTTGACCGGTGAACAACCACGCCGTTTTCGGCGCGTCGTCGGATACTCCGCGCACCAAACCCGGTGCCGGACGGTCGTCCGCGAGCGCACCTAGCAATTCGCTGGCAGATTCCTTGGAATCGACCACGAGCGCGGCCCGGTGCTCCAAGTGTGCTCGCCCTGCCCCGGCGGTAAAGCACACGTCGGCCAAAGTGGCCTCCGGGTGGGAGCTCAACCATGTGCGGTATTGATCGGCAAGCTGCACCAAAGCGGCGGGAGTGCGCGCCGATAACGGAAGTACGCGGAAGCGCCGGTTGCCGGGCCCCTGGATCGGAAGCGGCGCCACAGCGGGCTCGCGCACTTCCTCGGGCGCTTCGGAGAGGATGACGTGCGCGTTGGTTCCGGCGAACCCGAACGAGCTGACTCCCGCAATACGGGGTTGACCATTGCGTTCCCAGGCGGTGGCCTCCTGCACCACCTGCACCGGAAGCCGGTCCCAGGGAATGTGCGGCGACGGATTGCGGAAGTGCAGGTGCTGCGGCAATAACCCGTGCTCGAGCGACAGGATGACCTTGATAACGCCTGCGATCCCGGCGGCCGCTTCCAGATGCCCGATGTTCGTCTTCACCGAGCCGATCAGCAGTGGCCGGCTGGCCTCGCGTCCGGCACCGAGCACCGCACCCGCGGCCTGGGCCTCGATCGGGTCGCCCAGCGATGTCCCCGTGCCGTGTGCCTCCAGGTATTCGACGTCACGGGCGGCCAGACCGGCGCGCTTCAGCGCGTCGGCGATAACCCGTTGCTGGGCAACACCATTCGGCACGGTCAAACCACCCGATGCGCCGTCCTGATTGATTGCGCTGCCCCGGATGATGGCCCGGATTCGGTCGCCGTCACGGACCGCGTCCTCGAGGCGCTTGATGACGATGACGCCGCAGCCCTCGCCGCGCACGTAGCCGTCGGCGGCCGCGTCGAATGTCTTGCACCGCCCGTCGGGTGCGAGCATGTGCGCGCGGGAAAACGTGATCATCGTTGCGGGAGTGAGCAAGACGTTGGCGCCGCCGGCCAACGCGAGGTCGCATTCCCCTAAGCGCAGCGCTTGGCATGCCTGGTGGATTGCCACCAACGACGAACTGCACGCCGTGTCGACCGCGACCGCCGGGCCCTGCAGCCCCAACCGGTAGCTGATCCGGCCCGCCGCTGCGGCATTGGACGTCCCGATTGCCATATAGGCTTCGATCTCGTCGTAAGTCAGCTCGTCGGATGCCATTCCCAGGTAGTCATGGGTGGCCAAACCGACGAAGACACCGGTGTTCGTGTTTGCCAGAGCCGTTGGCGCGGTGCCGGAATGCTCCACCGCCCGCCACGCCGTCTCCAGCAAAAGCCGATGCTGCGGGTCCATCAACCTGACCTCGCGCGTCGAGATACCGAAAAACGGCGCGTCGAACCCCGTCACGTCGTCGACGAAACCTGCACGCCGGGTCACCACCTTCCCGGGCGCACCGGGTTCCGGGTCGAAGAATTCGTCGGCATCCCAACGGTCTTGCGGCACCTCCGATATCGCATCCCGGCCTTCGCGCAGCACATCCCAAAACTCGTCTGCACCCGCCGCACCGGGGAAACGCGCCGCGTAGCCGACGATCGCAAAACTTGACTGCTGCTCGCCCTCGGCGGATGCCATACCGCTGTCCTCTCTGTTGGGGACGGTGAAGATTCGGTCGCCGCGCGCGTTCACGCGGCCCGGTCGCGCATCAGAATTGCTGCCGCGGGCCAGTATTGCAAGTGCTACGCCGGCGCCGGTGCCGCGCACCGTACCGCACGGTATGGCTGCTGACAAGCGTTGCGTGCCCGGGTGATTTGGTGTATTCGATCTCAGCGGCCACCTGCCGGCGACACCAGGGCGACAGTCAGTGCGCAGCGGGCTATGTTGGGTCTCGCTGCCAACCTGACCGGACGAGCCGATCACATCGAGGAGGAGAAGTCTTGCGGATCGGGAAGATAACGATCGGCTCACTCGATGATTGGACGCTGACGCCCGGCGCAGTGACTTCGTGGCACCCGACGCAGATGGCTCTGGCAAAGGTTCGCCAAGCGCCGGTCAGCTCGGTGCCAGTCAGTTACATGCAAGGTCAACATCTTCGCAACTACCACGAGCGGACATCTGCGGGGCTGGACTTCTCCCGACAAATCATCGCTACCTGCGAAGTGCCTGGCCAGTGCGACATTTCCGCGATGGATGAGGCCCTCAACGCATACCTGCGCCGGCACGACACCTTTCGCAGCTGGTTCGAGCACACCGGCGATTCAGAGTTCATCAGGCACACCCTCAGCGATCCGGTTGATATCGAGTTCGCGCCGCGCACGCACGGCCAGATGACTGCTGACGAGGTACGCGCTCACGTCGTGGCCATACCGAATCCGCTGGAGTGGGGCTGTTTCAGCTTCGGGATCGTCCAAAGCGAGAACCACTTCACCTTCTTTGCCGCAATGGATCATGTGCACGGGGACGCGACGTTGATCGGCACCACCATGCTCGAAGCCAACGGCATGTATTCAGCGTTGAGCGCAGGCGGTGAGGCACTTGCGCTTCCCGAGGCCGGCAGCTTCGACGACTTCTGCGCCCGCGAACGCCGGTACACCTCAACGTTAACCGTAGATTCACCGGAGGTGCGCGCGTGGATCGAGTTCGCCGAGAACAACAATGGCGGCTTCCCTGAATTCCCGCTCCCCTTGGGCAACCCGTTGGAACCGTGCGGCAGCGGGATGGTCTCCGAACTGCTGATGGACGCCGAGCAGACGGAGCGATTCGAATCAGCCTGTTCAGCGGTGGGCGCACGCTTCGTCGGCGGTTTGTTTGCCTGCCTTGCGCTGGTGGAGCACGAGTTCACGGGTGCTCTCACGTATTACGGTCTTACTCCCCGGGATTCCCGCACCGCCACGGACAATTTCATGACGCAGGGCTGGTTTACCGGCTTGATCCCGATCACCGTGCCGATAGCTGCGGCCTCGTTCGGTGAGGCGGCATGGGCGGCGCAGGCTTCCTTCGACTCAGGTCTGGACATGGCAAAGGTGCCGTATTACCGCGTGTTGGAACTGGTGCCCTGGCTGAGCTGGCCGCAACCGAACTTTCCGGTGTCGAACTTCTTTCATGGCGGTGCCGCTCCGCTGAACGCCGTGCTTGCGGCGGCCGACCTGGGTCTTGCCGACAACATCGGAATCTACTCGGACGGCCGGTATTCATATCAGCTGACCATCTACATATTTCGGTACGGCGAGGGCACGGTCATGGCGATCATGCATCCCGACAATCCCGTCGCCGAGAAATCGGTCACCCGTTACATGGAGGCGATGAAGTCCGTGTGCGTGCGGGTCGCCGCCAGCGGGCACTGGGGACGCGTCGCATGAGAGCGATATGCAGCGGCTAGCCGATTTTGTGGTGCGGTGGCCGTGGGTCGTGATCGGGATCTGGGTCGCGGTCGCAGTGGCGCTACCGCTGACGTTCCCGTCGCTGGGCGAAATGGCCCAAAAGCATCCGCTCGCCATCTTGCCCAGCGATGCACCGTCGAGCGTCACGGCGCGAAAGATGACCGAGGCGTTTCACGAATCGGGCTCAGACGATCTCCTGCTGATAGTCCTGACCGACGACAAGGGGCTTGCCCCCGCCGACGAAGCCACTTACCGCAAACTGGTGGACGCGCTGCGCCGGGACACCCGAGATGTGGTCATGTTGCAGGATTTCGTCAGCGCGCCGCCCCTGCGCTCGGTCGTGACCAGCAAGGACCACAAGGCGTGGGTGCTGCCGGTCGGGGTTGCGGGCGAGTTGGGCACTCCAGGGTCTTACGCCGCTTTCAACCGGATCAGCGAAATCGTCGAAACCGCCTTGAAACAGGCCCCAGCCGGAACATCCCTGACCGCAAACATCACCGGCCCCGCGGCCACCGTGGCCGACCTCACGGTCTCGGGCGAACGGGACCGGATGCCGATTGAGCTCGCGATCGCCGTCATGGTGCTGATCGTCTTGCTGGTGGTTTACCGCAGTGCGGTCACCATGCTGCTGCCGTTGATCACGATCGGGTTGTCCCTGGTGATCGCGCAGGCCGTGGTGGCCGGATACTCCCAGCTGACGGGCTCGGGAGTGTCGAACCAGTCCATCGTATTCTTGAGCGCGATAATGGCCGGCGCCGGAACGGATTACGCCGTATTCCTGATCAGCCGCTATCACGACCATTTGCGGTCAGGAGCGGATTTTGACCGGGCGGTCAAGGCGGCGATGATCTCGATCGGCAAAGTGATCGCCGCATCCGCCGCCACCGTGGGAATCACCTTTCTGGTCATCAGCTTCGCCCGGATGGGCGTGTTCAAGACGGTCGGAGCGTCGTCGGCGATCGGGATCGGCGTGGCGTTCCTGGCCGCGGTGACGTTGCTGCCGGCGATCCTGGTGCTGGCCGGGCCCCGCGGCTGGGTGAAGCCCCGGCGCGAGTTGACTGCGCGGTTCTGGCGGCGCTCGGGCATCCGCATTGTGCGCCGGCCGAAGGTTCATCTGGTTGCCAGCCTGCTCGTGTTGCTCGCGCTGGCCGGCTGCGCCGCGTTCCTGCGCTACAACTACGACGACCGCAAGGCCGTGCGAGCCTCTGCGCCGAGTTCCATCGGATACGCCGCGCTGGATCGCCACTTCCCGGTGAATCAGTCGATTCCGGAATACATCCTTGTGCAGTCACCGCATGACCTGCGCACGCCGCAGGCCCTTGCAGACCTCGAGCAAATGGCGCAGCGAGTCAGCCAACTGCCGAATATCGCTGCGGTCAGCGGCATCACCCGTCCCACCGGGACGGTGCCGAATGAATTCAAAGCCACCTATCAGGCGGGCGCCATCGGCACCGTCCTGGCCGACGGGTCCACGCTGATCAACGACCACACCGACGACCTCGATCGGCTGGCCGACGGGGCCGGCACGCTGGCCGACAACCTCAACCACGTACGCGGCCAGGTCAGCCGCCTCGCTGTCAGTGTCCAGAGCTTGGTCGACTCTTTGTCCTCGATGAAAAACCAATACGGCGGCGACACTTTGGTCAAGGAGGTCGACACCGCGGCCAAGCTCGTCGACCACGTGAATTCGCTCAGCAATGCCATGGGCTGGAACTTTTCGGCCGGCAAGAACATGTTTGCCTGGATTGGCCCGGTGTTGACGGCGTTGCAGGGCAATCCGGTCTGCGATCTCGACGAGTCTTGCAGCGCCACCCGCGGAACGTTCGAACGGCTGGTCGGAGGCCGCGATCAGGAAGACCTCGACGCGATCAGCGATCTGTGGGGACAACTGCAGTCGTTCCCGGACAAAAAGTCCCTGAACGCATCGATAGAGCGCGTGCGTGGTGCACTCACGAACCTCACCAAGGTGATGCATTCCATGGGAATGGACCAACCCGGTGGCCTGCAAGCGAACCTGAGCAGCATGCAAGACGGCGCGAATCGATTCGCCGGTGGGAGCCGGCAAGTGGCCGAGGCGGTGACGCAACTCGTCGACCAGGTCAAACAGATGGGTGCCGGGCTCGATCAGGCGTCGGCCTTCTTGTTGTCGCTGAAACGTGATGCCGCGCAACCGGCGATGTCAGGGTTCAACATCCCGGCCCAGTTGCTGCACTTGAAGGCGTTCAAGATCGCCGCCAAGGTCTTCATCTCGCCGGACGGCCACTCGGCGCGTTACCTGGTTCAGACCAAACTCAATCCGTTCAGCAGCGAAGCCATGGATCAGGTCAGCACGATCACCCAGACAGCTCGGGGGGCCCAACCGAATACCGCGTTGGTTGACGCCACGGTATCGATGGCGGGATACACCGTCGGGCTGAAAGACACCCGCGACTACTACCGACACGACATCCGGTTCATCATCGCGGTAACCCTCGTCGTCGTGCTACTGACCTTGATGGCGCTGCTGCGTGCGATTATCGCACCGCTGTATCTGGTTGCTTCCGTGGTGATTTCGTACCTTTCCGCGGTGGGCATCGGCACGCTCGTATTTCAATTCATCCTCGGCCAGCAGTTACATTGGAGTGTGCCGCCACTGGCCTTCGTGGTATTGGTCGCGGTGGGCGCCGACTACAACATGCTGCTGGTCTCCCGGATGCGTGACGAGTCTCCACACAGCATGCGTTACGGCATCATTCGCACCCTGAGCTCGACCGGCGGTGTGATCACCGCGGCCGGTCTGATCTTCGCTGCGTCGATGTGCGGGCTGTTGTTCTCCAGCATCGGCACGGTGGTCCAAGGCGGTTTTGTGATCGGTGTGGGAATTTTGCTGGATACCTTCGTCGTTCGCACCATCACGGTTCCCGCCATCGCTGCGCTCGTCGGGCGGGCCAACTGGTGGCCGTCGCGGCGCAACCCAGTTAGCGCGCACACCTGATGTATGTGAAACTACGAGGCGATGCCGAGCGGTCAGGAGTGGGTATGAAGAAACTCCTCGCAGGAGTCACGGCAGTGGTAACTGTCGGTGCCACAGGCTATTTCGGTGTCAGGACCGCGTCGGCTGACGACACGCCCATCGGCGGGCCGCCCACCCCCGGTGCGCCGGGCGATCAGACCGCGTTCGCCCTCGGCGGCGCCCACGTTCTCGGCATTCCCTACGACGAGTACATCCGCCAGGAGGGAGCCCAATGGTTTCCCGGCCAGAAGCGTGAAATCGTCCGCTACCCGGCCGGCCAGGTCCAGGGCCACGTGCTGGAGCGACTCTTCCCGGGCATCGGCAAGATCGGCGAAGAACTGCTCCCCGGCCTGGGTCTGGACGGCCCCAGCGTCGGCGAGTCCGTCGACGTGGGTGTAGACAACCTCGATGCGGCGATCCGCAGCGGTCGCCCCGGCACGGCGATCGGCTTGTCGGAGGGCGGTTTCGTGGTCGACGGCGAGCAGGCCCGGCTGGCCCGTGACCCCGCCGCTCCCCCGCCGGGCACACTGAACTTCGCGACATTCGGCGACCCGATCGGGCGCCACGCCTTCGGGCAGAGCTTCCTGACCGCCATGTTCCCGGTCGGCAGCGTCGTTCCCGCGCTCGACTACACCATGCCACCGCCGTATGAGAGCCAGTACGACACAAACCGTTTCGTGGCCGCCTACGACTCGATCGCAGACTTCCCCGACCGGCCGGACAACATGTTCGCCCTCGCCAACACGCTGATGGGCCTCGCCACCGGTCACACCGCGGTGGCCTTCACCAACCCGAGCATGGTGCCGCCGCAAAACATCCGGACGACGATCAACTCGCGGGGCGCCAAGGACACGACGATCATGGTCCCGGAAAAGCACCTTCCGCTCGTCATGCCCCTGGCCTACATCGGGATCCCGGAAGACACGCTGAACAAGCTCGACGCGATCCTGATGCCCCGGGTGAACGCGGGCTACTCGCGCAACGACGACCCGGCGACCGCTCCGGTTCAGGTGGACCCGGTGCACGGCTTCGACCCGGCGGAAGTAACCGCGCCGGCCAACCAGGCGACATTCGGCGGCGGCGCCGACCCGCTCTCACAAATCCTCAGCGGTGCCATGTCCGTGTTGTCCCACGGCGCAGCACAATCTGACCACTGACTGAAAACCGACAGATCGACGACCCAGTACGGACATGACGTGACCCCTATGCCTCAGTCATCCATCCTCTCGATGCTGCACGGACGTGCCAGCCTGCGCCCCAACGACATAGCCTTCACCTTTACCAATTACGACGACGACTGGGCGGGTGTGCCCGAGAATCTCACGTGGTCGCAGTTGTCCCGGCGAACACACAATGTGGCCCGCGAGCTCAGCTTTCATGGGTCGGCCGGAGACAGGTCAGTCATCCTGGCTCCCCAGTCGCTTGATTACATTGCGGCGTTCCTGGGATCCATGCAGGCCGGACTGATCGCGGTTCCGCTTCCCTTGCCACACCGCGGCTCGAGTCATGAGCGTGTGGGCGCGGTCCTTGCCGACACGTCGCCCTCCGTCGTTCTCACAACGTCCGCGGTGGCCGAGGATGTCGCCCAATACGTCGACGAAGCACACATGGACTCCGTGCCGAAGATCGTCGAAATCGATTCGATGAACCTGGACGCGGACGGCGAAGCAAGCGTGCGGACAGCAGAGTTGCCGAGCACCGCGTACTTGCAGTACAGCTCGGGTTCAACCCGAGTGCCGACCGGGGTCATGGTCTCGCACCGCAACCTCCAGGCGAATTTCGAGCAGCTGATGCGCAGCTTCTTCGCCGACGTGAAAGCCCCATCGGATGCCACGATCGTGTCGTGGTTGCCCTTTTACCACGACATGGGTCTCGTGCTGGGCGTCTGCGCACCAATCCTGGGCGGCTACCGCGGCGAGCTGACGAGCCCGGTTTCGTTCTTGGAAAGGCCGGCCAGATGGATCCAGTCCCTGGCCCGAAGTCCTCACACGTGGTCAGCGGCGCCGAATTTCGCCTTCGACTTGGCCGCCCGCAAGACCACCGACGGCGACCTGGCCGGGCTCGACCTCGGTGACGTGGTAGGCATCATCAGCGGCGCCGAAAGGGTCGAGCCGGCAACACTGCAACGATTCGTCGATCGGTTTGCGCACTTCAATTTTCGGGACCATATGCTGCGTCCTTCATATGGCTTGGCGGAGGCAACCGTCTTCGTGGCGACAGGCACCTGGAGTGAATCATCGCCGGCGGTTCATTTCGACAGCGAGAAGCTGGGTGCGAACCGCGTTGCTCGGTGCGCGGCCGGGAGCGGCACCGCGCTGGTCAAATACCAACTGCCGCAATCCCCCACGCTGCGGATCGTCGACGTCGACACACATCGCGAGTGCCGGCCGGACGTGGTCGGCGAGATCTGGGTCCATGGCGACAATGTCGCCGAGGGCTACTGGCGCAAGCCGCCGGACGAGCAGCGCTGCTTCGGCGCAACGCTCGTCGGCCCTTCGCCGGGCACGCCGGACGGGCCCTGGCTGCGAACCGGCGACCTCGGTTTTCTCCACGAGGGTGAGCTGTTCATTGTCGGGCGCATCAAGGATCTGCTGATCATCCGTGGGCGCAATCACTATCCCGAGGACATCGAGACGACGGTCCAAGAGATCACAGGTGGCCGGGTTGCGGCGATATCGGTTCCGGTGAACAGCACCGAGAAGCTTGTCACCGTCATCGAACTCAAGAAGCGCGGCGACTCCCACGAGGACGCGACGCACTGGCTCACCTGTGTCAAAAGCGACGTCACCTCCGCGATATCCAACGCACACGGCTTGAACGTCGGGGACCTCGTCCTGGTCCCGCCCGGCTCGATTCCCACCACGACGAGCGGCAAGATTCGGCGCGCCGCCTGCGTCGAGCAGTACAGGCGGGACCAATTCGCCCGGTTGGACGCTTAGCGGGCCGCGCCGGACGCGCCCCGGAAAACGAATGCTTGTCACTGTCCTGGTCATGGCCCTGGCCGTCAGCATCGAACCGTTCCGGATCGGGATGACCGTGCTGATGCTCAACAGGCCCCGCCCCGCGCTGCAACTGCTCGCGTTCTTATCCGGCGGTTTCGTCATGGGAACGACCGTGGGTCTGGTCGTGCTGTTCGTCTTTCGACGCAGCCTGCTCGGGTCTACCTACTTCACGTTGCCCAAGGTCCAGATCCTGATCGGGTTCTTGGCATTGTCGATCGCTGTGCTGGTGGCCATCGACGCCCGCGGGCGGTTGGGTTCGCGCCCGGCAAGGTTGGCGACGCCGGGCAGGCGCCTGGTCAGCGGCGATTCGCTGTCGGTCGCGGGCATCGCCGGTCTCGGCATCGCGTTGCCGTCGGTCGACTATCTCGCGGCGCTGGCGGTCATCCTCGCCTCCGGCGCGGCAGCCCTGACCCAGGTGGCCGTGTTGTTGATGTTCAACGTGGTTGCGTTCGCGCTGATCGAGATTCCGTTGCTGGCTTACCTGTTGGCGCCGAGGGCAACCGCCAGATCGGTGGCCGCGCTGCACAACTGGATTCGATCGCGGCGGCGCCGTGACGTCGCACTTCTGCTGGCCGCGTTGGGCTGTGTGTTCCTCGCGGTCGGCGTGGCTGGGCTGTGAGTTGATTACGAGCGCAGGCGTCAGAAGCCGAAACCCAACTGGGCGGGTATATCGCTGACGAACGCCGCGTCGAGACGTCGCACCAACGCAGAGTCCTTGGCGCGCAACCGGTTCGCCGCGGCAAAAGCCGACGCGTGATGCGCGCCCAGATACAGACTGCCCAGCACGTCGAGGTCCATCTCGGCCTCGGCCGGCGCATCGGTGGTCGTGCATCGTGCGCGACCGTCCTCGATCTCCAGCGTGAACCGGCCGCCGTCGCCGCGGAACCCGTCGGACACCTCGAACACCGTGGACAAGTCCGCCCCGTAAGTACGGGCCTGAAGCGCGGCGGGAATGTCCATGATGCGCAGCCACAAATCGTCCTGGCGTCCGGTAGTGCGCGCCAGCCGGCTGTCGGCTAGCAGGTAGGGCAACGGGTCGGCCGGATGAGTATCGACGGTGAC
>Ga0070737_10003214_pt1 | contig 18008 bp, 15 predicted proteins | sample Coa_R1_10_FD_66438 | JGI IMG/M metagenome (GOLD analysis project Ga0070737, IMG submission 66438) | Surface soil microbial communities from Centralia Pennsylvania, which are recovering from an underground coalmine fire - Coalmine... | ecosystem: Environmental > Terrestrial > Soil > Unclassified...
AATCTCCATGCCGCCTCCGCATGCGACTAGTCTAGAGACCCGTCGCTAGACTAGGCGCAGCGCCGATCCTCACACAAAAGTCGCCTCACGCAAGACGGCCGTCGGCGCAGGGATACGAAGATTGCGACTTCGGTGACGATACCGATGATCATGGTCATGCCCATCATCGCCGTTATGTTCAGCTCGATGCCAGTCAGCCAGAGTCCGGCAAAGACAGCGCAGGCCGCAAGCAGCGGCATGCTTAGGATCGAGATCGCGACCGAAAACCGTTCATAGAGAAACAACAGCAGCGCGAATACGGTACCGGCAGCTGCTGCGAACACGAGAAGAAGCCCGCGAAACGCAATCTGTTGCTGCTGATAAAGGCCGCCCAATTCATACCGGATGGTCTGCGGCAAGAACCCAGGCTGGCTGAGCATGCGGGCCACGTCCGCGGCGGCCGAGCCGAGGTCGCGCCCTTCCAGGCGGCCGGTTACCGCCACCATACGCTGCAGATTTTCGCGAGTGATTTGCGGCTGCCCGCTCACCGCCTCGATGCTCGCGATCCGCTGCAACGGAAAAATATGGCCATCTGACGCGCGGAGCGGGAGACTCCCGAGATCAAGCCTGGTCTTGCGAAACCGCTCGGGCAACCATACCCGCACGCCGATTTGCTTTAACAAGGAGGGGATCTGTGTCACGACCTGCCCGCGCAGGAAGATGCCGGCGATGCGCGCCGCTTCGGCAGGGTCGATCCCTTCGAAAGCTGCTTTGACCCGGTCAATGCGGACATCCAGAGCGTCGCCCGCAGGGTTAATGCCGTCGCGCACCTCGACAATCCCCCTGATTTTACCGATTCCAGCGGCGGCCTTCCGTGCCGCCGCAACCAAAACGTCCGGGTTATCACCGTAAAGCTTGACCTCGATTGGCTGCGGAACCGCAGTAAGATCGCCGATCAGATCTTCCATGAGCTGCGCGAGCTCGGCGTCGAGACCTGGCACCTCGTTTTCGATGCGCGCGCGTACCTCACTCATCACCGCGAAGATGGGGCGGCGCCCGGCTGATTTGAGCTTGACAAAAAAATCGCCTTCATTGGCCTCACTGATGTGGCCGCCGAGGCTAAGGCCAGTGCGGCGCGACCAAGTCGCAACGTCCGGCGTCGCCTTCAGAATAGCTTCGACTTGCTGCAGCAGACGATCGGTCTCTGACAAGGCTGTGCCCGGCCGCGAACGATAGTCGATGATGAAACCGCCCTCATCCATCACCGGCATGAATCCCGTCCCGACGGACTGAAATGCAAGATACCCAGCGGCGGCTAATGGAAGCGTGAAACCCGCGACGGCCCAGCCCGGCCGCCGCACTATCCAGGCGGAGAGCGGCGCATAGCGCTCTTTGAACCAGTCCGTCAGCCCGCCAGAATCGCTGCGTTCTGATTCGTGCGCACCCAAGAGCCATTCCGCTGCGAGGGGGACAGCCAGCCATGTTACCGCGAATGAGAACACCAGGCTCACTGCCATGGTCAACGATAGGGCTTTGAAGAACGCTCCTGTGATGCCGCTCAGCATTGCAAGAGGCAGGAAGATTACTATGGTTGCGGCGCTGGATGCAGCCAAGGGACGCGTGAAGCCGGCCGCTGCTTCTAAAGCCGTGCTGTCTGCCAGTCTTTCCTTGCCGGTGAATTCAGCCCGGACAGCCTTGCCGGCGCGCAAGCGGCGAATGATTTGCTCCACCATGACGATGGCGTCATCAATGATAAGACCCACCGCGGCCGCCATGCCCCCCAAGGTCATGATATTGAAGCTCATATCCATAACCGAGAGCAGGATAATGGTGGCGGACAAAGCCGCCGGTACCACCAGCATCGCGATGAAGGTTACTTTCAAGCTGCGCAGAAATACGAGCAACACGAGTGCGGCCAAAATAGTGCCCATGATGATGGCATCGCGCACGCTGGCGGCAGAAGCGGTGACGAGCTCGCTCTGATCATACCAATTCGCCACCTGTACACTGGCTGGCAGTTTGGAGCGGAATTCTTGCAAGCGCGATCTGACTTCGCTTGCAATCTGCACGCTGTTGCCACCTGGCTGCTGGTAGATGTTGATCAAAATCGCGTCCTTGCCATCGGCCGTGACCCGTGTCCACTGCGGGACTGTGGAGAGCTCGACGTCCGCGACATCGCCAACGGTGATTACGCCGTCCGGACCGGTGCGAACCGCGATGCGGCGCAGACTGTCGGTACCGCGCAACGTATTGTCGGCGATTACCAGATAGAGCTTGTAGCGATCTTCAACGCGCCCAATTGCCTGCAGCACATTGCTCGTGCCCACCGCCTTGACGACGTCGTCGATGGTGAGGCCGGCAGCCATAAGCCTGCCCGGATCGATCAGGACGTGGTACTCCTGATCGCTGCCACCCAAGACCGCGACATTCCCAACGCCGGCAATGCCCGCCAACAATGGCCGCACCTGAAACAGCGCGATATCCCGGAGGTCGGCGGGCGGGACCGTGCTTGAGACCATGCTGTAGCTGATGATAGGGAACACGGTTGGGTCCATGCGCCGCACCTGCAGCGTGGTACCCGGCGGGAGTTGTGGCAGGAGCTGGCTTGCTTCCGCGTTTACCTGCAACATGGCTGACGCCATGTCCGTGCCCCACTTGAAAAAGATCGACACATCGGCGGTGCCGCGGCTCGTGGCGGAGCGAACATCGGTCACGTTTGGCACCCTATGGACGGCCTGCTCAATGGGAGCCGTCACCTGGAGCACCATCTGCTCGGCTGGACGATCGCCCGCATCAATGCTGAGGCGCACGTGGGCAATGCTGACGTTTGGGAAAAGCGTGACCGGCAGAGAGAACCCGGCTATCCCACCGGCAACGATCGGGAGCAAGAGAAGAAACAACAACGATCGGCGGTGCGACGCAATCCAGTCGGTCAACATGGGAAGCCTTAAGGATTTGCCGTCGCCAGCACGGCCTCGCGGACTTCCATGCCGTCCTGCAACTCGTAGTTCCCCAACGACACGACCGGGAGCAAAGCGTCGAACTCGCCATAAATCTCTGTCAATTGATCGGTTTCGACTCCAGTTGTGACATCGATACGCTTCGCATGGCCATTCATGACCTGAAATATGTAGCTGCCCTTATCGTCCTGGAGCACAGCATTTCGCGGCACGACCCAACCCGTGTGCCGGGACGAGGTGATGACTACCGAAACCGAGGTTCCGGGAACAAGGCTCGCGGGGTCTGTCACATCGATCCAGGCGTCGATCAGCTTTGTTGCTGCATTGACGGTCCCGCTGATCTGGCGCACGGTTCCTTTTACCGGATGCGCAGCCGCAGAGAGAATGGGCGTGATTTCGGCCGGCATCCCGGGCGCAATGCCATCGGCATCTTCCGGTTTCAAGCCGATGGCGATACCAACGCCCTGATCGGTGCGCGCGAGCCTCATTATCGTCATATTGGCCTGCAGCCGGTCGCCCGGCGCGGCCATTAGCTGCGCGACATATCCCGTGAAAGGAGCGGCCGCGACCTGAGCGGGCTGATCGTTGCCAAGCTTTCGCTCGCTGTCGAGCGCGACGGCTGCATCCGTGACTGCCTTCTGTGCGGTTGCGACCTGGGCATTGGTGGCAAAGTGCTGCGCCCGCAGCGTCTGTTGCCGCTCCAGCTCCCGTTTTGCGAATTCGAGCGCAGCGGCTGCCTGCTCATAGCCCTGACGTGTTGCCGGATCGGCCGTGATTGTGACGAGTGGATCACCACTCCTCACCTTCTGGCCGACGCGAACATAAAGGCCGGTAATCTGGCCAGAATGTGGAAAGCTGACATTGAATATTGATTCCTCGGTTGCCGCCACCGTTCCATAGCACGTTAGAATATTGGGCAGCTCCTGGTGCCGCAGCGCAACTGTTCTGACTTGCACCGATGGCGTGTCGCCAGCGGCAAAAGCACCGGACGCGGACAGGTAAACAATGATGAAGGCGGCAAGGCAACCTATGGGAATTCGACTCATACTATCCTCGCGAGGTCAAGATGCCGGTCCGGCAGACGGCTGCCGATGAGTGTTTTGCAGGCCGGCGCGGCTGTCCCAAAATGTTCTGCCCCAGCCCGGCTGGTTGAATCTCTTGCCAATGATGATTTCGTTGTTCGGCAAAAGCCCGTTCGTCGAGCTTGCCAGCGGGAATGCTGCGGGGCAAAGCGCGAGCAGTGTCTTTCATCGGGCGGCCTCGCGGAATACACCGAGCGGATCGGCCGGCGGCGCCTCAGGCTCGATTGCGGCCCGGGGCATGTTGGCGCCGATAAGCGTTGCCAGTCCGACTTGACCTTCGAGAATGGCCTGCTGCAATGCCGCCTTCTCCTGCTCGCGCGCGAGAAGCGCAACCTCGATCTCGACATAGGCGCGCTCGTCGAACGCGCCCTGCTTGAACGCCGTTTCTGCCATCTGCGCGATCGTATGCGCCTCCTTCAGCCGTGGCTCGACGCCAGCGAGCTGACGCGAGAGGAGGGTCTGCTCCGAAAGCAGGGCATTAATCTCGCCGGCCGCAGCCGAAAGACGCGCGTTGAACTCCTGGTAAAGCTGCTCGCGCGTCGCCTCCTCCACAGCAATGGCGCCTTGGTTGCGGTCAAAGACCGGAAGATCGATGGTGAGCTGTGGGCCGAAAGTCAGAGTGGTCGCTGTCTCGCCGGTGCCAGTGCTGTTGACACCGACCAACAGATTCGGGAACTGCGACAGGATGGCCTCCCTGACCTTCGCGTCCTCGGACCGGTAGCCATATTGCAACGCGATAAGATCGGGCCGCCGGTCAGCCAAGGCCGCCAATTGGCTGCGAATCATGGCCGGATCGATAGACGGCACTCCGGCCGGGGCCACTAAGGCGAGTTCGGCGCCAGGGGCAAGGCCGAGCAGCGCATTCAGCTGGTGCCGCCGGCTCAGTTGAAGCCGTTCGAGATCGTCATATGCCTTCTGAATATCACCAACTGCAGCAAGATCGGGGGAGAGCGTTGCCAAGGTCGCGTTGCCCTCTTTTACCGCGGCGCTCGTGAGATTGAACCGCTCCTGCAGGAACTTGCGGGTTTGGGCGATGAGTCTTTTCTCCCGCTCGCCCGAGATGATGTCGACGGCGAGGAGCCGTGCCTTGCCGATCGTCTGCCACTCCTGCCAGAGGAGACTCGCACTGATCCCGGAGGCGGCATTTTGTGCTGACTCACGTTTTGTGCCCAGCAGCAAGATGGATTTGACATTCTGGAGAACGCCGGGACCGGCAATGACGAATGGGTAGCTGACCGCGACCGCGGGATTCGGGAGAATTCCGGCCTGCATCACCTGTGCCGCGGCAACTCCAAGCTTTGCTCGTGCGGCCCGGAGATCCGGATTATTGATGACGACGAGCCGATCAAGCGTTGCGAGTGTGATGCGCTTCCCATCGGCACCCTCCAGGTCGGAGACGCGGGCGGCCAGGCTCGATTCCTTATAGAGCGGCAGAGGCTGGTAGGAGGCGCAGCCGCCTAATGAGGCCGCGGCACCAGCCAGGAGACATAGAGCGCTACGCTTTGTCAAAACGGCCATGAGAAGGCAAGAGGAAGGCGCGAATGCGGTGAGGCACCAGGTTGCGGCTGCCCGGAGGGCGGAAATTTGCATGATCGTCCCAGGGCTCTCGATTGCCCCGCCAGCCAGTCTTACGGAAATGGTATCCGCCCGCTGCCGGCTCGAAGCTTGCTATCGTCCCGCCGGTGCGATTCCTGGCTGCAAACGCTGGAATCACTTTGCGACCAGCACCGGACATGGTGAGCGTTGCATGATCCGATTCGCGCGGCTTCCGATCATTCGCTCGTACAACGCTGAATGGCCCTTTGCCCCGATGACAAGCAAGTCGGCGTTAAAACCGGCGGCAAGCGCGACGATGTCACGGGCCGGGCGGCCCGCCATGACATGGGCATGAAGAGGCACTTGGCTTTCTTCCGCCATTGCGCGCGCCCGCTGGATTACATCATGAAATCGATGGGCCTCCGTTTCTGCCGTCTCGCTCGCTTCTCCAGCAAGTTCCCCGGCCAAATTGGGGATTTCCTTGACGCAAACCATGTGGAGATCGGCTTGATTCTGTTTGGCGACTGTGAGCGCTAGTGATAACGCATGGAAAGCGTGCTCCGAGCCGTCATTTGCGTGCAAGATTTTATTAAACATCGAAAGCCTCCAGATTAACTTGGGTTTATTCACGAGCTGCCGCGCGGACAGCGTGGCCACCGTTTGTTCGCCAGCCTTAATACTCACGCATTCTGCATCGAATCAGCGGCTCTTCTCCGGGCCAATTGCTCCTGCCGGTGTTCCTTGCCGTTCCTGGCAGCGAACACAATGCAGGCAGCGACAAACACGGCCAGGATAGCCGAGGAGCTAACCGTGCCGAACCCCAAGCCGCCTTGCTCATGGGTCTTGGTGAGAAGGTCCCCAGCCGTGGCGCCCAGAGGCCGGGTCAAAACGAAAGCTGCCCAAAACAGCGCTGTTTTGGAAATTCGGGAAAGATAGTTAGCCAGAACGATAAGGGACAGGATGGCAGTAATCAGAATCGCGCCCCCCTCAAATCCGAGGCCTGAGCTGTCGGCGAGAAAATCGCCAAAAGCCGTTCCAAGCGTGTTCGAAATGAGAATTGCGGCCCAATAGAAGATTTCGACCTTGGGTGTTCTGATATTGTCGACCGACAAAGAACCAATAATGGCCCGCCACAAGGCGAGGATCGACAATAAAATTGTAATCAGGATCGCGGCTCCGGCAGGGTAACCGAGTCCGAGCGTACGATCCATGAAATCCGACATTGTCGTGCCGGCAGTGGTGGTTGCAAGGATAACGGTCCAATAGAGAAATGGATGATAGGACTTTGATGCCAGCTGCAGCGCGGCCGTGGCCACAAATATTCCCATCAAAATCGCGGTGCTGACAGCATAACCTATATTCAACGTCATGGATAAAAGGTCCCCGGCGGTTTCGCCGAGGGTCGTCACGCAAATCTTTATCACCCAAAACAAGAGGGTGACTTGGGCAACCTTGTTCATTGCATAGTTTCCATTACGGTTGTGTGCGGCGGTTCTGAGCCTGCGGTGTTGATCCCGTCCGGGATCATGATTGGCTGATGTCACCGGTCCGTCTTCCCGAACCGAAATGATTTCCCGATATTGAAGGTGATCGTTTAAGGTAGTTTTATGGGAAACTGGCCTGGCTCGCAGCAAGGGCTTATTGCAAGCCTCACAAAAGCATCTCTTGCGGAATTGAGCGGCCTAGACGGATTTGACCGGAATTGGCTCGAGCGAGCGTGCCGTGCGCCTTTTGATCGTCGAAGATGAACCTAGAATCGCCGAGCTCCTGGAGGGAGCCCTGACGAAAGCTGGATTCACCGTGGATAAGGCATCCTCTTGTGCCGACGCCCGGGAAGCTCTGTCGCTTAATCCTTATGACATCGCCATTCTCGACCTCGGACTGCCGGACGGCGACGGGATGTGTCTTCTCGACGAAGTCAGATCCGCTGGCAGCCAAATTCCAATACTTGTTCTGACAGCACGCGATGCGATCGAGGATCGCGTGGGCGGGTTGGATACCGGCGCCGATGACTATCTCGTCAAACCCTTTGCGATGGCCGAGCTCATCGCCAGGGCCAAAGCCCTGTTACGGCGCCCAGGAGGCGCGCTCGGTACAACACTAAGTGCGGGCAATCTCGTTTTCGATAGCGTGGGGCGTGACGTCCAAATTGGCGGGCGCCCGCTTGCGCTTCCGCGCCGCGAGGCGGCGATTGTGGAGCACTTGCTGCGGCGTCTCGACCGGGTGGTTCCAAAATCCGTGCTGGAGGAAAAGCTATACGGGTTCGAGGATGAACTCGACTCCAACGCGATACCCGTACATATCCACCATCTCCGGCGCAGGCTCGCCGGCGCACAAGCGACGGTCGAAATCCACACTGTCCGAGGTATTGGCTATATGCTGACGGAAATTAAGAGCTGATGCCCCGGCACTTGCGTTCATTACAGCTTCGCCTCGCGGTGAGGTTCGCAATCCTTGTTGTAATCATGAGCAGCTTGGCTGCCGGTGTTTTGCTATTCAAGGCTTACACCACCGCAGGCAGCCTCGAGAATCGAGAATTGAGCGAGCGGGCCAGGGATCTGGCGGATTCGGTCATGATCGGCGCAGCGGGAAAGCCATTTTTAAAACTGCCAGTGAGGCTGGCTGCTGCCTATGAAGCAAGCCCGGACACCGATCTCTATGCCATCAGGACGCCGGGTGGCCAGGTAGTTGCTGCCTCTCCGGCAAGTTTCGGCGACCGCATTGCCCTATGGCCAGCGCCGACAGATAATCCGAGCTATTTCCGGCTTCCCGGCGCCAAGGATCCGTCGCGGCAATATTACGGACTCAATCTCGCCGCGGCGAGCGCTGCGGGCCCGCTCTGGATAACCGTTGCAACTGCGGCAGACAGCGATGCGATCCCCGATTCTCTAATATCGGAATTCGTAAGTGAGATCGCTTGGGCTATTCCGCTCTTCGGAGGGATCACACTTGCAACGGCCATACTGGCGATCCGCAGCGGGCTGAAGCCAATCACGGAAATATCGAGGATGGCGGCAGCTATCGGACCGGCCGCGACTTCGGTCCGGCTGCCAGAAGGCGATCTTCCAAGCGAAATAGCTCCTCTCGTAATTGCCATGAACCGGGCGTTAGACCGGCTTGATCAAGGCTTTGCCGTGCAGCGCCAATTCACGGCGAATGCGGCTCATGAGCTACGCACGCCGCTCGCTATCATCACCAGCGCTCTCGACGCGATGGAAGGGAATGCCGAGGTCGAAAAGCTCAGGTCGGACGTTTCCCGGATGAATCGCCTCGTCGAGCAACTCCTTCGTGTTGCGCGGCTTGACACAATCACCCTCGACGTCTCGGAGACCGTCGATTTGAATCAGGCCGCAGCCGAGATCGTCACGGGGATGGCGCCGTGGGCAATCTCTCAACAGAGAAAGCTCGCGTTCCAAAGGGATGAAAAACCAGCTCGCATCAAAGGCAACGCGCAGGCGATCGCCGACGCAATCCGCAATCTCGTCGAGAATGCGGTTGCTCATTCTCCACGCGCAGAAGAGGTGACGGTTAGCGTCTACCATGACGGCCGCGTATGTGTGGCCGATCGCGGGCCAGGTGTGCCAGCCGAAAATCGCGAAGTGATTTTTCAGCGTTTTTGGCGCGGCGCCAGCTCGAACACAAAGGGCGCTGGTCTTGGGCTTTCGATCGTCAACGAGATCATGAGAGCACACGGAGGCGCGGTAAACGTTAGCGATAATCCCGGCGGCGGCGCCCTCTTCACTTTATCATTTACCGGGCGCCTTGAATGAAGGGCGGCAAGTTTCGCTTTTTTGGAACCGCTTGTTTTTGGAACCGCTTGGCTGCCGGTGGAAATGATGCCGAGCCCTTGCCGCCGCTCCTTGGCCACCCCCTCCTTGGCCACCGCTCCTTGCGGGCAGTGCTGAGCACTGTCTAAACGAGTTCATCCCAGCATAGCCTCGCCTAGAGCGTAAATCGCGGCGGCACTTGTGGCGCGCGGCAGATCCGCGCGCATTCGGCGAAAACGGCTTACATGCATCATGGGCTTGGGAGGGCGGCCGTCCGTCAGATCGCCCTCCCAAGGTATATACTATCTATATGTTGGCTTAACTTGTCTTTGGGGTGCAGGAGGCATCCCGCCGCGAACAGTTCCCCCGGCGGCAGCCGGACCCATGTAAGTTCTGTCTGGATGGCAGTCAGGATACCCGGATGTGCCGTCACAGCCGTCCAGCATGTGCACCGCGCCTGACGGCCTCAAATAATACTGGGCCGAGGCAGGAACAATGCTCATTACGCCAAAAACGATTAAAGCAATGAGCCGCATGTCCGAAACCCTCCATTATATCGGGCTTACATGACATATTTATGAACTCTTGGCTCGGCGTCAATCCGAAACGGAGGAGCGCGATAATAAATTTAGTTGTGAATGAAAATAAATACAGTTAATGAATAGAGATTTAGGCTGATCTGTTTTGCCTGCCTTGCTCCTATAAGCCCGCTGCTGCGCTTGCGGCTGATCAAACATCGGCAGTCGCGCCAAAAACGTTGGGCGGCGCTGATGGTTTCACCAGCCAGAATGGCCTTTGAGGACTTGCGTGAGTTTCGGAGCATGTGTGACCATCCGGTCCGTTGAAATTGACTGCGCTATAGCGCCGCCCGCTTTTGGCCATGCATCCTCGATGCGTGCCATTTACGGGATATTTTGGTTTCTTGCGCCCTGGCCTCGATCGGCATATCCGAGATCGGCACCAGCCGAGAAAAGGCGAGATAAGGAGATGAGCTTGGACGCTGAATGCTGTTGGCAAGCCATCGATGTAGAATCATGCTACCGCTACACTCTTGGCTGTCAGACCATCCAGGGTGGCTTCGCTTTCTATGCCTGTCCCGAATGGGGCGTTGAACAGCCGAACGCACCCGACACTTATGCCGCCTTGGAGATACTCCGCTTATTGGGCCGCGGGGTCCCCGAGCGCGAGCATTGCAAGGTTTGGCTCAAGGCCCAGCAGGATATTTTTGGCGGGTATCCGACGCTCGTCATAGGATATGCGGCGCTCAAGGCTTTGCGCCTCCTAAAGTCCGAACCGCTGCGAGACCCGCGTCCATTTTTACGCAGGACGGCCGAGATACTTCGCCTCGCCGATCCTCCTGGCGAAAAACGGGTCGGCTGGCTGGCTGGCGCGCTGCGATGCGCCGAGCTCTGGCAGGCCTATCAGATGGATATGACTGAGCCGATGCGCGACGGAATTGGGACGGCACTCGGCCGGTTGCGCGGCGAAGATGGCGGTTATGGCGCGCCTGGGCCAAACCTCCCCGAAACCGCAGCGGCTTTGGACTTAGCAAGCGCTCTCGGTATGCCAATTGACCACGAGGTTCTTGCCTACGCGCGGCGATGCGAGCAAGGTCCCTCCGGTTTCAATATCACGCCCTATGCTGTAAGCAGTGGTTTAGAAAGCCAGCAGGCAGGAATGCGGATTCTAAGTCATTTTGGCGCGCTCCCGCGTGATCCGCAGCTTATCCGCCAATACGTGGTAAGCTGCCAAAGCTCGCTTGGCGGTTTTGGCCGCGTACCCGGTGCGATATCGAGGCTCGAGGACAGCTTGCGCGCCCTGCAGGTTTTGCTGCTGTTGGCCGGCCAGCGGCTCCAGGGTTAATCCGCTGGATGCCCCCGGCTGCCCGAGGTCCCAACCGGCGGGACTACAGGCCGGGGCCATCACAAGGCGGAAGAAGGGCCTCCTGCGAGGACACTTAAAAATTTTAAGCTCGAAGCCATGGCGCCGCCATCGCGCGGATGCAGCTATCACGCGGATTAAGAGCCCCGGCCTGCGGCACCCGCCGATAAGGCAGCTGCCTTCTGTCCTTGGCGCGAGTCTAAGGGTTCAGCCGGCCGCGATTTGAGAATTATGAGGCATCATTCAATGGAATGATCGCTGTCCTGGCGTCATCGTCTGTCAACATCCGCTGATCAATTGATTGCGCCGTCTTTGACGAAGAGTCCATGACATTGGGGGACAGAGTGCCCCAATGAGGGGAACGAATTCCATCGCTGGAGGTTATTCGTGCTGATGATCAGCGTGACTCTGCCAGGCGGCGGCGTTATATAACGTGATTATATTAACGCGTTATATTACATTGGGCCGCAGTCTGACAGAGCCCCTCTATTCTGGAAACAGATAATGGAGATTTTGACAGAAAAGCACGAAGGCAAAACCATCCTCAGGCTGAACGAAGAGCGCCTCGACGCGCATAATTCCGCGGAACTGAAGGATTGGATCCTCAAGGTGCTGGAAGACGGCACTCAAAATCTTGTAATTGATTTGGCCGAGGTCCGATTCATCGACAGTTCCGGTTTGGGTGCGCTCTTGTCTGGTTACAAGAATGCCGCCCTGCGGTCGTGCAATTTTGCGCTGGCAGGGCTTCAGCCTCGGGTCAAATCTGTGTTTGAGCTCACGCGCTTGCACCGGGTCTTTGATATTCACGTGAGTTCTCAGGAGGCTCTAACCAGCGGCTAGCGGGAAAGCTTATGTGCGGTCAATCCGGCTTCCTTGTGAATGTGGATATTCTGGTTCCAAATCAAACTCGCTACTTGAGTTTGATTGGCAACATCTGTGAGCAGCTTGCAAAGCAACTCGACGCGTTCACTGGTGACCGTGACGTTCTGGCATATCATCTCAATCTGGCAGTGACCGAGGCTATGGCCAATGCTATCCAGTACTCATCGCCCGGCGACGCGAAGAATACCGTGCGGGTTTGCATCCGCATCGAAGATGAGAATTTGTACGTCCAAGTTTACGACCACGGCCAGGGCTTCGACCTCAATGCAGTTGGCACCCCGGATTTCACGCAGTTAAACGAACGCGGGCGGGGCCTTTTTTTTATCCGCTCGGTGATGGACTCGGTCGAATATCACAAGACCGAATGTGGCAATGTGCTGGAAATGCGCAAGAAACTAGCGTAACAATAACGGGCCAATAGCCCGCTTGTGCATCGGACCCCCTGAAGCGGGCCAGAACCACCGTCTGCGCCCCCATTCGAACCAAATGAATTGGGAAGCAATCTGCAGAATGCATCTTGAGCGCGCTGCCCGAAGGTTACGCTTGGGCCAGCTCTCGTTTCCATACGAACAAGGATTTCCTGACGAATATCGTTCGTTAATTCCGCCAGCCTTCGCTGTGAGAGACGTTTTGCGGCTAGAGGCTGTGGCCCGGAGCGGGCGAGCGGCAGCTGACATACGGCGGCCCGTGGCTGGCCTCAAAGATGCTCACTATAGGATTCAGGTCTATAGCGCACGGGAGCGCCGCCTCGACGAGATCATGCCGCTCCTGCAAAATCTCAATCTGCATGTTGCCGATCAGATCCAGTTCAAAGTCGAACCCGGCAACCGGCAGTTCTTTATCCGCAGCTTTTCCGTTGAGCCCGTCACAGCTGACGTCAAGACCCTCTATTCGCTGAGGAAGCCACTCCTCGCGATGTTGGACGCCTTATTAGGAGGGCAGGCTGAAGACGATGCTCTGAATGGACTGGTTCTCCTCACCGGACTCGACTGGAGGGAGATCGACCTGTTCCGGGCCTATCGCAACTATTACTTCCAGCTTGGCAGCCGGTTTGGAAGGCTGCGCTTCCATCAGGCTTTGCTTAGCAACCCGAAAATCGTGCAGTTGCTCGGCCAGTATTTCGAGCGCCGCTTCAAGCCGGATGCACGCTGGGGCGATTCCCTTCAGCGCGAAGAAGAAGCCCTTCCAGCGCTTCGTCTGGAGCTTATTGCGGCCCTCGATGAGGTCGCCGACGTCAATCAGGACCGCATCCTCCGTGATCTGTTCAACCTGATGGATGCCACATTGCGCACCAATTTTTACCGGCGCCGGGATGAAGCCGATTACTTCATTGCTCTTAAGATCGACAGTTTGGGTGTCATCAATATGCCATCCCCCGCGCCCTGGGTTGAAATTTATGTGCATTCAGCAACCATGGAAGGCGTTCATCTCCGGGGCGCCAAGGTAGCGCGCGGCGGCATCCGCTGGTCGGACCGGCCCGACGATTTCCGCACTGAAATCCTTGATTTGATGCAAACACAAATGATCAAGAATGCGCTAATCGTGGCGCAAGGGGCCAAAGGCGGATTTGTTCTGAAGACCGTCCACAAGGATGCAGAGCAAGTCAGGCGAGCGGCGCTTAGCGCCTATGAAACGCTGATGCGCGGGCTGCTCGATGTGACCGATAATCTTACCGGTTCGCGAATTGTGCATCCGCCACAGGTGGTGAACTATGATGCGGCCGACCCTTATTTGGTCGTGGCAGCCGACAAAGGCACAGCGCAATGGTCAGATCATGCCAATCATATTGCGGCAGACTACAACTACTGGCTAGGTGACGCCTTTGCCAGCGGCGGGTCGCATGGCTATCACCATAAGCAATTGGGGATTACTGCACGCGGGGCATGGGTCTGCATAAAGCGTCATTTTCATGAATTGGGCATCGACATAGACAATGAGCGTTTCAGCGTTGTTGGCATCGGTAGCATGGATGGTGACGTATTTGGGAATGGCATGCTTCAATCGAGCAATATCCGCTTGCTTGGCGCTTTCAGTGCGCAACACATTTTCCTTGATCCACATCCAGACCCAATAGCCTCTTTCGCGGAGCGTAAGCGCCTCTTCGAGCTGTCCGGCTCGTCTTGGGCGGACTATCGTCAAGCGCTCATTTCATCTGGCGGCGGGGTGTTCCAGCGCTCTGCCAAGGACATCCCTCTCAGCCCCGAGGTGCGGGCCTGGCTGGGCGTGCGTTATTCGTCGATCGATGGTGAAGGGCTGATCCGCCTCTTATTGACAGCGCCTGCCGATTTGTTGTGGCTGGGCGGTATTGGCACCTATATCAAGGCGAGTACGGAGCCCAACGAAGATGTTGGCGATCGCGCCAATGACAGTGTCCGCGTGGATGCCCATCAGCTGCGAGCAAAAGTCGTTGGCGAAGGCGCCAACCTAGGTTTCACCCAGAAGGCGCGCATTGAATACGCCCTGAATGGCGGGCGCATCAATACCGATGCCGTGGACAACTCGGCGGGGGTCGATCTATCAGACCATGAGGTTAATCTAAAGATTCTCATGGCGCTGCTCCTTGAGCGCGGTGTGATCTCCCCTGCCGAGCGCGATCAGTTTCTTGCTAAGTCTGTGGATGATGTCTGCCGCTCTGTGCTGGCGAACAATTACCGGCAAGCCCTGTGTCTTTCCTTGGAGCGCGAACGTTGCCTTAAAGACATAGGGCCGTTTCTTGAACTCGCTGATCAACTGGAAAACGCAGGGATACTGGATCGCACAGCCCAATGCTTCGCCTCTCGAAAGGAAATTCAATCACGAGCGGGGCCAGGGCTGACCAGGCCGGAACTCGCCCTCCTGATGGCATGCGCAAAGCTCGCATTGAAAAAAGCCTTGTTGAAGGCACCTGATTTTCTCGAGTCAGAGTGGGCTCAAAAGAGTCTTGCCGCTTATTTTCCGGAAGCTGTGCGTTCACGTTATGGGGCATATCTGAGAGAGCATTCATTGGGTCGCGAAATTACCGCGGCGATCATCTGCAACACTGTGGTCGACCATGCGGGCGCCTGCTTTCTATTGTGGAACGGCGAACTCGATGTAGACCTCCTAGCCGAGGCGGTTGGCGCTTATCTGGCTTTCGACGAAATCCTCGAGGGCGAGCGCTGGCGCATGGGCGTGCTCGCCTTGGATGGCAAAATGCCAGCTGACCAGCAATATGAGCTTCTCCTAGAATTAGAGGATGCCTTGGCGTTCTTGACCCGATGGGCCTTGCAATGGGGCGAGCATCTTCTGCCGGAACCAGCTCTCGTGCTCGGCTGGCAGGCTGATTGGCGGCAGTATCTAAATCATCTCAGAGAAACTGCCGAACTCGACGCTCTTAGTTCCGCTGCGCCTGCAATGATCCGTTTGGTCTTTTTGGACAGGCTCCACGATTTCCCCGCTCTTGTGCAGCTGTCCCGCGAGTCGCGCGCGCCGCTGCAGATCGTGGCGAAACTGGCCGACGCCGTCATGGAATTCCTGGGGATGCGCCCTGTCCTTTCTCTCTTGGCCGAGGTGAAGACGCGCGACCCCTGGGAACGCCGCCTGCGCATCATTGTCGATAATAGGCTGCGCGCAGGGGTGTGCCGCCTGAGCGGGGCCATGCTGCGAACGGGCATGAAGGAGCCAGCAGAATTCTTTCGCCAGCTCGCCATGCAAAAGCACCTAGTGAAGTTTCAGCGCCTGAGCAGGGAGCTTCACGACACAGCGCCGGCTGACCTGGCGCCTTTTGCCGCCTTCGAAGGTGAATTTGATTCACTGATCAATGCTTGCGAAATAGCAACTCGGCGTAATTAGGAGGGCGGCCTTACTTACCCGGAGGCCAGCCTGCTTCGGCCACGAAGGACACGTATCTCCCATCGTTCGGCACTCTCGGAAAGGCGCCTAACCAGCATAGGCTTGACAGGAGAATCGGAGCGGGCGTCCCAGCGCCAACGAGCTTAGTCAAGCATCCCTCAAGTAAACGAAATCTGGCCATTAAACGTTCAGGATCAGGTGCATCTGGGAAGAGACCGGGGCGGCGGACCGGCTGGGTTAACGGGAGGGCTTTCTGTCTTGGATGAAAGATCGCTTTTGCGTTCCGTCCTCGATACTTTCGAGGAGGGCGCCTGCCTGCTGGACAAGACCGGAGTTGTGGACTGCGTAAATGCGGCGGCTGAGCATTTGCTTGGTTATCGTGAAGAGGACCTGCTGGGGCACCTTCTTTCTGATTTTTTAGTAATAAAGGATGGCAATCCATCGGCGGTTCAATCCGATTGGCGTGCAACGCTCCGTCAGCCTCGCGTAAAGCTGCGCTCCAAGGACGGAATCTTGCTGGACGCGGCCTTTTCGTTGCAGCCGCTGGGGCCAGCCGGCAGCGGCCTGACATTATTCAAGTTCTGGAAATCCGGCCGCGGCCCGGCCGCCGGGAAGGTGCGGAGTGATATTAAGCCGCTTCTCGATGCCATCTTCGCCACGATTGCTGATGGACTGATCGTGATTGACGAGGCCGGAACCATCCAATTGTTCACGCCCGGCGCGGAACAGATGTTTGGCTACCGCCATGATGAAGTTCTGGGGCAAAACGTCAAGATGCTTATGCCTTCTCCCTACCGGGAGGCTCATGATGGTTACCTCGCCAATTACCTTAGAACTGGCATCAAAAAGATCATCGGCATAGGGCGAGAAGTATCCGGGCAACGCAAGGACGGCACAATTTTTCCGATGTATTTATCCGTTGGCGAGATGCATTTCGACGGACGCCGCCACTTCATCGGCATTACGCATGATTTGACCCGGCTTAAAAGCGCTGAGGAGAAGCTGCTCACTCTATCCGCCGCGATGGAGCAAAGTCCTGCAGCGATTCTGATAGCTGCCTTGGACGGGCAAATCGAATACGTGAATCATGCTTTTAGCCAGATCACGGGCTATCGCGCCGGCGAGCTTGTAGGTCAGAATCCGCGTCTCTTCCAGTCCGGCCAGACGGCTCCGGAGTTATACCGGCGCCTCTGGGAGACGATCCGGGGCGGCCATGAATGGCACGGCGAGATTCAGAATCGCAAAAAGAATGGCGAGCTATATTGGGCCTTAGAAACAATTACACCGCTTCGTGATAAGCAAGGTGAGATTGTGCATTATCTCGCCATTCAGCAGGACATCACCCAGCAAAAAAAAGACAAGGAGGCACTAGCAGAAAGCGAAGCACGTTTCCGGCAAGTCGCCGATATGGCTGGAGAATGGATATGGGAACAGGATGCGGAGGGGCGTTACACTTACAGCAGCGGCGCAGTACGGGACATCCTTGGCTATGTGCCTGAGGAAATCCTTGGTAAACCTTACCTTGATCTGTTGACTGCGGAGGATCGCATCCAGTGGATGGAAGACTTTCCGTCCGGCATGGCCGGCACTTCCCGGCCGTTCCGGCGTTTGATTAACCGTTACCGCCACAAGGACGGGTCTGAAGTTTACACCGAATCTACGGGTGTGCCTATCACCGACGAGCGCGGCAAACCCATCAAATGGCGCGGGGTGGATCGCGACATTACCGCAAGAAGAGTCTTCGAAGAGGCTCTACGTGTACGGAACCGGGCCATCGAAGCCGCGCGTGTCGGTATCGTTATCACCGACGCGCAGGCCGAGGGCAACCCAACGATCTATGTCAACCCGGCACTGAGCCGCATCACCGGCTATTCCCGCGACGAGTTGATCGGCCAGAGCATGCGGCTACTGCAAGGACCAGATACGGATCCCGCAGCGGTTGAACAGATTCGGGAAGCCGTCAGATCAGGGACCAGTTGTGAAGTCGTTTTACAAAACTATCGTAAGGATGGCACTCCATTCTGGAATGAACTTCTGATCTCGCCAGTGCTCGACGATACGGGCAAACTCACTCACTTCATCGGCATCCAAACCGATGTGACCGAGTGGCG
>Ga0070737_10003216_pt1 | contig 17990 bp, 14 predicted proteins | sample Coa_R1_10_FD_66438 | JGI IMG/M metagenome (GOLD analysis project Ga0070737, IMG submission 66438) | Surface soil microbial communities from Centralia Pennsylvania, which are recovering from an underground coalmine fire - Coalmine... | ecosystem: Environmental > Terrestrial > Soil > Unclassified...
ACCTGAGCCTGCGGGTGAGCTCGGCGGGAAGGGCCTTCTACTGGCTCGGTGACCTCCTCCATCACCACCTCGAGTTCGCCCATCCCTCCTGGGGGCCGGCGGGCGCTGACCCGGTTGCCCTCGAGGGCTCCCGGCGACGGTTGTGGGAGGTGGCGGCGCGGGAGGGCGCCCTCGTGGCGTGGGCTCACGCCGCCTTCCCCGGCTGGGGCCGCGTGGAGCGGCGTCGGGGCGGCTATGGCTGGGTCCCCTTGGAGGGATGATCGGGGGCCGGCCGATCCTCGCCCCGAGGATCGCGGGCACATCGAAAAAAGGATGACGACGTGATGCCGAAGCGATTCAGGTTTGGCCTGACCCTCTTCCCGGTGATGTCCGAGCGGCAGGTCTGGATCGACGAGGTGAAACGCGCCGAGTCGGCCGGCTTCTCCGCCATCACCGTCTCCGACCATTTCCGCAGCTCTGGGGGCATCTGGCCGTCGCTGATCACCGCGGCGGAGGTGGCGCCGTCGTTGCGGGTCGGCACGATCGTCCTCAACAACGACTTCTGGCATCCCGTGCTGGTGGCGCGCGAGGCGATCACCGCCCAGGTCCTGACCGAGGGTCGCTTCGAGCTCGGCATCGGCGCTGGCTGGGACGAGCTTGACTACCGCGCCATGGGCTTGAAGCGGCAGCCCGCCGCCCGGCGCATCGAGCGCTTGGGCGAGGCCATCGCCATCCTCAGCCAGGCGCTCGCTGGCCGGCCCATACGGTTCGCGGGCGCCCACTACCGGGTCGACGGAGGGGACCCCTGGCCTGTCTCCCCGACCCCCATCCCCCTCCTGGTCGGTGGGGGCGGGAGGCGGATCCTCGAGCTGGCGGCCCGGTGCGCCGACATCGTCAGCCTCCATCGCAACCTGGAGCACGGCCTGGCGGCCTCCTGGGCGGCGGAGGGACGGGATCACGGACCCTTTGACAGCGGGATGTCGGAGCGCGTCAGCTGGGTCCGGTCGAGCGCCGGCGAGCGGTTCGAGCAGCTCGAGCTCCACGCCCTCCTGCTGAAGGCGGTGGTCACCGACCACCGCCTCCGGGTGGCGGCCGAGCTGGGCCGTCCCATCGGATTCTCCGCGGAGCAGATCCTCGCCTCCCCCCATTACCTGGTCGGCACCGTCGAGGAGATGGTGGCCGACCTCCGCGAGCGGAGGTCTCGCTGGGGCATCAGCTATTGGACGCTGGTCGCCGGCAACGACGTGGAGGCCTTCGCCCCGGTGGTCGCGGCCCTGGCCGGGACCTGACCCCGACGCCGGCGGGCCGGCGGACGAGGTCGATGGCCGACCCTGGGGCGCCTGGCGAGGCCCCGCTCCCCTTGCCCGGGGCCATGCCATCCGGCGCGGCGGCAGGTCAGCGCCCCCGGCGAGACGGTCACCGACGGGTGCACGGGCGACCTCGTTGCGTCGCCGGCGCCCGCAAGGTGCCCCGGTGAGCCCGGCCCTCTGCCCTCCCGAAGGAGCGCGCTCCCCTGGTGGGGGAGAGGTCGTGAGCGGGGGCACGCCGATCGTCCGGGGCCGTCCGAGCCTTGCCGCCGGGGCGCCCGGTCCTCGGCCCCCGGGGTCGGCCGGGTGCGTCCCCGAAGGTGGGCGCTGCCCCGTCCTCAGAAGGGCTGCCGCCACCTCGGCGCTCTGGCTTCTCCTTACCGGTCCTCCGAGCCCGTGCCGCGCCGTCCGGGTCCGTCGCCGTCCCCGACCGGCGGGCCCTGGCGGCGGATCGGTGGCTCGATCGCCGCCGGCAGGGGAGGCCACCGGGCCGCGAGGGCGGTCCGAGGGCGGGTGGCCGTGGCTGGCCTCGGTGAGCGCCCGCCCTTGCCACCGATACGAGCCTGGGCAGGCTCTCCCCTCGGGGCCGAGCTCGACCCCCTCCGGCTGGTGGTCGCGACCCCGCCCCTACCCCTGACGCGTCCCAGCCTGAGTGCCGAAGTAGACCTCCTCGATGACGGTCATGTCGCTGATCTCCGTCGCCTTGACCCGGTGCGCGACTCGCCCCACGTTGAGCACGATCACGTCGTCCGCGATGCCCAGCGCCTGGTGCACGACCTGCTCGACCAGGAGGATGCCCTTGCCCTCCTCCTTGAGCTTTGCGATCACCTCGAAGATCAGCTTCACGATCACCGGGGCCAGCCCTGCCGTCGGCTCGTCGAGGATGAGGATGCCGGGGTTGGGGATGAGCGCCTGGGCGATGGCGAGCATCTGCTGCTCGCCGCCGCTCAGCGTCGAGGCCGGGAGCTTGCGCCGTGCCCGCAGGATGGGGAAGCGCTGGTACTGCTCCTCGATCGCCGCACGCATGCGTTGCCGACGGCGCAACGTCGTGTAGCCTGCCAGCAGGAGGTTCTCCTCGACCGTCCGCTTCTTGAAGACCCGCTTCCCCTCCTGGACCAGGGCGAGGCCGACCTTGGTGCGAGCGTAGGGAGGGATCCGGGAGATGTCGACGCCCCTCCAGCGGACCTTCCCCCGCCAGAGCGGGAGGAGCCCCATCACGGCGGAGATGGCCGTCGTCTTGCCCGCCCCGTTGGGACCCAGGATCACCGTTGCCTTGCCCGTCTCCACCTCGAAGGAGAGGTCCCACAGGGCCTGGATGTCGCCGTAACCGGTCGAGATGCCCTCGACCTGCAGGAGGTCGCTCATGTGTCCTCCTCGGTCTCCTCCCCGAGATAGCTCTCGATGACCACGGGGTTGCTGCGGATCTCCGTGGGGCTGCCGGTCGCGATGAGCCTGCCCTCGCGGAGCACGTTGATGACGTCGGCCACCTCCAGCATCATCTGGAAGTTGTGCTCGATGACCACCACCGTGGCGCCTGCCGCTGCGATCTGGCAGATGAGGCGTGAGAGCCGCCGCACCTCGTCCATGCTGAGCCCGGAGGCCGGCTCGTCGAGCAAGATCGCGGCGGGCCGTGCGACCAGGGCTCGGGCCACCTCCAGCAGGCGTCGGGTCCCCAGGGGGAGCGTCGTCGCCTGAGCCTTGGCGAGGTGGCTGAGCCCCACCACCCCCAGCAGTCGCTCGCCCTCCTCGATGTCGCGTCGCACCTTGCGTCGATAGGAGGGCAGGCGGAGGATGGCGGCCATGAGGCCGGAGGTGTCGCGAGCGTAGCGAGCCGAGCTCACGACCTGCAGGCAGGTGAGCCCGGCTGGGATCGAGGGGGTCTGGAAGGTGCGGGCCACCCCTGCCAGCGCGACCTTGCTCGGAGCCTTGAGCGTGAGGTCCTGGTCTCCCAGCCTGACCGTTCCCTTGTCCGGTCGGTAGAAGCCGGAGACGATGTTCAGGAGAGAGGTCTTGCCGGAGCCGTTGGGGCCGATGATCGCGGTGACCTTGCCCGGCGTCGCGGTGAGGCTGACGTCGGACAGCGCCTGGTTCCCGCCGAAGCTTTTGCTGACCCCGGTCACGACCAGCTCCGCCCCCTCGAAGTGGCCGACATCCCCGGAGAACTCCTGGGGCTCGAGCGAGGGCTGCTTGTCGCGAAGGAAGCGCCTCCGGAAGAGGTCGATGGCCGTCCCCAGGCTGCCGGTGAGCCCGCCGGTGAGCACCACGCCGAAGGTCACGAGGAGCGCCCCATAGACCGGGAGCGCGTACTGGGTGAAGGAGGAGGTGTGGAGCGGGCCGATCTCCTGGAGGATGACGACCCCTACGATGCCGCCGTAGATCGTCCGCGACCCGCCCAGGACCGAGGCGGCGATGAAGCCGATGGCGGTGTAGATGTCGAAGAGCCCCGGGCTCAGGAAGTTGTTGAGGTAGCAGTAGAGGCCGCCAGCGATGCCAGCCGGGATGGCGCCGATCACGTAGGCCATGAGCTTCAGCCGGTACACCGAGATGCCGAGCGACGAGGCCATGATCGGGCTCTGCCGGAGCACCTGGAGCGCCTCGCCATGGCGGGAGCGGATCAGGTTTCGGAACACCGCGAAGACGACGATGGCGCAGCCGATCATCGCCCAGTAGACGCCGTTGGAGTCCAGCTGGATCCCAAGGAAAGAGGGGTTGGGGATGGGGGTGAGGCCGATGAGCCCGCCGGTCGCGGCGGGGAAGGCTGAGGCCATGTCGGGGATGAGGAGGACCAGGAAAAAGGAGATGTAGGCGAGCGCCCAGCCGGCGACCCGAAGGCCCGGGGCCCCCGAGATGAAGCCGACGAGCGCCGCCACCAGTGCGCTGACGGGCAGGGTGATGGCCAGGTCGAGGACGGGATGGTGGTAGATCGTGGCCATGGCCAGGATGCCCGTGGCGTAGGCGCCGCCGGCGAAGATCGCCGCCTGGCCGAGGGCCAGCTCCCCCGCATAGCCGTAGGTGAGGTTGAGGCCGACCACCACCATCGAGTAGAGGGCGATGATCTCGACCTCATGGACCAGGCTCGGCCCGGTGCCCAGGGTCGGCAGGGCGAGCCCGCCGTCGGCCAACGGGGGGAGGACGAGCAGGAACGCAGCCAGCGCAAGCGGCGCCAACACCGCCGGCGGGCGCCTGTGGCTGAGGAGCGCGCGGAACGTTCGGCTGCCTTCTCTCATACCGCGCGCTCGACCCGCTCGCCAAAGAGCCCGTACGGTCGGAGGATCAGCACCACGAGGAGCAGCAGGAGCAGAGCCAGGTTCTCGAAGTTGGAGCTCAGGTAGCGGCCGACGAACGCCTCCAACAGGCCGGCCGCGACCCCCCCTACCAGGGCCCCTTTGGGACTGCCGAATCCGCCGATCGACATCGCCACGAAGGCCTTGATGTTGAGGGTGTCACCGATCGTCGAGGTGGCGTAGGTGACGGGGGCGATGAACGGCCCCGCCGCGATCAGCAGGCCCCCGGCCAGCATGAAGGCGCCGATCTGCAGCCGCCGGACGTTGATGCCGCGCACGATCGCCGCGACCTTGTCCTCGGCGGTGGCGAGGCTGGCGAGGCCGAGCAGCGTGCGGCGGGAGAAGAGCTCGGCGCCGAGCACGATGGCGACGGCCGTGGCGATCAGCAGCAGCTGATATGGGTACACCCGGCCGCCCAGGAGGGAGATCGCCTGGTTGGAGGTGACCGGGCTGGGCACGGGCTCAGGGTTGGTGCCGAAGAGGGCGATGGCCAACCCCTCGATCAGGATCGAGAAGCCGACCGTGGTCACCAGCTCGCCGTGCACGCTGTGCCCGGGCAGCAACCTGATGGCCGCTCGCTCCTCGATCAGGCCGATCACTGCCCCGAAGATGAACCCGATGGGGATCACGAGCAGGAGGTTCAGGTGGAACAGCTGAAGCCCCAGCCATGCCGCGAGGGTCCCGAGCATCGCGTACTGGGCTTGCGCGAAGTTGATCGTGCCGGTCGCGATGAACACGATGTTGAAGCCGACCGCGACGATGGCGTAGATCGCGGCCAGGGTCAGCCCGGAGTAGATGGTGGTGATCATGCGGCGGCTAGCGCTCCACAAGAGGCCGAGCGGGCAGCTTCCCGCACGCTGCCGTCGACGGGCTCACGAGCGGCATCGCTTGGTCGGCCTTGCCGGCGACAAGGTGATCTCGATGCGGCCTTCCCTACTCACTGGCCCTCTCCTCTTGAGAAACCTAGGTGGTGCATGCAGAGCATGCACCACCACGACACCTGCTCATCGATGCATGAGCTTATGCCCCGATCCTGGGATAGACGTCGGCGAGGTTCACCTTGATCTGCCCATCGCTGAGCGGGCCGATCGGTGAGATGACGAAGGCGCCCGTCGGGGGGTGGGAAAGGTGCCCGGTGACGGGCGTGTCAGTCCAACCCCATCCCGTGGGTGACGTGACCAGCAGGTTGGATTTGGGGATCCTGAGATGATCCAGCGCCGACTTGATCGCATCCGGGTTCAATGAGTGCGCCTGCTGAGCCGCCAGGTCCATGAAGTACAGGGAGTCCCATCCTGCAGCGTACTGGTGCAAGGGCTGGGTGAGGTTGGTGGTCACCTTCGACAGGTACTTGAAGAAGCGTTTCTGCGCGGGGGTCTGCTCGCTGGGCGGCCGATACACGTCGATGTTCCAGGTGTAGTACTTGACGCCGTTCAAGTTGGAGGCTCCAGCGATGGTGTAGGCGTCCGCCCCGGAGAAGCTGGCGTCTCCGACGAAGGGGACGTTGAAGCCGAGCGCGGTACGGGCCTTGAGCACGTAGCCGATCCAGGGGCCGCTCTGGGCGGTGGCGATGACGGCGTCCGGCTTCTGCGCTTGCATCTCCTGCATCTGCGGCGTGACGTCGATGGCCGTGGCCGGGTAGGACACCTCGACCATGGTCAGGCCGTCGGCGGCAAGCGCTGGCCCGATCGCCTGCGCGGAGCTCTCACCGATGGCGTTGTTCTGGTAGAAGAAGCCGATGCGGTGGTAGCCCTGCGCCTTCATGTAGTCGGCGATGGTCTTGTCCATGGCCTGGATGTTGACGCCGAGGATCCAGTGGTAAGGGAACACCGAGGGGTTGCCCAGCTGCGGCGAGCTCTCGACGCCGATGCCGGGCACCTTGTACTTGGTGACGGTTGGAAGCTCCGCCAGCTGCTCGTCGCTCGTGGCGCCTGACTCGATGAAGTTCCAGGTCCCACCGCCCGGCGGCGATGATTGGAGCAGCTGTGTCACCAAGGTCACCGATTGGGTGGTGTTGCCACCGGTGTCCTCGATCTTGAAGGTGATCTTGTGACCGAGGATCCCACCAGATTCGTTCAGCGACAAAGCTGCAGCCTGCATGCCATTCACGAAGCCCTGGTTCGCGGGCCCAGCGCCGCTGGAGAGCGCTCCGACCACGAGCACGTTGAAGGGGATCTTGCTGCTCGCTGGCGGCGCCGACGAGGCGGAGCCGCAGGCCACGAGCAACAATGCCGCCGCGGCGACAGTCGCCCGTCGATAGCTCCTCATCATGAGATTTTTTCCTCCCTCCTTTCTTCTTGTTGCCTTGTCGAAAAGAGACCCTGGCCCTGATGCCGCAGCCCAGTTTGAGGGGTCACGAAGCCATCGTGCCTAATCGCACGGATGGATATGGGTAACTGCCTCGCGACGAGACCGAGCCTGCCAGCAAGCGATCAATGTCCTGGTCATCTACTATCCATGGGGGAATGCCACCTCCGGTTGCCGCCGGATCTCGGGCACCGTCACCGAGGTCTACGCTCTTTCCCCCCACGCTCACCGTACCGACCTCAAGAGGCTAGGGCGAAAGGCACCAAGGCGAGGTGGTGGCCCCAATCCAGGTGCCGGCGACCTGGTCGAGATCGGATCACATTTCACCATCCATACTCCCTCTTTTTGCTTGTGCTGTCGCTGCGCGCCTTCCAGAGTAAACGCCCGTATGATACCGTAATACCATGATCAGGGCAAGGTTCCTCGACCCCGGCGTCGAAGGTTGGCGCGGGCGGTTCCACGGAGGCGCGACCGGCCCCGCCGCGGCGGGCCGTGAAGGGGAGCTGAAGATCCGGTGAGGGCGGTGGTCCTGACCGCGGTCGGGGCGCCGCTCGAGGTCTGGGAGGTGACCCCAAGGGCGCTCGGGCCGACCGAGGCTCGCGTCCAGGTCCGTGCCGCCGGGGTGTGCCGCTCCGACCTGCACCGGGTCAGCGGCGCCATCCCTGCGCCCCTGCCCATGATCCTCGGTCACGAGGCCTGCGGGCGGGTCCTGGAGGTGGGGCCCGAGGTCGCCGGCCTGCGCCCCGGTGACCGCGTGGTATCGACCCCCAGCCCCGAGTGCGGCAGCTGCTGGTACTGCGTTCACGGGCAGCCCAACCTCTGCGAGCGCACGGCCGAGCTCCGAGCCAGACACGGAGCCCGAGCCTCGGATGGCACGCCGATCCACGCCATGGCGGGGCTGGGGACCTTCCGTGAGGAGATGAACGTCGACCAGGCCATGCTGGTGAAGGTGGAGAGTGAGCTCCCTGACGAGCAGCTCGCCCTCCTCGGCTGCGGCGTGACCACCGGGCTTGGGGCGGTGTTCAACACCGCCCAGGTGGAGCCGGGGTCGATCGTCGCGGTGCTGGGCTGCGGCGGCGTCGGCCTCGCCTGCGTCCAGGGTGCTGTCATCGCCGGCGCCGCCCGGATCGTGGCCGTGGACCCGGTCGAGAGCAAGCGGGAGATGGCGCTCGCCCTCGGCGCCAGCGACGCGGTCGACCCCCAGGGCACGGACGCGGTCGAGGCGGTGCGGTCGCTGAGCGGGGGACGGGGCGCCGACTACGCGTTCGAGGTCGTGGGCAGCGCCGCCACCATCCTCCAGGCCCGGGCCATGACCCGCCGCGGCGGCACCACGGTGCTGATCGGAGCGGCGCCCAGGTCGGAACTCGTCACCTTCTCCGCCTGGGATCTGCACACGGAGGGCCGGATCGTCGGCTGCAGCAACGGCTCGGCCCACGTCCGACGCGACTTCGCCCGCTTCATCGCGCTCGCGGAGGCCGGGCGGCTGGACCTGGGCGCCCTTGTGACGCGGCGCATCGGGCTCGAGGACCTGGGCGCCGCCTTCGCCGCCATGGAGGCGGGCGAGGTGGTCCGGAGCGTCGTCGTCTGAAGGCGTCACGGCCCGCCCACGCTCGCTCCCGGCCAGGAGGGATGGATGCAGGTTCGTGCGGACATCGAGCGGTTCCTCCACCCCCGCGGCGTGGCCTTGCTGGGGCCGGTCCCGCGTGGGGCCGGTGCCGAGGCCTGGCTGCGCGCGCAGTCGGAGCGCTGGGGAGACCGCTTCCATCTCGTCGACCCCTCGGGCGGCGACATCCTGGGCGTGCCCGTCTACCCGACGGTGGGCGAGGTCCCCGACCCCGTCGACCTGGCCGTGATCAGCGTCCGACGGGAGCTCGTCCTGGCCGCGGCCGAGGCGTGCGGCCGACGTGGGATCGCCAACCTCCTGGTGCGCACCGCCGGCTTCAGCGAGATCGGTCCCGAGGGGGCGGAGCTTGAGCGTCGGCTGCTCGGGCTGGTCCGTCGGCACGGGATGCGGCTGCTCGGCCCCAACACCAACACCAACCTCTTCGAGCCCATGCCCCCGCCCAGCACCCCCCGCATCGGGAGGATCGGCTTGGTCACCCAGAGCGGGCATCTGGGCCGAGTCGTCGTCCAGGCGGCGCCCTACGGGGTCGCCTTCTCCCGCTGGGTCCCGACCGGGAACGAGGCCGATCTGGAGGTGGCGGACTTCATCGAGTACTTCGCCTACGACGATGAGACCGCGGTCATCGCCGGCTACTTCGAGGGCTTTCGAGACGGGGCCAAGCTGCGCCGGGCGCTCGCCGCGGCCAACCGTCAGGGCAAGCCGGTGGTGGCGATCAAGGTGGGGCGCAGCCCCGTGGTGGGCCGCGCCGCGGTCACCCACACCGCCCATCTCACCGGTGCCGACGCCGTCGTCGACGGCCTCTTCAAGCAGTACGGGGTGATCCGTGTCGACGACCTCGACGAGTTGATCGAGGTCGCCGCCCTGCTCGCCAAGGCGCCGGCGCCGGCCGGCCCTGGGGTGGCCCTCTACGGGATCTCGGGAGGGGCCGGCGCGATGATGGTCGACCTGGCGTTGGCCCAGGGGCTCAGGGTGCCGACGCTGGGCGAGGAGACCCAGCGCCGGCTCCGTGAGCTGATCCCCTCCCACCTCAACGTCTCCAACCCGATCGACAACGGCGGTGAGCTGCCCCGCTCCCGATCGCCGGAGGAACGGCGCCGGGCCCTGGAGATCATCTGCGCCGACCCCGCCGTCGATCTCCTGGTGGTCGCCCTCACCGCCTACCTCCCCGGCCTGATCGACAACTTCGTCGCCGACCTCGTCGAGTTCGTCGAGACGGCGCCGGTCCCGATCGTGGCGACGTGGAACTCCTGGGAGGCCGACGTGCCCGCCTTCGCCGCCCTCGTCGCCTCCGGGGTGCCGGTGTTCCGCAGCTTTCGCGGTTGCTTCCGTGCCATATCGAGGCTCCTCGAGCGCCAGCGCCGGCTGGCCCGGGCGGGCCGTCGGCAACCGGTGTCCGTGGCCCCCCGCGGCATGGGCCGGGCCGGTCCGTGGGTGCTCGGGCCGGCCGCCGCCTCGGAGCTCCTGGCCAGCCGCGGGCTGTGCCTGCCGCGACAGCGGATGGTGAGCTCGGTCGATGCCGCCCGGGCGGCGGCGGAGGAGCTCGGCTACCCGGTGGTCCTCAAGTGCTTCCCGGCTGGGCATCCCCACAAGTCGGAGGCAGGGCTCGTGCGGACCGGCCTGGGCTCGGCCGCTGAGGTCGAGCTCGCCTACCGGGAGCTCGAGGCGCGGGGCCGGGAGCTGGCCCCGGGCACCTCACCGCCGCTCCAGCTCCAAGAGCACGTGGGGCCAGGGGTGGAGATGATCATCGGGGTGACCCGGGACGAGGTCCTGGGCCCGGCCGTCCTGGTCGGTCTGGGGGGGATCTTCGCCGAGGTGCTCGACGACGTCAGCGTGCGCCCGCTGCCGATCACCCCGGAGGACGCAGAGGAGATGCTCCGCGAGCTTCGCGGGTTCCCGCTCCTGGAAGGGGCGCGGGGGGCTCCGCCGGCCGATCTGGCGGCGCTCGCCGGGACCTTGCTGACCGTGGCGGAGATGGCCGCGGACGGGCGCCTGGGCCTCCGTGAGCTCGACCTCAACCCGGTGATCGCGACGTCCACGGCGGCGGTGGTGGTCGATGCCGTGGTCGTGCTCGACGAGGGCCGGTCGACGCCCTGGGGGCGCGGCTAGCGTCACCCGGCCGTCGGTCGCGGCTCCTGCGGGGGGGCGGTCGGTGGGCCTGCCAGCGCCTCTCGGTGGGCGTGGACCAACTGGTGCCAGCCGAAGCTGTGCTCGAGGCCCTGGCGCAGCCCCATGGCGTCCTCGGCGAAGTTCACGTTGCGCTTGGCGATGGCGAGCCCGAAGGCGGGCTTGGCCGCGATCCGCTCCGCGATCTCCATGGTCGCCGCCTCCAGCTCGGCTCGGGGGACGACCCGGTTGACCATGCCCAGCTCCCGGGCCCGGATGGCGTCGACGCGCTCGCCCAGGAAGAGGAACTCCTTGGCCAAGCGAGGTGCCATCTGGAAGGGGTGCGCGAACCACTCCACCCCGCTCCCGCCCTGCCCGACCGAAGGATCGGCAAAGAAAGCGTCCTCCGAGGCGATGATGAGGTCGCAGACCCAGGCCAGCGCCAGGCCGCCACCCACGCAGGCCCCGTGGACCATGGCGATGGTCGGCTTGGGCAGGTCGCGCCAACGCCGGCAGAGCTCGAGGTAGACCTCGGCCTCACGGTTCAGGCGACCCTCGATGGCGGGCTTGGCGACGTGGTCGGGCCACATGGTGATCCGGGGGTAGGACACGTCCAGGTCCTGGCCGGGGCTGCCCATGTCGTGCCCGGCCGAGAAGCAGGGGCCGGCGCCGGCCAGGACGATCACCCGCACCTCGTCGTCCATCGCGGCGCGATGGAAGGCGCCGTCCAGCGCGTAGAGCATGGCCGAGTTCTGGGCGTTGCGATAGCGCGGGCGGTTCAGCGTCACCCAGGCCACCGCCCCTCGTCGCTCGTACAGCACCACGTCCTCGTCGAGCATCGGTTGCCCCTCCTCCGTCCGTATCCTCTCATACCATATTACGATCAGCTCGCCACCGCCTTAGTGCTCACGGCAGTGGCGGCGGTCGACGTGGGTCGGGCCCAGGTCGGCGACGCTGGCGACGCCCAGGAAGGCCATGGTCCTGGCGAGGTCCTCGATCAGCGAGCCGAGGAAGGCCGCCACCCCCTCGCGGCCGGAGACGGCGAGGGCCCAGAGCACCGGCCTGCCCACCCCCACCGCATCGGCGCCCAGGGCCAGGGCGATCGCGACCTCGGCCCCGGTCCGAACGCCGCCGTCGATCAGGAGCAGGGCGCGGCCCTCGACCGCCTCGGCCACCTCGGGCAGGACCTCGATCGTGCCCAGGGCGTGGTCCAGCTGGCGGCCACCATGGTTGGACACCACCACCCCCTGGACCCCCACCTCGATCGCGATGCGGGCATCCTCGGCGGTCATGATGCCCTTGATGAGGAGGGGGAGGGGGCAGATCGAGCGCAGCCACTCGACGTCGGCCCAGGTCGCGGGGCGGGCGAAGTAGGCGGGGTTGGCGAAGCCCTCCTGGGTCGGCCCGGCGGTCGGGGATGGGACCCCCCGCTGATGCCGCAGGTTCCGTCGACGTAGCGCCGGCACGGGAACGTCGACGGTGAGGCAGACGCCCAGATAGCCGAGGTCACGAGCCTGGGCGACGAGCTCGGCCATGAGGCCCCGGTCGGCCGGGTTGAGCTGGCAGATGCGTGCCGCGCCGGGCAGCTCCAGGCTGGGCACCGAGCCCGCCGAGACCATGTAGGCGAGGCCGGCGTCGGCGGCCCCGGCCGCGGCCTCGGCCACGCCTCGCGGGTGGGCGAGGAGGTGGGCCGGCCCGCCCATGGGGGAGACGAAGATGGGCGCGGCCAGCTGCGCCCCCAGCACCGTGGAGGTCGTGCTCGCCTGGTCGACGCCGGTCAAGACCCTCGGCCGTAGTCGGCAGCGCTCGAACCCGGATCGGTTGGCGGCCATGGTCAGCTCCTCGCCCGCCCCGCCGGCGATGTAGTCGTAGGCGGCGGGCGAGAGGCGGAGGCGGGCCATCTCCTCGAGCTCGCCCGCGGAGCGCCAGGCCTCGGGGGTGACGTCGGACATGACGGAGCTCCTTGTTCAGCTTCAGCCTGCGGGGGCATGCGGGGGACGACGTCCCAGGGTGAGGGGGCCGAGACGCGGCCGGGGGCTCGCGGGTCCGCGCCCTGCCCGCCGGATGATGGGGGGCCCGTTCGGCTCCCAGCCGGAGGCGATGCGGAGCGGCGGCTGTCCCCATGCGCGCGGTCGGGGGGACCCGGGTCGATGGGGTCGGTCCCGCCGTCCCCGGGGCCGACCCCCGGAGGGGGGCGGGCCATCGGCGAGCGGTCGCGCCCGCCAGCCACCGATGGACCTGGGCCCCCCACGATCGAGGTCGCCGGCTGCGACGGGGCGGGACGCCACCCTGTGGGCGCTCAGCCATGCCGGGGCGTCCCGCGCGACCCGGCGCGCCCGGGACGCCGCTCGAAGGGCCCGTTGGCGATCAGGCCCACCGGCCGGCCAGTCGACCCTCGAGGGGGGTGGAGGACGCCGGTTGCGGTGAGGGGGAGGGACCGACCCCGATCTTCGTCGCCGGCCCGTGGACGGGAGGCCACGACCCACCGGTCGCCGGGGACGGTGACCGGGAGGGGGCGGGCTCGTGGCCCCCGTGCGGGCTCGGGGCAGGCAAGGGGCCGTCGGGGATGGCATGGCCGAGCTGCGCTCCGGGAGGGTGGGGCGCCTCCGCCCCGGGTCGGTCCCCCTGGCCCCGCCCGGAAAGGGTCGCTCGGCCTGGGGCCTTGGAGCTGGGCTGGGGGGCCGTGGGCGCGGAGGCCGGTCCACGACCTGCCCACCTGCGCCTGAGAGGGCTGAGGCATGCGGCCCGCAGGCGATGGGGCCCGGGTAGGCCCTGCCCTGGCCATCGCCAGCGCCCCCCGGTCCCCTCATCGGCGTCAAGGCCGGGCCTCCAGGCGACCCATGCAATCATATGGTATTATCATACCAGCGGATGCTGCTTGAGACGACCCCGGCGATTCCGCTGACGGGACGTCATTGCGACATGGGAGGTGAGCCGTCAATGGCACGCTCGGAACGCGCGGTTCGAGCGGGAGGTGCGGATGGCGTCTCCTCTCGGATGCTGATCGTCGACACCGACGTGCACGAGTACTTCAAGGGCTTCGAGGCGCTCCTGCCCTACCTTGCGCCCGCTTGGCGCCGCCCGATCAGCGAGTGGGGGTTCAGCCGGATCGACGTTGGCTTCCCCTACACCAGCGGCCTGGTCCGGTGGACCTGGGAGACGCGCCGGGAGTGGCGTCCCCGAGACTATGGGGACCTTGGGTCGGACCTCGAGGTGATGAGCCGCAACCTCTTCGATGAGCTGGGGATCACGGTCGCGATCACCAACAACCTGCAGGTCCAGGTGTCCTTCATGCGTGGCTCGCATGAGTTCGGGATCGCCCTCGCCTCTGCCTACAACGACCAGTTGATCGAGCGCTGGCTGGACCGAGAGCCGCGCCTGCGGGGCTCGATCGTCATCAGCCTCGACGATCCCGCTCGGGCGGCCCGGGAGATCGATCGGGTCGGCCCTCACCCGCAGATCGTCCAGGTCGCGCTGCCCACCGTGGTCGATCAGGAGCTGGGGGATCCCCGCTACCGGCCGATCTGGGAGGCCATGCTCCGCCAGCGCCTGGTCCTCGGCTTGCACCACGGGTACGGCACTCGGACCGTTCTCGGCTACCCCCGCCAGCACATCGAGTGGAAGGCGCTGGCTCCCTCCCAGGCCATGATGTCCCAGCTCGCGAGCCTGATCTTCAACGGGGTGTTCGACGCCTATCCCGAGTTCAAGGTGGTCGCCATGGAGGCGGGGTTCACCTGGCTGCCCTACTTCATGAGCCGTCTCGACCAGCAGTACGTCTCGCTCCGCGACCAGGTCCCCTGGGTGAGGCGGAAGCCCAGCGATCACCTGCGGGAGCACGTGCTGCTCACCACGCAGCCCATGGAGTTCCTCACCGCCCGGCAGTTCATGAACCTGATCGACGAGATCGGGAGCGACGGCATGATCGCGTTCTCGAGCGACTACCCTCACTACGACGCGGACATGGTGAGCGAGGCCCTCCCGCACGGGGTCCCGGAGAGCACCCGGGCCAAGGTCATGGGGCTGAACGCGGTCCGCGTGTACCCGAAGCTCGGGGTCGAGGTCGCGTCATGAGGCACGAGCTCTTCGGCGCCGAGGAGCTCCGCCCGGGGCAGATGCGAGAGGTCCAGGTGGATGGGGTGTCGATCGTGGTGGTGCGCAAGGCCGACGGCACCTACCGAGCCCTCCGAAACCGATGCTCCCACCAGGGAGGTCCCCTCTCGGGGGGGCGGCTCGAGCCGATGCAGGAGGGAGACCGGGTCGGGGACTACCGCCCTTCTCCCGAGCGTGAGGTGCTCCGTTGCCCCTGGCACCACTACGAGTTCGACGTCGACACCGGGCTGTCTCCGGCCGACCCCGAGCGCGTCCGGGTCCGCACCTACGAGGTGACGGTCGCGGATGGTCGGGTCTTCCTGGAGAGGAGGGGTGGCCGCGAGCGGCCCGGGGGTGGTCGAGGCCGCGCCGGTGGGCCCGAGACGGGGTCGCCGCCGGCCGCCCAGGATCCTCCCCACGTCACCCTGCCGCGTGAGGTCCTGCCCGGGCTGCACTGGCTTGGCTCGTGCCTGGAGATCCTGCCGAGGATCCAGCAGGCATACCTCAAGGACGCCGGCCAGGAGATCCTCCATGCCCATCAGTCGTTCTTCCTGATCGTGGGCTCCCGGGCCACCGCGATCGTCGACACCGGCCAGCCCCAGCACTGGCCGGTGCTGGAGCGACAGCTGACCCAGGTGCTAGGCGACCGGCCGTTGGACTACATCCTGCCGACCCATCCCGAGTACGTGCACTTTGGGCTCCTCCCCTATTGGCTGCAGAGGTACCCGCGGGCCCGCGTCGTGGGCGACCTCCGCAACTTCCACCTCTTCTACCCCGAGCTGACGGACCGGTTCGAGTTCCGCCGCCCGGGCGACGTGCTCGACCTGGGTGACCGGGCCTTGCTGATCGTGGAGGCCATCATCCATGACCTGCCCAACTCGCTCTGGGCTTACGACACGGGCAGCCAGACGCTGTTCAGCTCGGATGCCTTCGCTTACTCCCACGCCCACAACGCCGGCGAGTGCGCCCTGACGTCGGTCGAGCTGCCGGCCAGGCTTGACGACGTGGCCATGACCATCAGCTCCGCCCTCCACTGGGCCCGCTACGTCGACGACATCGACGCCATCTTCGAGCGGATCCGGGCCTTCGCCCGGGAGCATCCGATCAGGGCCATCGCCCCCGCCCACGGCTCGTTTGTTCTCGATCCGGAGGTGATGATGGAGCTGTTGCCCCGAGGCTTCAAGGAGGTGCGCGTTCGTGCCAGAGGCTGAGCTGGGCAGGATCGCCGAGTTAGCGGATGGCGTCTTCGCGCTCAGCTGCCTGGTCGACCTCCGACAGCCGGTGAGCTGGGTGGCGCCCGGCACCTCCGGTTTCGACCCGTCCACCTGCTACCTGATCATCGACGGGGACGAGGCCCACCTCATCGACACCGGGCTGCGGGCTTGCGGGCCGACCCTGATCCGCCAGCTCTCGTCCCTGGTGCCTCCCTCGATGCCTCTCCACGTCGCCTTGACCCGGGTCGAGCCCGATTGCCTCGGGAACCTGGACCTCATCGCCGAGCGCATGTGCTTGGTGCGCATCTCGAGCCAGTCCAACGTGATCCCGCTGGATTACCTGGGGCCGATCTCGGGCCGCTACCCTGGGGTCGCCATCAACAACGGCCTTCACCCCGAAGACCGCATCACCTTTGGGGCCGGCCGACGGTTGCTCGTGGTCAACCCGGCGGTGCGTACGCTGCCCACGCTCTGGTATCACGACGAGGCATCGGGCGTTCTCTTCACCTCCGACTTCTTCGGCCATGTCCACGTGGCCGAGGCGGAGGCATGGACCCCCACCGGCGAGGCCGCCGTCGACCACGTCCGTGCCCATCTTCTGGCCAAGTTCGACTGGTTGAAGGTCGCCGACACCTCGCCGCTGGTGGACTGCCTGGACGCGATCTTCTCCCGGCTCGACGTGCGGGCGATCGCTCCCGGGCATGGCCTGTGGACGATGGGGCCGGCCCAGGTCCGCCGCTGCTACGAGGTCACCAGGTCCGCGCTCCTGACGGTTGGCCGCGGCGGGGTCGGCCCGTGACCCCGCGGCCCCTCGCCTCCGGCCGGTCGGCGCCCCCCGGTCGGAGGTCGCGGCGTCACCGGCCCCTTCCGGCGAGCTGGGGGCCGACGGTCGGCCTCAGCGCGACGTTATCCGCTGGGCGACATCGCCAGCCATATTATTATCGTGAGCAGGGATGATAACATAGTATTATGCTTTCGAGGACACCGCAGACTCCTGTGCCTGGGCGTTCCAAGGACGACGGCGACGCTATCACGGGGGGGCGGACTCGACGGGTCAGCATCGTCGCTGCGCCGCTCCGCAAACAGGTCGTCGAGCTGCTTCGTGAGGCGATCGTTTCCTCTGAGTTCAAGCCTGGCCAACGCCTCGTCGAGCGCGACCTCTGCGCGCGTTTCGACGTCAGTCGAACGGTGATCCGGGAAGCGCTCCGTCATCTAGAGGCGGAGGGCCTGGTCGAGGTGGTGGCCAACCGTGGGCCGATCGTCTCCATCCTCTCTTACGACGAGGTCAGGGCGATGTACGAGGTGCGGGAGGCGCTGGAGTCGCTGGCCGCCCGCTATTGCGCGGTTCGGGCCACCCCCGCCCAGAAGTCGCAGCTGGCAGATGCCGTGGCCGCGTTCGAGGAGGCCTGCGCCAGGGGCTCCCTGGCCGACGAGCTGCAGGCCAAGGACGAGTTCTACAGGATCCTCTGCGAGGGCGCCAAGAACCCCGTCGTCGCCTCCATGCTCCGGACCATCCAGACCCGGGTCCAGATGCTCCGCAGCCTCTCGCTGGGCGCCCCCGGCCGGCCCCAGAGATCGTTGGCGGAGCTCAAGCTCATCCTTGAGGCGATCGAGGAGGGGGACGGCGAGAGGGCGGCCGAGCGCGCCGCAACGCACGTGCGGAACGCCGGATCCACCGCCCTTGAGCGGCTGGCAGAGCTCGAAGGGCGGGCTCCCGAGCGGCTGGCCAGTGATGGGCACGGCGCCCGCGCCCGGTGACGTCGTGGGTGCGGGCGCGATGGAGGCCCTGAGCGACCTTGCGCCCGCCATCGCCCTACGGGCGTTTCGCGCGGAGCCCTCGTCCTCCCGCCGGGCCAGGGACGTGACCCTCGCGACGAGTCCCGCTCGGGAAGGGGGGCATGGTGGCTCCTCCCGTCGAGGCCTGCCTCGCGCTCCGGCGGGAGGTGGGGAGCCTCCTGCCGGTGGATGCAGTCAGACACGGATCGCCGTTCGCCGACGGCGGGCCGCACACATAGGGTGGTGAGAGGATGCCGGATCAGCCTCCTGCGTCGATCCCCTCTGGAGACGGTCGGTCAGCAACGGGGGA
>Ga0070737_10003217_pt1 | contig 17987 bp, 11 predicted proteins | sample Coa_R1_10_FD_66438 | JGI IMG/M metagenome (GOLD analysis project Ga0070737, IMG submission 66438) | Surface soil microbial communities from Centralia Pennsylvania, which are recovering from an underground coalmine fire - Coalmine... | ecosystem: Environmental > Terrestrial > Soil > Unclassified...
GGTTTCTCCGCCTCGCACTTCTCGGTCCTGTAAAGCCCGGCGAGCACTGCCGGAAACAGCACGGCCTGATCGCTGTAAAAAGAGTAAGGCGTGCACGCCACCGAAACCAGCAGCACCAGAAGCCCCTCGCGATTCCAGTCCCACCGCGCGCGCCGCCTGAAAAAGTACCACGCGGCCCACACGCACGCGCAGGCCTCAGGCACAAACCCGAGCCACCGCGCGCCGCGATCGACTCCGAAGCGCAGCGCCATGCTGACCGTCGGCACAAAAAGATCCGCAGCGCCGCTCGTGCGCATCATCTGCGCATATTCGCGCCATACATGCCGGTCGAGGCCCAGCGTAAGGCCGCAGCTTACAGCCAGCGCAAATACAAACCCGCCCGGCACGCGGAAATCTCTTCGCACGACCGACCAAAGCAGCAGAACCACGGCCAGCGGCAGGAACAGATGCGGCTTGAGCGCGCACAGCACCAGCGCCGCCCCGGCAAGCCACGGCCGCCGCCGGACGAAATACAGAAACAGCACAACATCGAGCAGGAAGAAGATTCCAAGCTGACCGGAGATCAGGCACCACAGCGCCGGCGGAAATCCCAGCGCAATCACATGCCAGCGGCTCTCAGGCCGGCCGTGCAGCAGCCACAGAATCCACACCGAAACGGCCAGGCAGGCCAGCAGCAGAAGCATCCACAGGATAAGCGCCGTCCTGGCGCTCACCCAGCCCAGCGGCAGCGCATAGGCAAATGCAACAGGCGGGCTCAGGCTGATCAGCGCGCCCGGAAAGGCCATCCCCGCCGAGCGCTCGATGCGAAAAAGCGCGGCCGTGTCATAGGGGTTTGCGCCGTGCGCAAGCTGCTGTTCGAGCGCCCAATACTGAATAAAGTCGCGGCCGGCAGCGCTCTTCCCGTTCACGCCGAACACGAGAATCGCCACTACCAGGCAGGCTCCTGCGGCGATGATTCCTGCCGCGGCAAGCTTGCGTAAAGGCGATCCTGTCGGCGGCATAAGCGTGTGGCCGGCCCTCGATCTGCGTGGATTCTGTGCAGAAAAATCATAGCCTAAGCGGCGAACCAGGCTCAGACACACCCGGCGCCAAAAAGAATCGGGCACCCCGAAGGATGCCCGAAGCAGTTCCGAATAAAAACCCCGGCCTTACCGCCAGTAATAAACGCCGCCGACCATGTAATACGGCCGGTAGTAGACCGGCGGATACGCATAAACGGGGTATCCGTACGGAGCGTAGTACCCGTAGGGCGCATACCCGCGGCGATACAGGCTCGGACCGCCCGGATACAGTCCTTCGGCGAGCCGCTGCGCCTCCTGCGGGCTCACAGGGTTTACCGTGACCGGCGCATTCAGGTGGAAGGTGACCAGCGCCTCGGCCGGAATCCAGGCCCTCGGTCCGCCGGATGCGGCGGTTGCGCCTGCCCCTGCCGCCGCGCCTGCACCGGCTCCGATCGCGCAGCCCACGCCGCGGCCGGCAGCGCAGCCGATAATCGTGCCAAGCAGCGCGCCGCCAATCGAGTTCGCCGCTGTTTCGTTGGCCTTGTTCGGCGCCTTCACTCTGAATTCATCGCTCTGAATCGGGTAATTCTGGCCGCCCAGATCGAGCGACGTAAGCGTCAGCGCAAACTCGTTGCTGCCCGCCAGTTCCCCGGCCTTTTTGACTTCCGTCACCACGCCGTGAACAGTCGCCCCGCGCGGAATGGCCAGCACGCCGCCCACCGTAACGTCCTGGATCACCGTAAACTGCACCGGCGTGCCATCCTTGGCTCTCTTGCTGTCCACCGGTTCGTTGGTGCGCACCTGCACGAGCGTGCCCTGCGGAATTGTCACCGGACCGCGCGCCGGCTGGTAGGCCGGAGGCTGCTGGTAACCATACGGCGGCTGTCCGTAGGCCGGCGGTCCATACTGCGGCCGCGCCGGCGGATAAGGCTGCGCCGGATACTGCGGATATTGCTCCGGCTGCGGATACTGGTTCTGTCCCTGCTGAGCCGGAGGCTCGCTGGGCGGCGCAGGCTGCTGCTGATCCTGACTGCCATTGGCCTGGTCGCCTGCCGGGCCCTCCGCCGTCGGCTGGTTCTCAGGCGCCGCCTGCGGCTGCATCGAATCGTCGCTCTGGTCCGGCGACAGGTTCTGCGCCTGCGCCGCGGCCTGCACGTCGCCCACCGTCAGGTTGTTGTGCACCTTGATTACCCCTGGCACGCCCTTGGCAATCGACTCGGCAAGGTCCTTCGATGCCTGGCTCGATACCGTGCCCGAAAGCGTGACCTCGCCCTGAATGGTGGCCGCCGTGATCAGGTCGTTTTTAAGCGCCTGCGAGGCGTCCAGCGCATGGACGACGTCCATCTCGATCTGCCCGTCGGTGCGCTGCCCTGTGGCCGCAGCCGCACTCGATTGATCCGGCGCGGAACCGCCATTCTGCGCCGCCGCCACCCCGGCGCAGAGCGCAACCGCGGCAAACAACGTTATGAACTGCGGAAAAATTCTTTTGAGCATCGGACGATTCATCGTCTTTCTCTCCTCGACCCTCATCCGGGCCCGATACCCCCCATCGGAGACCCGAACGACACTTCAACGGATGCTGGCGGTCTGTCTGCCGGTTTTGACGGACTCCGGCAGACGCCGTCATCTTTTTTGACCCCATCGACGCTGAAAAGTTCCGCCAAATGCCGCCGCGGGAAAGCAGTCTCGAATCTCAATTGCCGGCATTCAAGTCGCAGGCAAGACAGGAGATTGGCCCATCCGGCCGGAAGCGGAGGATGGCCAATTGCGCCTACCCGATCGCTGCCTCGCGCAGCGCCTCGTCGACCGCCCCGCCGAGGGCCGCCAGGCCACTGGCTACGCCGCCGGTAAGATGCACCCGCAGCGCTCTTCGCCCGCGCGACTCGAGCACCGCCAGGTCGCCCGCTGCCTGCGCGTCGATGACCACGCCGAAGGTGTACTTCTGTCCCGGAATGGGCAGATCGATCGGATGATCGGCCGTGATCTGCAGGAACACGCCCGTGTTCGGTCCGCCTTTGTAATCCTGCCCGGTGGAGTGCAGAAACCGCGGTCCGAAGCCCAGGCAGGTGGCAACAGCTTTCCGATCACGGATGCGGTGACGGAAGCTCCCGATCGCCTCTTCGTGTTCGGCGAACATCGGCAGGAAGGCGTTGATTGCAAAGTAGTCGCCTTTCTTCAGCTGGCTCAGGTGCGCGCGCAGAAAACTGCTCAGGCCCGAGCCGGCGCCGGCATCCTTCAGCCGGGCGGCGTATTCATCGCTGGCGAACAGCTGCACTCCCTCGCCGGCAAAGATCGGCCTGCGCGCCGGCAGCTTTCCGGTCTTTTCGTACTCGGCCGTCAGCGCGCGTGTCTCCACCTTGGCCGATTCCACATCCGGCTGGTCAAAAGGATTAATCCCCATCACCGATCCGGCCACTGCCGTAGCCATCTCCCAGGCAAAAAACTGCCCGAAGATCTCGTACAGATCGGCAATCTCGATCCGCACCACCGGGTGCCCGGCGGCTTCGAGAGCCTCCACCGGCCTGTCCTGGCGCGCATCGGCCGTGCTCGCCAGCCGGATATAAACGAACACGCGATCCCTGCCGTAAACCTCCGGCGGTCCAATCTCCTCGCGATCGACCGGCGTAATGCCCTTGCCCTGCTTGCCTGTCGACTCGGCAATCAACTGCTCAAGCCATGCGCCCAGGTCGTAGATCTCCGGCGAAGTAAAGAAGGTGAGCTTGTCGCGTCCGGCGTTGTGGCAGGCGCCGAGCAGCAGGCCAAGCCGCACCGCAGCATTCTGTCCCGGATCCTGCTTCGCCGCTTCCACGGCCCTGGCCGCCTCGGCAAGCAGCCGTTTCACATCCAGCCCCATCGCCGCCGCGGCGACAACGCCGAAGTTCGAAAGCGCCGAATAACGGCCGCCGATCTGCGGGTCGCCGTAAAAGATCTGCCGGAACCCGTCGCCCCTGGCCACCTGCTCCATCTTCGAGCCCGGATCGGTAATGGCGACAAAGCGGCTGCCTGCCTTCTCAGCGCCCACCGCCGCCTTCATTTCCTCGAAGAAATACTGCTTCAGGATGTTCGGCTCAAGCGTCGAGCCCGACTTGCTGGACACGATCACCAGCGTTTTTTTCAAGTCGAGCTTGTCGCGAATCGCCCGAATCTGCGCCGGGTCGGTGGAATCAACAATGTGCAGCGCCGGAAATCCCGGCTGGCGGCCAAAGGTGACCGACAGCACCTCCGGGCAAAGGCTCGAGCCGCCCATGCCCAGCAGAAGCGCGGATTCAAAGCCCGCCGCCTTCACGCCGGAGGCAAACTCATTGAAGGCCGCCAGATCGCGCTGCTGGCGCGCGACGATATCGCTCCAGCCAAGCCAGTCCTCTTCGCCCTTCCGGGTCCACAGGCTCGGGTCCTTCTTCCAGAATCGTTCGACTTTGTGGTTGGATTGCCAATCTGCCACGGCCGCTTCAAATGCGCCGCGGAGTTCCTGAGGGATCGCAAATCGAAAATTCATCACGGTTTAGATTGTGCATCAAGCGGAAGAGTTTGCAAAACCGGTGGATTTCCTGATAGCGCGAGAATGCCCCCGGAGCGCCGCGCTCACACCGCAGCAAAACGCCCTCGATGAGGGGCGCAGCAGCGAGCCATGCGGGCTGCATGGCTCGCAGGAGGGAACCCGATCATCAGAAATGCCGGCGAAAGGGGCTGATCTGGTACGCAATGCCGAAGGAAACACCCGAGGGCGTCAGCGCTGCTCCCGTGGTATAGGTGGGAGGCTTAACCCAGAAATTGGGCCACCACTGATACTCGTAATCCACACGCGCAGAAAGACGGCCCGCGAGCGGGTAAGTGAAGCCGCCTCCGGCAATCGTTACAGTGCGCGTCTGATTGAAAGGGTGATTGTCCGGCGCATATTCGGCATTCCCGAACCCCTCCATGAATTTGACGTGGGGCTGGAAGCGGCGAAAGTTGTAAAACGAATACGTCACCCCGCCGGCGGCAACCTGCTCGCGCTGCTGGTTGTAATTCGTGGGTTTCGTGGTTCCGATCTGTTCGCCTTCAATCTCCAGTCCCAGGCCGCGAAGCCGTCCGGAGACGGGCAGGCCCATATCGATCCAGAGAGTTTCGCCCAGGACGCTCCCATCGTCAAAGCTGCGGTTCATATAGTTCGCGCCCACGCCAACTGTAATCGGCAAGCCGCTGCTCTCGCTGGCTGCGGGCGAGACCTGCGAATAAGCCGCCACGGCCAGACTGCATACGAACGCCGCAAGAATCTGCGGAAAAAACCTCAAACGCATTCTGCATCTCCTTCGAACTGCAGAGCGGCTCTCTCCAACTCAGACGCAGCACTGCCGGGAAACCGCCCATTCTCAAATTTTGGAATTGCAAGGCAAGAATTTCGCAGTTCTGGCAGGACTTCCCAGATTGAATTGCTGCAGGGAGGTAACAAAAGTAATCCAGAGTCCTCCGACCCCGGCAGTCCAAACGCAAATCTCTGCATCGGCTGGATGTACATGGGTTCGGATCTTCTCCCCCTACTCTAACCCATCGGCTTGCGCACAGTCGCGGCTCCTCATGGAAAAAGACGCAACTGCAAAGGCGCGCCCGGCATGTGCGCAGCCGAAGCAGTTCAGTCTTATTGCCTCGCCGGCCAGCTCGGCGTAATCCGGATTAACTCAAGGCCGCCGCCAGGACCGTTCAGATCCTGGACCGCGAACTCCGGCGCAGCCGCTGGGACCGCCGCAATAGAGCGCGGCTCGAGCACGATCGGCTCGAAGTCGGGCCCCGCAATCCGTCCGCGGCCTTCGGCGGCGAACAGGTACGCCAGCCCCGGAGGGCCATCCCCGCGCAGGCTCGCACTGCTCCGGCTGCCCTTCACGGCAATCCGCTCCACGCGAAAATAATCCGCATCGAGCAGCACCGTCCGGTCGGCGAGTTCACTGGGAGCCACTTTACCGGCGCGCGTCTTAAGGCGCGTGGCCTCGAGAGATTTTTCGACGTGCAGCTCCCGTGGCCGGCCGTAATCGTACATGCGATACGTCAGATCGCAGTTCTGCTGTGTCTCGAGCAGAATCGCTCCCGGCCAGATGGCGTGCACCGTACCGGCATCGACGTATACCATGTCGCCTTTGCAGATGGGCAGCACGTTCAGGTAATTCTCAAGCGTGCCGCCGCGGATGCCCTGTTCAATCTGTTCGAGCGTCGTGCCGGGCTTGACGCCTGCCGCCACTTCCGCGCCCGGCTCGGCCGCCAGCGCATACCAGCACTCGGTCTTGCCGCGCGGAAATCCGTACTTCTGCGCCAGCGCATCGTCAGGGTGCACCTGCACGCTCAGCTTCTCGCGCGCGAACAGCACTTTGATCAGCAGCGGCGACTCATTTACCGGCGCGCCGGGTCCAAGCATCGACCTGTAAAATTCGCCGAAGACTTCGCCCAGCCGTTTTCCCTTGTGAACCCCTGAGACAACTGCGCAGTGATCGCCGGTAAGCCACGCCTCGCCGATCGGATCGCCCTCGGCCACCACGTCAAACCATGGGCGCAGGTCGTGAAAACCCCATATGCGCGCCGTAAACACCGGCTCAATCAGAAATGGCGCAAATGCGGCAAGCAGCGTGGGGCGATGCGAGGCGGCGGTAAAAGCCGATTCATCGGACATTTTCAATCGGTCCTGCAGGTGAAATTCGCCGGATAACCTGTCGTTCAATTCGCCTGATCCATTGCCCGGTCTCTCGATTCCGGCGCTTGTCTCCGGAGCCTCAGGCCGACACAAGCCGTAAATTCCAATCTAGCAGACGCACAGGAAGAAAAACTCTGTGCACGTTCCCGGCGTCCAGCCTCATTCTCCATCCGGCTCTTCTGAGAAAAATCCAAAAACAATTTCATCCGCACCCAGGAAAATCTGCCGATCTGTTTGGTGGGAGAGATCCGGTGGATTCCGCTCGCTCTGCGATTCGACATCATCCCGCCGTTTGGCGCGCCGGCGTCATTGTCTGCGCCCGCCTGCTGATTTGCGCGATGGCCTGGGCCGGCGGCCCGAAGTACATCGCGGGCACGTCCTACTTCGATCCGGCGGTCGCCGGCCGGCCTCTGCACTGGGCCAACGGTCAGGCAGGCTACTACGTCGATCAGGGCCCGCTCAGCGCCACCGTCTCAAATGCGCAGGCCACGGCAATGGTTGACGCCGCAGCGGCAATCTGGAACGCCGTTCCCACAGCCGGCGTGGCGCTTGTCGACAAAGGCCCGCTCAACGAAGACGTGAACGGCTCGAACATCCTGGTCAACAGTTCAGGGACAATCCTTGCGCCCGCCGATGTCGCCCCATCAGCGACTAATTACCCCGTTGCGGTCATCTACGACGCCGACGGTTCCGTTATCGACGCCCTCTTCGGCCCGACGGCCAGCGCGGCCGGAGCCTGCCAGGACAACGGCGTCTTCGTCTGGGCGGACAACTTCAATCCCGACGCCACATTCGCGCACGCCGTCATCGTGCTCAACGGCCTCTGCGCCACCAGCGCGCCGCTTCTCGACATGATGAGCTTCGAGCTGGAGCGGGCCTTCGGCCGTGTGCTCGGCCTCGACGCCTCGCAGGTCAACCCCGATGCACTCACCGGCGACGAGCCGGAGGGTACGCTCGGCTGGCCCGTCATGGAGCCCAACCCGGCCGGCATCTGCACGGCTTCGGGCGGCGACTGCATTCCCGACCCCACGGTTCTGCGCTACGACGACATCGCCGCGCTCAACCGCCTCTACCCCATCACCGCGGCCAATCTCGCCCGGTTCCCTGGCAAGCAGATCACCGCGGCAAACACCATCTCGATCCAGGGCACAGTAAGCTTCGCCAATGGCTACGGCATGCAGGGCGTGAACGTCGTCGCCCGTCCCCTCGACGCCAGCGGCAATCCGCTCTACCAATACACCGTCACCGCCGTCACCGGCGCGGCATTCGGAGGCAACCACGGCAACCCGGTGACAGGTTTCTCCGATGCAAACGGCAACCCGCTCACCGACTGGGGCTCGGAAGACCCTGCGCAGCAGGGCTTCTTCGACCTGAGCGGCATTCCCCTGCCGCCGGAGATGTCATCGGCCGATTATCAGATCAGCTTCGAGCCCATCGATCCGCGCGACATCCTTGAGGATTCCGTCGGCCCGTACACGCTGGGCCAGGTCGCGCCTTCGGGCGCATTGAACGCAACAACGCTGTACAGCCTCTCTGCCGGCAATGCGCAGACTCTCACCGTTACAGCGTCGGGGTCGGCGGCGAGCGCCTACAACGACGCCATCGGCTCGGCGGCAGAGCCGCGGCCTTTATCGGCCAGCGGCATGTGGGTGGGCCGGCTCGGTCAGGTAGGCCAGACCGACTGGTTTACATTTCCTGTGCGCGGCAATCGCACCTTCACCATCGTCACGCAGGCCCTGGACGAAACCGGCGCGCCGACCGAATCGAAGGCCCTGCCTTCGATCGGCGTCTGGGATGGCTTCGACCCTGTCGCTTCTCCCGCTGTAGGCGCGGCGCAGGGCCTCAACGGCCTGGCCACCGGCGAAACCTGCCTGCGCGTCTCGGCCAGCGCCGACGATATCGTCCGCATCGGCATCGCCGACCTGCGCGGCGACGGCCGTCCCGACTACGCCTACAACGGCTGGGTCCTCTACGCCGACACGGTTTCGCCGGCTCGCCTGCCCGCATCCGGGGGCCCGATCGTCATTCACGGCATGGGCTTCCGCATCGCCGACACCGTGATGGTGGCAGGCCAGCCGGCGCTGGTCACCAGCGTTTCGCCCAACGAGATCACGGCCATCGCTCCGCCTGCGCCCGCCGGGGTCACCGGCTCGGTCGACGTGGAAGTCGATGACCTGCCCATCTATTACGCCGCGGCAATCATCTCCGGCGGCATCAGCTATGACTCCGGAGCCGGCGATGCGCTCACGCTGGTCACGGCGCCGATGAACACCGTGCCCATCGGCGTGCCGCTTCCCTTCACCGTCACCGCGCTCGGTCCGGACCTGTCTCCGGCAGGCGGCGTCACCGTCACGTACGCCGTCACCAGCGGCACTGCGAAACTCGGCTGCGGGCAGAGCGTCTGTTCCGTCACCGCCACGGGCGACGGCCGCGCCACAATGAACGTGACCGCCGTCGACGGCGCGTGGTCGATCGTCACCGCCTCACTCACCAACGGCTCAGGCCTGCAGGCGCAGTTCGCCGGCGGAACGCCGCCGACAATCGCCGCTCTGACTCCGCAGCTTTCGCTCGCCGCAGGAGCCAGCATTCTGTGGACCGTGCAGGCGCTGGTCGAGAAAAACGGCGCGCCGCTTGCAGGCCAGACCGTCATCTGGAAGCCGGGCAGCGGCATCGCCATCGAGGGCGAGCCGGCCGCCACAACCAGCGCCGGCGGCATCGCCACCCAGATTCTGGCCGTCGGCCCGCTTGCCGACGAACAGCAGGCCTCGATTCAGGCATGCGTAAACGGCACGAATCAGTGCGCGACCTTCACCGCCTTCGGCTCGCGGCCGGAATACGCCTCGCTGCAGGCCGTCTCCGGCACCAGCCAGAGCCTCAGCGTCTCCGCAACGCCCGGCCAGATCGTCCTGCGCGTCCTCGATATGGACGGCAACCCGATGGCCGGCGCGACGGTCACGCTCAATCAGGCGCTTTACGCCTGGACCCCGCCCTGCGCCCCGCACGCCATCTGCGCACAGGGCGCTCTGCTGGCCAGGCAGTCCGGCACAGCCGCCTCCGCCGTAGACGGCACGGTTACATTTGTCCCCGCTTCGCTGCCCGGCGTCGCAACGGACCTCGTTGGCCTGGCCGCATCGGGCAACACATCCACGCTGGCAATCGCAATCGAACAGCACTGACGGTAGAAAACGCGGGAACACAGGAAACCGCGAGAGACCGGGAATGCGCGACGCCTGGCAGAAGCGCCGGTCCCTGTTTCCTTACTTCCTCGTTTCCTGCCTCAGTCGAAGACCACCGTTTTTTTCCCGTAACAAAGTATCCGCCGCTCCAGATGCCAGCGCACCGCGCGCGACAGCACCACGCGCTCCAGATCGCGTCCCTTCGACACAAGATCCTCTACCTGGTCCCGATGCGAGATGCGCACGACATCCTGCTCGATGATCGGCCCGTCGTCGAGCACTTCCGTCGCATAGTGGCTCGTGGCTCCGATCAGCTTGACGCCGCGGGCGTGCGCCGCGTGGTAGGGCCGCGCGCCGGTGAAGGCGGGCAGAAACGAGTGGTGCACGTTGATGATCCGCGCCGGATACTGCTCGACGAATTGCGGCGAAAGAATCTGCATGTAGCGCGCCAGCACGACGAGATCGATCCTGTGCTGCGCCAGCAGCTTCAGTTGCCGCGCCTCGGCCTCGGCGCGCGTGGCCGCGCTGACGGGAACATGCGCGAACTCCACGCCGTAGAAACCGACCATATCTTCGACATTGCGGTGGTTCGAGATCACGAGCGGGATCTCGCAGACGAGTTCGCCCGCCCGCCAGCGGTAGAGCAGGTCGGCGACGCAGTGCAGGTGCTGCGAGCAGAACAGGGCTACGCGCGGCCGCTCTCCGCCGGCTGTGAGCTGCCAGCGCATGTTGAGTTCGCGGGCCAGGGGCGCAAATGCGGCCTTGAATTTTTCAAGATCGAATGCCCAGCCGCTTCTTCCGTCTGCCGGGCCGACGGCCCACTCCACGCGCATGAAGAACAGGCCTTCTTCATGGTCCTGATGCTGGTCGGCGTGCAGGATGTTGGCGCCGTGCTCGTACAGCAGGCCGGCGACGCGCGCCACCAGACCCGTGCGGTCGGGGCAATCGATCAGAAGAACGGCGGTATCGGTCATGGATAGCTGAACGGTGGAGAAGTCCGTCTTGAGGATATATGGAAAATCCGCATCGACCTACGGAATCTGCGCCATGGGCAGTTCCATCACCGGCATGCGCTGGCCGTTGTTGACGGCGATCGCCCACAACCCGTGGAAGTTCGCGCGCAACCCCGGCTGCGCTTTGAGCAGCGCGCTCAGCACGCTGGTAGCCTCGGTGCGCAGCGCCGCCGGGTCGGTCACTCCGGTCGATTCGTACACGACGGCCAGATCCGGTTCATGCAGCGCAGGATTGAGAATGACCGCATCGATCTTCCAGACGCGGTCGCCCTGCGCAAGCGAAAGCGGGAAGGCCTTTGCCGGCGAGGGTGAAATCTGCGCCTGCTCCTGGCGCAGCTTTTCAAGATTCGGCGAAGAAAGAAAATCGATCGGGATCAGCAGATAGTGCGCCGCCTCATAGCTGTACCATGCGCTCCAGGGGTCGGTATGGGCCAGCGCCCGGGCGCGCGTCCAGTACCAGACGCCGTCATGGCCGTCGAAAACTCCCTGATGAGCCGACAGGCCGCCGAGCTTCCACGCCGGGCCGCCGGCGCCGGTATCCAGGCCCAGAATCAGACCCAATTGTCCGGCCAGCTTCGCTCCGTCGGCATCGACCAGCGCCACGGCATACCTGCCCGGCGGCAGCGAGGGCATGGAAATGGTTACATTGAGCGCACCGGTCTTATCCGAGCAGAAAAAGTCGGTATTCGCCGGCGCAGACAGCATCGAGGCGTCGAGCAGGTACAGATTGCGGATCTGCATCCGGCCGCCGGCCATCAGCGGCGCAGCCTGGTCGGCAGCGCTGTGAATTGCCGGCCACGAGGAGGCCTCCGAGGACAGCAGGAGCGATTGCAGCGTGGCAGCATCCTGCTGCGCCACGGCGCCGGCCAGCCGCAATGCCGTGGAGGCCAGTTGATCGCGATCCTGGGCGGAAAGCTCCGCCTGGCTGGTGCAGGTGGCCGCAAGGCCCGAAAGGGGAACAGACAGGACCGCCGCGGCGGCCCAAAGCTTCCAGCAGAAGCTCATGCGCGGGAGATTCCTCTCTGCCCGGTGAACCCTGTTTGCGCCTGTTTACATCACGAACATTCGGAGAGCGAGCGTTCCCGGGCCACTGCTAGTCTAGTACACAGAGCGGCAGAGGCTGAGCCTGCCGCCCATGTTGATTGCGATGCGGAAAACCGGTTTGCCGAACACCGAGCCCATGCGCCATGCAGGCCAAATGCGCTCACAGCCGTCCGTGCAGAGACCGCGCCGCCTGAGGCCGAGACGCGGCATGCATGGCTGGCTCTGGCCGGCGTGCGCGCTCGTGCTGCTTGCGGGTCCGCGTCCGGCGCATGCGGCGCAACAGAGTCAAAACGGCCAGCCCCCTGCCGCCACGCAGCAAACCGCCGCGCAAAACTCCGGACGCCGGACGCCGGCAAGACCGGGCCGCGCATCCGCGTCGCACCGGCGCACAGGAGAACATGCAAAAAACGAAACTCCGGGTCAGCCAGCCCAGGAAGCTGCTGCAGCGCCGCCCGCGCCGGCCGCTCCGCCCCCGCCCGACTGGCCCGCCAACCACCCGCCGAATCCGGCCACGGTGGTCTGGAATAGCCGCGGACTGGAAATTCAGGCGTCGAACTCCAGCCTGGACCAGATCCTGCGCGCGATAGCGGCTGAGACCGGCGCCAAAGTGGAGGGCTTCGGCCAGGATCAGCGCGTCTTCGGCGATTACGGCCCGGGGCCGGCGCGCGAGGTTATTTCCAGGCTGCTCGATGGCTCCGGCTACAACGTGCTGATGATCGGCGGCTCGGGTGACCAGCCGCCCCAGCAGATCATACTGAGCGCCAGCGCCGCAGGCACGCCGGCGCCGCCGAATACGGCCCCGCAATCCAGCGAGCAGCAGGACGAGGAGCAGGACGCGCCAATCGAGCAGAACGTGGAGCAGGATTACCATCCGCCCCAATATCCCATGCCGCCGCGGAATCCCTTCGGCGGACCGCCGCCGCGCGCGCCGCAACAGATACCGTAGCGGCGGAAGCTCGAACGGTTCGACCGGCCGAGACAGCAACCGGGCGTCGCCAGGCTGCGGAAAACCTCAATGGTATTTTGGGCGGATCGAAAAGCTGGTTCAGGGCCGGTCGCGGCGTGGGTCAGTTGGGAGGGTATGGGCCTGAGCCCGTACATCAGTCAGGCAGAATGCTTCCGGGGCTTCAGCCCCGGGGGGGATGCAAGTTCAAACCGGTCCACTACTCCTGTCAGGCATACTCCTGTCACGCCATACTCCAGTCGAACCATACTCCAGTCAAACCATACTCCAGTTGGACCACAGGGCGCACGGTCTAACGACCTGATGGGCTGGTCGACTGGATGGCTCGCGCCGACAGGATCTGCGCAATCGGGCTCCTGGCGCGGAGCACTTCGCCATCGCCTGCCGCGCACTTGCGCAGGAGGCATCAGGAAGCCGGCGCAATTTCCGACAGGGGCTTAACGGCCTGCTGCGGCCGGGGCCGCATCAGCGCGAAAGCAACGCGCAAAATGCCGTATGCCGAAAAAACCCCAAACGCCAATGCGGCGACCGATGCGCAAATCAGCATCGCCAGGTCCAACAGGTCTGTCATTCAGTCCGCCTTCGTAGATCGCATTTTCGGCATTTTCGGCATTTCCATCGTCCTTCGAGTGCAACCGAAGCTGTTTTCCTTCAGAAAAACCAATCGACCGTCTTGCTTCGGCCACATCGATCAGGTCTGCATCCATGCCGAAAATGCTATAGCCAAGGCCACGGGGTTCAATATCGGCAATTCGAAACTGCTCTTTAAAAACTCGCGCGATGCAAGCGCTCAGTAAAGCAATTTCGCTGAAACAGTTCCGCTTCGACCATTCAACGCAGCAGGTGCTTCGCCGCAGGATTCAGGAAAAGATTAAAATCGCCTCACTTACGAATGATGCGATTGTCGCAGAATTTGCTGCCGCGTTGACCCTCTTTTCTATTTATCAATAGAATACCCCCAGCGCATCTCGACGAAAAAGCGCGCCGGAGCCCGCAGCAATTACTTAAGTACAGGCCGGCTCGCCTGACTTTGCCCAAAACCCTCCCGGGGAGACTCACTGCGGACCGAGCTGGCAAAACCACCTCAGCGGCAGGTCCTGCATCAGGGTATGCCTGCCCGGCATCGGATGATTAATCCAGCATGTCGATCACTCACATTTCGGTGCGCGGCGCGCGCCAGCATAATCTGCGCGATATCAACGTCCGCATTCCTCGTAACGCGCTCACAGTGATCACCGGCCTCTCCGGCTCGGGCAAAAGCTCGCTGGCCTTCGACACCATCTATGCCGAAGGCCAGCGCCGCTACGTCGAAACCCTCTCAGCCTACGCCCGCCAGTTCCTCGATCAGATCGAGCGGCCCGATGTGGATTCCATCGAGGGCCTCAGTCCCGCCATCTCCATTGAGCAGAAGACCACCAGCCGCAGCCCGCGCTCGACCGTAGGCACCATCACGGAGATTTACGATTACCTGCGCCTGCTCTACGCCAGCGTCGGCACGCCGCACTGCCCCAGCTGCGGCCGGCCCATCTCCCGCCAGACTGCCGAGCAGATCGTCGAGCGCGTCATGGAACTCGGCCGCGGCGAACGCGTCACCGTCATGGCGCCGGTCGTGCGCGGACGCAAGGGCGAGTTCCGCGACCTGCTCGATGAAATCGACCGGCAGGGCTTCCGCGCGCGCGTCGACGGCGAAATGCGCGATCTCTCCGAACCGGTACTCCTCGACCGCCGCAAGAACCACACCATCGAAGCCGTAATCGACCGCGTGCTGCTCAGGCCGGCAACCGCAGAAGCAGCCGGCAGGCAATCGGTCGAGAAGCGCCTGGAACAAGCCGTCGGCAAGGCCCTGCAGCTGGCCGGCGGCCTGGTGCTCATCGCGCAATCGAACGGCGACGAACAGTTGTTTTCATCCTCCATGGCCTGCCCCGAATGCGGCCTCGACGTTCCCAAACTCGAGCCGCGCAGCTTCTCCTTCAACTCCACTTATGGCGCATGCCCCGAGTGCCACGGCCTTGGCTCGCTCTACGATCTCGATCCCGCCAAAGTCATCGCCGACTGGTCGAAGCCTCTGCTCGACGGCGGCCTGGGACCCGGCTCGTCGTCGCAGTACCTGCTCAGACTCATTCAGCTCGCCGCCGACCGCTACAAGATCGATCTGAAGAAGCCGTTCGAAGAGCTTCCTCCCAGGCAGCAGCACATCCTGGTCTACGGGCCGCCCAAAGGCGAGGCCCCGCGCACCGGCTTCCACGGCATTCTTGCCTACCTGCGCGACACCATTGAGGAAGCGCGCAGCGAGGGCTACCGCGAATACATGATGACCTTCATGTCGGCAACGCCCTGCCCGGCCTGCCGCGGCAAGCGTCTGCGCCCGGAGTCGCTGGCCGTAAAAATCGGCGGCCTGTCGATCGCCGACTTTACCGCCCTGCCCCTCAACCGCGCGCTCTCGGCGGCCATCAACCTGAAATTCACTGAGCGCGAAGCGCTGATCGCCGAGCGCATCCGCCGCGAAGTCGTCGAGCGGCTCGAATTCCTCTGCGCCGTTGGCCTCAATTACCTCTCGCTCGATCGCAACGCCGCCACGCTCTCCGGCGGCGAGGGCCAGCGCATTCGCCTCGCCACACAGATCGGCTCGCGGCTGCGCGGCGTACTCTACGTGCTCGACGAGCCTTCCATCGGCCTGCATCAGAGAGACAACAACCGGCTGATTCAGGCTCTCGAAAAGCTGCGCGATCTCGGCAACACCGTCCTGGTCGTCGAACACGACGAAGACACCATCCGCCACGCCGACTACGTCCTCGACCTCGGCCCCGGCGCGGGGCGGCTGGGCGGCAGCGTCGTCGCCGAAGGCACGCCCGATCAGATCATGGCCAACCCTGCATCGCTCACCGGCCGGTACCTGAGCGGCGCAGCCACCATGATCCAGCGCGAGAGGCCGCGTCCGCTCACCGGCAAGTGGCTGGCCATCACCGGCGCGCGCGAGCACAACCTGCGGGAAGTCTCCATCCGCATTCCGCTCGGCGTAATGACCGTTGTTACCGGCGTCAGCGGCAGCGGCAAAAGCACGCTGGTCAACGACATCCTCTACCGCTCGCTCGCCAGGCAGCTTTACGGCTCGCGTGAGGAGCCCGGAGCGCACGACGAGCTGACCGGCGCCGAGCAGATCGACAAAGTCATCCGCATCGACCAGTCGCCCATCGGCCGCACGCCGCGCTCCAATCCGGCGACCTACACGCAGGTCTTTTCGCCCATCCGCGACCTGTTCGCCATGCTGCCCGAATCGCGCGAGCGCGGCTACAAGCCCGGCCGCTTCAGCTTCAACGTGGCCGGAGGCCGCTGCGAAACCTGCCAGGGCGACGGCCAGCGCCGCATCGAAATGAACTTCATGCCCGACGTCTACGTGCAGTGCGAGGTCTGCAACGGCCGCCGCTACAACCAGGAGACGCTGGCCGTAAAGTTCCACGGCTACTCCATCGCCGACATCCTCGACCTCACCATCGAAGACGCGCTGCCGCTGCTCAGGGACGTTCCCCAGGTCCGGCAGAAGCTGCAAACCCTCGTCGACGTCGGCCTGGGCTACATCCATCTTGGCCAGAGCGCCGTCACGCTCTCCGGCGGGGAGGCGCAGCGCATGAAGCTGGCGCGCGAGCTCTCCAGGCGCCAGACCGGCCGCACCCTCTACCTGCTCGACGAGCCCACTACCGGCCTGCACTTCGACGACGTGCGCAAGCTCCTCGAAGTGCTGCACCGGCTCACCGATCTCGGCAACTCCGTCATCATCATCGAGCACAACCTCGACGTCATCCGCAACGCCGACTGGGTCATCGATCTCGGCCCCGAGGGCGGCGAAGAAGGCGGCCGCATCGTGGGCCAGGGACGGCCGGCAAAGATTGCCGCCACCCCGGAGTCTTACACCGGCCAGTTCCTGCGGCGATACTATACATCGAACGGCCGGCTGGTTGAGGATAATGCCGAGGATGTTAAAGCACAGGATCCTGCGGCCGAAGCTGGCGATCGAAACCCGGAGGCGCCTGCAGCCGAGCCGCCGGTGTTGCCGGCAAAGAACGGCCGCACCGGAAGCAGGAGCGGAAACACAAAAGCCGCGCCCCGAAAGAAGAAAGCAGGACGCACATCATGACTTGGCCAGCTTCGCCGGATTCGCCCACTTCGCCTGAAGACAATCCACCTCGCCCGTGGCCCCAGACCGAGGAGCCGGCCGACGCCGAGCCTTCAGCGCTGAATGGTCCGATTGCGCCGGGCCATAGCGCAGCGCCGCGATTCGAGTCCGCCGATCTCAGCAGCCCCGAGCGCATTCCCAATTTCGGCCACCTCATCCTGCTGCTGGTGCTGGTCGGCTTCGGCGCTCTGCTTGCAGGCATCCTCAGCCAGATTGCGCTGCACCGGCATCTGTTCGGCGTCACCAGCCTTCAGGAGGCGGTGACCGACGTTCACTACGCGCTGGGCAGCGAGGCCATTCTCTACCTCGCTTCGCTCGCCGCCTGCCTCATCGTCTTTCCCCTCATCTGGCAGAAAGGCTTCTTCTCGGGCATCCAGTGGAACTTTATGACCGCCTGGCGGCTGCGATGGCGTCTGGTGGCCGCAGCCTTCGCCTGCTTCGTGCTCGCTCTGCTCAACACCGTCATCGTTCCCGGCCCCTCCAAAACGCCCATCGAAAAAATCTTCCGCACGCCCGGCGCGGCATGGCTTCTGTTCGCCTTTGGAGTCACCTTCGCCCCGTTCTTTGAGGAAACCTTCTTCCGCGGATTTCTGCTCCCCGCCTTCTGCACCTGCTACGACTGGATCGCAGAGCGCGCCGCGGGCTCCGCCGATCTTCGGACCGATCTCAGAGGCCGCGCCCACTGGCCCGCATCCGCGCAGATCGCTGCCGCCTTCATCACCGCGATTCCCTTCGCCGGGCTCTGCTCCTTTCCGCGCAGCCACGACATTCCGCACATCGCCGTACGGATCCTCGTCGTGCTCGCATGGCTCGCAGGCATCGGCCTGGCATGGCTGCTCATCGACCATCATTGGGGCCGGCCTCCGGCGGTCCACGCCATCACAACCGCCGCCCTCGACGGCAGCCAGCATCCGGTCTGGTCCGTGCCCGCGATGATTCTCATCTCGCTCTACACCAGC
>Ga0070737_10003218_pt1 | contig 17982 bp, 15 predicted proteins | sample Coa_R1_10_FD_66438 | JGI IMG/M metagenome (GOLD analysis project Ga0070737, IMG submission 66438) | Surface soil microbial communities from Centralia Pennsylvania, which are recovering from an underground coalmine fire - Coalmine... | ecosystem: Environmental > Terrestrial > Soil > Unclassified...
GGCCCGGTCGGTCAGCCTTGATGGGGAGCGCTGGCAAAGGCGCCCTGGGCTCTGGCTCCGGTGGCGCGGCATGGCCAGCGACGAGGCCCAGGCGTTTGGCTCGGGGGCTCAGGCCGTGGCGCTTGAGGGCCCGCCAGACCCCGTTCGGCGAGAGCTTGAGACCGCCCCATTGGGGACGCCCCGCTCAAGGCTCAGGCGGTCGGGACCCCAACCCGGATTGGCCAGCGCCAGAGCCAGGAGGCGCTGTTCGACCCTGGGAGCGATGGCGTTCGGCATCAGGAGGACCCGCTTGACCGGACGTGGCCCGGCCGGATTCGGCCCACTTGGGGCCTAAGGCTAACCCAGATCAGGGAGTGAGGTCCGAAAGCGCCAGAGACGGGTACTATTCCAGACCACCAAGGCCGAGGATGCCGCCATTGCTGCCCCGGCGACGAGCGGACTCAGGTGGCCCGAGGCGGCTAAGGGGATCGCCGCAAGGTTGTAGGCGAAGGCCCAGATCAGGTTGCTCATGATGGTGTGCTTGGTCTGCCGCCCCAGTCGAATGGCGTCGGGGATGGCGATGAGATCATCACGGAGCAGGATCAGATCCGCCGACTCGACCGCCACGTCGGCGCCCGCCCCGATGGCCGCTCCCAGATCGGCTGCCGCCAAGGCGGGACCGTCGTTCACCCCATCCCCGACCATGGCCACGCACCGCCCCTGGGCCTGCAGCCCACGGATGTGGTCGACCTTCTCCTCGGGCAGAGCTCCGGCGATCACGTCTTCGACCCCGACCTCGGCTGCGACCGCGCGAGCTGCCGCCTCCTCATCGCCGGTCAGGAGCAGACACCGGAGGCCGAGCTGCCGTAGCCGTTGGATGGCAAGGGCGGCTGAAGGCTTGACGACGTCGGCGATCGCCATCGCGCCTACAACGGCACCATCCTGTGCCGCCAGCACCACCGTATGGCCCAGGGATTCCCAGGCGGCGCATCGCTCCAGCACGTTCGTCGGGATCTTTCCTCCCTGTGCGGCGAGGAGACGGGACCGACCGATCAGGATCTCGTGTCCATCGACACGGCCACATGCCCCCAGCCCGGGCACGGCCACAAATCCCTCCACCGGAGGCAAGAAGCCCAACTCTCGTCGGGCGGTCATGGCGATCGCCTTCCCGATTGGATGATCCGACAGCTGCTCCACGGCGCCGGCCCTGCGAAGCAGCACATGTCGGTCCACCCCCAGCGCCGGCTCCAGGGCGACCACCTCCATCTGACCCTGGGTCACCGTGCCCGTCTTGTCCAGGACCACCGTGTCAATCCGGGTTGAGCGCTCCACGGCCTCCAGTCCCTTGAAGATGAGGCCAAGTTGTGCTCCTCGTCCGGAAGCGACCCGCAGCGCCATGGGGGTGGCCAGCCCGAGTGCACAGGGGCAGGCGATGATCGAGACGGCGAGCGCAGCGCTGAACCCTGCCTGGACGGAACCGGTCAGCGCCAGCCAGCCTACGAAGGTCAAGCCGGCGGCGAGCATCACCCCAGGAACGAAAATGGCCGAGACCCGATCGGCCAATCGTTGCATCGCTGTCCTGCCCACCTGGGCTTGCGCGATCAGCTCGATCATGCGCGCGAGCTGAGTGTCGCCGCCAACCGCTGTTGCTGTGATGACCAGGCGGCCGCTCAGGACCACGGTCCCGCCTATCACCGTGTCACCTTCCCCGACCTCAGCCGGCAGCGACTCCCCGGTCATGGCGCTACGGTCCACCGCGGACCGGCCGGAGAGCACGCGGCCATCGGTGGCGATCTTCTCGCCCGGCCGCACCACGAACCGATCACCTACCTGCAGCTGCTCGACCGGCACCCGGAGTTCGGATCCGTCGTCCTGGAGCAGGTTCGCCTGCTTGGCTCCAACCGCGGCCAGCGCCTGTAGCGCGTGGCTGGCCCTGGCTCTCGCCCGGGCCTCGATCAATCTCCCAGCGAGCAATGAGGTGGTCACCCCTGCCGCCACGTCGAGATAGATTGCGCCGGTTGGCCGGTAGAGGAGCAAGGTGAGGAAGGTGCCCTCTACCTCGCCGGCATGGCCGGAGAACATGGCGTACAGAGACCACCCCGTCGCGACGACGACGCCCAAAGAGGCAAGGGTGTCCATCGTGCAGGTGCCACGCCGGGCAGCGCAGAGAGCGGCACGATGGAAGGGCCAGGCCGCCCAGGTCACGACGGGGGCCGCCAGAGCCAAGAGCAGCCATTGCCAGCCTCGGAACCTGATCCAGGGCACCAGCGAGAACTCGATCGATCCCTCACAGAGAGGCATGAGGAGGAGAAGCGTGACCAGCAGACGGCGAGCGAGTGCCTGCACCCTCTGGTCGTTCTCCACAGCCGTCCCTTGGGGGGACGCGGTGGCCGTCACCGGCTCGGCCTCGTATCCGGTTGCCCTCACCCGCTCGATCAACGCCTGGACTGGGATCTCCGAGGAGAGGACGAGGCGCGCCCGCTCGGCCGCATAGTCGACCTGTGCCCTCACCCCGGGCAGGCGGTTCAGGTCTCGCTCTACCTTGGCCGCGCATGCGGCACAGCTCATGCCGCGGATTGACAGCTCCAGCACACCCGTCGCCGAGTGGGACACGTCCGCTGCCGGCTTTTCCGACAGGGACACAAAGCGCATCTTCCCTCGATCCGATCGCTTGAGGTTCGGTCGATGCCTGATCATGTCGCTTGCAGCCGAGCCAGCTGGGACTCCAGTGAGGACCGAGTAACCGGGCCCGAGACGTGGCTCGTGATCGTCCCGGCAGCGGTGATGAAGAAGGTCTCGGGCACCGCGCCCACCCGGTACTTCTCACCGATCACGCCCTCTGGGTCCTGGACCGCGGGAAGGGTCACCCTCGCCCCGACGAGGAAGGCGCGGGCGCTGGCGGCGTCGTCGCGCTCGTCTACCAGCAGCACCGCCACCCCCCGCGCCTTCCCGACCTCCTGCAGCACCGGCAGCTCGGTTCGGCAGGGGACGCAGTAGGAGGCGAAGAAGGAGAGGACAAGGCGAGAGCCACGGTAGCGCTCCAGCGACACCTGTCCCCCGTCGAGGGCTGGGGCCTCGAAGTCTGGCGCCACCAGGCCGGTGGCCTGCCCGCGGCCAGCCGTCAGCTTCACCACGTTCTCGATCGAGTCAGTGACCTGGGCCGCGGTCCACCCGTCGCCCCCGGATTTGAGCTCCTGGAGCCCGGGGCCCAGGAGCTGGTTGCGCAGTGGCGAGGGCAGGCTCCCGACCGCGGGCACCCCCTGGTAGATGGTCCTCAGACCGCCATCAGGGTCGATGATGGCCAGGATCGAGGAGTGGACGTCGCCGTTGCTCAGCTGGACGTCGAAGGGCCTCCAGAAGGACTCCATCGCCGTCAGCGACCCGGTCACGAAGGTCCAGTCGGCCCCAACCGCCTGTGCGTACTGCCGCAGCACCTCGGGCGTGTCGTCCCAGGGATCGACCGTGGCCTCCACCAGCATCACGTTCCGCGGTACCCGCCGCCGGAGTTGGAGGAAGAGTCCGGTGTAGAGCGGGCAGGTCTGATGACAGGTCGTGTGGAAGGCGGCGAGAACCACGACGTGGCCTTTGATCGAGGCGTTGGTGAAGGGCCGGCCGTACTGATCCACGAGGTCGAAGGCCGGGATCCGGGGCAGCTCGCCGGAGAGCTGCTGGAGACCGAGGTTGAGCTGCTCCTGGCCGGGATAGAGGTGGACCGGTATCCCCTCTTCGACCTGCACCAGCACCGGCAGCGGGGCCCCAGCCCGGATCGTGAGCGAGGCGGCGAAGCGATCGCTCCCAATACGGATCGCGTCGTAGCTGCCGCTCGGCAGCTCGGCTTGGGCCAGGGTTGCCAGCTGCGGCGCCGCCGGTACGGTCTCGTTCGTTCTGCCGGCGATCTGAACCCAGCCTTGGTGGGATGAATGAAGAGCGATCTCCGTGGCCTCAAGGTGCGTCGCCCGACGCGCCGCGGCGAGCAGGACGACCGTGCCCTGGCCGACCTGGGAGCGGTGGAGGAGGCTCCCAACGATGAGGGCCGTGGTCACCGCGATAGCCGTCAGGACGACCGCGTAGTAGGAGGACCAGGCAAGGCGCGAGCCTGTCCAGCGATGACCGCGATCATGACCTCCGATGAGCGAACGCAACGACAACCTCCTCAACGGTTCTCTGCGCCGGCGAAGTCGCCGGCCCTCGGGGGGGTGGCACGGAGCACACCCAAGGCGCCTGGGACTACTGTCCTTGCCATCGGAGCAAAGACGGCCACTGCACGGTGGCCAGCATGATCGTCATCGTTAGCCCGATCGCGAGGTGCGGATCGGGACGAAGGGGCACGAAAGAGGAGGGGGCGTGGGAGGGAGGGACCCTGCTCCTGCTCCCAGCCAGGCCAAGCATGAGGAGTGCGAGAAGGACAAGGCAGCCGACGGTGGCGAAGACCAGGTTGGCCCCCGAGAACATATAGGCCATCGAGCCATTGGCGAGGACGTGCCAGAGCTCTCGAAGCCGATCGCCGAGGCTCGACCGAAACAGAACTCGGATGAGGAAGACAAAGCCAGCCAGGCCGTAGAGCGCCAGGTATGGCCAGGTGGCTTCAAAGGTGAATGCCCCGGCCATCCAGAGGGTCATGGCGATCATCCCGCCGGCGTGGATGGCGTGATCGATGGCCCCGAGCATCTCGCCACGGTGTGGTGCACGCGAACGGCATCCGTCCCACTGCCCGATCGAGAGCAAGGCGACGGTCAAGGCGTACGCTGAGAGAACAAGGCAGAGGGTCAGGACCAGCTCGGAGGAGGGAGAGGAAGGCAGTGTGCCAACGGGTCCGCCTTCGCCACATCCAGGCATCGGCATCCCGGACATACAGCCTTCGCTCATGATTGCCTCCCTCGCTCTCGGCTCCTGACCTGGCGGCTCCCGGCAGTGATAAGCGCCCATCGCCGCTCGCGCGGCGCATCCTCAAGGGCCGGATAGCCCTCAAGGTCATCGACACCCTCGCCTTCCCTCTCGGATGACGACTCAGTGGCGATGGGATGTCCCGAGGCCTGGGTTGGACCTGGGATCTCACTGGTGACGTCACCTGGAGGGCGACCAGGGAATCCTGGGTTCCGGTGGCGGAGCAGCGGCGGCATCCCGGCCAGGAGGAGGAGAACGACCAGGAGACCCACCAGCACCGGCAGGTGCAAGCCCTTGGGAGCGGTCGCGGCGTCGGTGGCCGTCCGAGGGCTGCCGGCAGCGAAGCAGCCGAGGCGGTCGGTGGAGGTGGTGATCGTGTAGGGGCTGGAGGCGCCCTCCGCCGGGAAACGCCGCCAGCGGCCATCCGAGCCGTAACCGTAGATGGCGGCCGGCGGAAGCACGTAGGCCGAGTAGGTAAGGCCCACCTGCACCGTGTGCCCGGGAGCGATCGGCGAGCTGGCGCGGAAACAGTAGACGTTGGTCACGAGCGAGAGCGGCCCGGGGTCGGGGAACCGACGCTCGGGGGTGATCGCGATCCGCACCGTCCTATCCCGCCGGGGCGGGACGAAAGCGCCGGTCCCGAAGCTCAGCGCCGCCTGGGTGTCGGCAGTGATGACCGAGCCTGGCGGCACCCGGCCGTCGGAGCCGACGGTCACCGTGCCGAAGCCTGAGAGCGGCGGTTGGTTGCCGGCCGTGAAACGTGCGGGCGGATTCACCCAGCGGTAGGGTCCTGGGGGCGTGAGGCCGTCGAAGAAACCAGGCGGAACCAGACCAGCGACGATCACGTAGGCGGTGGCTGCGGCCGCTAGGAGGATCACGGCGCGGCGGGATGGCCATCTCGCTCCGTTCATCACAGCGCCAGGTCGGCGAGGAGGTGACCCAGGATCGGCCCGACCAGGTCCCGGGTTGCCCATCGCCAGAGCCCGAGGAAGAGGCCGGCAGCGGCGACCGGGAGCAGGAAGGCAGGTGGGTGGGAAAGGACGTGCGCCGCGGTCCACAGGGCGGTGGTCGCCCCCACGGCCGCAAGCCCGCCGGCCACCTCGTCGACGGCAGCGAAGAGCCGCCCCCGGAAGGCCAGCTCCTCCCCGATCGAGACCGTGGTCGCCGCCAGGAGCCAGGGCGGGCCCAGGGCAGGGGCACTCGACCAGCGAACAGAGGCGGGGAGGAGCAGGACCACGGTGAGCACGAGCCCACCCAGGATGCGCCCCGCCATCCCGTCCAGCCCCAGCCCGAGCCGGCGTGGCGAGGAGGCGAGGCCCAATCCGCACAGCGCAACCCCGCCTCCCAGGAGGGCTGTCAGAGCCCACCCCGGACGGCGCTCGGCCAGGGCTCGTCCCCACTCCAGGGTCAGGATCAAACTGGCCAGCCCCACGATCTGGAGGGCTGGTCGCCACCCGACCAGGCGGGGTCGGTCCCGGGCCGGGAGGTTGGGGCTCCCGTTGAGCTCAGCGCACGACGTTGAGCACGACCTGGTCACTGATCAGGGGCACCTCCGGCTGGTCGGCGCCGTTGACTAGGTAGGCGATGAATAGATGCCGGCCTGGGGTCAGCCCTTCGGTCGACAGCTGGACCTGGTCCGTGCAGGAAATCGCGGTCATGGTCGCCATGCCGTTCATCGCCCCGTAGATGGAGTCGACGTTCACGTTCCAGCCCCCGTAGCCGGGGACCGGGGCCTTCCCCTGCAAGGGGCAGCTGAGGTGGAAGTTGGCGACCCGCACCGTGAGCGTGAACTGCCCGGAGACCCGGGCCCCGGAGGGGGGCGCGAGGATCTGGATGGACGGTCGGGCGGTGGTGGGGGAGCCGGTGATCCAGGGCAGGGGATGGGCTGGTTCGTAGTCGATATGGAGCGCAACCGCGTTCTGATCCACCTGCTGGTGGTTGTTGAGAGCGGGCACCACGGTGATCGTGTGATGCCCTGGGCGCACGTTCTGCATCGAGAGATCGACCTCAGGGGTGCAGAACATCCCCACCAGCGTCCCGTCGAGGAGCACATGGAAGTGCCCGGTGTGGGGCCGGAGCGGTGTCCCAGCCAAGAAGCACGAGGGCTGGTAGCCGGAGAAGGCGAGCTGCATCCGCACGACGTTCTCGGTGACCACCGTCCCGTCCGGGGGAGCGAGGATGGCGACGTGCAGGTCGTTGGCCCAGCTCGGCAGCGGTGGCATGCCCGCCATGTCGCTGCTCTCAAATGACGAGGGGGTGGTGGTGCCGGTGCCATGGCCGAGCGGTGGGGTCTGGCCGAGGATCAGGTAGGCAACGCCGGCGGCCAAGGCCAGCAAGGCCAGCCCGGAGCCCAGGGCAAGCGCTTGTCTCCTTCGTGCTCCTTCCTTGCGCTCCTTGCGCTGTCCAGGTTCGGTCATGTTCGCCGACCTCCGGAGCCTCCGATGCGGAGCGAAAGAGGGACCTCCACCGAGTCGCTCCCTCGCTGCACCTCGACGGTGACCTGCCAGTCGCCAACGAGGGAGAGGTTGGTGCCGGTGGCCTGGTAGCGACCGGGGCCGCTGGCGGTGAGCCCCAACGTCGATTCCCCTACCTCAGGGTGATCGGGGAGGGTAAAGCCCAACGCCACCGAGGCCTTCACCGGCGCCCCGGTGTCGTAGTCCTGGAGCCACAGGGTGAATCGATTGGGCCCGGGCGTCCCCGGGGTCACCTGCAACCGAGCCTTGACCGTGGTGCCATAGTCGGAGCCGCTGACGGTGATCCCAGGCGAGGCCGCCGGCCGCAAGGAGGAGGCCGAGACGAAACTGGGTGGAGGCAGCGAGCTCATGAGGGCGGCTGCGGCCAAGGCGCCGATGGCCAGCGTGAGCTCAGCCCCACCGACACGCCGTAGGGCAGGCAGACGCTCTCTCAACAGGGGCAAGTTGCGGTAACGCTGAACCGCCCCCAGGAGCACGATCCCCCCCAGAATCGCTGTCTTGAGCAGGACCAGCCGACCGAAGAGGGTGGCCACCACCTGGGATGGCTGCCCGAGGTCGGTCAGCGCTCGGATCAGGCCGCTAGTCGCGATCACGGCTAAGGCCACCCCGGCCACCCTGGAGAAGAGACGCACCAAGTGCTGTTGGTGATGAGGCACCCTTCCTCGGATCGCCACGAGCAGCCCTCCCAACCCGCCCATCCACACCGCAGAGGCGACCATGTGGATCCAGGCCGCTCCCACCTGCAGCCAGGGCAGCGGCTGCGAGGCTGCGTGACCCTCCAGCACATGTATGAAGATGGCCGCCCCCGTGGGCGGGGCGGCCGCCATGAGGCAGAGTTGACGACCTCGCCCCTGGAGGAGCCAGGCGAAAGCGATCAGCACAACCGCGGCCAGGACCGGCGCCAGCTGCAGCTGGAGGCTGTGGCCGAGCTGGGTGGCATCCAACTTGGCCCAGCTCACGCTTGCCGCCTCGCGCTCGGCCTCACCCATTCCCAGCAGCCCCAGGAGCGCCGCGCCGCCGCCCACCGAGGCCAGCCCGAGCAGCCCCCCCAGGCTCATCCCCGTCACCGCCAGCCATGCTCCTCCGAGGAGCAGGCCCAGGCCGAGGTCATAGCCCCAGCGGGCGCCGACCCCGAGCAGGCCTGGCGCTGACATGGCCTGGACCTGCTCCGCCTCCGGTGGGGTCACGACCGCCGCCGGGGAGGTCCTCACCCCGAAGGCGAACGCCCCCTCCGCCACATGGCCGTCGCTCGCCGAGACGGTCTGCCAGCTCACCGTGTAGATGCCCGGAGGCAGCCTTCGCAGCGGGATCTCGAGTTCCAGCGGTTGCCCTGCCACCGGTCGTGTCGGTCCCGCCGCCACCTGCCGGCCATGCTGATCGAGCACCCTCAGGGTGGAGAGCCGCGGATCCGGCGGTTCGGTGAAGGTGATGGTCACCACTCTCGGGCTCTGTGGGAGCACGGCCCCAGCCGGAGGGCTCGAGGAGCGGAGCAAGGCATGCGCCTGCACGGGGGCAGCGTTCCCCACTGTGAGCGCTGTGGCCAGCAGGACCGCCGGTCCGAGGACCCGCCTATCGAGCCACCTCGCCAGCATCCCCCACCTCCGAGCGCGACCGCGGGCGTCGCCACCATCCCCGGACGGCCATCGCCAGCAGGATGAGCAGGGCGGCCCCTGCCACCGCCAGCGCGGCGATCGCCAGCCGATCGGCCCGCTCGACGTTGGCCTGGTCCCGAAGCGCGAGGCGCGCCTGTCGCTGGGCGAGCTCGCCTCGGGTTGGGTCCTTGGTCGGGAACTGGATCGCGCTCGCGTCCTCGACGTTGCTGAACGTGCGCTCGGAGGAGGTGAACGACTGGTCGATCGGGGTCCCGTCGATGGAGCCGGTGAAACGGAAGGTGTACGTCCCCGGCCGGGTCGGGAGCACGGGAGCGTCGCACTCCGTGGGTGAGTTGAACACCGGGCTCAACCGAAGCGGAGCGCTCTCCTGGCTGCCGTTCTCCACCCTCACCGTGAGGTCATTGCACGCCCCCGGCACCGGGTTGCCGTTCGCATCAGTGAGGAAGAGCTGGACCGCATTGATGGAATCCGAGTACGCCGGCTCCACCTTCCAGCCAACCACGAACCGGTAAGGACCCACGGTTCGATGCTCGTGGGCAAGCGCGGTGACCGGGAGAGCCATCACGAGCAAGGTCCCACCCGCCACGAACGACCGAAAGACAATGGGCAACGGCATGATCAAGAACCTTCTGGCAAACGGCCAAAGTTAGATCCACCAAACAGCAATGCGCCTCTTCGATGTGCTCGATCGGGCAACAAAGGCTCGTCTCCAGGAGAGAGCGTGGACATGGTCCTCAAGTCGCTCAGGTTGTCCCAAGAGAAGTGCACGCCAGCTCCTGATATTGAGCTGGCTTGCCAGAAGGTGCAACCTCGGGTCATAGGTGATTTCGCGCATCTGGTCTGAGGGATTTCCCCTATGATCGATGACTCGAGGCAAGCTTGTGCACCTACCGTACCACCCTACGGTACCAAGAATCAATTCATGCATAGCGACGAACCCGTTCCACCCTGGCTACACATGAGGAGCAATCGGTCTGGTGTCTACCGCTGCTGGCCGGCGACAGGCGTGTCCTGGGCAGCATCGCTGTCTGTCACGAACGCCCTTTTCCAGCCCAGCTTGGAGGTGGCATGGAAGGTTGAGATCCACGCCGGGACGCTGGCCGCCGCCCTCGAATTCGGCCTCGACTCCGCCCATGGCCATGCCCGGCCGGCTCCATGTCCCAAGGGCACACGGCACATGACGGCTGGCTTCCTTGGGATGCTCACCGAGCCAGCGGGTGGCCGCCCGGGAGTGATGGATGGCCAGGTGGTCGAGGAGGATGGCGATGGCCGGCAGGGGGAGGCGGCCGCTACCTGCTCCAGGAGCCGGAGGAAGCCGGCGCTGGTGCCCGGTGGGGGCCGGTGCCCGCGGGCCACGACGGTTGGGGCCGTGGTCGCCAGCTGGTCGGCCCTGCAGCGGGCGCGGAGCCGGTCGGGGTGAGCCTCGAGGGCTTCACGGACCAGGGGCTGGTCCATCCTGGCGTGGCCATCGTGTTCCTCCTTCGTTGGTGTTGAGATCTCCGAAGGATGGCCCGGTGGCCATTGTCGTCTCCGGACGCTAACAAGCCCGCCTCGTGGGGCCCCGAGAGGGTGCCGTTTGATGGGAGCATCGCTCCCTCAGTGGCAACGGCTTCCCTCGATCGCTGGCGGGGTCTTCCGACCTGGGACGAGGGCCGGGCGCAGGCGGGTCCCGGTGGGGCGGGATCCAGGCCGAACCGGCCCGCGACCCTCGGCGTTCTGCCCGCCTCTGGCTGGTACTGACATCTTGACAGTCAGACGTTCCAGGACCAACGTGGCCTGCGGTTCGGGTCGAGACGGACCGGGCGATCGGAGGAAGAGGGATGGATCGGAGACGCCTTCTGGGCGTGGTCCTGGTTGGGCTCGTCGTGCTCGCCGTAACAGCCTGCGGTGGTGCCTCTGGCTCGTCGACCGCGTCCGCAACACCTTTCCCCATCGGGTTCGAGCTAGAGCTGTCAGGTCCCTTCGCCGCCAACGGCAAGCAGATCCAGGACGGCTGGTACCTCGGCCTGCACGACTTCGGTGACACCGTCGCTGGCCGCAAGATCGAGGCCACCTTCGTCGATGAGCAGGGCGATCCGAATGTCGCCCTGACCCAGGCCCGCCAGCTCTGGCAGGTGAACCATGTCCAGATGCTCGAGGGCCCCACCGCCGCCAACGCCGCGGCCGCGGTCGCCTCCTTCACCGGCCCCAATCGAATCCCGGTGGACGACGTCGCCCTCTGCTCCAGCCAGCAGCTGGACAGCTACCGCCGCTACGGGAACGGGTACGCCTCGGCCTGGAGCTGCGATCAGCCGTCGATCATCGCCGCCCAGTGGGCCTATGAGCAGGGGTATCGGCACGTCACCACGGTCGGCATGGATTACGCCTACGGCTGGGAGGGCATCGGCAGCTTCGTCGCCGCCTTCCGGAAACTGGGCGGCACCATCGACCGGGAGATCTGGGGGCCACAGAGCACAGCCGACTGGAGTCCCTATGTGACGCAGATCCCGGCGGACACCCAAGCGGTGTTCGCGCTCATGGCCGGCGCCGAGTCGGTGCGCTTCACCAACGCCTACGGGCAGTTCGGGTTGAATCGACGTATCCCGCTCATCGGCAACACCACGCTCTTCGACCAATCGGCCCTGCCCTCGGAGAACCCGGCCTACGTCCAAGGTTCGAAGATGGCCGCGCAGTACTGCGATGGCATCGACACCCCGGCCAACCGGCGGTTCGTGGACGAGGTCCACCGGCGGTACGGGGACTACCCCGGCTACTACACCTATACCGGCTACGTCAAGGCGGAGAGAGTGGTCGCTGCCCTGAGGAAGCTCCAGGGGAAGGTGAACGGCAGTCGGGCGCTGATTCAGGCGCTCCAGTCGGTGAAGGTCGCCGCCCCCACCGGTACCGTCACGCTGAGCCCGGTCACCCACAGCCCCGTTCAGAACATCTTCATCTGCCAGGTGGAGATGGTCGGCGGCAGCCTGCACAACGTGCCCATCAAGACCTACCGATCGGTGAACCCCTGGGGCATCCTGTCCCCAGCTGAGTGGGAGAGCGTGTTCCGGCGGGACAGCGCGGGCCGGCCGACCTAGCCGGAGGCTGGGGACCGGGACGTCGGCCGTGCCATCGGGTGGCCTGGCTCCGTGACCAAGCCGGGGTCGGGCCTGAGCTGCCCCCTGTGAATTGAGGTTGTGAGCATGGACTATCGCAAACGAGAGGCCAAAGAGGCGGCCAGGGCCAGCTTCCGTGGGCTCTGGGCGGCGATCTTGACCCCTTTCACCGAGGACGGGGATCTCGACCTGGATGGGCTGCGGGCGCTGGTGCGACATCTCGCCGATCACCTGCACATCGAGGGCATCTTCTGCACGGGGGTCATGGGCGAGTTCTGGTCCCTGACCAGAGAGGAGCGCAAGCGAGCGGTGGAGACGGTGGTGGAGGAAGCGCAGGGCAGGTGCCGGGTGATCGCCCATACCGCCCACCACTCGACCCGGGAGACGGTGGAGCTGACCCGCCACGCCCAGGAGGTGGGAGCCGACTTCGCGATCCTGATCAACCCTTATTTCCCAGCCGTGCCCGACGACCGGATGATCGTCCGCTGGTTCGAGGAGGTCTGCTCTCAGGTCGAGATCGGGGTCTGGATGTTCGACACCGGCTTTGCCGGCTACGGTCTCTCGGCCGAGGTCACGGCCCGGATCGCCCAGATCGAGAACGTCTGCGGGATCAAGATCGTCCGCGACCGTGCCCACTACCGTGAGGTGAAGCGGCTGACCGGAGGCAGCATCGTGCTCAGCGATCCCGATGAACCGGCCTGGCTGGAGCTGATGGGCAAGGAGGGGCAGCGGGTCTTCATGTCCTCGCCTCAGCCCTACCTCTACCAGACCGCGAGCTGGCAGCCGATGCGGGAGTACACCGAGCTTGGGCTGGCCGGCGACATGGAGGGGGCGGCCGCGGCTCGTGCCCGACTCGACCCGCTCCGGCCTGTCTACGACCGGTGGATGGAGCGTCCCTGGCGGGAGCGGCGGGTCGTCCCCATCGCCTACCTGAAGGCCTGGGCGGAGCTGATGGGGATGCCGGCCGGCCCCGTGCGGCCACCGTTGCTGCCGCTGGAAGAGCGGGAGCGGGAGGAGCTCCGGGCCGATCTGGAGGCCGCTGGGCTACTGGAGCGGATCGGGGCGGGGACGGGGTGAGTTCAGCAGAGCTCTACCTGGAACGAGCTCGCCGCTTCGCCCAGGAAGTGGTGGCGCCGGTGGCCGCGGAGTTGGACCGGCGTCCGGACCCGGTCGACTGCTTCTCCTGGGAGGTCGTGGAACAGGGCAGTCGCCTGGGCCTGCGCACCCTGACCCTGGCCCCAGAGCATGGCGGCGCCGGTCTCGACCTCCCTCAACTGGCCCGGGTTGTGTTCGAGCTGGCCAAGGTGGATGTGGGGATAGCGGCGCTCTTCGCCCAGACCAACATGCTCTGGCGGGTGATCGCAGGTGCTGCCACCGAAGAGCAGCGGGGACGTTGGCTCCCCCGCTTCAGGGATGATCCCCGCTGCTTGCTGGCCCTGGCCGTCACCGAGCCCGAGGTCGGCTCCGACCATGTCATCCCATGGTCGGGCCCCGATCCTCCCCGGCTGGCGACCCGGGCCACGCCGGAGGGGGGCGGCTGGTGCCTGGAGGGCCGCAAGTTGTTCGTCGACAACGGCAATCGGGCCGGCATCTACCTGGTGATGGCCCAGACCGACCCAGACACCGGCCTGGATCGGGGCACCACCTGCTTCGTGATCGAGGCCGGCACCCCGGGGCTGCGCCCGGGCCGGGTCTTCGACAAGGCGGGAGAGCGGCTGGCCAACCACAGCGAGGTCCTGCTGGAGGGCTGCCGGGTGTCCGAGGGGGCGGTGCTGGGGGCGGTCAACCGCGGCTTCGAGGTGCTCGAACGTCATTTCCGGGGCCGGGCCACGCTGGCTGGCTGCTGCGCGCTCGGGGTGGCAGAGGCGGCCTACGCTCGGACCTTGGCCTGGTGCCGGGAGCGGGTCCAGGGCGGACGACCGCTGATCGAGCACGACCTGGTCGGGGTCGAGCTCGCCGAGATGCGCATGCAGTTGACCGCCGCCTGGGACCACCTCCTCGCCACCGCCGCCCGGATCGCGGCCGGCAGCGCTGGCCTGGCCGAGGATGGCCTGGCCAAGGTCCACGCCGCCCAGGTCGGCTACCAGGTGGTGACCCGGGCGCTCGACCTCCACGGTGGGCGCGGCTACCTGCGCGACGCCGGCGTGGAGAAATGGTGGCGGGATGTCGCCGCCTTCTTCCACTCCGACGGCGCCAACCGTGCCCTCCTGATCAGAGCCGCCCGCGCCATCCGGGCCCGGTCGTGAGCGCGGCCAGCACGGCGCCGGTGCCCTCAGCCGGCGAGTTGGGGCTCGGCCGCGCTCAGCAGCGGGCCGGTGGCGGGATGGGCCAGCAGCCAGCGGCTGAGGCGGACCAGGGAGGCGTAGGTGCCCATGGGAGGGAGCATGATGGTGGCGGCGTCCCGCATCAGCTTCTCGACCGGGTGCTCGCGCAGCGCTCCCCTGGCACCGAAGAGCTGCATGGTTCGGGTCGCTATCCGCACCGCCAGCTCGGAGGTGGCCTGTTTGACCATGTCCTCCAGCGGCCGGTGGTGGTCGGGGTCGTGGTCGACCGCCCATGCGGCCCGCCAGAGCAGGCTCCGGGCCAGCTCGATCTCGGTCGCCATCTCGGCCAGGATGCTCGCGATCAACTGGTGCTCGGCCAGCCGGCGCCCGCCCTGGACCCGCTCCTGGCACCAGCTCAAGGCGTGCTCATAGCAGGCTCGGGCCACGCCCAGGGCGCGGGCACCTTCCCGAACCTTGGAGCCGGGGCCGACCGCCTCGGCCAGCTCGTAGCCCCGGTTGGGTGCCCCGACCAGGTTCTCCCTCGGCACCCGGCAGTCCTCGAAGATCAGCTCCACGTTCTGGTTGAGGCGCAGGCCCAGCTTGTCCTCGAAGCGGCCGACACGGAGGCCGGGGGTGTCGGAGGGGACCAGGAGACAGGAGATGCCCTCCGTCCACACCACGGTGGGGTCGGTGCGCGCGAAGAGGACGATGAGCCGGGCTACGTTGCCGTTGGTGATGAAGCGCTTGCGGCCGTTGATCACCCAGTGGTCACCGTCCAGGACGGCCGAGGTCCGCATCCCCGCCTCCAGGTCGCCGGCGTAGGGCAACCCATGGTCGCTGCCGGCGTGCTCCTCGGTGAGGGCGTAGGCGGTGAGGTAGGTGTCGTCGGCCATGAACTCGGGCAGGAAGCGCTGCCGCTGCTCGGGGCTGGTGTGGCAGGCGAGCAGGTAGCCCTCCCGCCAGGCGTGGGCCAGGGTCATGGCAAAGCCACAGTCCCCGACCGCGATCTCCTCCATCACGATCGCCTCGGTGAGCAGGTCGGTGCCCAGTCCGCCGTGCTCGCGCGGCACCCGCATCGTCCGCAGCCCGAGCCGGGAGGCGCGGCGGACGAGCTCCGCGGGGAAGCTCTCCCGTCCCTGCTTGCGGTCCAGCTCCAGGGCCACGGGCCGGATCTCGTGGTACGCGAACTCGCGCGCAACCTGCTGAAGCCGTCGTTGCTCGTCGGTTAGCTCGAAGTCCATGCTCCCTCCTCCCTCGCAGACCAGGGGTCTGCCCGTCGCCCGGGATCGTCGCCCTGACCCGGGCCACGCGGTCAACCTCCTCGCTGCAGGTGGCGGCGGATCGCGGCTGCGGCCTCGGCGGTGGAGAGGTTGCCACCCAGGTCACGGGTGCGCTCGCCAGCCCGGATCGCCGCCACCACCGCCGCCTCCACCGCTTCCGCCTCGGCTTTGAAGCCGAGGTAGTGGAGCAACATGCCCCCTGTGCGGATGGCGGCGATGGGGTTGGCGATCCCCCGACCGGCAATGTCGGGCGCCGAGCCGTGGACGGGCTCGAAGAGGGCCCGGCGGCCGGCCGGGTTGAAGTTCCCCGAGGGCGACATCCCGATCCCGCCTGCCAGCTCCCCGGCCAGGTCGCTCAGGATGTCGCCGAAGCAGTTCTCGGTGACGATGACGTCGAACTGCTCGGGGTCGCGGACCAGGTGGGCGGCGGCGGCGTCGACCATCAGGTGGCGGGCTCGGATGCCGGGGTACCGCTCCGCGATCGCCCGAAAGCGGGCGTGCCAAAGGGCCCCTGACTCGGGCATGGCGTTCCACTTGTCGACCATGCAGACCTCGCGGCGAGCGATGGCGAAGGCGTACTCGAGGATCCGGGTCACACCGGCGTAGGTGTTGTAGTGGTGGACGATCGCCACCTCTCTCTCGCTGCCGGGGCGGTAGCGGGTGCCCATGCCCGCGTAGAGCCCCTCGGTGTTCTCCCGCAGCACTACCAGATCCACGAGCCGGCGGGGGTGCCGGAGCGGGCTCAGGCTCTCGTCCAGCAGCCGAGCCGGCCGCACGTTGGCGTAGAGGTCAAAGGCGGTGCGCAGGTAGCTGAGGACCGAAGCCTGGTAGGCGGCATCGCTCACCCGTGGGTCGCCGATCGCACCCAGGAAGATGGCGTCCGCCTGCTCCACTCGCCGGAAGATCTCCGGCGGCAGCGCCACCCCCGTCCTCAGGTAGCGGTCGGCGTCGACGTCGAAGAACTCGAACTCGAGCCCTAGCCTGAGGCCCTCCAAGATCGCCACCGCCTCCGGGACCACCTCCCGACCGATCCCGTCGCCTGGCAGTACCGCGATGCGGGGAGCCATCGCCTCAGCGCCGGGGCCCAGGGATTCCGGCCGTGCGGCAGCCGCCACGGCCTCGCCCTGGCTCGGCAGCCCGGCCGCAGGGAGAGCCTTGAGATCCGTTCCCGCGGGGGATGGCGGTCTCCGGGCGACGCCAGTGGCTGGCGGGACCGGCCGCGCATGCGTACGCTTTCACCGCCCTCACCGTTGCCCTCTCCGGCAGCGCTCGTCAAGATGTCTGTACCAATGACCGGTTGGCGCTTCGAGCCGCTCGACCGGAGCAGCGGGGTGCCCCTCCACCGCCAGATCCGGGAACGACTTGCCGCTGCCATCGAGCGCAGCCGCGACGCCCGAGCCTTTCCCTCCGACCGCGAGCTCAGCGCCGTCTTCGGGGTTAGCCGGTTGACCGTTCGGCAAGCTGTGGACGCCTTGGTCCGGGACGGGGTGCTCTACCGCGTCCAGGGCAAGGGAACCTTCGTGCGCAACGCCGGGCTCGCCGAGCGCGTGACGGCGACCACCTTCCTCCAACCCTGGCTGAGCGGTCGGCGTGGTTACCGGCTGGTCGTCGACGAGCTGACGCGGGCCCGGGCCGAGGAGCAAGAGGTAGCCAGCTGGTTGGAGTGCGCCCGGGGCACCGAGGTGGTCCGGGTGCGGCGATCCCGGTTCGTCGAGGGGGCGCGGGTCGCCATCGACATCCGCTTCCTCCCCTTCGACCTGGCCTGCTCGCTCACCAGCGCCGACGTGGCCGGGGGGCCACTCTCGGGCTACCTCCAAAAGCGGGTGGGGGTGCAGGTGGCGCGGGGCCATATGGCGGTCCTGTCCCGTCCCGCCGATGCCGGGGAGGCCCGGCTGCTGGGGCTGCGGCCCGGAGATCCGGTCCTGGTCCGCCGGCTGCAGCTGCGCTCGAGCACCGAGCGGGTGCTCCTGGCCGGCTGGTCTATCTACCGCCCGGACCAGACGGTCCTCGAGTTCACGATCTCTGGCTGAACTCATGGTTGGCCATCGGCATCCCCGTGCGGCGTGGCCGATGCCGGTCTCCCCCACGCTCCACGCCACGGTGAGCATCTACCGGAAGAGCCGTTGCCGCAGAGAGAGCGATAGCGCTCAAGCGGCACCCCGCACGGGGCGCCCCGGGCGAGGGCCTCGCCAGGTCGATCGCCGCGTGGCCATCGCGCCGGTGGCGCCTCCCACCGCCGTCGCACGCCCAGCGCTCGCCCGGCCGATGGCCCGGATGCCACCACAGCGATGACCCCTCTTGGAGCTGGGGAGGCACCGCTCGGCCCCCACTGGCTCCGAGCCCTCCCAGGGGGACCCCATCGGAGCCCGTCCCGATGGGGACCCCAGCCGGTCCTGTCG
>Ga0070737_10003219_pt1 | contig 17981 bp, 16 predicted proteins | sample Coa_R1_10_FD_66438 | JGI IMG/M metagenome (GOLD analysis project Ga0070737, IMG submission 66438) | Surface soil microbial communities from Centralia Pennsylvania, which are recovering from an underground coalmine fire - Coalmine... | ecosystem: Environmental > Terrestrial > Soil > Unclassified...
ATCCTCATTGCTCTGGCTGCGATTGCCGCCAGCAGTTTTGACACACTCAAATACATTGGCGGGCTGGTCGGCACCGGCGTCTCAGCTCTCTTCCTGCTCATCATCGCCGCCATTAACATTGTCATTCTGCTGGATATCTATCGAACTTTTCGCGAGGTGAAGAATGGCGGGGAATACAACGATCTCACCATCGATGAGTCGCTGAACAAGCGCGGGCTGATGGGCCGTTTCTTCCGTCCTCTGCTCAGAATGACCGACCGCAGTTGGAAGATGTATCCAATTGGCGTGCTCTTTGGCCTGGGCTTCGATACGGCCACGGAGGTAGGCTTGCTGGGCATCGCGGCTTTCAGCGCCGGGCACGGCGTTCCCATCGCTTCCATTCTGCTTTTTCCGGCCCTCTTCACCGCCGGCATGACCCTGATGGATACGACCGATAGCATTTTGATGCTCGGAGCATACGGTTGGGCCTTCGTCAAACCGATCCGCAAACTTTACTATAACCTGAATATTACCCTGATCTCGGTTATTGTAGCCGTAGTTGTTGGCGGCATCGAAGCCTTGAGCATTGTGGCAACCGAATTAAACCTGACCGGTGTGTTCTGGGATCAGATCAACGTGCTCTCCGACCAGTTCGGCTTGATTGGTGTCATCATCGTTGGCCTGTTTCTGACAAGCTGGCTCATCTCTACGATTATCTATAAAGTGAAGAGGTATGACGAGATCGAGGTGCATACTACGACATCCGGTCGCGGTTCAGAACTCAGCGGGACGCGCAGTCAATAAAAAGCAATTCCAGACGAAGAATGCGTGTCATGTATGACACGCATTCTTCGTCTGGAATTGCTACTATATCAGACCTATCTGTTTCTGCATGTCTCGCACCTGGGGATAAAGGTGGTAGATCTGGAGATAGTTGCCAGCGGGATCTTTGATGGGGAACATACGGCCCGCGCCTATATCGATCACTTCGCCCAGAATCTCGACCGGCTTTGACTGCCAGTCTCGATAAGTTGCGTCTGCATCTTCAACCGTGAATCCGAGGGTGAGGCCACCACGTGCTAGAGAGACGCCATAGGTTTCTTTGCTGGCATCCTGCAAGGCAATGTTAGTGCCGCCAGCTTTGGAGTACAAAAGGACGAACTCGTCGGAGGAAAATTCTTTGACGACCTCAAAGCCGAGAAATTCAGTGTAGAACGCTTTGCAGGCTGGTACATCATCTACCAGGAGCATAACCAGACCTAATCGTGAAACCATAAGGATTGCTTTCTCCTTCCTCAAAAAGCGAATATTTCTTTCTTCAATGTTACTTGCTTTTGGCCGAGAAAACTTCTTCTGGCTTGCTCTTTTAAGTGAGTTGAATCGTCAGGCAGCGAAGCTCCTTCTTTTTCTCCCTCGCCTGCACGAAGTAAGTACTGGGCAGTTCGTTTCTACCCGGATCTCGCGGAGCTGGCATATATTTTTCCTTTCCTTAGGAACTGGCAAATTGCTGGCTTCTCGGCGGGTCTATGTGTGCTTTCACGAAGGAAGCTGGCGCGGCCGCTCTTTCTTTCCATCCCTGTGGGTAATGGTTAGATAGCCTACCAAGCCGATAATCAGGACTGTCAGGACCAGGGCAATTTTTCCATCGCCCCAGCCCAGGCCACCCAGATAGGGCTTGCCAACCCAGTCGGCAAACGAGGCGCCCAGTGGCCGGGTCACAATATAGGCGAACCAGAAAGCGAAGACCTCGTTCAGACCGAGCAGCCAGTAGGCCAGCCCTGGAAGAGCGAACAGGACCGCGAAGAGGATCAGCGAAGGAAAGTATCCCAGGCCCAGGGTCGCAGCAGTTAGATCGCCCGCGGCAGTGCCGAGCGCGAACGTGGCAATGACCGTTGCCCAATAGAACAGTTCTCGGCGGCCTGGATAGATCGAGTGGATAGAGAGCGTTCTCTCGCTGAGATACCAGACCACAAAGACGATAGCGAGAACACAGGCAAAGAATGTAGTTGACACCCAATATGGAATACCCAGCACTACATGCAAAACATCTGCGGCCATAGTGCCAAAGACTGCCACCATAACAACTGCTAACCAGTAGATCCACGGTATATAGCGGCGCACCCAGAACTGTAGAATAAGCGCGACAATCAGGCCCAGAAATCCCAGCACGACTGCAACGTGTGGATCGATCTGATAAACCAGGAAATCCGAGGTTGACTCGCCCATAGCTGTTGACAGCAATTTAATAATCCAGAAGATGGCAGTAATTTCTGGAACTTTTTTCATAGCTTGCATCGCAGGATGCGCAGATTGTTTTTCACCAGGCATGGTTTGCGAAGGAGCCTGGGGACCGGGACGAAACATTTGCTGCTTACCTTCCTTTACAAATACAAAGCCTATCTAGAAGAGAGACTACGCTCAATATACTGTACTCACATACACTACCAGAAATCGCGTACACACACAGTGACGCTTGCGATTATTATAGACCGTTGCCTGTATGTTGTGAACAGATAGGGACCAAAGAGATAGGGCCGTGCAGGCATAGGAATGAGGTCTCTCTCGAGGAGTATACTGATTCATCCAAACCGAACAACATTCGCTTGAGGAATGGGCAGCTCAGTTATTCCATCATGCCAGGAGAAGAGTTTCCACTGCCTGTTGTACTTAGAGAATGAGATATCGTTTAACTAAAGTAAGGAGGCCAGTAAGACTAAATAAAGAAGAAGGAGCATTGAGATTGAGAAATCTGAACATGGCAGATCTCCTCGTCATCGCGGGCCTCTGCGCTGGCATCCTGCTCTACATGATCACGTTGATTATGGGTATATGGGAGATCATCACGGCCCACCGGCTGAAGAAGCACGCACGAAGCACCACAGCTAGGATCGAGGATATAGATATCAAGTCGGCGGGCCAGGCCGGAACCTACGGGAAAATACGCTTTACCTATACGGTGAATGACACGACTTACACCAAAAGGCAAACGATCAACAAGTACGTAGCGATGGGCCTTCTATCCGGGCCGAAGGAAGTAAGCATTCTTTTCCTGCCCAAAAAGCCCTCGGTAGCCAGGCTGGTGCAAGCTCCTACCAATACGATGAGAATACGCAGCATGGTCATTGTGCTGATCACCCTGGTCGTAGTTGCCCTGCTGATACTGATTGGCGTTCTTCTCGTGGCCAACAATCAGCCCAGCTATTACTAACTCGTCTCCAATTTCTCTTGCATCCAGTCGGCCTGCTGCGGGCGATGCTTATATGGAATGTTATTGCAGACATGATTGCCGTCCTCGAATAGCCAGAGTTCGGCGTGGCTGCCGGCCTCGGCAGCGATGCGCTCGCCCTGCGCTGCTGGCACCAGGCGGTCGCGCCTGCCCTGGATCACGAGCAGAGGCGTCGTGATCCTGTCCGCCACGCCTTGCAAATTGAAGCGCTGCACCTTGTTAAAGGCATCTTCTTCGTTCGCAGCCTTGAGGCGATGCACCAGCGTCTCGCGGCTGATCTGCGGGCGCTTGCTGAAGTTCTCGGATTGATCGTATGGCCCGCAGTTTTCGATGGTGGCCCTGACTCGCGGCTCAAAGGCGGCAGCGCGTACTACGAACTGCCCGCCGAAGCTGACGCCCATCAGACCAACGCGGCTGGCATCCACATCCGCACGGCTCTCCAGATAATCGATGGCGTATGTAATCGGCACTTCGTAATCGGGGCGCAGCGGATGGTCAAACTCCATTTCGCCCTGGCCAGGCCCGTCGATAGCCAGCACGGCCATACCGCGACGCAGGAAATCGTCGCCGTAAAGGTGCAGTTCTTCTTTAACCGAGTCCAGGCCGGGCACGAGAATCACTACTGGCGGCTTCGGGGTATGCCAGGGTTTGCGCAGGATGCCGTACATCGTGCCGCCATTTTCGTAGGGGATGCTCACATGCTCGCCGGGGAAGGCAAAATAGGGCAAACCACGTTGATAATTGCGCACAACCTGTTCGTGAGCCGCGCGTAGCTGATCCGGCCAGCGCACGAATAGATACTTGCCAAAATGGTACGAGATGGCCGCGCGGAAGTAGTGCTCGCCCGCCGAAGTGTAGTGTCTCTCGGCCTCGGCCTTCAGCGCCATCCGCTCGTGCATAGCTCCGCACTCCGACCAGGCGCGACACCAGTCCTCCCAGCGCTCAACGGCCGTGGTGATGCGTTGAAAATCGTTGTAATCGATGCCGTTGGCAATGAAGCGCGGCGCCCAGTTGTCAATCGCGCTCTGAACAAATTCGTCTCTGGCCATTGGTCGGGTCCTTTCCAGAAAAGGGGTTATGCCTTCGACAGCGTGCCTCCCAGATACAAATGTCCGATCTCAGGGTTGTTCAGAATCTCGTCGTGCGTACCCTCAAGGCGGACGCGCCCGCTTTCCAGGACAACGCCGTGATCGGCGAGGCTCAGACCGGTGCGCACGTTTTGCTCTACCAGCACGATGGTTCGGCCTCCCTGCTGCATTAGCTTGATGGTCTCGACTACCTGCTTGAAGGTTCTGGGGTCCAGGCCCATCGATGGCTCGTCCAGCAGGATCAGCTTCGGCTCCAGCATCAGGCAGCGGGCAAACTCGACAAGGCGCTGCTGCCCGCCGGAGAGGCTGCCCGCCTTGTCGTAGGCGCGTTCTCTGACGATGGGGAACATGTTGGCGACTTCGGCGAAACGCCGCTCGCGCAGGGCTTTGTCGCGCAATGTGTAAGCTCCCAGGCGCACATTCTCTCGCACGGTCATCGAAGGAAACAGGCTGTGACTCTGCGGCACCTGGACGATGCCCAGAGCCAGGATCTGGCGAGGCGTCAGGCCAACCAGGGAGCGCCCATCAAAAGTGACTTTGCCCAGGCGCGGCTTCAACAGTCCGCTGAGCACCCGCAGGACAGTGGACTTGCCCGCGCCGTTGGGTCCAACGATACAGGTTGTACTGCCCTGCTCCACTTCAAGATTAACCCCTTTGAGCACGTCGCCGCCATCATAACCGGCGTATACATTCTCCAGTTTCAGCAGCATCTTTTAATCTCCCAGATAAGCTTCCAGCACGGCCGGGTTCGCGCGTACCTCTTCGGGCGTCCCTTCGGCAATCTTCGTTCCGCGATGCATGACCATCACTTTATCGCATAGCCCCATGACAAACTCCATATTGTGCTCAACCACCAGGAAGGTCACGCCGCGCTGGTTCAGCTCGCGAATGCGCCCGGTCAGGTAGTTGAGCATGGTCGGATTGACCCCGCCCGCCGGCTCGTCGAGCAAGATCACACGGGGATCGGCGACCAGGATGAAGGCGAATTCAAGGAGCTTGCGCTGCCCGTAGGAGAGATTACCGGCGGGCAGATCCTTGAGAGAAGTCAGGCCGACAAAATCCAGCAACTCAAGCGCGCGCCTGTGCTCGTGGGTTGAACTCCAGCGGCTTAGCTGCCCCTTCAGATCGCTGCGCTGCGCCGCCACGTGCATGTTCTCCAGCACAGTCAGACGGGGAAAAACGCGCGTAAGCTGAAAGGTGCGTCCGATGCCCAGGCGGAAGACTTTATCCGGTGTGGCGTTGGTGATGCTCCGGTCCTGGAAGCGCACGCTGCCGCTATCAACCCGTTCGTAGCCGGTCATGACGTTGAACAGCGTGGTTTTGCCCGAACCATTGGGGCCGATCAGACCGGTAATCGAACCCTCTGCCACGCTGATTGAGCAGGTATCCAGGGCCTGTATTCCTCCGAAAGCTTTACAAACATCCTGCGCCTCTAACAGGCTCATACATCGATTCCTTCCTTCTTACTTAGCTTCTCACGTAATATTCGCCGGTTTCCCCTGTTCGGGCAGCGAAGAGATAACGATATCGTCGGACGGCCGCTCGCTCTGGCGCAGCGCCCGGTACTTTTGCCAGCGCTCCTGAAGCGTGGGCAGGATACCACGTGGCAGCAGCAGCAGGACCAGCAGGAGCAGTCCGCCGTAGATCACGAGGTACCAGTCCGGGGCGTTCGCGGCCAGGGTTTGCCGCAGCGGCTCCAGCAGAAGCGCTCCCACAATGGGGCCTGAAATGGTGCCGATCCCTCCCAGAAACCCCATCAAAGCTATAGTAACATCAAAGGTCGGGTCAAACGCAGACATTGGGTAGACTGCGCCGATAAAGTAGGACCAAATGGCCCCTGCCATACCAATAATCAACGCGGCCAGCACATAGGCAGTAAGCTTGGAGATCTCTGTCTTCACACCTAGACCGCGCGCGCGATCCTCGTCATCGCGAATGGCCAGCAGCCCCAGACCGTATTTGGAGTGGCGCACCCACCACGAGAGGGCAATCGCCAGTAGCAGCAGGAGCAGGATTGCATAGTAGAACGGTGTATTGAAGAAATCGCCGCCCCAGGCGAGAGGAAAAGGCAGATCGAGCCCGGTTGTTCCGTTAGTAACGTTTGTCAGATTCTCCGCGAGCAATTGACCAATAAAGAACATAGCGATAGTGACGATGATAAAGGCGTGCCTGCGCACGCGCAGGGCAACCCAGCCCGCCGGGATGGCAATAACCGCCGCGATCAGACCCGCCACAGGCACGAGCAGGAAGATTCCATAGCCTGCCGGAACGTTCCAGTGCTCGCAGATCAGCGCCAGGGCGTAGGCACCGAGGCCAAAGTAAACGACGTGCCCCAGAGAGAGATAGCCGCTATAGCCCGCCAGCAAATTCCAGCCCGTGACCATCGCCGCGAACATGAGGGTAAAGAACGCGATGGAAGTCACCTCTCCATTGGGAAAGAGCAGTGGGAAGGCGGCGGCAAAGGCCAGCAAGATCAGCAGTCCGACTCCCTTAATAGAGCCATTCTCGCCGGCCAGGAGGTTCCAGCCCACAACCGTCACGGCGACAATCAGCGAGATCACAACAGGCGTCAACTCGCCGCTGGCAAAAGCCTGCGGGAAAGCCAGAGCCAGAACCAGTAGCAGCAGGCCAGACGAAAAGAGTATGACCAGAATCAGCAAGGCCAGCAAGCCAAATGCTTTGAAGAATTTCATTGCTGCCTTCCTTCCTTCTGGCCAAGCAAGCCCTGGGGACGCAACACCATGATAACCACCAGCAGAATAAAAAAGACCGTGGTGGCCCAGTTTTGCTGCCAGACCTGGGCCACCACGTCCTCGATCACCAGCATGCCCACGGAGGCGATCAATGCGCCCGACAGGCTGCCCATACCGCCGAAGACGATAATCGCCAGCAGACGAGAGATTAGATCATAGGCGCTGTTGGCATCGAAGCCGTTGGTCGCGCCAAAGGCCATGCCGCCCGCCGCCGCCAGGGCCACGCCGATGCCAAAGGTAATCGACGAGACGCGCTCGACGTTGATGCCCACCAGCTCGGCGGCAGTGCGATTCTCCATCGAGGCGCGCAAGCTTCGCCCAAAATCGGTGCGATAGACCAGAATGTAAAGGCCGGTCAGCAGCACCACCGCCAGCAAGAAACCAAAGACGTAAATATATGACAAATAGAACGTTGGCGAAAAGCCGGGCAGCGGGATGGAGGCGGTTACATACCAACCCTGCAAGCTCACGATGTTCGCCGAAAAAATCAGGTTAAGCGCTCCCTCGATGATCAGGGCTATCCCGAATGTTATCAGAACGGAGAGCATCATGAGATCGCGTTTGATCGGGCGAAAGACAAACGAGATCAGCCAGCCAAAAAGAAACATCACGGGCATGGTAATGAGCAGGCCAGGAAACAGATCGATATGCAGGCGCTGCTCCAGCACAAAACTGAGATAAGCCCCCAGGATTACCAGAGCGCCCTGCCCAACGTTGATGATATTCATCACGCCGAATACCAGCGTTAGCCCGGAGGACATCAAGGCATAAACTCCACCGGTCAATACTCCCAGGATGATCCCTTCGAGAACAGGTCCCACGATAGATACTCTCCCTCCATTTGTCGTACCTTCTCTCTCTGTCAGAGACATTTTTGTCTCTATTGCAGACGAAGCTCGCAATAGAGACAAAAATGCCTCTTGAAGAGATTACGGCCAGGCCGGTTTTGGATATTCAGGCTGTGCTACTGCCTGGGCTGGCGGGTAGACAACTTTTACCTGACCACCCTGCCACTGGAAGACGTAGACAATGCCGGCGGTGTTCTGGCCGGTTTTGTCGAACTGTACACGGCCCTGGACTGTGTAGAAGGTCGCGCCAGAGTGAAGGTAGGCAATAAGCTTCGAGTTATCGAGGCTGCCGACCTTTTCTACTGCCTGTTGAAGCACCTGGGCAGCAGAATACGCTTCCGGGCTGTCTGCGCTGATGTCCTGGGCCGTGCCGCCGAATTGTTTGATGAAATCCTGAACGAACTGCGCGTTGCTGATCGCCCCTGGCACGTTGGGCGTAGCAGGTACGTTAATCGATGGGTCCCAGCCATTGGGGTAGAAGATGCCTTCTGCCACATTGGCCCCGCCAATCGGGCCGGTAAAGGCTGAACCCTGGTCCGGGCCAGCAGAGGCGATGATAGCCTTTGGATTGTAATGTTGCTGCCTGAATGCTTTGATCTCGGCGATAATATCCGGGAGCATCGAGCCAAGCACCACAAGCTGAGCATTGGAATTAATGATGCGCTGAGCGACAGGCGTAAAGTCGGTCGTTTCCGCCGAATAGACCTGGTAATCGACTGTCTTAATGCCGGCTGCCTGTAGCTGGGCTTTCGCCTGGTCGATCATTGGTTGAGTGAACGGGTCATCCTCGGTTTCGTAGGCAGCGGTGGTAGGCCGCTCGCTGGCTGGCAGCGACAGAATATACTGGACAAAGCCATTCATCTGACTGACGATTGGCGGCGAGGCATCGAAGACGTTGTTGAGTCCCTGCGTGAAGACGGAGGGACCGCCGCCGGAGCCTTCGAGCATGGCATATCCGTAGCGAGCCGCTTCCTTCGAGGCTGGCTTTGTCAGCAGAGTTGAGTAGGGTCCCAGCACCAGATCCACATGATCGGTTGCAATGAACTTCTGATAATCGGTCACCACCTGGTTTGTGTCGCTGCCATCATTGGCGAAGTCAAGCGTGATCTTGCGCCCAAGCAGGCCACCACTCGCATTGACGTTATCCGCCCACAACTCATAGCCCTGCTTCGTCGCCAGGCCGTCGGCTGAAAAGTCACCCGAAAGTGGAACCGAAATACCGATTTTGATGGGCGTCGTTGATTGATTGCCGGAACTGCCTGCTGTTGAACCGCAGCCGTAGAACAAAAATACGATGACTACCAGCAGACCGATACTTCTCGCGCCTGCTTTGCTGCATAAAGCGTGAAATCCCTCCATAGCTGCCCTCCTTAAAATATTACTGGACAAATACAAAGACTGACTGTTTCCATTAAGAACACGAGTTTTGGACTAATGAACAACAAGAAGATAGATCAATCCTCTTTTTCGTTTTCTCGCTTTTCTGCTCCGTCCAGTAGCCCTAATGGTTCCTCAATCAGACTGGCAAGCGTAGCCAGAAATTGCGCCCCCAACGCGCCATCGATTGCCCGGTGGTCGCAGGAAAGCGTGAGCGTGAGCATGGGCTGCACCTCTGGCCGGCCATTCACCGGCACAACCCGCTCGGCTATACGGCCAACGGCCAGAATCGCCGCCTGTGGGGAATTGATAATCGCATTGAACGCATCGACTCCGTACATGCCCAGGTTGCTGATACTGAAGGTGCCGCCGCTGATGTCCTGCGGGCGCAGTTTGCCCGCGCGCGCTTTCGCTACCAGGTCTCTACGCTGGCGAGCAAGCTCGCGCAGGCCCAGCGTATCCGCGTGGTGAATGACTGGCACGACCAGCCCTTCTTCGATGGCCACAGGCAACCCAAGATGGATGTCGCGCATCAAAGTCAGCCTGTTACCGCTCCATGTCGAGTTGACGCGCGGATGCAGGCGCAGGGCTGTCGCAGCGATCTTCACCAGCAAGTCGGTATACGTGATTTCCTGCGCGCCCCGCTTGACGAGATGCTCGCGCCAGGCAATCAGGCGGCTGGCGTTGATCTCGCGCACCAGATAGAAATGCGGCACGCTCGTCCAGGTCTGCGCGGTTCGCTCTACCATGATCCGCCAGATTGTGCTCACAGTCGTTGCTTCGCCTGAAGGTGACGCAAACGTGTCCGCCGGACCTGCCAGGACATCGCCCGCCAGCACCGCACCCTCTGGCCCAGTTCCGACGATTTTTGCGAGGTCCTTGCCTTGCTCGCGCGCCAGACGCCGCGCTTTTGGAGAGGCCGGCACCCGGCCGACGCCGGAGGGAACAGTCACGGGCCTATTCTGCTGGCGCAGATAAGCCAGCACGTCGGCCTTCTGCACACGCGGTCCCGCAGCTTTGACCTTACCCAAATCTACCTGGTGCTCTGCGGCAATGCGCGAGGCGAGCACGCTGGCGGGAACGGCCGACGTGCTCGAACCGGTATTTTGTGGACCCCCTCCATTCAGACCTGGCGCAGTTTCGGTCGGTGAGACACGCGGCTCCGGCCGCCCGGCGCTCTCCGCGACCTGGCGACGCTCAGATGTGCGCTCCTCCTGCTGAGCAGGCGCTTCTCCTGTCGCAGAGATGAGAGCAATGGCCTGCCCCACGGGCACTTCTTCACCGGCTGCTGACAGGATGTGCGAGAGAATGCCGCTCGCTGGCGCTTCAATCTCTACCGTTACCTTATCGGTCTCGATCTCTACTAGCGGCTCGCCCTTCATGACTCGCTCGCCCTGCGTTTTCAGCCAGCGAACGATCTTCCCGCTGTCCTGCGCCATGCCCAGCGCCGGAAGGATAACCTCTGTAGCCATCGCTGTCTCTCCTTCTACAAAAAATCAGATGCCCAGCACCCGCCAGTCGCGACATCGCCAACCAACCCACTGCCATACAGGGCCGCTTCAGCGAGGGCCTTCTGCCCCGTGACCAGCCCTCCCTCACGATGACACTCCTCTCGCCTTGCTCTCCGCCCTCCCTCACGATGAATGGAGGTGTTCGGGCTTCTCTTGTATCTTTCTTATCCTTTTGCTGGCGGCATGACCGCCTGGGGACTGTATCCGTTGGCCTGCGCATTCAGGTGCGATTGAGTATCGCGTGTCGTTGGAAGTGGGCCGCTGGCGGTGTAGTAGCGCACGCCCGCGACCAGCAATTCCTCGGCAGGGAAGCGCGTAATCACCTCGCAGCCATCTTTGGTGACGATCAACTGCTCTTCAATGCGCGCCGCCGACCAGCCATCCGCCGCCGGCCAGAAGGTTTCGAGCGCGAAGACCATGCCCTCCTCAATTGTCTCCGGGTGGTCGAGTGAGACCAGGCGGCTGAAAATCGGCTTCTCCCAGATCGAGAGGCCCACGCCGTGCCCATACTGAAGCGCGAAGGCCGCCTCTTCGTTGGGGAAACCAAATTCTTCAGCTTTTGGCCACAGGCTGACAATCTCGGCAGTTGTCACGCCCGGCTTGATCGCGTTGATCGCGCGGTCCAGGATCTCACGGCAATACTTGTACGCGTCTACCTGGGCCTGCGAGGCGCTGCCCACTACGAAGGTGCGGTAGTAGCAGGTGCGATAGCCGTTATAGCTGTGCAGAATGTCGAAATACGCGGGGTCGCCAGGGCGCAGAGCGCGGTCGGTGTACACGTGCGGGTGAGGACTGCAACGCTCGCCAGAAATGGCGTTGACGCCCTCGACATGCTCCGAACCCAGATCGTATAGCACCTTGCTGACCAGCCCCACGCACTCGTTCTCACGAATACCCGGTCGCAGATTGCGGTAAAGCTCGTCGTAGGCCGCGTCAACCATCATGCAGGCCGTGGAGAGCAGCGTAATCTCATCCTGCGTCTTGACCAGGCGAGCCTTCTGCATCAATTGCTGTCCATCAACGACGTTGATGCCCTCCGCCTGCAAGGCAAAGAGCACTGGCAGCTCGATTACATCCACTCCCAGCGGCTCATGTAGCAGGCTGCGTGCCTCCAGTTCCAGGCGGATCTTCTTCGCCACGTCCTCGGCGCGGCCAGACTCTGGCGACATCGCGCCGCGCTGCGTGGAGATGCCGGCGCGTGAGCGTTCATCGCCCAGCCAGGGGCAATAGAGCTTGTGGTGACGCGCCGCCGAACCAAAGTCCCACATGATCGGCTCGTCGTCCTGTGGGAGCAGAGAGAAGCGGGCCAGCTTATCCATAGCCCAGGTGCCGATGTGGGTAGCCGTGATGTAGCGAATATTGTTCATATCGAAACAGAGCAACGCGCCCATCTCCGACTCCTTCAGCAGCTTCTTGACGCGCACCAGGCGCTCGCTGCGCAACCTGTCGAAGTTGACACGCTCCTCCCAATCCACGCCCATCAGGCCATACGTCTTGATCGCCATGACCGTTCTCCTTCCATGGATCAGATTTGACCACACAACGTCTTCGCCACCTCCACGACAGAGGCGGCAGTAGGAACCGTCAGATCCTCCAATACCGGCGAGAAAGGCACCGGCACATCCAACGCACCCAGGCGTTTGACCGGCGCGTCGAGATAGTAAAAAGCTCCCTCGGCGATGATTGCGGCCAGTTCGGCGGTGACGCCGTAGCGCTCGTAGCCTTCGTCCACCACGATAGCCCGGCTGGTTTTCTTTGCCGAAGCAATCAGCGTCTCTTTATCCAGGGGATAGGTGGTGCGCGGATCAATGACCTCCGCACTGATATCAATCTTCTCCAGGATTTCGGCGGCAGCGAGGGCGGTCTGGACCATGCTGCTGGTAGCGACAAGAGTGATATCGCTGCCGGGCCGCTTGACATCGGCAACGCCGAAAGGGATGGTGTAGTCGCCAGCGGGCACGAGGCCAGTAAGCTGATACATCATCTTGTCTTCGTAAAAGATCACCGGGTTATCGTCGCGAATAGCTGTTTTCAGCAGGCCCTTAGCGTCGTAAGGCGTGGAGGGCAGCGCGACGTAGAGGCCGGGAATGTGACTGACCCAGGCGTGCAGGCTCTGGCTGTGCTGCGCGGCAGTGCGGCGCGTCGCCCCCAGCGTCGTGCGCACGACCAGCGGCACCTTGAGCTTGCCGCCAGACATATAATGCACTTTGGCCGCCTGGTTGACGATCTGGTCCATCGCCAGCGCGATGAAGTCGCCAAACATGATATCGATGATGGGACGCATTCCTGTCATAGCGCTGCCAACGCCGAGGCCGGTAATGCCGGCCTCGGATATGGGGCTATCGATCACACGTTCGGGACCAAATTCCTCAACCAGACCCGCAAGGACCTTGAAGGGCGTGCCGGCCTCGGCCACGTCTTCTCCTATGATAAAAACACGCGGATCACGTCGCATCTCTTCGGCCAGAGCCTCGCGAATGGCCTGGCCAAGCGTCAGCTCGCGCATATTCTGGCCGGTTTGCTGGCTCAGAGCAGCGCCGGGAGGGCTAGACATAAACATCTTGAGTTACCTCGCTGGGATCTGGATAAGGAGCGTTCAGCGCGAACTGCTCGCCAGCCTCAACTTCCGCTCGCACCTGCTGCTCGATGCGCTCGAAATCCTCTTCACCGGCCAATTCCTGCTCAAGCAGCCAGCTTTTCAGAATGTCCAGTGGGTCGCGCTGTGTCCTCCAGTACTCCTCCTCCTCGGCGGAGCGATAATAGTTTCGCTGGATATCGCCGACGTGATGGCCCATGTAGCGATAGGTCTCGCAGAGCAGGAAGGCCGGTCCCTCGCCGCGCCGCGCGCGTTCAACCAGGCGCTTCGCTGCCTCATAGACTGCGCGCACATTCTGGCCATCTACCTCGACAGTGAGTATATCAAAGGCTGCGGCTCTGGCGGCCATGTTCCCGGCAGTCGTCTCGGAATTATGCGTATACTCGTTGTACTGGTTGTTCTCGCAGACATAAATCACGGGATATTTCCAGAGCGCAGCCATATTCATCACTTCGTAGAGCACGCCCTGGCCGAGGGCGCCATCGCCAAAGAAGCAGACCGCGACCTGATCGCTGCCACGCATCTTGCTCGACATCGCGGCTCCGGTGGCGATGCCGGCGCTGCCCCCTACGATAGCATTTGCGCCCAGGTTGCCTGTATCCTGGTCGGCGATATGCATGGAGCCGCCCTTGCCTTTGCAGTAGCCAGCAGCCTTGCCCAGCAGCTCGGCAAACATGCGATCAACGGACGCGCCTTTCGCCAGGCAGTGACCGTGCCCACGGTGTGTGCTGGTGATATAGTCATCGCGGCGCAGGGCAGCACACACGCCCACGGCTATCGCTTCCTCACCAATGTAGAGATGCGCCAGGCCGGGCATTCTGGCGGTGAGATACAACTGATTGACATGCTCCTCAAACACGCGGATCGTGAGCATTTGCCTGTACGCGGCCAACCAGGAGACCTGCTCGCGCTCGTTCGTGGCCTGAACAGCTCCTGCCACTTCGCCCCGATTTGAAGACACTGGCTGTTCCATCAAGATAGGTAACTCCCACACCGAATCAGAAAAGTACTTTATTTACATGAAACATTTTCCAATGAGAAACCTCCCATAGAGGGCCGATTGATCGGCTCTCTATGGCGGGGTTCGATATTGTGTGAGGGCAGGGTTCGGTATTTCGTGAAGGTGTGTTTTGGTATTTCGTGCATATTTTCTACCTGTCCAGACCGGCGACTTTCGCCAGCACTTCGTAGACGACGGCAAAATCTTGCTGCTCCAGGCCCAGGGCACGCGCGGCTGTCAGGTACTCGTTGCTGGTCGAGACTAGCGGCAGCGGTACATCTAGCTCGCGGCCCATTTCGAGGGCCAGCAGCATATCTTTCTGCATCATGTTCACATTGAACCAGGCTTCGTCTGGTTGTTGGAGAACAAAAGGTGCACGATATTTCAGCATGGGCGAGGCGATTGCACTGTTCAGCATAGCTTCCAGGGCCAGTTCGCGGGGAATACCGCCCTTTTCGGCCAGGATCAGCCCTTCACAGGCGCCCAGCATCTGTATCTGCAAGTTGAGGTTGATGGCGATTTTCATGAGAACGGCCTGCCCGTTCGCGCCCATGTGGGTGATCTTTGGGCCAATCGCCAGCAGGATCGGTTTGACCTGCTCAACTATCTCTTTCTCGCCGCCGACCATGAGGGAAAGGTTGCCCTGCTCAAGAGTAATCACGCTGCCCGAAACAGGCGCGTCGAGCATACGCGCGCCGGTGGCTGCGACACGCTCGGCGAGTTGTTTGGAGGCGGCGGGACTGATCGTACTCATATCGATAAAGACCTTGCCTGGTCCCAGGCCGGCCAGCAGGCCCTGCTCGCCCTCCGCGACGCTATAGAGGGCCTTCGTGTCCGTTACCATAGTGAAGACCACGTCGGCAGATCGGGCAACCGCGCGCGGCGTCTCGCCCCAGAGCATGCCGGCGTCTAGCAGCCACTGCGCCTTCTGCCTGGTGCGGTTATACCCCGTCACTGTATAGCCAGCCTCCAGCAGGCGTTTCACCACGCGCCCGCCCATGGCTCCCAGACCAATAAATCCAAGCTTCGCCATGAAAACCTCTCTAAGAACTTCCAACGTCCGCGCGCACCTGCCGCAGATGGGCGCGCATATTCGCGCGGGCCGCCTCTGGATCATGCTTTATCACGCTGTCCAGAATGTTTTTATGGTGGATCTGGCCACGTTGTGGCCCACCAGGAGTCATAAAGATCTGCTTGCGCTGCTCGCTCAGCAGATTCACGATTGAATTGACCAGAATCAAAATAAGCGCGTTCTGCGTCGCTTGCGCCAGCGCTTCGTGAAAGCGATTATCTGCCGCGATAAACGCGTCTGCGTCTTGCAGGCTTTTATCCATAGTCTGGACCGCTTCACGCAGCGCGGCAATCTCTTTCTCAGTCGCGCGCGCCGCAGCCAGACCGGCGATCTCTACTTCCAGGATCTCGCGTACTTCTATAAGATTCTGCGAGCCTCCGACTTCTCCCAGTTGCAATTTCATAACCAGGCCAAGTGAATCGCGCAGAGCCTCGTTGGCGCTATTGATTACGATTGTGCCTCGGCCTGGACGCATATCAACCAGCCCTTTCTGGGCCAGAATCTTCAAAGCCTCGCGCACAGCGGTCCGGCTCACCCGAAACTGCTCGGCTAATTCTCTCTCGGTCGGCAGACGGTCGCCGCTGTGTAGTTCCCCATTGAGAATCCGCTCCTCAATCTGCGCCGCGACTCGCTCAAAGACCTTGAACGACTGAAGAGGCGCATAGACTTGTTTTTCCACGTGTTCGACACTCCCCCAGATGTTCAACTATGGCAAAAAAAATCTTGCCGTTGTTTCGCGCCTCACTACAATATTCGGCTTTCTATTGCTTGTAGAGCGCGGTTGTATAATTATCATACCAACTCTGCCAGATAAAATCAAGCCTGTTCCCCACTGGATTCCACCTGCGCGCATCTTGCCCGGCAGAGAGAAGCGAGGTACAATATTTTTGACAATAATATAGACGTGGAGGTTTTTTTTATGCCTGGTAACGTGAATGGGATCACGACAATTGAAGATATTAGCGCGCGCGAAATCCTGGATTCGCGGGGCAACCCGACGGTTGAGGTAGAGGTTTTGTTGATGGGTGGCGAACGCGGCGTTGCCGCCGTCCCTTCGGGCGCGTCCACAGGGGCGCACGAAGCAGTGGAATTGCGCGACGGAGATAAAAGGCGCTATAACGGCAAAGGTGTACTCAAAGCTGTTCAAAACGTGAATGAGACGATTAGCGATGCACTCGTGGGCCTGGATGCGGCCGACCAGGTGATGCTGGACGACGTAATGATTAACCTGGATGGCGCGCCCAATAAGGGATCGCTGGGCGCGAATGCCATTCTGGGCGTCTCCCTGGCGGCTGCGCGCGCGGCAGCTAATGCTCAACAGTTACCACTCTACCGCTATCTTGGCGGCGTCTCGGCGCGTACCCTGCCCGTGCCCATGATGAATATTCTCAATGGCGGCAAGCACGCAGATAACTCCACCGATATGCAGGAATATATGATCCTGCCGGTCGGCGCTCCCAGTTTCCGCGAGGCGTTGCGCTGGAGCGCGGAAACCTACCAGAGTTTGAAGAAGGTTTTGCATGATCGCGGGCTGAACACCAATGTCGGGGATGAAGGCGGCTTTGCTCCCTCGCTCGGCTCGAACCGCGAGGCGCTGGAGATTATTGTTTCGGCCATCGAGGCGGCTGGCTACAGGCCCGGCAAAGACATCTTCCTGGGACTTGATCCTGCCTCTTCTGAGTTCTACCAGGATGGCAAGTATGTCCTGGCACGCGAGGGCCGCACCCTGACTTCCAGCGAGATGATCGATCTCTACGAGAGCTGGCTGAACGAATATCCGATTATCAGCATTGAAGATGGTCTGGCCGAAGACGATTGGGAAGGCTGGGCACAACTGCGGCGGCGTCTGGGCGATCGCGTGCAGCTTGTCGGAGATGATCTCTTTGTCACCAACACCACTCGCCTCCAGCGCGGCATCGAAGAGCAGGCAGCGAACTCCATCCTCATCAAGCTCAACCAGATTGGGACGCTGACCGAGACGCTTGAAGCTATCGAAATGGCCAAACGCGCGCGGTTTACCGCCGTTATTTCGCATCGCTCTGGCGAAACTGAGGACACCACAATTGCTGATCTGGTTGTGGCCACCAACGCTGGCCAGATCAAAACCGGTGCTCCCACCCGCAGCGAGCGCGTGGCCAAATATAACCGCCTGCTGGTCATCGAAGAGGAACTGGGCGAGCACACGGCCCGCTACGCCGGATTCAGCGCCTTTTATAATGTTCCCGCGCTTTACAATCGAGGATAAAGAGGAAGCGTATGTTGCAACAGAGTTCAAAAGATACCAGCGCCGGCCTGGAACGCCGGTCGGCGCACGTTATCCACTATAATCTCAGCTACGAAGTGCAGGGCGCTGAATACGGCACCGATGGCGCGATTGTCCTGCTACACGATCTCCTGGGAGGCGCTTTCACCTGGGAACCCGTTGTGTCGCAGCTTGCCGGCCTGAAGCGAGCAATTTACGTTATCGATATGCTTGGCTATGGTCTTTCCGATCATCCCTGGCCGGCGGATACCTCTGTCTGGGGGCACGC
>Ga0070737_10003220_pt1 | contig 17978 bp, 22 predicted proteins | sample Coa_R1_10_FD_66438 | JGI IMG/M metagenome (GOLD analysis project Ga0070737, IMG submission 66438) | Surface soil microbial communities from Centralia Pennsylvania, which are recovering from an underground coalmine fire - Coalmine... | ecosystem: Environmental > Terrestrial > Soil > Unclassified...
TGTGAAAAGGCTTATGGTAAGAAAACAGTTTCTTGCTGGAAATAAGCCGCATGGTTCATTTAGCATTAAGCTGAAGACTATACTTGCAAACATAGGATATGTGCAGTGGGACCCAAGCTCAATTCTGGCACCATCTCATCTGATCTCCATTTGGAACAGAATCGGAAAATTTAATCCACTTGATTTGGACAGTGCCATGTGGAAAGAGAAGGAAGTTCTTCTCAATTGGGTGCCTGTCGCATGGATCGTTCTTACTGAAGATTTCCCAATATTCTACAGCTTGATGAAGCGCTATCCATATTCCATGGCCAAAGGATGGTCTTCACACATAGAACCAGCCAAGAAATTCCTGCAATCCCACAACGATTTGAAACAACGGGTAATCAAGCGGCTGCAGGAAGGGCCTGCAGAGACTGGAGAATTTGAAGCTTACGGTAGCAGGAAGAAAAGTCAAGATGGCTGGAGTGCAGGAAATGAGACTATACAACTGCTTTTCCACCTGCAGATGTTGGGAGAGGTCATGGTCATTAGCCGCTCATCAAACCAGAACGTGTGGGGATTGACAGATTATTTCCTTCCTGAACACGTTGAGCGGACTGTTCTGCCTCAGGAGAAACTGGAAGAACAGACCGCCTTGAGGTCACTGAAAGCCACAGGAGTAGCTTCGGAATCAGATATTTACCGCTATTTTGTCCGGGGGCGCTACACGGATATAAAAGGAACTCTCACTAGACTGATCGAAAACGGAAAGGTCGTGAAGGTAAAAATTGGAGATCTTCCAACGGCGAAACCACATTATTTGCTGTCCGAAGATAAGCAGGAACTTGACTCAATAATGTCAGGTGAATGGGAGCCAAGACTGAGCCTTATCCCTCCGTTTGACAATTTAATTACACTACGGGACAGAACCAAGTGAATATTCGGCTTTGATTATATTCCCGAACAGTTTGTTCCGCAAGAAAAGAGGAAATTCGGTACATATGTGCTTCCGATACTTTGGGGCACTAACCTTGTAGGAAGAATAGATGCGAAATTTGATAGAAACCTAAATACTCTATCTATAAACAGTGTATATGCGGAGCCGGGATACGGCGACGATGGCGACATTGGAGAAAGACTAAGTGAAAGAGTTGAAGACCTCAGGAGCTTCTTGGGCGCAGATAAAATTTTGTATGGTAAAATAATGCCTGAAAAGTGGCGGAAGTTCCTCTCAGGATCTAGGCCCTAAACAGCCATTTCTATACCGAAGTTTGACTTGGTCCTCCGGAAAGCCGTTCGATAGAACATAATAATTGCTGCCATCAATTTCTCGGTTGTATTATTGCTCTTGCAGATGCGGAGGGCCGGATTCGAACCGGCGAACCCCTGCGGGAATGGACCCTAAATCCATCGCCTTTAACCTGGCTCGACAACCTCCGCAACGGCATCCTACATTTACGGGGAGTATATTAAAAGTATTCAAAATTAGTCAAAAATGATGAAATGGTCTTTCTCTCATTTTACACTCTCGGAGTAATTAGGATAGTCCTGGCATTAAAAATTTTCAGTGAATAATCGTAAATAACGGTAAATAAAGTTTGAAGGTAAATTTATATTGAGAATAGCCAATAATTTGTTCAAATCCTGTAAATGACGGTTTAAATAACAAATGTTAATTATTAATCATGGCAAAAGAAAAGCCTAAAACACAGGAGACAGAGGAACAGCTAGCCATAAGGAAAGAGATCAGAAAAGAGTGGAGTGCAATTGAGCCGAAACTCATTGAGATGGCTCATAAATTGGAAGACAATGGATTGATTGAGAACAATGACTACCTCTGGATTAAAGGAAGAATCTCGAATTTAAGCAAGCATTTTGATAAACAATAATTTTTCTTTGGAATTTTGAAAGATTGAATCACCTATTGTATTCTCTTAAAAATCCCTGGTTCTTTTTCCTGCCACAGTTCTATGTAAACATTTCCTTCATACGTTCTTATGGGATGGTGTTTTGCGAAGTCCACAGCACTTTGAATATAATATGAAGATGTCACAAATTTCGCAAAAAGAGGGGCTTTTCTTGTCTTGCTACAAACATCTTCTACCTGGCCTTGAAATATGCTTATCAGGTTATCCGAAATTCCGCTCTTTAAATGTTTGCATTCTACAAACCCTTCCAAATAACCCTTCTTGAGGAATCGACGATCAGGCATTTTGAAATAAATATCAAAGTTAATTGACCTAGTTTTGCCCTGAACGTTACGCTCCATTGCCAGCTCTCCGCCATAATTTTTTATTAGGTCCTTTATTTCTTTGTCCATTGATAGCCACCTGTAGGTTCTGAATTCAAGACCCTTTCCAGTAGATGTTCCCAAAAGCATACTTCTTAAATATTCTGTAAAATTTGGATATAATTCAAGAATTTTCTCTACGGTTAACCCGGCCTGCGTGAGTTTGATGCCTTTTCTCAGCATCTCGTCAATAAGCTCATCTCGAGTAAATTTCTGATTTTTCATAGCATCAAGTATATCTGAAAATTCCGAAGCAGGTCTTGTGCCCTTACTTTGTTCAGTCAAACTTTCGTCGCTTTCCTCTACCTCTTCTTCATCTAATGAAGTGTACTTATCAACGAGTTTCTTTATCTGAGAAGCAGAAAGTTTATCGCCAATAGCCTGCACTATTTCCATCTTTGGCCAACTCTTGCTAACTGGAATGTTATAATCTGAAGCCACTTCCAATAATTCATCTTTAAAGAGCACTGAAAGAACTTCATACTTCGAAGGCATAATGCACAAAAGCAAATTTCAATTTTAAATTTTCCCTATTTGCTTATATCGGTGTACACCCAGATATTTTAGAAGTTAAAAATAAGAATAAATATCTCCGTGTACAAGACACCTTCAGCTTCTCTCATCAATAACCTTACCCGTGACAATATGGGACACGGCAATTTCATGTATTCTTGCATCTCTAAAACTGCTGGAAGCAAAATCACAAGAATGACAAAACCAGACTAACGTCATTTCTCAACCTTCCTTTTTACGCGATACTTACAAAATGTGCAATACAATTCTTTCATACCACTCTGCCTTATATTGTAAATGAAATGCCCAAATGCACGTAATTTCTTTTCGTCTATTACGACCTTTGTTAGAAGGAATTTCGTAATTTCGCCCCAATTATCTCTGTAAATCACTACTGGCAATTCGAATTTTTCAACAATTTCCTCTAATTTGAGAGGAAGTTGAAGCAAAACTTCTTCCAATTCTTTATTCATATCACAACACCTCCTTGAATTGTAAGCGCCGCATTCCACTATTCAATTTAGATAACATTAAATGAGCTCATCCGAAACATTTTGTGCTCTCACTTTGGTTGGATCAGGAACTAGTCGTTTGCACTTAAAACAGTAATATGCAACCTTGACTGTCTTTATTTTACCTGAAGCTTTAACTTCTGCCATCGGTCTTTTACATACCTTACATCTTTTCACTTCACACACCACCAAGATATGCAGGAGCTATGAAGAGATACATGATAACAAGCACTGCAACAAACGTCATTAGAAGCAACCAAAAGTTTTACATTAATGGACTTAAAATGAAAATGACTGCAATTGCAACTATAAAACCAAAAAGAACTGCCAATGCACTAAGGTCTCTGTAAAGCCATGTGTTCGTGAATAGACGATAATCAGTCAAGAACTTTAGAATAAAAATTCCGATAGCCGATGCTGTGATAAGCAAAAACCCAAATTTAGAGAGAACGTTCATTGGTCATCCTGATCCCAAAATGCCTCTTCTTCTAACTCGAAAGGTTTGGTGTAGTCAATGAGTGAATCGGCCCGATCCTTTTTGTTTTCACTAGAAGATTGTTCTGAAGTCCCGTCAGATTCCTTTCTACCTGATCTATTGTTATACCTGTACCTCTTTGTTGGATTGAAAGAATGCTCCACTATTTTGATTACCAATACATCATTGTCTTTTAATCCAAACATATCCCTGAAGGGTTTAGGTATGTAGAGGCGTCCTTGGCGGTATGTTGCTGTCAGTTCTCGACCTTTTATTTCTACTGTCATAGTTAATATTAAACACCACATATTTAAAAGTTTACTAAGATTTTGCCGAATTTTGCTGATTTTAACAGAGGTTGACCAACAATCACAATATGCGTTTGAAGAACTATCTTTAAATGCTAAGAAATGAAGTTTTTGTTATATATTAAAACGAATGACTTCTCATTGGCCAAACCTGTGAGAAAATTACAAGGCAGTTAGCCGCAGAGTTCACCGAAATAATTTAAAAAGGAGCTCATGGCTTCATTTTATTGACGTGAGTTAATTGATTATATTACCGCTTGTACAAGAAGCTAACCAGGATTTTATATGAATTGTGAATAATTTAACCCGATATTCACCGGAAGAAATAGGATGACATGTCTACTATCTACGTCTCTCTCTTGAAATTGAAGAGTCAACGACAGACGAATTCAAAACCTCATCGAATTGGCTGCTTCGCAGCCCTTGTAGTGGTTTAAAATGGAATATTTCATTTGTGGCTGACGAAAAACAGTGAGAGTATAAATCTTCGAAAAATTTCTTTATGCAGCAATGGTTTTTATCGCATTTCTAGGTAATAATACATTATATACGACAGAGACAGAGGTAGATAATATTGCTTAGAAGTCTAGACAAAATCTTTCAAATCAAATGATTTTTGGTCGAGATTTATACTCTCCGTTGAAAGTTGATCGAATAGGTCTGGATACGTTTTGCTCCAATAATTGAAAGTTGGATCTGCCACATATACATTTCCAACGGTTATCACATTAGAAAGTGATTTCAGAGCCTTGACATATATCCTGCATATTGATCTTTCCAATTCCTTATCCTTGAAAGTAATACCTCCACCTTTGAGAGAATGGTAATTCAATTTCTTCCCGCCGGATATCAACTGTATTGCCTGAAAGAGCTGGAAGTTTGTTCCGAACAATATTATGGCATTAGGGAAGAAATCAGAGCTGTAAAATGCGTCTTTTGAATTCATGATTGTGGTTCTATTCCATGGCTCTTTCGATAAGTAATTGACATAATAGTCAGTCATAACCGCATACACCAAATCTGATATGGGGATATCATCTGCAAATTTCCTCTTTCTGCCCTGGTTTATGGCATTTATGAAATCCAATCGTTGACTATCCTTCACATGTCCTAATGAGAGGTTTATGATGTTTTGCATTTCGCCTGACCTGTAATTTTCAAGCGTTTTGAAAAAGAAATTTAAACCTTCATTCAAAAGAAGTGCTATCTCTCCCTCACTCTGATCTGCTACAAACCTGACTAATTTGTTAATTTTCTTAAACACCAACAACTGCTCCAGCAAGTTTAGCCTTTCCATCTTTGTGTTGGATATTTTGAAATTTGGAAGATAGTTGAAAGAAGGGATATGCTCAAAAATCGGCCCATCTATGTATTCAAACCCATCCACTTGAGGGAGATAGGAGTGAGACAGGAATGCGTCCCTTGAATATATCTGGATTTTCTCATCCTGATTTAATCCTAAATTCAAGAGGTTTAACAATAATTCCTCCAGCGTTGAAGGAAGCTCTATTATGTTTTCATCAATTTCCTTGAACCACCTGAAGGGAAGCTTATCGCTGAATACCTGCCGGTAGCCATTTACCGGTTGGCTCCACATAACCCTGCTTAACTCTTCGGGCCTCTTCATATAGGTAGGGTTGGTGATAAAGTCATTTTGTCCATCTTCTCCTCTTTTGTAATACGCCTCATTCAACGCAAGATGGATGGTTTTGGCAAACAATGTTTGTGGGTTGTATGCCACCTTGCTTATGGTCGTAATCAGAAGGAAGAAATCATAACCGCCATTTATGAAAAGCCTATAGTAATTTTCATTCTGAAGTGTATATGGGCATTCACGGTCTGGTTGGCCTAATCTTTCGGGGTCTGGATGATATTTTGCGTGTATCTTTGAAGAAAATTTTGCACCTGCCTATCAATCTCTTTGCGAATCTTATTGACTTTGCCGCTTGTACACAGGTTAGTGAGGGAATTCGTGAAATAAACAGTGTTTGAGGCATCGCACCCTTCTCTTTCATGAAGAGGCTTGACCTCAAAATTTCCTTTAACCTCATTCACGGCGTTGTAGACATCCTCATAAAGCGGGTAGGCAAGAACCTGTTTCTTCTTTTCGCCAAAAACGTACTGGACATATCTCACTGTACCAATTTTGCCTTGATCTATTATGGGAATTTTAGTCAAGGGGTTTCACCTCCATTGTGTGTCGGTGTATAATCCCCTTGCCTTCCCCTTCCCAATAAGGAATAAGATGGTTTTGCGAAGAAAACGTTTTTATTCGTGGTTTGTATATATAATTGCTCATAACATCATTCCTTGAGGCAGTAGTTGGTAGCTACACCTCAATTATTTTTTAATTAATTGCTTTTCCCTCCATTTCTTCAAGCAACTTTAGGGCTTTGTGAACTCTTTGCAAATATCTCTTTCTAGCTTCCCTCATTCTGTTCCTCCCTTCTTCACTGAATTTTTGCCTTGCCCTCTTACCCAGTTTGTTGTGTTCTTTGTTTTTCCATGCCTCTTTCATCGTTTCCGAATGTTTTTGTCGAAGCTTCTGAAATTCATCAGTCTGCTTGTATCTTTCCCAAAAACGTTTGTGGCCTTCACTCATTTTAGCCTTTGCTTCTTCCGTATGTGGCTTATTGTGCCCCTTTCTTACTTTCCGTGGAGGGCTGTTTTCTTCGCTTGCAGCCATGATTATTATAATACTTCCTCATATTTATATATTACCATATAAATAAATTTCTTGACCTGCTAATGAACTAACTCTGCAATTAATGGCCTGTAATGATTCTGAATAAGTGGATTGTACCGGGAGACTTTCGGAGTGAATTTTGATGTTTGATGATAAATTATATTACTCATGCCTCCGATTTTCAACCATGAGCTTCTGGTGAATTCCTAGGGTTAAGCTGGAAGAATTATAGTACCGTCCTTCGTGATAATTAAACAAAGGAGTCAATGTCATTTTCAAGCCCCTGAACACTAAAGTAAAGCCTTACCCTTCAAAGATGACATTATAGCAAGAATTTGAGACATATATCCTAAAGACTGATTCAAGTCTGGCTCATACAGCGAGGGGTGAGCGAACTCGTCTCTTATAGCGAGATTTCCTTTTAGTAACTTTTCCGTTTGCTTATCTATGAGTCTCCTAGCCCTAAGTTGTTCAATTAATCTATTGTCATTGAACTCATTGCTAACTTCATCAAATGTCTTGCTTTGGTCTATTCTTTTAAAGTAAATTTCAATTAACAAATCTGACATAGCTGACCAAGCTAAGACAATAGACGCTCTGAATAATTTAAACCTTATACAGTCTATTGCTTCTCTAAGGAGTCTATCTTGACGAATGCTTAGGGTATCAAGTCGAGAATACATATCTTGAATGGTAACTACTCGATGTATGGAATTTTCAAAGTTTTCTAATATTTTATTAACTTCTCTTTTGATGGAAATGGTAGAACTATAAAGAAGACTGGCTAGAGGGTCATTTCTTATCAATTAGATTTCTCCTGATTGCTTCAAAAATTTTCTCATAGACTAGGTATTCAGAAGTATTGGGTAATTCGATCTGAATGTTCACATTAAGTGCCAGTGGAAAATTTTGTAGATAATTCTTCGCTACTTCTTCTGGAGGCGTAGGAGTTTGTGAAGATTCTACTTCTCCCTGACGGTTGTCAATATTGCCCGTAACGCCTTTGAAGTCAGCAAATTCACACAATACCTTAAAAGTCCTAGCATAATATCCTATTGTTGTCTCATCTAACCTTGGAAGATAAGGCTTCATAAATGCAATTATCTTAGAATCATCTTCATTTTGTGCATTGGGGTATGTATCAAACAATTCTTTATATGCACTTCCTATCAAATTTGCCATGAGTTCTTTGCTTCCAGTTTTATTCCTAACTATATCATAGTTGGAATTCGGGGAATTATTATTGTCTAACAACCCGATAAATTTCAAAATAGTGGGGAATGTCTGCTCATTAGAACTCTTGTAACCGAGTTTCTTAAGGTACTCTTGATTTATCTTATCAGGTCTACCTCTCTCAGGTATACCAGCAAAGAAAGTCCTAAATCTATTTATATTTTTAGTGTATGGAAAGACTGTGGCCATGTAGAATTTGATCTTGTATTTTCATTTAAGGTTTTCTATACATCAGTTGTCATACAAATGGCTGACTCCATAAAGCACTAAGTTTTGTATAAGGGTGGCGTGAAAGAGTTTTCACTTGTTACAGCTTCAAAGCAAAGGAAACACCAAGACCAATTGTTTCAAATTTTAATTCGAGCCATTCGAAAAATTTAGGAGTCTCGACTTATGAACTTTCAGAATAGTTAGAGAATGAAACAAAAGAAATCAATTGTTTCCGACATATTGACTGAAAATTTTCGTAATTCCGACTCACATGTTCCATGCTTGATTGAGCTAAAATTGAAATTCATTACGTAGCAATGAAATTTGAAGTACGAGAATCGTTTTTATTTTCCGATATTAGTTTCCTTCATTCTAGCTTTACTATATAATGAAATTTTACAATATCTTTTGTCGGAGGGACAGTATTTAAGGGCATTTTCACTACTATTGCTGGTAAAATTCTTAGTAATGTATAAAAAATATAGCTATATGGTTAGGACAAAACCTAATACTGGAGACCTCCTCATAATTGGGGAGAATCCCAAAAGTCGACATAGAAATTTTGTACCAGAATATTTAGTCGACATTTGGGTGATGGAATACGGAGAAGCGAACCAAGAGATGCAAAAAGGAGTTAGTAGGGAATTCCCGCTAATCCTCCAATTGTGAAAAATGAAAGGAGGGTTGGCGAGATGAATTTTACCAACGATGAACAATACCCATGGGGCGGATTCAAGGCAATAATAAGGTGTTCACATGGACACGAGTTTTCTGTTGACAATCTTCTTGAAACATTAGAAGAAATAGGATCAATAGAGTTTGAGTGCAATGAGTGTTATACTCAGGGTAAGGAAAGCGAAATAAGGCTGCTCAGTGAGCAATGTGCAAAGAATAACTGCCATGCCTGCCCTGATGACGGCTTCATGCTATGCGATTGTTTCTGCCATGATGATGCAGAATATTTTCTTAGACAATTGATAAATGTTGAACAGGAGGAGGATTCACATTGAGGAGGGGAACTCTTAACTACATACTACTCCGTTAATGGAAAGGATATTGATGAGCAGGAGATTGACGAAATCGCTAAAACTAATGCCAGAGTACTCATGAACTCACTCATTCAAATTTGGAAAGAGAAATACGACAGTGATAGTGATGGGCTGACCATTAACCCCTGATACTTTCATTTATAATTTTTTATAATCCCTCTGTCACTTTTCTGCATTCGTGTAATATTATTTATCATCAATCAGCTTGAAAATTAAATCTGGATACCCCTGTAATATCAGTATTCACCATCTGGATGCCAGAATTCTTTCATGTTCTTTTTAAAGATTTCATAGCACTTTTCGGAACATAAATATGCGTGATTTCCGCCTTTATATACACGATGTTCGGGTGTGCTCCAAGGAACCTCTGCTATCTCGTCTAAAAATATCTTATAGGCCTGTGATGGCTTCATTCTATTGCCGCAGACTGAACAGTAAACAATTTCACTGGACATAATAATCAAAGAGGTATTATCTCCTTTAAGGTTTTCATCGCAGTTTCATACCAGTAGTCAGCCTGTTGTGTTTTGGCAAGATAGTTTGATGATCCAACAGTTGCAGGCGATCTTCCCTCATAGAAATCCGCCACACTTTCAGGAACTCCTGCCATTATGACCTTGTTGTAGAACCACTTCCTAAGATATTTTGGTGTCAATCCTGTCTTTATCCCAAACAATTTGGTGATGGACTTTGCATCGACCTTGTAAAACCTTCTCACCTTATTTGCCACTTCAATTGGCATATACACATAAAATGATCGTTTCTGGCCACGATTGAAGTTAAGGGAATACCTTGCAAATGAGTCTTTCATTGTAAGATTATTTGGGTCATATTCCGAAAGCATCTTTGACATTTCCGTTATCCTGACACCACTGAATGCAAGGATTTGAAAGAGAAGTCTATCTTTGTCATTTGTCAATTTCCCGTATGTTTCCCTGATCTTCTCATCCGTTGGAACGTATGTATCGGGCTTTGATTTCTTGACCTTAAGAACCTTCCTCAGATGTGTGGCCTCTTCTGATGACAACTGACGTGTCTCTTCAAGATATTTGATGTATAATCTCAGTGCTAGAATGGGATACTTTGAGGTAGTTCTCATTTTTGAAGTGTATTCTATGATGTTTTGTGGTGATGACAAAACAAGGCCGTTGAAGTATTTTGTGAGGTACATCTCCAGGCTCTTGATGTAATTCTTGTCATTTCTATTTGCTATTAACCAATTCTTAAACCCGTCCGACATTCTCACTATTAGTTCCGTTGTTATTTTTCGTTCACTATTAGTAGGAGCTTGAAGTGTTAGACCACCATTCAGGAATCCCCGCAGTCTAGAATTAACCCATTGTGAAAGATTTAAACCGTATTCCTGTGCCTTATTGACAAGTTCAGCATCAAGATTTAGTGTTGTTCTCTTACTGCCACTAAGCATGATAGTTATTATCTCTCAGTATATAAACTATCACAAAATTTTGAGAGTAAACGTTGCAGGAAAAAGCCTATTTTACAATGTGAGAGAAAGATACCTTTAGAAATTCTCAACTCAAATTTTTATTTCACCTTCCGCTTCGATGTCGATATCTCATTACGGTGCAATGGTCGTTGGACGAATCAGTCAGAAGTGCTTCCAGAAGTTAATCGTGCCCTAAATCCATCGCCTTTAACCTGGCTCGACAACCTCCGCGAGTAAATGTGGAATTAGACCAGAGTATATTAAAGTCCAGTTGCCGCCTGCAGAGGTAAGGATAATTCTTTCTCCGCTCAAAATCCTTAAGATGGACACCAAGAAATACTTCTTTTGAATAGATATTAGCACCTCTCGGTCATTACTTTACTCATTTGCAATCTGTGCTTGAATGTTAGCATATCTTCTTCTATAATTATCTGCGTAACCGCTACATTTATAATTTCTGGCAATTTAGCCAGTTCGAGGAAGCTGAATGTCCAAAGCAAGATTCCAAATAGGTGAAGTGGAGAAGCACGTCATATACGTTAATGCAAACCCGTTCCTCAAATACATAAGGATAGAGGTAGATGGAGAGCGCGTCGTTAACGTTGCAAACCTTACCCCATCCAGAGAGTTTCAGCTTGAAGTTGGCAATCTGGAGAAACACCACGTTGATATCCGAATCAGAGCCTTTTCACCAATCAAACTATCAGTTGATGGGAAGGAAGCTGAGGAAATTTGAAGATCTAGACCAGTTATCCATACTCCTATAAGGCAGTAATGATACTATTCACCCCAAGTAATCAAATTCACCTTCAATGTTCTCACTCACAGTTTTACACTTTCAGTTGCAGGTCTTGAATTAGTCCTGTTTCCATTTCAACTCCCTCCAATGCAGTAGGTGCAGAATATGTAGATTTAGGCTGGGATGAGAATAGGATCGGCCGTCATTATATATGTCAAATAAGTTTGATCCCGGAAAGCGGGAATCTCAAATTTACACTTTTCCTGCAAAGTATCCGATTTTCACAGGAATTTTACAGGCTCTTTTGAATGTCGACCTTAACTCACGAATCATCTCATAATTTAAATACCTCAGAAAGCTCTACAGCCTGTAATTATGGAGATATGTTACATCAAAAAATAATGGGAGCTGACTTTTATGGTTCTTTATCACCTTAAATGCCCGGTCTGCGGACAGGAATTCGACTTTGATTACAATTTCCTAGTTAGTTTCTCTAAACTAGGAATTGTTTTCAGGTATGGCCCCTATTCCTTTTCAGTTAAGTGTCCACAGTGCAGAAAGCGCTCCCGATATCATGTCACAGACGATGATAGGGTTCAATAAATTGTTCGCACAGTAGTTAGTGGAGAGTGGTAAGAATGAATGATCTTCTATTGAGACTTTATCTAAAAAGATACTTGAAGGAGGGCAGGGCGTACTTTTTGATGGGACTGATTATGCCATTATTCTTCCTGGTATTCTTCACAATTGTTGGGGAGAGAACCGGCGGCGGATCAGGAGTACTAAAGGCTTTTTCGGAATCCCTTGGACTCAAAGATGTGTCTCTCTACCTCGTTGTTCTTATTCTCCCCTATATCGCTCCAGTCTTTACAGTAGTTGGCACAATGGCTGCGCCTGCTTTCTATGTTGAGGATAAGGACAATGGTTTCTTTGAGTTCATTCTGTCATCGACAAAATTCAGTTCTAAAGATATCTTCTGGGCTATAGTGCTCACTGCAGTGATTGTGGCCGCCATAACAATTGCAGTCGCTGCGACGTTCATGCTCATTGTTGTGTTCGTTCTTAACGGTGGCATTCCAATAAACTTCTTGAAGGAGATACTCGTTTACACTATTCCCATCTCGATCATAGCGGCGCTGATCGGAACATCGGTTGCATTTGCCTCCCAGGCTCTGACAAAGAGAATATCGTTTGTAAATTCTCCAGCAGGCCTTGCGCCAGTGTTTGGAGTTATTGTGGTTATTGTGCCCCTGTTTATTTCTGTCTTTTCTGCAAGGGGAGTGCTTGGCACGGTGAATTTCAATCAGCTATATCTTATACTTGGTATTTATGTTGCCTGTGCCCTGGTTCTATTCCTGATTGTGTTTCTTCTAACTACAATGAGGATGGTGAGGGAGAGGTTTTTAGCTTAAGGTGATCACATGACAGAGATTGAAGCAGCTGAATTGTCCTCAGGATATTATGGGAGAGAGGTACTGCATGGTATCAGCATTTCCATTACAAAACCAGGGATCTATATCGTACTTGGAAAAAACGGTGCCGGTAAGACTACTTTTTTCCGTACCATCACAGGAATACTGAAACCCTACACTGGAACCCTAACTATAGATGGGATCGACCCATACTACCACCCGGAAATCAGAGAGAAGTGTGTTTACCTTTCACACCAGGCTGGTGTTCCCGTCACGCTGGATGTTTCCCAAATCATAGAACTATTCGCCAAGCTGATGGATGCCAGTGAGGAAGACAAGGCACGAACGGTAAAGATGCTGGGTCTTCAGGATTTGCTGGAAAGATCCTATGTCTCCCTAAGTCAGGGCCAGAAGAAAAGAGTCTCCTTGGCTAAGGTTCTTCTGCGTGACCGTAGCATATATCTTTTTGATGAGCCAACGACCAATCTTGATCCCACAGTTGCGAGCGATGTGAGGAAAGACATCCTCAACATATCCAAGGACAAGATAGTTCTTTACTCCTCTCACAACCTTTATGAGGCCAGAGAAATAGGAAAGCAGGTTATCATCATTGACAATGGGAAATTGGCATACAACGGCGATATTGACAAGATCCCCATGGGGAAATACGTGATTGGAATTCGGGCTGATGACATATCTAGTGTTTTTCCGGAGGCAAAACTGGAGGGCAGATACTATATCCTGGAACTCGAGTCCCCGGATGAAGTACCGGCTGTGATAAGGAAACTTGCAGACTCGAAGATTAAGGTCCTGGAAATAAGGGAAATGAGCAATCCTCTCGAAGATCTGCTTCGGTGATTGTATTGTCACAAAGCAGACGAAGAATCGCCCCATTATTGAAGAAAAGACATAAACCGGGTTATAATCAAAGCCTGGACTGAGCAGCTTCAATGTCTCTCTATTAGGACATAGTATTTGAATGAGCCGGATTGAAATAATTTGAATAGCCTAAGGGAAGCCTCAAGGGAACTGAAAATAACCAGTCAAGAAATACATCCTTGAAATTAAAAATTCAGATGCCTATGCCTGATTTAACTGATAAGAATCACTGGGATCACTGGAAACTGCAACTTTCCGAGAGGGAGATAAGAGTTTGTAATATAATATGCAAATCTGACAAGCCACTTGGCTTTAACGAGATCAGTAGGATGACTGAACTTCATCAGGAAGTTCTTTCCAAGATTCTTCGGAGGCTTCTTTTCAGCAAGGACATAGAAAGGATTGATAACAAATATGGGAAATGCTGTTCGATCAGTCAATAAATAATGAACCCGGATTCTTGGGTGGAGGTGAAGGACAGTGACTGAGAAGGAGAAGAAAGAAGAAAAGCCAGAATGTGAATGCTGCTGTTGCTGCTAGAATTCGTAATCTGCTCATCAGACCAAAATTATAAAATTTTTTCCTGATCCAGGGTTAAAGGATCTGGCAGGACCTGCTAACATCAGTATATTGATTCTGATATCATGTATGGTGCGATTTGAAACGGAGGGTTTGTACCATGCTTTATCCGCCATTTCAGAATTATATGATCCTTCAGTCTTTCCGCTTCTGTGATTTTTTCATCATCACTGAAGTCACCGAGTTCCTCTGATTCAGAGATAATCCTGTAGCGGCTTGAGTTCGCGACTTCAATGGGCGAGATAAATACTGTGTCTCCGCTGGACATCGGAAGACTTGCGATGTATTCCGCGGTAGCCTCCCTATGGATGCGCTCAAATTTTACTCCGCCGGCACCCGCAAGAACTATGAGGCCTAACAATACGCCAGCTTTCCGGAACATTCCTATTAATCTGGCCATCGAATCCAGTCTGATTGGCTTGTTCAATATCCGGAGAACTTCAGAACTAGCTGATTCCAAGCCGACATAAATTTTATGGAGACCCAATTTCGCAAGTTTCTCTATTTCATCGCCCGTGAATTCCCTAGTAAAGGTGTCCAGGAAAGTATCTATGGGAAGAGGTGTGATAGCTCTAATTTTCTCAAGCAACTCTGCAAAATTTTCAAAGTCCGCATTTATCGGATTCCCGTCGCCAATGAAAACTGTCCTTCTGGTCTGAATGCCCTTTCCAAGGATATTCACGAGTCTTTTGGTTTGAATTTCAACCTCGTCTGCACTCAAAACTTTGGGCCTCACCCCTGTGTAGAGGGTACAAAACGTACAGCGATTCCAGGTGCATCCATGGCTATATCTGATATAGAGAGGGAAATACTGATCCGGGGGAACTATGGAAACTGGACCTCCATATGCTGATAGTAGTTTCTGGGAATCAATTTTAAGATTCTCCCAATCAAGCGCATTGAGCCTGCTCATAAAATAGGCCATTTCCTCTGATTCCCCGAGCCGAGAAGTTTCCACAATTTTGGTTGCCCTTACCCTTATTTCCTTAACGATCTCGGAGGCGGCACTATTTGACAGCGGAAGCGCAAAATGCCGGTGATTGTTTGCACCGATCTGAAGGAAAGAATTCATAAGGCCTCTCCTGTACATCCTGCCGTCAATCAGAGCGAATATGGGTCTTCCTTCCAGGTCAAAGGCAAAGGTGTCTCCCCTTTCCTCACCCACTGTTACGACCCCGTTCCTGATATTCGCGACCGTAATTGTCATTTCACTACCAGAGAGTTTTACTCCTTGATATCCTGAAGCAGTCCGGAATCACAAACAAAGTGATATAACTTCACCACTAAATTTAGATGCTTTAGCCTTCAGTTTTAACCAGAACGAGAACGGTCAGGCATTCATGTTTTCACGTGCAGAAAATCCCAGCTGATCTGAAGAGTGGTTTCTTCTAATCAGAACAGAGTTCCGGTGAGCTAGCTTGAGAAGATGTGGATACTCCCCATTGAACAGTTTACTGATAGTTCGAACGGCTCCTTTCAGGGAAATTTTATGCCCAGGGCTCACGATAAAGTGCCTGTTGTATATGTATCCAACCTTTTGGCCATTCAGATAAACGTAGTTGTCAGAGACTTCACCCATTAGGAGAGACTTTGCCACGCCTATTGTTTGGATGCCAAGCATTACTCCTGCATATGAGGCTAGCCCTACCCTTCTGGGATGCAGGTAGCCGTTTGCATCAACGAGAAGCAGACCTTTGAAGCCCCTGCAGAGGTCCTCTATAAACTGGAATTCCCTGAAGGCCAAATAACCGGGAATATATGGAAATCTTACCGGGAGAATCGTTTCACGGCTGTGAATGCCATCACTGTCCTGCCATACAAAGCTGCCGTATCCCATAGCATCGTCGTATGAGACATCAACCGCTCCAATGGTATCGGACATGCAATCTGAATCCTCCAGGCTGACCATACTCGCTATTTGTTCCTGGAGACTGCGCATTTTTTGAAGCGGTGCATCCGACTCGAAATTATTAAAACGCACCGCCTCAAAATTCAAGACTCTGGAGCCGTCGGTTTCTATGCCCTCCTCTCTTAGTTTCGATACTTTCTCTTCCCGAAATCCAGTTGAAGTAAATTTCCAGACGAGCCCATCAGATCTTATCACCCTGTGGAACGGAATATCATTGTCGTTCTGGGAAATTGAAATCATATAGGCACATGCCTTGGCCGCTGAGATGTCTCCCAGCGCTCTGGCAATATCACCGTACGTGGAAACCATACCCGCCGGTATCTGACGTATAAGATTATAGAAGAACGAATAAAGATCGAACCTGTGGAAATCCGATCCGCTTTGAAGGCTGTTTTCCACTCTTGCCTATGGAAATTCGGTTTAAAAACCAATCTTCCTGTGAATTATTAATTAATAGTTTTCCCATTTCCCCCTGATGTTCGAGAATGGCTTCGGGCGACTTGGGACTTTTGTTGGAAGAAACAGCGGTAAGGTAATTATAGCCTGGATAGTTCTTCTAGTGGTTCTCACTCCATTCTCGTCTCTCCTGTTCTCGGAAACCTCATACAATATAGGTTCTGACATAGTTCCCAGTAATTCCATGGCAAACATCGCCTCTAACCTTCAGTCCCAGTATTTTTCATCTTCCAATTCGTCCGGGAACTCGTCTCAGCTTGTAGTTGTCACCACAGGTGCGAACTTGTCAGACTCGCAGGGTTTCAGCGCGCTTTATCATGCACAGAATCAGGTTCTTTCCTATCTGAGATCTGAAAGGATCAGCGGGAATGTTTCTAGTATAATTACCATCGAGAATCAGACACTTCAGGCTGTTGGAAACGCCACTCTTGAACTCATGAATTCGACCTATCCAATAATAAACGGAATAAACCAGCAAGCCTATTTCCTGAATCAGTCCGGTCAGCTGATATCCTTTGGTTTATTCGGTACGCCCCAATTATATGTGGAAAATCTTAGCTTATCCCACAATTCTAGTAAAGCTCTTGCCTTTGCTCTGGAAAACACGCCCCCTGATGTTTTGCTCTTCTTCAACGAAACGTCCTTCATGCAAAACTTCAGTAAAAAATTCACCGGTAATATCACCCAAGCCACAATCCCTTCCGTCAATCCAGCTCAGTTTAGTCAGACCCACAACATTACGGAAAATCAGCTGCTCGCAGCCGAAGGAGGCGCACTTCTCGGGAATTTCACATATTCCAGCTACAATTTGACCGACCTATCTGCCTTCAACGCCTCCTATTACAGATTTGCGACCTCCTTCACCTATAGCGTACTCGATAATTCCTTCAGCAGCCAGGTGAAGAGCTTCATAACTGATACCTTGAACGCATCCTATACATCGTTCGTGTATTCCGCAATCAATCTCAGTCAGCCCGCCACTGCAGGTCAGATCAGGGCATTATCTGACCACTATGCTGCTCAGGGTGTGATCCATCTGTTCAGCGGCAATCCTCTTATCCGCGTCAGGCAAGCTTACATGGATGGGTTCTCCAGCCTCCTGAACAGCACAGAAAATGCCGAAAAAACCGCCGTTAGCTACTTCAATGGCGGATCATTCTCAGTGTTTCCGGCTGTTCCCCAGAATTATGTCTTCCATCAGTTTGTTGGCTACGACAACAGAACAGTGATAAATGTAATATCCACAAGCCAGAATCTGACTGTATCTCAGGTGAATCAGATAAATGAACTTTATAAAAATAA
>Ga0070737_10003221_pt1 | contig 17971 bp, 13 predicted proteins | sample Coa_R1_10_FD_66438 | JGI IMG/M metagenome (GOLD analysis project Ga0070737, IMG submission 66438) | Surface soil microbial communities from Centralia Pennsylvania, which are recovering from an underground coalmine fire - Coalmine... | ecosystem: Environmental > Terrestrial > Soil > Unclassified...
CCCAGGTAAATGAGCTGCAACAGAGCGGGAACGACACCGTTCACCCGCCACCACGCCAGCGCGTAGAACTTCAACTGAAACAGCGCCTTCTCTTCAAACGATTCCGGCGGCGCGACACCGGTCTTGTAATCGACGATCCGCACCTCCCCGGTCGGTGCGACATCGAGACGGTCGACGAAACCACGGAGCCGAATACCATCCGCCAGCTGCGTCTCCACGAGGAGTTCCCGCTCGGTCGGCTGGATTCGCGTCGGATTTTCAATGGTGAAATACCGCCGGAGCAAATCCGCCGCGCTGGCCAGCCAGTCGTCACAGGACGACGGAGGCATCTCAGGGTCGGCGAAGAGGTCGGCAAGCTCCGGCCGCGCCGCGCACAGCTCCTGCCACGACCGCGACACCAGCGCCAACGCCTTCTCGAGCACCCGCTCGGCCGGCGGGAGATCGAAGAGTTGATCGAGAACCGCGTGGACCAGTGTGCCCCGCACACTGACCGGATCGGGCGGCTCGGGCAGCCGGTCGATGCAGCGCAGCCGGTACAGCAGCGGGCAGGTCATGAAATCAGCCGCCCGGGACGGCGAGAGAGCCACCGGTGCGCCGGGCACCGCAGAAGGCCGCGACCGCGAGGCACTTGCCGGCCGAGCCGCAGAAACCTCCATCAGATCGGGCAACTGGACCATGGTCGGCAGCTTACGCGGCGCCACCGACGTTCTTGAGCAATCCACGCCGCGTTTCGGCCGCCTAGCATCGAGATGTGAATCCAGCGTCCCCGCCGGAAGCGAGCCGCCCGTCGTCCGGAAGCGGGCTGCGGCTCGGCTACGTCTTCGGCGCGCCGGTCATCGTCGGTCCGAGCTGGCTGCTGTTCTTGGCGTGGATCACCTGGCAATTCGCGCCCGTCGTCGCTGACGCAGTACCAGGAATCCGAGAGGGGCGCTACCTCGTCTCAGCCTGCTTCGGGGTGTTTCTCGGCCTCTCGGTGCTCGCGCACGAACTTGCCCACCTCGTCGCGGCCCGGTGGTTCGGGATCCCGAGCGACCGCATTGTCCTGACCGCACTGGCCGGCCACACTGCGCTGAGCCGCGAACCCGACCGGCCACGGCGGATGTTCGTCGTGGCCCTGAGCGGGCCGCTCGCCAACCTGCTCATCGCGGCAGCCGCGGCGGCCGCCCACCGGGCGCTGCCGGCGCACACGGTCTCCGCGGTGCTTACGGCGGGTCTTGCCTGGACCAACGGCATCGTCGGTGTCTACAACCTGCTGCCCGGGCTCCCGCTGGACGGCGGCCAGATGCTGCGCGCACTGGTCTGGGCGATAACCCGCCGGCCGCGGCTCGGCGTCCTCGTCGGCGCCTGGTCGGGCCGGCTGGTCGGGCTGGCGACCGTGCTCTTCGGCGCGTATCTCTTCACCCGGCGGGAACCCGACGCCCAGCTCGACGGCCTCTGGGCGTTACTGATCGGCGGACTGCTGCTCATGTCATCCGGCGCGGCGCTGCGTCAGCAGACGCTGCGGGACAAGCTGCCTCAGCTCTCCGCCCGGGCCCTCACCCGCCGGGCGCTTCCGGTCACCGCTGACGTGCCGCTGGCCGAAGCGGTACGCCGCGCGCAAGAGTCGAAGGCCGGGGGGCTCGTCATTGTCGACGGGTACGGCCGGCCCACTGCCGTGGTGAGCGAAGCGGCTGTTGTCGCCACCCCGGAGTCCCGGCGGCCGTGGGTGAGCGTCGCCACCGTGAGCCGCACGATTTCGCACTCCGAGCTCCTTCCGGCGGATCTCGCCGGCGAAGCCCTGCTGGAGCGGCTGCGGTCCACGCCGGCCTCCGAGTACGTCGTCGTTGACACGGACGGCGCGATCTACGGCGTCCTCGCCGCAGCGGATGTCGCCGCCGCGCTGCGGGGCTGAGACCACCCGATACCCTGCGGCACGTGACCGCCGACGCGTTAGCGCCAGGAGACCGGGTCCAACTCATCGACCCAAAGGGACGGCGTCATCTGATCGTCCTCGAACCGGGCCGGCAATTCCACACCCACCAAGGAATCATCGAGCACGATCACCTGATCGGCCAGCCGGAAGGCTGCGTCGTCCAGTCCACCCGGGGGACGGCATACCTTGCTTTCCGGCCGACGCTCGCGGACTTTGTCCTGGCCATGCCACGCGGTGCCGCCGTCGTCTACCCCAAGGACGCCGCGATGCTCATCGGGTACGCCGACGTCTTCCCGGGAGCGGTCGTCCTCGAGGCAGGCGCCGGTTCGGGCGCCCTCACCTGCTGGCTGCTCCGGGCGGCTGGCGATCGCGGCAAGGTGATCTCTGTGGAGCGGCGGCCGGATTTCGCGATGATCGCCCGGCGCAACGTGACGCGGTTCTTTGGCGCCCTCCCGCCGACGTGGCGGCTGGTCGTCGGTGATCTCACCGAGGTGACCGCCGCGGCACCTATCCGGCGGGTTGATCGAATCGTCCTCGATCTGCTGGAACCGTGGGCCTGCGTGCCGGCGGTCGCGCGCCTGCTGGTGCCGGGTGGACTGCTCTGCAGCTACGTCGCCACCACGACGCAGCTCAGCCGGATCGTCGAGACCCTACGGTCCCACGGGGAATTCGCTGAGCCGGTCGCGTTCGAGACGTTGCTGCGCACCTGGCACGTTGACGGACTCGCCGTTCGCCCGGACCACCGCATGATTGGCCACACCGGATTCCTCGTGCTGGCCCGCCGGGTCGCGGACGGCGTCATCCCGCCGCCGCGGCGCCGCCGTCCGGCTCACGGCGCCCACCGGCTCCCCGAGAGCCAACCGCCGGGGGGCGAGGACGGGTAACCGGGTTCCCGCGGTCAGTCCGCCGCGTCCGGACCAGCGATCTCGACCCCGTCAGCAACCCGGACGACGTGAATGCACGCCCCAGGACAACGCCGGGCCGAATCGACCACTTCGGCGAGGCAGCCGCCGGGCACCCGGACCCGCGCACCCGGTTCGGTGCGGAGCTCACCGTCCGGGCCCTTCACGTAGGCCAGACCATCCAGGTCGAGCTCGAACACGTCACGAGCTTCCTGGACGCACAGCCCGTCGCCGGTGCACAGCGACTGGTCGATCCAGACCTCGACCGCGGGTTCGGTGGCCGTTTCGTCGCCGGACGTTGACCTCACCTCCGATCGATGCCGTACCGACCATCGGCCTCCCGGCAGGCACGGACCGCCCGGAATCGCGTCAGGTCGGGGTTCGTTCCGACGATAACCATGGCAACGAACGACCCGAACAACGGCTCGATTCGCTGCGGTACACCGGTCCGCAGCGACGATAGGGTCGAAGAGAGGTCGGACCATAGGAGCAAACCGGACGGTCGCGGGACTCGTAGACAGTAACGAGACGGCGTCGACCTCGACGGTAGGAGGTGAGGCTGGTGGCGAGCCGTGAAGACCGCGACGCGGCCAATGCACGAGTGATCCAGCTTCAGCAGCAGGTGGAACGACTCGAAGAGGAAGTCGCGAGTTTGCGACGCCGGCTCGCCGAGTCGCCGCGGGGCAGCCGATCCCTGGAGGAGCGGCTCGCCGCCGCGCAAGCGACCATCGCCGGTCTGACCAGTCAGAACGAACGACTCGTCGCCACTCTGAAAGAGGCCCGGGATCAGATCGTTGCGCTCCGCGAAGAAGTCGACCGCCTCGCGCAACCGCCGTCCGGTTATGGCATCTTCCTCGGCCGCCACGAGGACGGCACGGTTGACGTGTTCACCGGCGGGCGCAAGCTCCGTGTCACCGTGAGCCCGTCGGTCGACGTCGACAGCCTGCGCAAAGGGCAAGAGGTGATGCTCAACGAGGCGCTGAACGTCGTCCGGGCCATGTCGTTTGAACGGCAAGGCGAAGTCGTCATGTTCAAGGAATTGTTGGACGGCGACCGCGCCCTGGTCATCGCCCACGCTGATGAAGAACGCGTCGTCATGCTGGCCGATTCGCTGGCCGACACCCCCCTGCGAGTGGGCGATTCGCTCCTCATCGAACCCCGTTCCGGCTTCGCGTACGAGCGAATTCCCAAGGCCGAAGTCGAGGAACTTGTCTTGGAAGAAGTGCCGGACGTCGACTACTCAAAGATCGGCGGCCTCAGCGCGCAGATCGAGCAGATCCGGGACGCCATCGAACTGCCGTACCTGTACCCCGAGCTGTTCAAGGAGCACAAGCTGCGGCCGCCGAAAGGCGTGCTGCTCTACGGCCCGCCGGGGTGCGGCAAGACCCTCATCGCCAAGGCGGTGGCGAATTCCCTGGCGAAGAAGGTCGCCGAAGTGACCGGAAAACCGGAGGGGAAGAGTTTCTTCCTCAACATCAAGGGCCCGGAGTTGCTGAACAAATACGTGGGGGAGACCGAGCGACACATCCGGCTCGTCTTCCAACGGGCGCGGGAGAAGGCCAGCGGCGGCTGGCCGGTCATCGTCTTCTTCGACGAAATGGATTCCATTTTCCGCACCCGCGGTTCCGGCGTGAGCTCGGACGTGGAGAACACCATCGTTCCCCAGCTGCTCAGCGAAATCGACGGTGTCGAAGGGTTGGAGAACGTCATCGTCATCGGTGCGTCGAACCGGGAAGACATGATCGACCCCGCGATCCTGCGACCGGGCCGGCTGGACGTGAAAATCAAGATTGAGCGACCGGACGCCGAGGCGGCGCGGGACATTTTCAGCAAGTACATCACGCCGGACCTTCCGCTCCACCCGGACGACCTTGCCGAACATGGCGGTTCCCGGGAAGCCACCGTGCAGGCGATGATTCAGCACGCCGTCGAACGGATGTACGCCGAAACCGAGGAGAACCGGTTCCTCGAGGTGACGTATGCCAACGGCGATAAAGAGGTGCTGTACTTCAAGGACTTCAACTCCGGAGCGATGATTCAGAACATCGTCGACCGGGCCAAGAAGATGGCCATCAAGGATTTCCTGGAGACCGGGCAGAAGGGCCTGCGCATCCAGCACCTGATGGCCGCCTGCTACGACGAGTTCAAGGAGAACGAGGATCTCCCGAACACCACCAACCCCGACGACTGGGCCCGGATCTCGGGCAAGAAGGGCGAACGGATCGTCTACATCCGCACGCTCATCTCCGGCAAGCAGGGCACCGAGGCCGGCCGGTCGATCGACACCATCGCCAATACCGGTCAGTACCTGTAGGTTGCGGACTGCGTGTCAACCGAGCGGCCTGTAGGCCGCGGACCGGGCGTCATCCGACTGGCCTGCACAAGCCACGCACCGGAAGTCAACCGAGCGGAGGCAACAGGCCGGTGACCTCGAGGAGGTACCGACCGTCCGGGACGAAGGGGAAGTCGGGCCTCGCGAGCTGCTCCGCGAGCATCGGAAGCGTCCACCAGTCGCCCCAGGCGACCTCTTCCGGCTGGTGAATGATCGGCCCATCCCAGGTCGTCTCGAACACGTGGTACACCGCCTGGGCCCGATCATCCGCCCAGCGGACAACGGTCAACGGCCGGAGCACTGCTCCTCGGATGCCGAGTTCTTCGGCGAGCTCGCGGACGGCGCCAATCTCCGGCCGCTCCCCGTGCGTCAGGACACCGCCGGCCCAGCAGTCGTACGCCCCGGGGTAGATGTCCTTGGTCGGGGTGCGCCGATGCACGTAGATCCGGCCGTCCCCCCGGCGAACGGCGACCGCGGTCGCGGCATGCAACAACCGCCGGCGGCGAACCTCCGCCCGCGGCGCCACCCCAACGGGACGCCCATCCTCGGCTAGGACGGTGACGAGCTCGGACGCCGCGCCGACCGCGGCCGGGATATCACCGGTCCCAGGAGCAGGGGTATCGCCGGCCACCGTCACATTCTCCCGCGTGCCGGGCCATTCCACGCAGGCCCGCGCAGGCTCACCGTCTACCCGCGCCGGGACCGCGTGCCGGGCCAGTCCGGGCAGCCCGGCGCCCACCCGCCGGCCGCGCCTACCCGCGCCGGGCTGCGTGCCGCCGTCCACCCGGCCCGAGTCCGTAGGCTGGGAGTGTGACGGTGCACCGGGTCATGGGGATCGAAACCGAGTACGGCATCTCGGTGCCGCACCAACCGAATGCGAACGCGATGGCCGCCTCTTCCCAGGTGGTCAACGCATACGCGCCGATCGGTGCGCCGGCGCAGCGGCAGGCCCGCTGGGATTTCGAGGAAGAGAACCCGTTGCGCGACGCCCGGGGATTTGAAGTGGCCCGGGAGGCCGCCGATCCCTCGCAGCTCACCGATGAAGATCTTGGGCTGGCGAATGTCATTCTCACCAACGGCGCCCGGTTGTACGTCGACCACGCCCATCCGGAGTACTCGACGCCAGAGGTGACGAATCCGCGTGACGCGGTGCTCTGGGACAAGGCCGGTGAGCGGATCATGGCCGAAGCGGCCCGCCGCGCCGCGGATTTGCCGATGGGATGGACCATCCAGCTCTACAAGAACAACACCGACAACAAGGGGGCCAGTTACGGCTGCCACGAGAACTACCTGATGAACCGGTCCACACCCTTCGCCGACATCGTGCGCCATCTCATTCCCTTTTTCGTCACCCGACAGGTATTCTGCGGAGCCGGCCGGGTCGGGATCGGCGCCGACGGCCGGGGCGAAGGATTTCAGCTCAGCCAGCGGGCGGATTTCTTCGAAGTCGAAGTCGGCCTGGAGACGACGCTGAAACGGCCCATCATCAACACCCGTGACGAGCCGCACGCGGATCCGGAGAAATACCGCCGCCTCCATGTCATCATCGGCGACGCGAACATGAGCGAAATCGCGACCTACCTCAAGCTCGGCACGACCGCGCTGGTCCTTGCCATGATTGAAGACGGCTTTCTCTCGCAAGACTTCTCGGTTGAATCCCCGGTCGGGGCGTTGCGCGCCGTTTCCCATGACCCGACCTTGCGCTACCAGCTCCGGCTGCATGACGGACGACGGCTCACCGCCGTCCAACTGCAGATGGAGTATCTCGAGCAGGCCCGCAAATATGTCGAGGACCGCTTTGGCACCGACGTCGACGACATGACCCGCGATGTGCTGGACCGATGGGAGACGACCCTCGTCCGGCTGGCCGATGACCCCATGCAGCTGTCCCGCGACCTGGATTGGGTCGCGAAATTGAGCATCCTCGAAGGCTACCGCCAGCGGGAGAATCTGCCCTGGTCTGCGCACAAGTTGCAACTCGTCGACCTGCAATACCACGACGTCCGGCCGGATCGCGGCCTGTACAACCGGCTGGTCGCCCGGGGACGGATGAATCTCCTCGTCGATGAGGCTGCGGTGCGCACGGCGATGCACGAGCCGCCGAACGATACCCGGGCCTACTTCCGTGGGCGATGCCTGGCGAAATTCGGTGCCGAAATCGCCGCGGCGTCCTGGGATTCCGTCATTTTTGACCTGCCCGGCCGCGACTCGTTGCAACGCGTCCCCACCCTCGAACCACTCCGCGGCACACGGGCGCACGTCGGCGACCTGCTCGACCGATGCCGCAGCGCGACGGAGCTCGTCGCTGCACTGACCGGCGGCCGATGAGAGCTAATGAGCGTGTACTTCCTCAGCTGAGCCGGCGCATGAGCCGAAGGATGGGTGTCACCGGCCGACGATAGATTCGACCGCGTACCGGTAGTCTCGGCGGCAGTACCGCCGGGTTCCTACCCGAATGCAAGGACGGGAGGGGAGATGCCCGAGAAGGACACGGGGGGTCAGCACCGCGCGACCCGCCGGACGGAGGAGCACGACGAGACGATCGACGAGGCGACCGCGACGAGCGACGTCCAGGAGCGCCGGGAGAAGCTCGACGCCGATGTCGACGCGATCCTCGACGAAATAGACGACGTGCTCGAGGAGAACGCCGAGGAGTTCGTCCGCTCCTACATCCAGAAGGGCGGCGAATGACGCCGACAGCCGGCGCCCGCCGCCGCCACAAGGTGGTACCGTCTCGCCGCGGGACGGTCTGACGGACATCGAGACGATCTCATATGCGCTGAGGACGGAACGAGGGTGTCGATGACGACGAGCGGAGGTCTGACCGGCCCGGGCGCGTTCGGCCGCCTGCCGCAGCCGTTCCACCAACCGGGAATCACCTCCTTTGTGGAATTTCTCGCCCTGCAGGCTCCGGATCTCCTGCCAGGGCGCCTGCAGATGCCGGCCGGCGGACAACCGCCCGAGGTGCCGCACGGTACGACGATCGTGGCAGTGGCCTACCAGGGCGGTGTGGTCATGGCGGGCGATCGGCGGGCCACCATGGGAAATGTCATCGCCCAGCGGGACATCGAGAAGGTGTTCCAGACGGACGAGCACTCCTGCGTCGGCATTGCCGGAAGCGCCGGCATCGCCCTCGAGGTGGTCCGGCTTTTCCAGGTTGAGCTCGAGCATTACGAGAAGCTGCAAGGCACCACCCTCTCGCTGGAGGGCAAGGCGAACCGGCTGGCGATGATGATCCGGGCAAATCTGCCGATGGCGCTGCAGGGTTTGGCCGTTGTGCCGCTCTTCGCCGGGTACGACCTGTTCGCTGACGATCCGCAACGGGCCGGCCGGATCTTCTCCTTTGATGTCACCGGCGGCCGGTATGAGGAGCATTCCTTCCACGCCGTCGGTTCGGGCTCGACATTCGCACGGGGCGCGTTGAAGAAGCTGTTCCGCGACGACTTCGACGAACCGCACGCCGTCCGCACCTGTATCGAGGCCCTCTACGACGCGGCCGATGACGATTCCGCTACCGGCGGCCCAGACCTCACCCGTCGCATCTATCCAGTGGTCGCCGTCGTCGACGCCAATGGTTTTCGCCGCCTCGCCGATGACACGGTCGGCGGAGTCGTCGAGCAGGTGATTGCGGCACGGATGGCCAATCCAGGCGGACCGGTCGCCGTCCTGCCATAGTGCGAGGAGAGGGCCTACGATCCGCACGTCACAACCCGACGCGCCATGTCCACCCCGGTTCCCCGGTCAGGAGTGTCAAGCGTGAGCACCCCGTTTTACGTCTCGCCTGAACAGATCATGAAAGATCGCGCGGAGTTCGCGCGGAAGGGAATCGCGCGGGGCCGCAGCAACGTGGTCTTGCAGTACGCCGACGGGATTCTCTTTGTCGCGGAGAACACCTCGAAAGCGCTGCACAAAATCAGCGAGGTATACGACCGTATCGCGTTCGCCGCGGTCGGCCGGTACAACGAATTCGAGAACCTCCGGGTGGCCGGCGTCCGGCTCGCCGACCTCACCGGATACACCTACGACCGGCGCGATGTCACCGGACGGACCATCGCGAACGCCTACGCCCAGACCCTCGGGGCGATCTTCAGTGGAGCGACGGAGAAGCCGTACGAAGTCGAAATCGTCGTTGCCGAGGTGGGCGATACGCCGGACGGCGACAGCATGTACCGGCTGACTTATGACGGCTCAGTCGCCGAGGAGCACGGCTATGTCGCGATGGGCGGCCAAGCCGAACAGATCACAGCGCAGCTGAAGGATCGGTACGTGGAGAACCTGCCGCTCGGTGAGGCGCTGCGGCTCGCGGTCGATGTGCTCTCCCGAGCCTCGGACGGCGGGGAGCCGCGGACCCTCACCCCGGACCAGCTGGAGGTCGCCGCGCTCGACCGGACCCGCGGGCGGCGCGCCTTCCGGCGTTTCATCGGCGCCCAGCTGCAGGAACTGCTCCGGCCGACTTCGTAGCGGCCGTCCCGGCCGAGCGCCGGGCCTCGGCCGAGGCTTCAGTACCCGCCCGCCGCAAGCCGGCGCCCCGGCTGGACGGCTTGCGGCGGCCGCACCCCGAACCCTGGGAGAACCTGCCCGGCTCACCCGGATGCGTCCCGGTTTGCGGCAATCGGCGTAACGGCGTTGCGCCGAACACCGGCAACCTTTCCGCCGGTCGGGCTCAAGTCCGCTACACCATTCGGCCGATTACCCAGGGTGATGGGAAGGAGAACCATGGCCTCGTGGACGAATGACGGACAGCTGCACGCTCTCATGCGCGACTATCTCGCCGCTGCACAACGCTTGGACGACGCGCGCGAACAGGGTCTGCCGCAGGCGGAGATCGATCGCCTGAGCGCCGAGAAGCAGGCTGCCGCCGAAGCGTACGAAGAGGCCCTGCTGCAACGAGGATGGCAGATTCCGGGACTGGCGATCGGCCCGCTGGCACGGTCCACGCGATGGTGACCGTGGCCTAGGCTCGACGTATGGACCGGCGCATTTTCGGGCTGGAGAACGAGTACGGCGTCACCTGTACGTTCCACGGCCAGCGCCGGCTCTCCCCCGATGAGGTCGCCCGCTACCTCTTCCGCCGGGTGGTGAGTTGGGGACGGTCGAGCAATGTCTTCCTGCGCAACGGCGCACGGCTGTACTTGGACGTCGGAAGTCACCCGGAGTATGCGACACCGGAGTGCGACAACCTCGTCGACCTTGTCGTCCATGACAAGGCGGGGGAGCGGACCCTGGAGGGTCTGTTGGTCGACGCCGAACACCGGCTGCGCGAGGAAGGCATCACCGGCGATATTTACCTGTTCAAGAACAACACCGATTCCGCCGGAAATTCCTACGGGTGCCACGAAAATTATCTCGTGACACGGCAAGGCGAGTTCAGCCGCCTTGCCGACGTCCTCATCCCGTTTCTCGTCACCCGCCAACTCATCTGCGGCGCCGGCAAGGTGCTGGCGACACCCCGCGGCGCTGTGTACTGCTTGAGCCAGCGCGCCGAGCACATTTGGGAGGGCGTCTCCAGCGCGACGACGCGCAGTCGACCGATCATCAATACCCGTGATGAGCCGCACGCCGATGCGGAACGGTTCCGACGGCTGCACGTGATTGTCGGCGACTCGAACATGGCCGAGCCGTCCACCCTGCTGAAAGTCGGCTCGACGGACATCGTGCTGCGCATGATCGAAGCGGGCGTCGTCCTCCGCGACCTCAGCCTGGAGAACCCGATTCGGGCGATCCGCGAGGTGAGTCACGACCCCACCGGACGCCGCCGGATCCGGATGGCCAACGGCCGGGAAGCCAGCGCTCTCGAGATCCAGGAGGAATATCTCAGCAAGGCGCAGGAATTCCTTGAGCGGCGCGGCACCGATGCGGTGACGAAACGCGTTCTCGACCTGTGGGAGCGCACGCTCCGCGCGGTCCGCACCGGTGATCTGTCCCTGGTCGACCGGGAAATCGACTGGGTCATCAAGTACCGGCTCATCGAGGCCTACCGCGCCAGGCATGACCTTCCGCTGTCCTCGCCACGGGTGGCCCAGATTGATCTGGCGTACCACGACGTCAAGCGGACGCGCGGCCTGTATTACCTTCTCGAGCGGAAAGGCGCGGTGGAACGGGTCGCCCACGACGTGCAGATTTTCGAAGCGAAATCGACGCCGCCGCAAACGACGCGGGCGAGGTTGCGCGGTGAATTCATCCGGCACGCCCAAGAAAAGCGCCGGGATTTCACCGTCGATTGGGTGCACCTCAAACTCAACGACCAGGCGCAGCGGACCGTGCTCTGCAAAGATCCGTTCCGCTCGGTCGACGAGCGGGTGGAGAAGCTGATCGCCAGCATGTGATCTCGGTACGGCGGTACGGCGTCGCGCCCGTCGCCGCAACCGAGAACCGGCCGCCGTCAGGCAGCCGGCCTGTCGCTGCAGCCGGCAGCCGGCCGACCGCCACGGCATCGCAGCCGACCCCACGCCGGCGTCCAAGCCGACCCTTCGCCGGCGTCCAAGCCGACCCTTCGCCGGAGATCCAGTGTCGACGCCATAGGCTGACGATCGCCGCGTCCTGACGCGACCGCGCTGCACGCGTGGCCGGTTCACCCCCTGACCGGCCCGATCAAGCGGGAGGGGTTCATGCGCCTCATCGTCAAGGAGACGGTCGGCGAGCTTACCGGCGAGCTGGCTATCCCAAACTCCAAGTACCACGCCCACCGCGCCCTCATCCTCGCCTCGCTGGCAGACGGGACCAGCTACATCCACGGCCTGTCGGACGCCGGGCATGTGCGGTACACCATCGGCGCACTCCGCGCCCTCGGCACCCGCATCGACGTCGACGGCAACACCTTCGTCGTCCGCGGCGGACCCTACCGGCCGCGCCGTGCCGACGTGTCGGTCGGCAGCTCGGGCACAACCCTGTACTTCCTCACCGGGCTCGCCGGGCTCGCCGACGCGCCGGTGCGGATCGTCGGCCAACGCTACTTTCAGCGCCGCCCGATCCGGCCGCTGCTCGCCGCTCTGCAGGCCCTCGGCATGCAGGTGGGATCGGCCACCGGGTGCCCGCCCATCGAGGTGCGACCGGGCCGTCCGCGCGGCGGCCGGGTGACGATCGCCGGAACGTTGTCGCAGTGGATTTCGGGGCTGCTCCTTCTGGCGCCGTTCGCCGCCGCCACCACCGTCATCGAGGTGGACGGCGAACTCAACGAGCGCTCCTACATCGATCTCACCATCCGGATGATGCGGGAGTTCGGCCTCCACGTCGACGCCGCGCCCGATGGCCGGCGGTTTGAAGTCCCGCCCAACCAGACTCCCCGCCCGGCGACCGTCACGCTGCCGCCGGATGTCGGCGCCGCCGCATTTGGGCTCGCAGTGACCGCACTGCACCCCTCGGATGTCCTCTTTCGCGGGTTGCCGGCCCTCTCGGCGTCCGAGACTGACCATCCCGAGGCGGATCTGCTCGACATCGTCGCCGGCATGGGCCTGCCGATGCGGATCGACCCTGACGCCGGCGTGGTCCGGGTCACCCATCACGGGATCGACCTTGCCCCGATCGACGTCGACTGCCGCAGCGTGCCGGACATGCTGCCGATCCTCTCGGTGCTCGCCACCTTCGCCAAGGGGCGCAGCAGATTGCGGAATATTGCCCATGTCCGGCTGAAGGAATCCGACCGCGTCGCGGCCATGCTTCAACTGAACCGCATGGGTGGACGGTTGGAGCAGCGCGGAGACGAGCTCGTGTGCGACGGTGTCGACCGGCTGGTCGGTGCGGACCTGTCGTCCTTCAATGACCACCGGGTGCTGATGGCGCTTGCGGTGGCGGCGTCCCGCGCCGAGGGCGAGACCCGGCTGACCTACCCAAACGCGTATCGCATTTCGTATCCGCGCTTCCTGGATGAAATGAACGGTATTGGCGTGGCGATGTCGGTCGAAGCGGCGCCGGCCCGGACGACGCGGCCCGCGCCGCGCCGCACCGCATCAACGGTGACACCCGGACGACTGGCCGCCGTACCGATTGACCAGCTTGTCGCGCGATGGGCTCGGCAGCGGCCGGACGAACCCGCCGTCATCGACATCGGAGTGACCGGTGACGCGGATCGCACCATCACCTGGCGGGAATTCGACGAGCAGGCAAGCGACGTCGCGCTCGCCTTGCTGCGGTCTGGAGTGGAGCCGGCGGAGCCGGTGGCGTACCAATTGCCGAATTGCGCGGAATTCCCGACGCTGGCATTGGCGGTCGCCCGGATCGGGGCGGTGAGCTGCCCGTTGATGCCGTTCTACCGCCGGCGGGAAGTCGCGTTCATGCTCACACGCTCCCGCGCCCGTGTTCTTGTCGTGCCCCGATATTTCCGCAACCGCGATTATGTCGCGGAAACCCATGCCCTTCTCACCGAAGAACCGGATGTGTCGGTGCGCCGCGTCATCGTGCTGGGACCGGGTCCGGTTCCGGACGGGCCGGCGGGCGTGCAGTGGCAGACCTTCGACGACTGGGTCGCCGCCGCGCGAACGGACCGTACGGAGCGGGACCGCATTCTCGCGACGCGCCGTCCGGCGCCGGACGCGCGGGCCCAGCTTCTCTTCACCTCGGGGACGTCCGGGGAACCCAAGGGCGTGCTGCACCGCATGAACACCCTCACCCGCGCGGTCGGCATGGAAATCCGCCACTTGGGACTCACCAACGCCGACCGCATTTTCGTCCCGTCACCCCTTGCCCACCAAACCGGGTTTCTCTACGGCATGTGGCTCGCCTTCGGGCTCGGCGTACCGCAGATTCTGCAGCCGGTGTGGGACGGGCGGATCGCTGCAGCGGCCATCCGCCGCCGCCGCGCGACATTCGTGCAGGCCGCGACGCCGTTCCTCGCGGATTTGGTGAGCGCGGTGGAGGAAAGCGGCGAGCCGCTGGAGAGTCTGCGGATTTTCGTCGCCACCGGTGCCGCGGTGCCGCGGAATCTCGCGGAACGGGCCACCCGGCTCCTCGGCGCGGCGGTCTGCGGGGCCTGGGGCACAACGGAAACGTGCTTGGGCACGCTCGCTGCGCCCACGGATGAGCCCGCCAAAGTCTGGGGCACCGACGGCCGGCCGCTTGCCGACATCGCCGTCCGCGTCGTCGATGACCACGGCGAGGAGCTCGCCCGCGGGGTGGAAGGACATTTCGAGGTGAAGACCCCGTGCCTCTTCGAGGGGTACCTGGACCACCCGGAGTGGACGGCGCAGGCGCTCACCCCAGACGGCTGGTATCGCAGCGGCGACCTCGCGGTCATCGATGAATCCGGATATGTCCGCATCACCGGGCGGGCCAAGGATGTCATCAACCGCGGCGGTGAGAAGATACCGGTCGCCGAGGTGGAGCAGATTCTGCACACCCACCCGGCGATTCGGGACGTCGCGATCGTCGCCATGCCCGACGAGCGGCTGGGCGAACGTGCCTGCGCGTTCGTGGTGCTGCGGCCGGCGGCAACACTGACGTTTCCGCAGGTGCAGCAGTACCTCGACGAACGTCATGTCGCCAAGCAATACTGGCCGGAGCGGCTGGAGATCATCGATGAACTGCCACGCAACCCGAGCGGTAAAATCCAGAAGTTCAAACTCCGCGAGCGGATCGCGGACATTTTGCGCAGCGAGAGCAACCCTGGATCCCTGCGACACGGAAAGTGAGTGACCGTGAACGACGACGAGGAATTCGAGGCGCTTCGGCGGGAGGTCGAGGAGTTCGTCCGCGGACCGGGGGAGCGGTACGCCGAACAGATCGAAGCCGAGAACCGGGTGCCGGAGAGCCTCTGGACGGAACTTCGGGACCGCGGTTACCTTCGGCTTGCGGCGCCCCAGGAGTACGGCGGACGGGGACTGCAATTCTCCAAATACCTCGAGCTCGTCGAGCTCTTCGCGATGTCCCACGCCTCGCTCCGGATGATTGTGCATGTCGTCAACGGCATTTGGCGGGCCATCGACCAGCTCGCAACCGACGAGCAGCGCAAGAAATTCGTCCTTCCACAGGTTGCCGGCGATATCCGGGTGGCCTTCACCCTCACCGAGCCGACAGCCGGCACCGGAGCGGATATCCGGAGCACCGTGGTGCGGGACGGCGACACGTACTACCTCACCGGGGAAAAGCACCTCATCACGTTCGGCGTCCGGTGCGATTATTGGCTCCTCTTCGCCCGTGTCGCCGGCACCACGGGCAAGGACGGCACCGTCGCGCTCATGGTCGACCGGCATTCACCGAACGTCGTCGTGAAAGAAATGTCACCGTCGATGGGGGTGCGGGGCACGGACCACGCCCACCTCATCTTCCGGGAGACACCGGTGCCGGTCGCCAACCGCCTCGGCGCCGAAGGGGAAGGGTTGGACGTCGCGTTCGGCGGTTTCCTCACACCGAGCCGGATCTCGGTCGCCATGACGTGCGTCGGCTTGGCCCGCCGGGCCCAGGAACTCGCCGTCGAGTACGCCAAGCAGCGGGTCACCTTCGGCAAGCGGCTCGCGGACCGGCAAGTCATCGCCTACGCCCTCGCCGAGAACGCCACCGATATCGAAGCGGCGCGGCAGTTGACCCTGTACGCCGCCCGGCAGTGGGAGAGCGGTGCCGCCGATGCGCTCACCCTGTCCTCCATGGCGAAGCTCAACGCCGTCGACATGCTCACCCGCGTGACCGACAAAGCCCTCCAGATTCACGGCGGCATCGGGTATTTCCAGTCGAGTCCCATCGAACGCGTGTACCGCGACGCCCGCGCCCAGCGTTTCGAGGAAGGCACGAACGAAATTCAGAAAACGGTGATCGCCCGATCCGTCCTCGGTGCATGACCCCGGAGCCTCCGCACCGCGGACGCGTGGAGCCTTGCAGTCGCGGGCAGCGCGGGCCCGTCGGCGGGCCGGCGGCGTCCAGGCTCAGCAGCGCGGCGGGTCACGGTTCTGTCGGCAGCCCGGCGTCTAGGCTCAGCAGCGCGGCGGGTCACGGTTCGGTCAGCAGTTCGTATTTCGGATTGAAAATCGCCAGACTGCCCCGGTGCTCGGTCACTGTTCCGGTCAGTCGGATGCACCGCCCGGGCTCGATCCCCGGAATGGTCCGTCGGCCGAGAAACAAGACTTGAATCCCCCCGGTGTCGTCAAAGACTTCACACCGGAGCGTCGGTGCGGCGCCGACCGGTTGCACCTCAACGGAATGAATGCGTCCGACGACGGTCGCCGTCTGCCGCCATCGCAGGGCGGCGATTCGGGTGGCTCCGTCATCGGCGACCAGCCCGTCCGGCGGCGCGCTCCGTGCGATGGCGCCTTCGTTGGTCACCTGCCGCTCGGCCATTGCTGCTGCGTGGCGGCGGCCGAATTCCCGGGGCAACGCGTCGTGGGGCACGATGGTCGCCACGACGTTCGGGATCCGGCTGATAATGCCGGCCAGCTTGTCGGCGGTCCGGTCATGCATGAGTTGGCCGAGCCATCCAAAGCGCCGGCGCGGCAGGACGACGGTCACGTGGGTCCCCGGCCGTTGGGCGGCCTGGAAAACCAGTTGCATGACGGCACGTTCCAGCCGCCGATCCGGGCAGTTCACAATCTCCAGCGGTATCCGCTGGATAATGCGCTGCCAGTCGTCTTGCAGGGTCCGCGCATGCGGGCCGTCGATCGCCACGTGCACGGCGGACAGCGTCGTCGGACGCAGCGTCGCGGCGTAACGCAATGCCGCGAGGCTTGCCAGGTCTATCTCGTTGACCAGCACGTACACCTGGTGGCGAACGTAATTCGCCGGTGTGAGCACCTGATCGCGTTGCGCAGCGAGCGCGGCCTGCTCCGCCCGGTAGCGCTCGTTGATACGGATCAGTGCAAAGACCAGTATCGGGAAAAGTACGACGACGACCCACGCGCCTTCGGTGAATTTGACGATGGCGAAAATGAGGACGACCGCTGCACACATGACAGCGGCAAGAAAGTTGATGACAACCCACCGACGCCAACCGGTGCCACGCCGCCGCCAGTGGTAGCGCACCAACCCGGCTCCGGCCATCGTGAAGCCGGTGAAGACGCCGATGGCGTAAAACGGAACGAGTGCGTTGACCCGGGCGCCGGTGACGAGCAGCAACGCCACGGCCACGGCTGTCAGGACGATGATCCCGTTGGAGTACACCAATCGATGGCCCCGCTTCGTCAACTGACGAGGCAGGAACGAATCTTCGGCGACAAAGCTGGCAAGGAACGGAAAGCCGTTGAAGCTTGTGTTCCCGCCGGTGTACAGGATGAGGGCACTCGCGATCTGCAGGAGAGCGAAGAGCACGTGTCCGGCAACCCCGTCGCCGAAGACGAGCCGCGCCTCCTGCGCGACCACCGACGGATAACCGGTCACCCGGGGCGGCACGTGCGTCAGATAGGCGAGCAGGGAGACGCCGCCGACGAGAACGCCGAGAATCAGCGCCATGGCGACGAGAACGCGCCGGGCGTGGACCGACTCCGGCTGCCGGAACACGCTGATGCCGTTGGAAATTGCTTCAAAACCGGTGAGCGAGGAACCGCCGTTGGCAAACGACCGCAGGAGAACGAAGATCGCAGCGAAGGAGAGCACATCCGAGTGATGACCGACAGGAAGGGCGTCAGAAATCGTCCTCGGATCGACAGCAGGCAGTGTGCCAAGGGCGGCTCGAACCAGGCCGACCGCAATCATTACGACCATGAAGAAGGCGTACAGGTACGTCGGAGCGGCAAAAGACCGCCCGGCTTCGCGGATGCCACGCAGATTCCCATACGCAATGAGCAGGACAACACCAATCGTGATCTCTAGACTGTACCGACCGAGCGCGGGAATCGCGGAGGCCACGGCAACCGTACCAGCTGAGCACTGCACGGCCACCGTCACGACATAATCAATCAGCAGGGCGAC
>Ga0070737_10003222_pt1 | contig 17970 bp, 13 predicted proteins | sample Coa_R1_10_FD_66438 | JGI IMG/M metagenome (GOLD analysis project Ga0070737, IMG submission 66438) | Surface soil microbial communities from Centralia Pennsylvania, which are recovering from an underground coalmine fire - Coalmine... | ecosystem: Environmental > Terrestrial > Soil > Unclassified...
CTGGTCACTGCCGATCCTGTTGCGGGACATCTTCGCCGGCTACAGCGGACAACGACTGCCTGCCGCGTCGTCGTATCGCCGGTTTGTGAGCTGGCTGGCTGATCGTGACCTCGACGCCGCGCGTGCCGCCTGGCGCGAGGTGCTCGCCGGCTTCGAGACCCCCACCCTGGTAGGTCCGGCCCGACGGATTGCGCTGGGGCAGCGACGCATTCGATCGTTCCGGGTGTCCGAAACGACGACGGGCGCGCTCACCGACCTGGCGCGGTGGTGTCACACCACCGTCAACACCGTGCTGCAGGCCGCCTTCGCGCAGCTGTTGACATCATTGACCGGCCAACACGACATCGCCTTCGGCACCACCGTCTCGGGCCGCCCGGCAGAGGTGGTCGGCGCCGATTCGATGGTGGGCCTGTTGATCAACACGGTGCCGGTGCGGGCGCGCATCACCGCGACAACCACCACCGCAGATCTGCTCGAGCAGTTGCAAGCCGAGCACAACGACACATTGGAGCACCACCACGTGGCGCTCGGCGAGATTCACCGAATCACAGGTCAGGAACAGCTGTTCGACGCGCTGTTCGTCTACGAGAACTACCCGATCGATACCGGCGTGCCGCTGGGCGACGACCAGGAACTGACCATCACCGACTTCGCCGTGCGGGAATCCACCCACTACCCGCTGACGGTGCAAGCGCTGCCGGGCCACCAACTCGGTTTCCGCGTCGAATACGACACCGATGTGTTCGACGAAGACAGCATCGAGGCGCTCGTCGAGCGGTTCGAGACGGTGTTGGGAGCGATGACCACGGACCCGACCGGGCGGCTGTCGTCGATCGATCTACTCGACGCCGCCGAGCACGCCCGCCTCGATGACGTTGGCAACCGGGCGGTGTTGACCCAGCCGGCAGCCAGTCCGATGGCGATTCCGGTGTTGTTCGCCGCGCAGGTGGCGCGTACCCCTGATGCGGTCGCGGTCAGCTGCGCGGGCCGTGCACTGACCTACCGCGAGCTGGATGAGGCCGCCAACCGGCTGGCGCACCGGCTGACCGAAAACGATGCGGGTCCGGGACAGTCTGTGGCACTGATGTTTTCGCGGTCAGTCGAGGCAATCACGGCGATTGTCGCGGTGCTCAAAACCGGGGCGGCCTATCTGCCGATCGACCCCGCGTTGCCGACAACGCGGATCGCGTTCATGCTCGCCGATGCCGCGCCGATCGCGGCGATCACCACCACCGAGCTGGCCGGCCGCCTGGAAGCCCATGACGTGCCGGTCGTCGACGTCAACGATCCCCAAATCTCGGCCTATCCATGCACGGCCTTGCCTGCGCCCGCGCCCGACGATCTGGCCCACCTCATCTACACCTCGGGCACCACCGGTATGCCCAAGGGCGTGGCGGTCACCCACCACAACGTCACCCAGCTCTTCGACTCGCTGGACGCCGGCATCGAGTTGGGGCCGGGTCAGGTGTGGACCCAATGCCATTCGTATGCCTTCGACTTCTCGGTGTGGGAGATCTGGGGCGCCCTGCTGCACGGCGGCCGGCTGGTGGTGGTGCCCGAGTCGGTGGCCCGCACTCCGCAAGCCGTCCACGACCTGCTGATCGCGGAACACGTCAGCGTCCTCACCCAAACCCCCTCGGCCGTAGGTGTTTTGACGCCCGAAGGGTTGGAGTCGACGGCGTTGGTGATCGGCGCCGAGGCCTGCCCGGCCGAGCTGGTGGATCGCTGGGCGCCCGGGCGGGTGATGGTCAACGTCTACGGCCCCACCGAGACCACGATGTGGGCGTCCAAGAGCGCACCGTTGACGCCGGGAACCGGTGCGCCGCCGATCGGTTCGCCGGTGCCGGGCGCGGCGTTCTTCGTACTCGACGGGTGGTTGCGTCCGGTGCCGACCGGCGTGGTCGGGGAGCTGTATCTGGCCGGTCGCGGCGTGGGCTGCGGATACTGGCACCGGTCCGGGTTGACCGCGTCGCGGTATGTGGCGTGCCCGTTCGGGGCTCCCGGGCAGAGGATGTATCGCACCGGGGATCTGGTGCGCTGGCGCCCCGACGGCCAACTGGACTATCTGGGCCGCGCCGACGAGCAGGTCAAGATCCGCGGGTATCGCATCGAACTCGGCGAGATCCAGTCGGCCTTAAGCGGTTTGGACGGCGTAGCACAGGCGGCGGTGATCGCCCGCGAGGACCGCCCGGGCGACAAACGCCTCGTCGGCTACATCACCGGCACCGCCGACCCGGCCCGGATCCGCGACCAATTGGCCGAGCGGCTGCCGGGCTACATGGTCCCGGCCGCGGTGGTGGCCCTTGACGAACTGCCGTTGACGCCCAACGGAAAACTCGACACCCGCGCCCTGCCTGCCCCCGAATACACCGCTGGCCATTACAGTGCCCCGGCCACGGCTGTCGAGGAGACCCTGGCCGGCATCTACGCCCAAATACTCGGCGTCGAGCGCGTCGGCGTCGACGACTCGTTCTTCGACATTGGCGGCGATAGCATTTCGGCGATGCGCCTGGTGGCCGCCATCAAGGTAGCGCTGGACGCCGACGTCGCGATACCCACCGTGTTCGAGGCGCCCACGGTACGAGGTTTGAGCCAGCGGGTCCAAACAGATACCGCTTCGCTGCCCGACTTGCTTCCGGTCCAGACTCTGAAGAACGGCACCGGCGTCCCGCTGTTCTGCATTCATGCGGCCAGCGGTGTGAGCTGGCCCTACCGAGCCCTCGGCGCTCACCTGGACTGCCCGATCATCGGCCTGCAACAGACCCTGCGGGGCGAAGAAGACGAACCCCGGTCAATTCGCGAAATGGCCGAAAACTATGCCAACCGAATCCAGAACATTTATCCGAGCGGGCCTTACAAGCTTCTCGGCTGGTCGTTCGGCGGCGTCGTCGCCCACGAAGTCGCCGTCGAGCTTCGGCGTCGCGGGTGCGTCGTCACCGGCCTTGTCCTCCTGGACGCTCAACCCGCCCTCGATAGCAGCATGCTTAGGCGAAATGCTCTGGCCGAGAAGGACATACTGGAAGAAGTCTTGCGGCTCTATCGCATAGACGTTCCGGACCAAGACGAGCCGCTGACGTACGAGCAGGCAGAAGAACTGGTGCGCGAGCGCGGTGCCGGAGAGCTTGGCCGATACCGCCAGGTTCTGGATTCGATCGTCCGACACACCAACGACAACGTGGCGCTGTATCAAGCACACCGGCCCGATGTATTCGAGGGCAACGTCGTCATATTTGCTGCCGCGCATCGGGGCTCGTATCTTCGGCAAAGCTGGCGGCCCTATGTGGCCGGCGACCTCGCCGTGCACCCGACCGACTGCACGCATCAAGAAATGCTGACTGCGGAAGCGCTCGGCATGTACGGCGACCGGCTCAAGCACGCATGCCTGTCGCGCCCGGCCACCGTGGCGGTGTCTCGGCTCCAGCCGTACGCGGCCCCGGCGTTTGCCGAAATGTCGGCGCTGGGCGCGCGCAACGGCACGGTGGATCTCGGGGTCGGATATCCCGACGAGGACGGACCCCCCGTGATGCTGCAGGCGGCCCAACACGCGATTGCCGAAGGCTTCAACCAGTACCCGCCCGGAACGGGCATCGCGGCCCTGCGGCAGGCCATCGCCGGTCAGCGCAAGCGGCATTTCGGCGTCGAATATGACCCGGACAGCGAGGTATTGGTGACGGTCGGGGCCACCGAGGCCGTCGCGTCGGCGGTGCTGGGCCTGGTCGAGCCGGGGTCTGAGGTGGTGTTGATCGAGCCGTTCTACGACTCGTATTCGCCGGTGGTAGCGATGGCCGGTGCCCGGCGGGTGATCGTACAGTTGGTGCCCGACGGCAATGGCTTCGCCCTTGACGTCGACGCGCTGCGGCGCGCGGTGACAACACGGACCAGGGCGCTGATCGTCAACTCGCCCCACAACCCGACCGGCTTGGTGCTGACGGCGGACGAGCTTGCCGCCGTTGCGGAAATCGCGGCGGACGCCGACCTGCTGGTGATCAGCGACGAGGTGTACGAGCAGCTCGTATATCCCTCGCCCCGCGGGCACCGCCACCTGCCTCTGGCCGGCTTCGACGGCATGGCCGAGCGCACCATCACCGTCTCGAGCGCGTCCAAGATGTTCAACTGCACCGGGTGGAGGATCGGATGGGCCTGCGGCCCAGCGGAACTCGTTGCCGGGGTGCGCACGGCCAAACAGCACTTGAGCTACGTGGGCGGCGCGCCGTTTGAGCACGCGGTGGCGCTGGCGCTGAATTCCGAGGATGCCTGGTTGGTGGCACGGCGAAACTTGCTGCGGGCCAGGCGGGATCGGCTCGCGACAGCCTTGACCGAGATCGGGTTCGGCATGCACGACAGCGCCGGCACCTACTTCCTGTGCGCTGACCCGCGTCCGCTGGGTTACGACGACAGCACGGCGTTCTGCGCGGCGCTGGCCGAGAAGGCGCAGGTGGTCGCGATGCCCATGTCGGACTACTGCGATCCGGCGGCTGAACATGCTGCGGTGTGGAATCACTTGGTGCGCTTCAACTTTGCGAAGCAAGACCAAACCCTTGACGAGGCGATCAGGCGACTCGCCGCGCTCCGGAACGGGCGGTAGCGATCAGCCCCGGCTAGCTACCACGATCTGCGGCTTGAACGGCCCGCGGCGCAACTCGACCGTGATGGCCGGATCGGCATGGCGGGCAAGCGCACGCAGCGCCGACGGGCTGTAGGCGCGCAGCGAGCTGATGAACCCGTCATGCGCGCTGGGGCGCACCGGCGCCAACGGCAGGCGCAACGCCAAGGCCACGAGGTGCAGCAATGACGGCGGCCGTGGTAAGTCGATGATCAGCAGCTTGCGCGCGGCGCGGGTGCCTTCGGCAAACGCCCGGCAAGCCATGGCCGGCGGCAGGTGGTGGAAGGACAGCGCGAACACCGCAAGGTCGTAGCGCCCGTCGGGCGCATCGATGGCGGTGGCGTCCATCTCCCGTACGGTGGCGCGCGGGTGACTGCCGAGGTCGCCGGCGGCGATGGCGGCCACCGACGTGGGCTCGACATCGGTGACGGTCACCCGGGCCGTGGGACTCATCGCCAGCAGCGCACGCGATATGCCGCCCAGGCCGGCACCCAGTTCGAGGATTTTGGGATCGGTCACGTCGGTCACTTCGGCCAGCGCGATGCGCGCGAAGTTCTTGTGCCAACCGAAAATTCGTCCGCTGCGGTCCAGGGAGCGGATCACTTTGGCTTTCTTGTCGCCGACGTCGTCGCGGTCCAGGTATTCGAGACGGTCGGTCTGCAACCGTCGGTCCAGCCACGATGCGTCCGGGCCGCCGCGCGGCATGTTGTCGATGTCAAAGGCCGCCATGTAGTCCATCATTACGTCCTTGGGCCACCTTCTGGAGGCGGATTCGGCGCGACGGTGACTTCAGCGATTTCCTGGCCATGCAGGAAATTCGACTGCCGGAGTACTTCGCGGCCCGTCACGGCGATCGACGAAACGCGGCGTGCCAGCACGGTCAACAGACTGCGCAACTCGAGACGGGCCAACACCGCGCCGACGCAGTAGTGCGGGCCGCCGCCGAAGGACAGATGCGGATTCGGGTCGCGGTCCACGATGAAACGCTCACCGTCAGGGAACGCAGCTTCGTCGCGGTTCGCCGAAGGTATCCACACCACGACGCGATCGCCCGATCGGATCCGCGCGCCCCCGAGAACGACATCGCTGGTGGCGGTGCGCATCACATGTCCGGGCGGCGACGTCCAACGCAGGATCTCCTCCACCGCCGACTTGAACAGCTCCGGGTGCTCGCGCAACTGTTGCCAGCAACCGGGGTCCCGGGCGAAGGCCACGATGGCGCCGGATACCGCCAGCGGAGTCGTCTCAAGGCCGCCGGTGAGCATCCCGTCGCAATTCAGCAAGATCTCGTCGTCGCTGAGCGGGCGGCCGTCGACGGTTGTCTGCGACAGCGCGGTGACAAAGTCGTCCTGCGGGTCAGCCCGGCGCTGCTGCAGCAGCTCGTCGAGATACATGAAAAGTTCACCGTGGGCTTCGGCGGCGTCCTGCGCAACGTTGGTGGCGTAGGCGGCGTCGGTCAGCCTGCCCAGTTTCGCCCAGTCCGCATGCGGAATTCCCAGCACTCGCGCAAGTACCTGGCGCGCGATGACGGCGCCCAGGTCTTTGACGGCGTCAAAAGTGCACCCGCCCGCAATAAGCTCGGCAAGCAGCTTCTCGATGTCGTCCTCGATCGCGGATTGCATCCGGTCAACTGCGGAACTCGACAGCCACGCCGAATGTGCGGCGCGCAATCTGCGGTGATTGGCGCCGTCGGTGACGACCAGCATTTTTCCCGACGCCAACGCGACCGCCCGGGCGTTGGAGCCCAGGCGCATGCCCGAGCCCGAGGCGAAGTCTCGAGGATTCTGCAGCACTTCACGCGCCAACTGGTGGGTGGTGACGGACCAGAATTCGCCGTGGCTGACAGAGTGGGTCCAGGCGACCGGATGCGCGCGGCGCGCCGCCTCCCACACCTGGTATCGATTGGGCGCAGCGTGAAACGACGGGTCGGCAGGGTCGCCAGATGCTGCGTCCAGCTGCCACATGGGCCAGCGCCCGTTCAGCGCACGCGACGGGTGTTGGGGCGCGTCCCTTTGATCCATGCTCGAAATCGAGCGTAACCAGCCGGGCGCGAATCGGTCCAGTACGCACGCGTACCCTCGTCGTTACCTTTGAAAGACAAGGAGCATCGGATGCGAGTAATCGTCGACGAGTCCCTGTGCGAGGCCAACGGGTTCTGTGAATCGTTGGCCCCGGATGTGTTCGAAATCGGCGACGCCGACGTGGTGCAGATCGCCGACGGCGAGGTGCCGCAGCACTTGGAGATCGACGTGCGCGCCGCCGTCGACCAGTGTCCGAAAGCCGCTCTGCGACTTATCGATTGATCACCGTAACGCGATCGACATCTCGTCGTAGATCGACATGTTGGTAACCAGGCTGGGGTAAGCAACTTTCGGCGGACCCAGCTCGATGCGGTCGGCCCGCAACAGCAGCTCGTCGAATACCGCGCGCAACTCGGCGCGAGCCAGGAACGCGCCCAGGCAATGGTGCGGCCCGCCGCCGCCGAACGCCACATGCGGGTTGGGCGCCCGGCCGATGTCGAAGGCGAACGGCTCGTCGAACACTTCCTCGTCGCGGTTCGCCGAGCGCAGCATCGACACGATGCGCTCACCGGCAGGGATGTGTTGGCCGTCGAGCTCGATGTCGACATTGGTGGTGCGCGTCCAGTACGCGACCGGCGTGGCCCACCGCAGCACCTCCTCGACGGCGCCGGTCCGCACCGACTCCTCGGCGCGGTAGCGCTCGATCTGATCGGGGTTGGCGACGAACGCCTGCAGCCCGGCGGCCAGAGCGTTCTTGGTGGTGTCGCTGCCGGCGAAGGCCAGCACGAAGAAAAAGATCTCCAGCTCGTTGGCGGGCAGCCGGAACTGCTCGCCGTCGTCTCCGACGATCTCCGCAGCGGCCAGCGTGCTCCAGATGTCGTCGGCCGGATTGTGCCGCTTCTCCGCGGTGAGCTCGAGCGCGTAGCCGAAGATGGTGCCGTAGAGATCCAGTTCTTCCTGCTCGGAAAGCCGGGCCGTGGGGGAGCGGGCGGTCAGGATGCGGTCGAAGACGCCGAAGATACGGGGCCGGTCTTGATCCGGGATGCCGATGATGTCGCCGATCACCGTCATCGGGAGCGCGTCGGCGACGTCGGCGATCCAGTCGCCGCCGCCGCGAGCCAGCAGGTCGTCGACCATCCGCGCGGCGCGGGCGCGGATGCCGTCCTCGAGCTTGGCGATCGCGCGCGGAGTGAACGCGCTGGAAATGAGCTTGCGGCGCTTGCTCAACTCGGGCGGGTCCATGTTGATGATCGTCGGGTACGACGAGAACGTGTCGAGCGGCTGGACGAGCGGGCCGTCCTTCGCCGTGAACGAGTCGGCGTCACGGTGGATGCGCACGGCGTGCCGGTGTTTGGTGGTGATCCAAAACTCGCGTTGGGCGCCGACCTTGGCGACGCCGGGGGTGAGTTGATGCCGGAAGATCGGCTTGTTGCGCCGTAGGTCGGCGAACAACGCGTCGGGAAAACCATTGCGCCACAATGTGAAATCCGACAGGTCCAATTCGGCCGTGGTCATGCCCAACCTCCAGCCTGCCGGTCGGTTGACGTGCAATGACTAAGATAGTAACAATTGGTGTCAGTGCCAACGTCGAGTCGTTGGGCGATTGGTGACGCAATCACCCCGACAAGTCGACGCTCGGCCGGGGAGAGGGAGAACTCGACCATGGATCCGTCGGAACGCGAATTCGGGGCGGCCGGCATTGCGCTGTCGACGTACCGCTTCCCGACCGGGTGGTTCATCGTCGGGTTCGCCTCCGAGCTGCCTGCCGGCGAGGTCAAGCGGGCGCATTACTTCGGCGAGGAGTTGGTGCTCTTCCGCACCGAGTCCGGCCAGGTGCACGTGCTCGATGCGTACTGCCAGCACCTCGGCGCGAACATGGGCGTCGGCGGCACCGTGGAGGGCGAGAACATCGTCTGCCCCTGGCACGGCTGGCGCTGGCGCGGCGACGGAAGCAACGCACTGATCCCGTACAGCAAGATCGGCTGCAAACAGAACGTGCGCATCCGCACCTACCCGTGCACCGAGTGGTACGGCTTCATTTTGGTCTGGCACGAGCGCCACGGCCGTGCGCCGTACTGGCAACCGCCGGTGCTGCCCGAGTTGGAGACGGGCGAGTACTACCCGCTGCACCCGCACAGCCGAATGCTCAACCGGGTCAAGGTGCACGCGCAGATGATCATCGAGAACGCGGCGGACCCGTATCACGTGCAGTACGTGCACAAGGCCGCCAGCCCGGCGAACACCGCGTCGTTCGAGGTGTCCGGCTATCACCTGCACGCCACCGTCAACGCCCACTTCGGTGGCGGCCGGGCGCAGACCTGGCTGACCCCTCACGGCCCGGTGGACGCCAAGATCATCTACGACAACTACTCGCTCGGGCTGGGCGTGGTCCGGTTCCCCGGCGATCTGGTCGCCACCATTCAGGTCACCGGGCAGACCCCGGTCGACGAGGACTACACCGACTACTTCTACACCCAGGCCTCGGTTCGCGAGCCCGGCGACACCGGTGAGGTGCCCACCGGGCGGGCCGCGAGATTCCTTGCGCTGCAACAAGAAGTCATCAAGCAAGACTTCTTCACCTGGGAGAACATGAAGTACCTCGAGAAGCCGAACCTGGCGCCGGAGGAAGCACGTGACTACGCGGCCCTGCGCCGTTGGGCGCACCGCTTCTACCCGGGCGAACAGCCTTCACCCGGCGACTTCGGATACACCCCGGACGGTCAGCCCGACCCGGCAGCCGCACAAGCCTGATGCCGATCGGGCCGGCTGATTTCGGCGTCGAGGCATTCAGCGTCCCGGCGGTGCTCGACCGGCGCGCCGAGCAGTTTCCCGACCGGGTGATGATGTCGGTGGCCGGCACGCCGGTGACCTTCGAACAGATGCGACGGCGATCCGCCGCAGCGGCGAAAGTGTTGCAGGACCGAGATATTGGCCGTGGGGATTGCGTCGCGCTGTTCACCGCGACCTGCCCGGAGTGGATCTACTTCTGGCTGGGTGCCGCGCGCATCGGTGCGGTGACCGCCGCCGTCAACGCCGCCAACAAGGGCGAGTTCCTGCTGCACGCGCTGCGGGTCTCGCAAGCGAAAGCTGTTTTCACCGATGCCGAACGGCGCCCGCGCGTCGACGAGGTGTCAGACCGGTTGCCGATGCTCAAAGAGCTGCTGATGCAGGGTGATTCGCTCGACGAGGGTGCTTCGGGGGCGGACGACCCGGCTGACGGCGGCGAGGTCGGATCGCTGTTTTTCACTTCCGGCACCACCGGTGCGTCCAAAGCGGTTGCCACCAGCTGGCACTACCTGTTCACCGCGGCGGCGACGGTCGCGTCGGCGTGGAAATTGGTTGCGGGCGAGGTGCTGTGGACGGCGATGCCGTTGTTCCATCTCAGTGCGGCGCCGTCGGTGCTGGCGCCGATGCTGGTTGGCGGGACCACCGTGCTGGCACGTGCCTTTCATCCCGGTTCGGTGTGGGACGAGGTGCGGGCCTGCGGCGCGGTGGGCTTCGCCGGCGCCGGCGCCATGGTGTCGATGCTGTGGAACCAGCCGCCACATCCAGGCGATGCGCAGCTGCCGTTGCGGTTCATCTCCGCAGCGCCCATCGACGCCGCCATTTACCGCGACATCGAAAAGCGTTACGGCTGCCGCGTTGTCACGATGTACGGCCTGACCGAGGCCTTCCCGATCACCGTCAAGAGCGTCGACGAGGATGGGGTGCCCGGAACGTCGGGCCGGCCCAACCCGAGCTTCGACGTGACAATCCTCGACCCCAGCGGTGACCCGGCGTCGGCCGGGACCGTCGGCGAGATCGCGTGCCGGCCCAGGTATCCGCATGTGATGAGCGAGGGGTATGTCGGCAGCGACGGCAGAGTCGAGCCGCACCCGCAGTGGTTTCGCACCGGTGATCTCGGTGTGCTGGACGACCAGGAAAACCTGACTTACCTTGACCGCGTGAAGGATTCGCTGCGCCGGCGCGGCGAGAACATCTCGTCGGTGGAAGTCGAGGCAACCGTGCTACGCCATCCGGCTGTTGCCGAAGCGGCAGCGGTCGGGGTGCCCAGCGAGTTGGGCGAGGACGACATCCTGCTGGTCGTGACGCTGCGACCGGAGTCGTCGGTGGACTACGTTGAGTTGCTGGACTTCTGTTCGGCGCGGATGCCGTATTTCTGTGTACCCCGCTATATCGAGGTCGTGGACGAGATTCCCAAGACCATCATTGGGCGGATACGCAAAGATGTCTTGCGGGCCCGCGGGCTCGGTCCGGGCGCCTGGGACCGGGAACGTCACGGATACATCGTCAGCCGATGAGGTGGGGAGGAACCACGATGAGCATGAGCTACCAGCAGCAGTACCTGCTCGACGGCGCTACGGGACGCGACGCCATCCTGGATCTGACCGCCCGCCACAACCGGTGCTACTCCGACGGCGACCGCGACGGCTGGATCGCGACGTTCCGGCACTCCGGCGCCAGCTACGTCCGCGGCGGTGAGGAGTTCAGCGACTTGCGTGCCGCCTTCGACGGCGGCGGCGGGCAGCGGCTGGTCAGCGTCGATCACGAGATCAGCGTCGACGGCATCGACGCCATCCAGCGCTGCGTCGCGCTGCTTTACGCTGTTGGTGACGACGGCGTGGCCGCGCTGCGCGCCACGGGCACGTACCGCGATCGGCTCATCTACGAACGCGGCGGGTGGTACTTCACTTCCCGTGAACTGCAATGGGATTCGGCGCCAGCTCGGGTATGACGGGGATCCAACTCGCGTTCGGCACCTACGAAGACGCGCTGCGGATGGTCGGAGTGACGTCCGAGCCACGAACCGCGGGCACGGCGGTCAGCGCGGCGCGCATCCAGATGTTCGCCGCGCTGGTCCGCGACCCCAACCCGTCGTACTGGGACGCCGAATTCGCCACGGAGGCATGGGGTGGCCTGCTGGCGCCGCCTGCGCTGCTGATGGGCTGGCTGATACCACCGCCGTGGCTGCCGACGGGCGCGTCGCGGGTGACGGCGATCGCGCTGCGGGTGCCGCTGCCCGGCACCACGTTCGTCAACGCCGCCAACGACGCCGAATTCCTGCTGCCCATTGTCGAAGGCGATCGGCTGACCGTTGTCGAGGAGGTGGTGTCGGTGTCACCGGAAAAGCGGACCCGCCTCGGGGTCGGGCATTTCGTCGAGACGCTCGACACCTTTACCCGCCAGGACGACGCGGTGGTGGCCCGCAACCGAAACACGTTGTTCCGCTTCACTCCCGAGCCGGCGAGATGAGCGTGCAATGGGACCGGCTCACTGTCCCGGTTGAACTACCAGTGGTGCTCGACGAGATCGACTACCAGCGAGTCGTCATGAACTCCGGTGCTACCTGGGACTACTTCCCCGGCCACTTCGATCCCGGGTACGCCTATAACCAAGGCCATCCAACGATTTTTGTCAACACCATGCACCTCGCCGGGTTCGCCGATCGCATCGCCACGGACTGGGCCGGCCCGGGGAGCCGGGTGGTGCACCGCACGATGCGCCTGGTCGGGCCGATCTACGCCGGCGACACCATGGTGGGCGGGGGACGCGTGGTCGCCAAGCGCACCGACACCAGCGTCGACCCGCCACGTTACCTGCTGGACCTGCAGATCGAGGTGAGCAACCAGCGCGGCGAGTTGTGTTGTCCGGTCGAGCTCACCTTGCAGGTACCGCCCTCGTAGGCGCTGAGTGTGGGCTTGGGGCACGCGAATTCGCGCGTAGCGTGACACAACTCCACATTCGGCGGATCGGCTAATTCAGCGGGCTCTTGCTGACGACCGACTGCAGCTCCACGTACTCGGCCAGGCCTTCGGGGCCGAATTCCCGCCCGATGCCCGATTGCTTGAAACCACCGAACGGGCTGGCGATGTCGAGCATGTACATGTTGATGCCATAGGTGCCGGCGCGCACCGCCGAGGCGATCTCCATGCCGTGGGCGGCATCGGCCGTCCACACCGACCCGGCCAGACCGTAGTCGCTGTCGTTGGCGATGCGCACCGCGTTGTCCTCGTCGGTATAGGTCAGCACCGTAAGCACCGGGCCGAAGATCTCTTCCCGCGCGATACGCATGTCGTTGGTGGCGTCGGCGAACAGCGTCGGCCGCACGTACCAGCCGCGGTCGGTGGGCGGATCTTCGCCGCCGAGCACAATGCGGGCGCCCTCTTTGCGCCCGGAGCGGATGTAGTCCTGCACCCGGTGTTGCTGTCGTTGGGCCACAAGCGGTCCGATATCGGTGGCCTCGTCGAACGGATCACCGACCTGCAGGCCGGACATCATGTCGGCCAGCGCATCGACGACGTCGTCACGACGGCGTTCGCTGACCAGAATGCGGGTCTGCGCGACGCAGGCCTGCCCGTTGTTCATCAGCCCGGCGGTCTTCAGCCCGGCGACCGTCTTGTCGATGTCGGCGTCGTCGAGGATGATCGCCGCCGACTTGCCGCCCAGTTCCAGGCTCACCCGTTTGAGCTGCTCCCCGCAGATGGCGGCGATGCGCCGGCCGACGGCGCTGGATCCGGTGAACGCGATCTTGTCGACCCCCGGGTGGCGGACCAGCGCCTCGCCGACGTCGGGCCCACCGGTGACCACCGACACCACCCCGTCGGGCAGGCCGACCTGCTCGAGCATCTCGGCCAACCACAGCGCGTCCAACGGTGTTTCCGGCGCCGGCTTGACGACGACCGTGCAGCCGGCGATCAGCGCGGGAATCAGCTTGGGCATGATCAGGAATTGCGGCACATTCCACGGCACGATCGCGCCGACCACGCCCACAGGGGCGCGACGAACGAGAACCTCACCGCGCACGCCCTGGCGACGTTCCGCCCATGAGAAGTCACGCGCTGCCGCCAGCGCAAGGTGAATCATCGACGCCGCGCCGGCCCCTTGACCCAGCCGGCTGAAACTGCGCGGCGATCCCATCTCGGCGGTGATGAGGTCGGACATTTCGTCGACGTGGGGCGCGTAGACAGCGGCGAGCTCTTCGATCTTGGCCATCCGTTCGGCCGGGTCCAGCCGCGGCCACGGCCCGTGGTCGAAGGCGTGCCGCGCGGCGGTGACCGCGGCGTCGACATCCTCCGGGCCGCCCGCCGGCGCCTCGCCGATGGGCTCCTCGGAGTGCGGCGAGATCACCGTCAGCCGGCCCCCGTTCAAGGGTTTGCGCCACTGTCCGCCGATGAAAAGCTCGTCGTAGCAACGATGGTCAAGCTGCTCGGGCATACGGCACCGCCTCGTGACATGGCTATTACTGCTAACATAGCAAGAAAACGTGGGAACAGGAGTCCGTGTGGGCGACGACTGGCGCTGTTACCCGTATTCGTTGGTGCCCGACGACCCGATGCTGGAATTCCCCGCCGCCGAAGGCGAGCACCCCGACCAGGAGTCCGACACCTGGTTCGTCGCGGGCGAACTGACTGCCGCGTCTGGCCGGTCGTTCGCGTTCCTGACCATCTTCAACAAGAACCGTCCGGGCGGATCGGTGGTCGCCGACTTTTACACGATGGCGCTATTCGATTGCGAAGCAGGCACATACGGCACCTACACTAACTACGACATGCCGCCGCGCAACGCGGCCACGCCGAAACTATCCGCGACGGCAGGCCACCTCGACATCCGATACGAAAGCGGCGCCGGCATGGCCACGTGGACCACCTGCCGCGACGACGACGGCCAGCTGCTGCCCTACACCTACCGGCTCAACCTGGTCGGCGTCGATCAGGCCGGCGGGCCGATGGGTCTGGAGCTGGCGGTCACGCCGACGCGCAAGCCGGTTCCGCTGGGCGCATCGAAGTACGACGGCCGGATCGCCTGCTTCGGCCAGGACGACACGTATTCGTATTTCCAGACCCGAATGGCGATGACCGGGACGCTGCGCTGGGGCGACGTGTGCGAAGACGTCAGCGGCAGTGCGGGGCATGTCGACCGGCAGTGGTTTCCCCGCTATGCCGGCGGCGGCGGGACCGGGGGAGACCCGCGCGCCCGCTCCCACGAGTGGCGCACGATCAACCTGGACAACGGCGTCGACCTGAGCATCTGGCGACAGTTCGACCGCACCAACCACAATGCGCTGCAACCCTTCTCCGGGGTAACCGTGAGCTATCCCGATGCGCTCCCGGAGTGTGCCGAGGACGTCGAGGTCAGAATTGACAGCTATGTGCGCTGGCCGGAGTCGATTCGCCCCCTGGTGCCGCCCCTGTCGCAGGTCCGCTACATGCCGGACCGCCACCGACTCACCAGCGCCACATTGCAACTCGACCTCACCGGCGAGCCGCTGGTGGCCGCGCCGGCACATGCGCTGCCCATCGAATACATGGAGGGTCCGTACCGCTACCGCGGAACGCTGCGCGGAAAACCGGTGAGCGGCTTCGGGTTCTATGAGCGATCGCTGGCGCTCTACCGGGACTGGGAACTCGCCGATGTGCTCGCCCGGTGAGCTACCTGGGATGCGCCGAGATCGACGTCAGCGTGGCGTCTACTCGAACTTTTCCGCGCTAGCGTAGATCTCGCGGCCGAGGGCGTCGGCCCAACTCTTGTGACGATGCTGCAATCCGGGCTCGTTGCGGCCGAACAACAAATGGTCGCGCACTCCCGACTCCAGGTTGGCCTGTAACCCTTCGACCAGCCGGTAGTCCTCGTCACGCACGGTGGCGTGCGCATAGTCGAACACGGCCTGCGCGCCGGCTGCCACGGACTCGTCGGACAGATCCAGCGGCGTCGAATTCTGGTGCACCGTAATCGATCTGCCCGGCTTCTCGCCCGGGTAGATCCGGAAAAGCTCGCCGTTGGCGATCGTCACCGACAACACGATGTTGGGGAACAACGCGTAGATCACCACCATGTTCTGGAACGGATCCCATTGTTCCTCGGGAACGTTTTCCAGCTCGAGGATCGAGTTGAGCGGGAAGATCAACCGGTGATGCGCGCCGAAAGCGTCGAATACCGTGCAGTTGCTGCGCGCGATCGTCGCGAACGTCTGCCGGTGCACGGTGGCGAAATGGTAGTTCTCCGAAAAGGTGTCGACCGCGAGCTTCCAGTTGATCGGGGAGTCGAGGACCTTCTCGCCCAGCGGTGACCACCGCCCGATGCCCCACGAGTCGAGTTCCTCGGCCAGCGAGCCCAGATGCGCGGCGACGTCCAGCTCGGCATCGGATTGCAATGACACCCACAGGAATCCGGCGAACTCGGTGGCCGGCAACTCGGTCAGCCCGTCGGATTTCACGCCTACCCCCGGAAAGCCCTCCCGGCCGGGCACTCCCACCAGCCGCCCGGTGTTGTCGTACGTCCACGCGTGATACGGGCAGCTGAACCGCTTCGCCGTGCCACAGCCGCTGACCACCTGCGACTGCCGATGCAGGCAGACGTTCTCGAACGCCTTGACCGATCCGTCGGATATCCGGGTCAGCAGGACCGACCTGCCCATCACGGTCTTGGTGCAGTAGCTGCCCGGCGCCGGCAACTCGGAGACGTAACCGACCAGTTGCGGGCTGGCCAGCAGCATCGCCACGTCACGCTCGTGGCGCTCGAGCGACGTGTACTCGCGCGCGGCGACCGCGTGCTCGGCCGGCGCCAGGTCGGTGGTGTTGTCGCGCGCCAGTTTCACCGCGCGCCGGGTCAAGTCGATCAGCTGATCGCGGTCCATGCTTCCACTACAGACCTTGTCACCGTTGTAATGTCAAGGCGTGGCTGAGCAGTTGCTGATCGGCGACGTCACGGCCTTGACCGGGATCGCGCCGGGCCGCATCCGCCACTACGAGAAAATCGGGCTGTTGCGAGCGGAGCATCTGTCCAACGGCTACCGGGTCTTCGACGTCGGGCAGGTGCTCGACCTGTTGCGCATCGACTTGCTCCGAAGCCTCGGCCTGGCCATCAAAGACATCCAGCGGTTGGCCGACCAGACCACCCTGGCCGACGTCCTCGACGAACACCGCGCGTTGCTGGTGGCCCAGCGTGACCGGCTCGATCGACTGATCGCGGCCATCGACGCCGCCACCGCCATCCGAGACGACGACGTCAACGAACGCATCCTGCGGCGACTGGCCACCTCGCATCGCGACAGCATCGGTGTCATCGGGCGGCTGAGCGCCCCGCTGTCCCCGGCAACCGCTGAGATGTATACCGACCTGTTCGACGCCTGGGAGCTGCCGGTTCCGGCGCTGTTCGGTCAGATGGTCCTGCCGCCCGCGGCCAGCACACTGCTCGAGAAACTCGCCGAGACGCCGGGGCGCGACGTGCTGTTCGACCGACTGCGCAAACTTGCCGGCGAAGTTGTTGCTCTCGGCGAAAACCACTTGGCTGCAACCGAACTGGCACACACCTGGATCGACCAACAGTTGGCCGACCCGCTGCCCGACGACGTCGTGGACGCGCTGCGGTGCGTACAGCCGCTGCTGGAACGCGACCCCGTCATCGTCCAGGGATTTCGGACCTGGGCGGCGTCGATCACGCCCGCCGCGGCCCATTTCATCGACGAACTGACCCGGGAGACCGCCCGGCGCGGACTGGAAACGGTCAGCGTGATCGTGCTGCCGCCGGCAAGGGAAAGTTAGTCAGCCACCCGGCGGTTGCCAGGCGAATCCGCCGGGTGTATCGACGCAGCTGATCGGAACCCCCGTGTTCGAGACGGTTGCCGTGCCCGCCTGCTGAGGGCTGCAGGGCATGCCGAGGGCCGGCCGGGTGTCCAAAGGCGGCGCCGAGGTTGAGGGCGTCGTGGTCGTCGTCGCCGCGCGCGTCTCGGTCGTCGGTGATGTGCTCGTTGGCGCCGTGGTCGTCGCAGTAGACGACGGCGGTGTGCTGATTTCCGACGGCAGTGGCGGCGCGGGTACCGGCGCAGCAGGGGCGGGCGTCGGCAGCGTGGCCCTCGCCGGCGGCGGGACAGCGGGCCGGATCGTGGTCACCGGCGCCGGCGTCTCGACGCTTGGCGTGTCGTGGAACGAGCGCGACCGCAGCAGCATGACCGCGAAGTACCCGAGCAGCGCCACCGCCACGATTGTGAGAGCGAACGCCCCCGTTTGCAGCAGCCGGCGACGGCGCGCCGTCGCCGAGGCGTCCGCAGTCGCCGCGCGAGCGACCGCTGGTTCGAAGAACGTGGCCTGGTCAAACTCGTTGTCTTCCCAGACTTCTTCTGGTGGCTCCGCGACGGCCTCGTCCGCTTCGTCAGCCATTGCATCGTACACCGCAGGCTCGGGGAACGTGGTGGCATCGTCGAATTCGTTGTCGTGCCAGACATCTGGTGGCGCTGCTGCGGTTTCGTCAGCTTCGGGGAACGTTGCGGCGTCCTCGTACTCAGTGTCTTCCCACACATTTGGTGAAGCAGTTTCTTCAGTCGCGGGCATCGCGTCGTGCGCCGGCCAT
>Ga0070737_10003223_pt1 | contig 17963 bp, 18 predicted proteins | sample Coa_R1_10_FD_66438 | JGI IMG/M metagenome (GOLD analysis project Ga0070737, IMG submission 66438) | Surface soil microbial communities from Centralia Pennsylvania, which are recovering from an underground coalmine fire - Coalmine... | ecosystem: Environmental > Terrestrial > Soil > Unclassified...
CGGGCGGCCGTCCTGCCCCGCCTTGGTGCCCATCACCGTCAGATCCGGGCAAGTCTGGCCGCGCGCGGTCGGGATCTCCTGGATCGTATGGCAGGCGGCGCAGCCCTTCGAGCCGAACAGGCCGCGCGCACGCGCTGCGCCCTCACCAGCCACCTCCGGCACGATCGGGGTGGGGCCGCCCTGCGCCCGCGCGATCGGCTCGACCTGATTCCAGTTGCCGTACATGATGAACGTGGCGATCTCTTTGATCTCCTCGTCGTTAAGCGAGCCGCCGTCGCTGATCCCCCAGGCCGGCATCGGGGTGCCGGGGCGCCCGCGGGTGATCGTCTTGACGAGGAAATCCAGGGTCTTGCGATCCTCGTCGCGGTCGCCCGTGGCGCGGTGGACGGTCAAGTTCGCCGCCAGGACGCCCTGGCCGGGGACGATGGCGCCCGCGCCGTTGTAGCCATGGCACGGCACACAGTACTGGGCGAACGCATGCATGCCGCGGTCGATCGCCTCCTCGCGCTGGCGCACGAAGGCGGCAGCCTGGCGGTTCGGCTCATTGAGCCCATAGAGCACTAGCAGCACACCGATCGCCAGCACCGTGGCGACCACGACCTGGATCTTGCGCTCCGCCCCGACCGCGTGCGGCGCCTCCGTGTCGCCGGGCGCGGGTCCGCCAGCAGCGGTTCCCGGCGACCACCCCGAGGCGTAGGCGACCGCGAAGGCCAGCAGCACGAGCAGGACGATTCCCGCGAGTACGCCGAACACCATAGATCGTTCGCCCCTCTTCGCTTAGGCTGGCGTGGGGTCCTTCTGGTGGTCTGCGACCGCGCGCTGCCGGGCGACCTGCGGCCCTGTCTGCACGTAGATGCGGCCGTTCTCGATGGTGATGGGGAATAGATCCATCGGACGCGGCGCCGGCCCCTGGATGATCTGCCCGTAGCGGTCGTACTGCGAGCCATGGCACGGGCAGTTGAAGCGCCCCTGCGGCTTGATCGAGTCGAGCGAGGGCCCGTTCGCATCCCAGGGCACAGAGCAGCCAAGGTGCGGGCAGCGCTGCCACAGCGCCAGGAAACCCTCGGGCACCCGCGAGATGAAGAACTTGCCCTCGGTAATCTTCTTGACGTCCCCCACCTCGTAGTCGCTCACGTTGCCGGCCAGCACACGACCGCCGAAGGCGCCGACCTTGCGGGGCCAGAAGAACGGCAGGAAGCTGACCAGCAGCTGGCCAAGCACCAGCAGGATGCCGGTCCACCCCACCCACCGCAGCAGCTTGCGCCGCGAGACGGCGTCGATAGGCGGCGCGGCAGTGGCCGCCCCTCCACCGCCACGGGCAGCACCAGCCGGCCCCGCGGAGGTGGGCGCGGTAGTGCTCGCGTATAGCCCGGGTGGGAGCGCCCGGCGCACCGGCACCAGTGCCACCGGGGGCCGCGCCAGCACCCGCGCCAGCACCAGGAGCAGCCCTGCGAGCGCCCAGATCGAAAGCCCGAGAGTTATGTCCACGTTACCACCTCGTTCGCCCAGCTAGCGCCCCCTCCTCGGCCCAGGCGGGCTGGCGCCCCTCCCCGCTGCTTAGTCCGTGCGCGGCGGCATCTGCCACGGCCAGTACAGGTGCATGCCTGGCCCGCGGAACACGGTGCCCACGAACGTGAGGTGGATGTAGACCACCACGAACGCGGTGAACAGCCCGATCAGAATCTCGCGCGTGTCCGCGTTCCAGATCCGCTTGTACAGCCAGACCAGCAGCACCGACAGGCTGCCCATGATGAGCAGCGGAAAGACCCAGCCGGCGATGATCTCGTTGGTGAAGATCCCTGGCCCACCAAGCAGATGGTCGAGCCGCGCCAGCGTCGGCTTCAGGCCGATGAACTCGTCGAACAGGATCAGCAGCGTGAGCAGCACGCTGCAGTAGCCGATCGTGAACCACATGATCGGCACCGCGTGCGGCCGCGCGATCCACTTGCCGGTATCCGACGTGTCCCGATCGACGTAGGGGATCGCGGCCAGGGCCGCCAGCGCGCCCAGCGGGATGATCACCCCGGCTAGGGCCGGGTTCATGTGCAGCAGCAGCTCCTGGAGATTGAGAAAGTACCACGGGGCCTTGGACGGGTTGGGCGTCCGGTCGGGATTGGAGTGCGCCTCCAGGGGCGCATTGACCAGCCAGGAGACGAGCATCAGCGCCAGCAACATCAGCAGCGCCGCGATGAACTCGATCACCAGCAGGTTGGGCCAGGTGAACACCGTCTCGTTGGCGGGGTCCACCGTGGCAGTGCGCGTGCGGCGCGCCACGGCGGCCACACGCCGCCGCTGCTCGTCCGGCTGCTGCGCCTCGGTCGTAGTGGTCGGCTCGGCCACGGCAGTCCTCCCTTGCTCCAGCGGCTTACAGCGGCCCGGCGATACCGCCGTCCTTGCGCACGCGCCAGAAGTGCACGGCCATGAACACCGCCAGCAGCAGCGGCAAGGCGATCACGTGTAGCACATAGAAGCGGATCAGGGTGTTCTCGCCCACCTCGTAGCCACCGAGGGCCATGAACCGAATCTGGTCGCCGATCAACGGCGTGGCGCCCACCATGCTCGTGCCCACCGTGACCGCCCAGAAGGCGAGCTGGTCCCAGGGCAGCAGGTAGCCGGTGAAGCTGAGCAGGAGGGTGAGGGTGAAGAGAACCACGCCCACGACCCAGTTGAACTCGCGCGGCGGCTTGTAGGCCCCCGTGTAGAACACGCGCATCATGTGCAGGAAGACCGTGATCACCATGCCATGCGCGGCATAGCGGTGCAGGTTCCGCAGCATCATGCCGAACCCGACCACGGTCTCCAGATCTTTGATGTCTTGGTAGGCGTGCTCCACGGCCGGGCGGTAGTAGAACATCAGTAGCACGCCGGTGATGGTCAGCAGCAGGAACAGGAAGAACGACAGCCCGCCGAGACAGAACGTGTAGGTCACGCTGAGGCTCGCGCGGCGCAGCTTGATCGGGTGCAGGTGCAAGAACACGTTGGAAAACACGACCAGCGCTCGCGTGCGCGGGTCGTCGGGATACGAGTGGCGGAAGATGCTCCTCCATACCCGGTTCTGGGTGAGCATCTGCCGCAGCGACTGCGTCTGTCTGCTAATCACCACCACACCTCGCGAGCCTGGATCGCCCCGTGCCAGCCACCGCGGTCCGCGCGACGCGGCGGGTGAGCAAGGCGCCCCGCCACCCCCCGTCGCGCGACGGGCTGGCACGCCAGGGCGCCCGAGAGCCGACGCGTCCTCGCCTAGCCCCGAACAAGCCGGGGCGCTCGCTGGCGCCCCACGGCGCGGCTCCGCGGCTGCCCAGCGCTACGCCAGGCTAACATAGGCCCCCGGGCGTGTCAAACGCGCAGGCCGCCCCTACGAGCCGGCCGCCTCGGCGCGCGCGGCGGCCTCGATAAAGCTGGTGTCGACGTACTTGGTCGGGCTGGGCAGCGGGAGGTTTAGCCGCCCCTGCTCGGCCATCAGGTCCAGCACCGCTTGCAGCCCCGTGAGCGAGATGGTGGCGTCCGGCGCCATCACCTTGAGCTGCTGGTAGATCAGGTCGTAGGTGCGACGCGCGTACTCCTCGTTCTCGTGGCTCGCCTCGGCATACAGCCGCGCCGCGGCCGCGGCGTGGGCGGGGTCGTACAGCCAGCGGTCGGCCTTGCGCAGCGCGCGCAGCAGGCGCACGACCACCTCGGGCTGCTCACGCGTCCAGTCGCGCCGCGCCGTGTAGCCGATGAACTGGTAGTCTGGAAGCACTTCGGTCGAGTAGCCGAGCACCACCAGGCCCTCGTCGGCGCCGCGGAAGTCGAACGGCTGCGGCACCATGCTGGCCGCCACGGCGCCGCTCTGCACGGCCGCGTAGCGCTGCACGGGCCCGCCCACGGCGATCGTCTCGTAGTCGCTGTCGGACAGGCCATACTTGGCCAAGAGCTTGCGCAGCAGCGGCCCCTCGGCCACGTTCGCGCCCGTGACCGCTACCAACTTGCCGCGCAGGTCGGCGTAGCTGTGGATCTCCGGCCGCGCGACCAGCGTGTACACGGGCACGCGCGTCGAGCCCCCTACCATCACGAAGGGGGCGCCCCGCTCGATGGCCTCGATCGCCGTGTCCGCCGCCACGCTGGTGATGTCGGCGTCGCGGCTGGCCAGCACCTGCACGGCGCGCGTGGAGGCGTCGGTATACGCGAGATCGAGGTCGATCCCCATCTCCTCGAAGAAGCCCTGGCTCTGCGCGGCGTACACGGGCCAGTTGTTCGGGTTGGCCGAGATCGCGGCCCAGCGTACGGTGACCCGGGCCGGCGTGGTGCTGGTCGCGGTGGCGCGGGCGTCGGCGGCGGCCGGCGGGGGCCCGGAGGCGGCGTTGCAGGCGAGCAGGCCCGCACACCCCAGGCCCAATCCCACCGCCGCCCATGTCCCCACCACTCGCGCCACCAAGCCCGGCCGCCCCTTGCCTTGGCGCATCATGCCCTCCCCCGATGGTGCTTGCGGCCCGCCAGGTACCACGGCTCCACCCCGCCTGGCGCCTGTCTGGGGTTTATGCTAGCGCGGCCCCACGCCCCCCGACAGGGGATCCGCAGCCGACAGCCGGCCGCGCCGGGCGCGTGGTAGCATACCGCTGACGCACAGGACGAAGCCCTCCGCACGAACACACTACGGCTCAGGGAGCGGGGCGCCATGCGCGACGTCGGACTGTTGTTGCTGCGCGTGATTATCGGCGGGCTGTTCATGCTGCACGGCTATCCCAAGCTGTTCGGCGGGCCGGGCAAACCGGTCCACCCACGCCTCCAGCGCCATCTCGGCCCTGGGTTCGCGCAGTTCATGGAGCACGGGGGGATCCACAACTTCCGCGCCACGGTGGAACGCATCGGGGTGCCCATGCCGCACCTGATGGCCTGGGTGGCCGCGCTGAGCGAGTTCGTCGGCGGCGGACTGCTGATCCTCGGCTGGCTCACGCGGCCGGCCGCGCTGCTGCTGTGCGGCAACATGGGGGTGGCCATCAGCCGCGTGCATTGGCGCACGGGGCTGATGGGCCAGGGCGGCTACGAGCTGGCGCTGGCGCTGCTCGCCGGCCTGTTGGGCATCCTATTCGCGGGCCCGGGCGCCATCTCTATCGACGGCGACAGCTAGCGGCACACCGCGCGCGCCGCCTCGACTAGCCTGGCGGCCGTCGGGGTCACGTACTCTTCCTGGGAGGCGGCGAAGGGGATCGGCACGTCAGGGATCGCCACGCGGCGCGGCGGTGCCTTCAGCGCGTCCCAGACCGCCTCGCACACCCGCGCCAGCAGCTCGCCCGCCACTCCACAGCTGCGCGGCGTCTCGTCGGCGGTCACCACGCGGCCCGTCTTGCGCACCGAGGCGAGCAGCGTGTCGAGGTCGAGCGGCACGAGCGTGCGCGGATCCACTACCTCGGCATCGATCCCCTCGCCCGCCAGCGTCTCCGCCGCCGCCAGTGCGCGGGGCACCATCACCCCACAGGCGATGAGCGTCACGTCGCGGCCCGGCCGCACCACCCGCGCCTGCCCGAAGGGGATCTCGTAGTCGCCCTCTGGCACCGGCCCCCGCTCGGCGAACAGGCGGTAGTGGTTGACGAAGATGGTGGGGTTGCGGCTGCGCAGTAGCGCCCAGCGCAGCAGGCCCTTCACCTCGGCCGGCGCGCTGGGCAGCATGATCTGCAGCCCGGGCGTCTGCCAGAACAGCGCGTGCGGCGCGTGCGAGTGCTGCGCCGCGCCCGCCCCGCGGATCCCGCTGTGCAGGTGGTACAGCACGGGCACGGCCGTCTGGCCGTTGCTGGTGTAGTAGGCGATGGCCGCCTCGTTGACGATGGCCGGAAACGCCTCGAAGGCGAAGCTGCCCGTGCCCAGATCCACGATCGGCCGCAGGCCGGCCATCGCCGCGCCCGCGCCTATGCCGGCGATGCCCAGCTCCGCGATCGGCGGCGCCAGGAAGCGGTCGGGAAACTCGGCCAGCAGCGGGGCGAAGTAGCGCGCGGCCGGGGTGAGGCCGGCAAAACCGCCGCCGATAACCACTAGCCGCTCGTCGGCCGCCAGGCAGGCACGCAGTGCCTCGGCCATCGCCTCGGCGAAGGTCAGTTCGCGGCCCCCGGCCTCCATCGCACCCTCCTCCTTATTCGGGCGATGCGAACACGCCGGCCAGCGCCTGCTCGGCGGGCGGCTCGGGGGCGGCGCGCGCGGCCCGCTCGGCGGCGGCGATCGCCGCGCGCGCCGCCCCGTCGAGCGCCAGCAACTCCGCGCGGGTGGCGGCGCCGGCCGCCAGCAGGTCGCGCGCCAGCAGCAGGATCGGGTCGCTGCTGGCCGACCACTCGGCCAGCGCCGCCGGCACGCGCTCTGGCTCCCAGGCCCAGGCCAGCTCGAAGTCGGCGCCCACCAGCGTGGGCCATAGCGGGTAGCTGCCCGGCCAGCGCGAGTTGCGCGCTTCCACGAACCCCGGCCCCTCGCCCGCCCGCGCGCGGGCCAGCAGCGGCGCCACGGCGGCATCCACCGCGCGGGGATCGGCACCATCGACGACCACGGCCGGGATCTGTAGCGCCCGCGGCACGTCGGCCAGCTCGCGGGCGGCATGCGTGGAGGACGGGTACTGCCCGGCGCGGCGCAGCGCCGGCGGCACGCTGTTGTTCTCGCACACCAGCAGCAGCGGCAGCCGCCACAGCGCGGCCAGGTTCAGCGCCTCGTAGGCCGCGCCCTCCTCCAGGGCCCCGTCGCCGAAGAACACCACAGCCACCGTATCGGTGCCTCGCCGCCGGGCCGCTAGCGCCGCGCCCGCGGCCAGCGGCAGCGCGCCGCCCACGATCGCCGAGGTGTGCAGGACGCCGAGCGCCGGGGCCACGGGGTGCAGCGTGCCGCCGCGCCCGCCGTTGCAGCCTGTGGCGCGCCCGAGAATCTCGGCCAGCAGCGCCGCCGGATCGACCCCGCGGGCCAGCAGGTGGCCGTGGTTGCGGTGCGTCGTGAACAGGTAGTCGGCGGGCACTAGCCGGCGGCAGACCGCGACAGCGGTGGCCTCCTGGCCAATGTAGACGTGGTAGTGGCCGCGCAGCAGGCCCGCGTCCTCGCGCAGGTGGATGAGCCGCTCCTCGAAGCGGCGGATCAGCAGCATCTGCGCGAGCAGGTCGCGGAGCACATCCGCCCCGAGCGCCTCGGCCATGGGGCCCTCCCAGCGACAGCCAGCGCGCCGTCGGGCCGAGTTGTACTCCCCGCTCGCCCAGGTTGTCAACCGCCGAGCGCGCCGTGCGGCGACGCTTGACAACCCGGGCGCTGGCCGCTAGCATATAGACGTAGATTGAATCTAAGTTTGGAGAGGGTCTACATCGTGGCGGTGGGAGCGCGCCGGTTCGAGGAGTTGGCGCAGGCGCTGGCGCGTGGTGGCTATCGGCTCACGCCCCAACGGGAAGCGGTCCTGCGGGTGCTGGCCGAGAGCGACGCGCATCCCAGCGTCGACCAGATCTTCGAGCTGGCACGGCAGCGCTGCCGGTCGACCAGCCGCGCCACCGTCTACAACACGGTGAGCGTGCTCAAGCAGCTCGGCGAGGTGCTGGAGCTGGAGTTCGGCGGCGCAGGCAACCGCTACGATGGGCGCGTGCCGCGCGCACACGCCCACCTCATCTGCACCGCGTGCGGGCGCATCGAGGACTTCGAGCGCCCGGACGTGGAGCAGGCCCTGGCCGTCGCCGCCGCGGCCAGTGGCTACCGTGTCAACGCCCACCGCCTGGACTTCTACGGGCTGTGCCCGAGTTGCCAGGCGCACCGCCCTGCCCAGGCCTAGAGCGGTTTGCGGCGCGGCGGAGCCGGCCGTCGCCTATACAAGGGTGCGCCAGCGGCACATCCATGCGTCCGGGGCGCGGCCGGCGTGGAGGCGGCAGCAGTCCTTGCCATCCCAGCAGTTTGGTGAGAGGGGAGGAGTCAGCAGCATGCCAAGCCTGAAGGGTACGCGGACCGAGGCGAACCTCAAGGAGGCGTTCGCGGGCGAGTCGCAGGCCAACCGGCGCTACCTCTACTTCGCGCGCCAGGCGGACGTGGAGGGCCAGCCGGAGATCGCGGCGCTGTTCCGCTCCGTCGCGGAGGGCGAGACCGGCCACGCCTTCGGCCACTTCGACTACCTCAAGGAGGTGGGCGACCCGGTGACCGGCGAGCCGGTGGGCGACAGCGCGGCGAACCTGAAGTCGGCGATCGCGGGCGAGACCTACGAGTACACCGAGATGTACCCGGGCTTCGCGCGGGTGGCGCGCGAGGAGGGCTTCCCGGAGATCGCCGACTGGTTCGAAACGCTCGCTCGCGCCGAGAAGTCGCACGCGGGCCGCTTCGCCAAGGGCCTGGAGTCGCTGACCGCGTAAGTCTGGGGTGCGGGAGCTCGGCTCCCGCCGTCTCCCCTAGGGTGGCCGCGACGGGCGCGCCGCGTTCCCGTCGCGGCCGTTCGCGTTCTCACACCGCGGTGCGCCCCCGCGGTGCCCGCATTTCGAGGAGCGACTATGTCCACCGACTTGGGCGGCCTGCGCCCTTCGCGCGTCGAGCACCTCGACGCCCGCTACTGGGACCCGGCCGATCTCGACCGGGAGCAGCGGCGGCAGCTCGAGGTCTGCCACGGCTGCCGCATGTGCGTCAACCTCTGCCCGGCGTTCCCCCAGCTGTTCGAGTACATCGACGACGAGGCCGACGGCGAGGTCGAGCGGCTCACCACCGCCCACCTGCAGCACTTTGATGCCCTGTGCTACGAGTGCAAGCTGTGCTTCGTCGTCTGTCCCTATACGCCGCCCCACGAGTGGGCCATCGATATCCCCCGCCTGGTGCTGCGCGCCCGCGCGGTCGAGGCGCGCCAGCGGGGCCTACCGCTCGGGCGGCGCCTGCTAGGCGACCCAGACCTGCTGGGCTCGCTCGGCTGCGCCGCCGCGCCGGTGGCCAACGCCCTAGCCCAGCAGCCCAAGGCGCGCGAGCTGATGGAGCAGACGCTGGGCATCCACCGCCAGGCCTTCCTACCCCGCTTCGCTACCCAGACCTTCGCCAGCTGGTTCGCCAAGCGCCCGCAGCCGCGCCCGCTCGGCTCCACGGGCAAGGTGGCGCTGTTCTACAGCTGCCTGGTGAACTACTACCACCCCGAGATCGGCATGGCCGCCGTGCGCGTGCTGGAGCGCAGCGGTGTCGAGGTGATCTGCCCGCCGCAACGCTGCTGCGCCATGCCGCTGCTCGATGAGGGCCGGCTCGACGCCGCCCTCGGCCAGATGCGCGCCAATGCCGACCACCTAGCCGCCGCGGCGGCCGCCGGCTACGACATCGTCGTGCCGGAGCCGACCTGCGGCATGATGCTCAAGAAAGAGTATCCCGACTACCTGCACAGCGCGGCCGCCGAGACGGTCGCCAGCCGCACCTACGACCTCGCGGAGTACCTCATGCGGCTGCACCGCGAGGGCCAGCTGCGCACCGACTTCGCCTATGCGCCAGGCAAGATCGCCTACCACATGCCGTGCCACCTCAAGTACCAGGCGATCGGCCGCCGCTCGGTGGAGCTGCTCAAGCTGATCCCCGGCGCTGAGGTCCAGGTCGTCGACCGCGGCTGCTCGGGCCACGACGGCACCTGGGCGTTCAAGAAGGAGTTCCATGAACTGTCGCTGAAGGTCGGCAGCAAGCTGTTCGCCGGCCTGCGCGACGCCAACGCCAATATCGTGGCCACCGACTGCTCGCTGGCCGCGCTCCAGATCGAACAGGGCACGGGGCTACGGCCCGTTCACCCCATCGAGATCGTCTGGGCCGCCTACCCAGACGCGAGCCCGGAGGGATGACCAGTATGCCAGTGATCACGCGCGACGAGCTGCGCTCGTTGGAAGAGTACGAGAAGGTCCGCGCCGAGGTCCGCCGCCAGATCGCGGCGATCAAGGCCCCCCGACGCGTGAAGGTGGGCGAGTGGGTCGCCCTCACCTTCGAGAATCGCGATACCGTACGCTACCAGATCCAGGAGATGCTACGGGCCGAGCGTATCTTCGAGCCGCACCGCATCCAGGAGGAGATCGACATCTACAGCACGCTGCTGCCTAACCCGGGCGAGCTATCCGCCACCATGTTCATCGAGATCGCTGACATGGAGCAGCTCAAGCGCGAGCTGCCACGGCTGGTGAACATCGAGACCGCCGTCTGGCTCGATCTGGGCGAGCGGCAGATCCACGCCGCCTACGAGGCCGGGCGTAGCATGGAGAGCAAGACGAGCACCGTGCACTACCTTCGCTTCCCGGTGGGCATCGAGGGCGTAGCGCTGCTGCGCGATCCCAACGTGCCGGCCCGGCTGCGCATCGAGCATCCCAACTACCAGGCCAGCACGGAGTTGAGCCCCGCGACTCGCGCCGCGCTGGCCGACGACCTGGCGGCAGCAGGCTGAGCGCCCACTCCCGCGTTCCCTCCCCGGCGCCCTGGCCCGCGGCGTCGGGGAGGGAACGCCGCGGCCCCGCCCCGGCGCTCGCGCTCAGCCGATCTCGACGAGCACCTTGCCCAGCACGGCCCCCTGTTCCACGGCCTCGTGGGCTGCGGCGATCTCGGCCAGCGGCAGGCGGCGTCCGATGAGGTGCTGCAGACGGCCGGCCTCGAGTGCTGTTGTAATGTCGCGCACCGCCGCAGCGTGGGCCGCCCGCGGCATCACGTACACCAGCACCGTGCGGATCACGGCGTTCTTCTGGAGGAACGCGCGGAACGGCAGCCGGGGCTGCGGCTCGGCGTCCGAGGAGTACGCCGCGACGACGCCGTTCGGTTTCAGCACCGCCTGCGTGACGGACAGGTTGGCCCCGAAGGCGACCTCCACCACCCGGTCGACGCCCGCCCCGCCGGTCAGCTCGAGGACGCGCGCCGCCACATCCTCCGCGCGGTAGTTGAGCACGGCGTCGGCCCCGGCCGCGCGGGCGACCGCCGCTTTCTCCTCGCTGCTGACCGTGGCCAGCACGCGGGCGCCGCCCAGCTTCGCCCACTGGACGGCGTAGCACCCCACGGCGCCCGCGCCGCCGGTGACCAGCACCGTCTGGCCCGCGACCGGCCCGTCGGCGAACACGCAGTAGTGGGCGGTCATCGCCGGCACGCCGAGGCAGGCGCCCACCGCGAGATCGACGCCCGGGGGCAGCGGCACCGCCTGCTCGCTAGGCACCACCACGTACTCGGCGGCCGTGCCGAAGGGGCGCCCCAGCTGCGCCTCGTACACCCAGACGCGCTCGCCAGCCCGGGTGGCTGGCACCCCCTCGCCTACCGCGTCGATCACGCCCGCGCCGTCCTGGTGCGGGATGATGCGCGGGAACGGCATGGCGAGGTTGCCCTGCCAGCCCGAGCGGTTCTTGGTATCCGAGGGGTTGACCCCCGAGAAGTGCACACGCACACGTACCTCGCCGGGGCCGGGCGTGGGCGGTGGCAGCTCGCCGAGCTGGAGCACCTCGCGCGCCGGCCCCTTCCGCTCGTACCAGGCCGCTCGCATGGGTTGCCCCCTTCCCTACGGGTGTCGCACGCCCTACTCGCACGCCAGTTCGGGCGTGTACGCCTGGTGCAGGGTCGAGCCCGTATCGCCCCCCATGGTGACCGCCCCGCCGGGGATGTGGATCCGTCCGGCGATGAACGCCGCGCCGATCTGCCCGTGGGTCGGCGTGGGCATGGGAGTAAAGCGCTGCCAGGTGTTCGTCTTGGGGTTGAACGCCTCGGTGTGCGGGAACACGCCGCTCGGCGTCGAGCGGTCGCGCTCACCGCCCATGGCCCACAGGCAGCCGTTGGCGACGATGCTGGACATGCCCGAGCGAGGCTCCAGCATCGGGGGGCCCGCGGTCCAGGTGTTCGTGGCCGGGTCGTAGATTTCCAGCACGGCGGTCAGCTCGCTGTTGAAGTCCGGCCCGAAGCGGCCGCCCGCCACGTACACCTTGCCGTCGATGGCGCCTACCGCCAGGTGGTTGCGCGCGGTGGGCAGGTCGGGCAGCACGGTCCAGGTATCGGTGGCGGGATCGTACACCGCGAAGTCGTGGCCCCGGGGCGGCCGGCCGCCTGCCACATAGATCTTGCCGTCGATCACCGCCGTGCCGCCAGCGCTGCGGGCGGTGGGCATCGGCGCGCGCGGCACCCACTCGCCCGCCGCCTCGTCCAGGACATACACCGTGTCCAGGTACTGCGAGGGGCGCCCCGTGCCAGCCCCCTCGAACTCCCCGCCGATCGCGTAGAGCTTGCCGTCGACCACCGCCGCCATGGTGTGATGCAGCGGCACGGGGAACGGCGGGCCATAGCTCCAGCTATCGGTCGCGGCGTCGTACACCTGCACCACGTTGGAGGGGATGCGTCCCTGCGGATAGCCGCCGATCACGTAGATCTTGCCGTTCAGCTCGGCGACCGCGCTCTCGGACCGCGGTTGGAGCATGGGCGCGAAGGTGGTCCAGGGGCCTTCCTGCGGTTGCGGCGCGGAGGCCACGGGCCGTGGCGCCAGGCCCACCACGCTAGCAAGTAGCGCCGCCAGCGCCCCGGCTAGCAGCGGCTCACGGACGCTTGACCTCCCCCCGGCGCCAGCCGGCTGTGTGCGTAGGTGCATGCTGCAACCCCCACCTAAAACTGGGCTCGGCGCGGCCCGCTCCCGTTGGGGCGTGCCCAGCGCAGCGCGCCACTGGAAGCATGATACGCGGCCGGCGCCCGGCCGCCACGGACAGCCGCGCAGGAATGGGATAATGGGATGAGCGACAGCGGAAGCACCGACCCCGGGGAGGCAGCATGGCCAACCAGTACCCGCGGCGCCATCAAGACCAGCGGCAGTTCGTCCAGTTCGTCTTCTACCAGGTCGATCCTGCCTGGCGCCGACTGCCGCGCGAGGAGCGCGAGGCGGGCAAGCGTGCGGCCCAGGCGGTCATCGAGCGCTTCCAGCACGAGATGATCCTGCGCACCTACACGCTGATCGGCGTCCGTGGGGACTGCGACTTCATGCTCTGGGCGGTCAGCGAGGAATTGGAGCGCTTCACGGCCTTGCAGGCCGCGCTGCTGGCGACCCCGCTGGGCGGCTACCTCACCCGCCCCTACTCGTACCTGGCGCAGACCCGGCGCTCGATCTACGTCGACAAGCATGTCCACGAGGGCCAGGAGGGCCGCCGGTTGCGCATCACCCCGGGCACGGCCAAGTACCTGTTCGTGTACCCGTTCGTGAAGACACGCGCCTGGTACCGCCTGCCGCTGGCCGAGCGCCAGCAGATGATGGACGTGCACATCGAGGTAGGCCACAAGTACCCCTCGGTCCGCCTGAACACGACCTACTCGTTCGGCCTGGACGACCAAGAGTTCATGCTTGCCTTCGAGAGCGACCACCCGGGCGACTTCGTGGACCTGGTGATGGAGCTGCGCGAGACGCAGGCCAGCGAGTACACCCTGCGCGACACTCCTATCTTCACCTGCATCGCCGTGCCGGCGGGCGAGATGCTCGACCTACTGGGCTAGCAGCGCCCCGGGCGGGCGACGAGATTCGCCCGCGGCGGCACCGCGGGCGCGCGGTCAGAACACTTCTGGCGGCAACTGATCGAGCCCCAGCTGCTGCATGGCGGCAAGCGTGAGCGGCGCCTCGGGCACGATGCCATTGCTCTCTAGCAGCGCGTACACCTGGCGCAAGTGCTGCGCCGCGTGGTGGCGCGTGCGGTCGAGCACCTGGGTGAGCGTGCGCGGCCCAACGTCGGCCTCGATGGTGCGTGCGAAGCGCTCCGGCGCGCGCGTCGCGTACCAGGCGGCCACCTTGGCGCGGACGGCCTCGCCATAGCGCGCCAGCGCCGCGCCGGTGAGGTCGGGCACGTCGCGCTCGGGCAACCACTGCTGGGCGGGGAAGCTGCCCAGCACATCGGCGTCCACGCCGCGTTCGATCACCTCGAATAGGTGGCGCACCAGCTCGCGCAGCGGCCGCGGCCGCTGGGCCACTGTCAGCTCCCAGCGGTCGTCGGGCACCTGGCGCGTAGCGCGCAGCGCCGCGTCGAGCAGGGCGCGCAAGCTCTCGACCAGCTCGTCCGGGCTGGGCAGGCGCTCGGTGTGCGTCAGCCCGACGAGGGCCGCCAGGCGATCGGGGTTCCAGCCCGTGAGGTAGCGGTCGCCCACGATGACCGCGGGGACTGTCTGGATGCCCCGCGCCTGTAGTGCGGCGAGCGCGGTCGGATCCTGGAGGACGTCGCGCACCTCGAACGCGACGCCGTGCGACGAAAGCCACGCTTTCGTCATCGCGCAGCTGCTTCAACCCGGCCGCACGAACACTTCGACGCGCGGAGAGGTCGGCATCACTCGCGCTCCTTTCGTGGAATTCCTGCCCGCGGTGGGCCCGGGCGGGCAGCGGCCTCGTGCCACGCGGATCGCCTACATCGCCTACAATGAGCGCTAAGCCAGGTCTCGCCTGGTACCGGCTCGTCCTAGGGAGGCGCGCGAGATGCTACACCGAGTCGCCCTGGTAGTGCTCCTGGTCGCGGTCGGCGCGAGCTGCACCCCGGCGGCCGAGCGCGCGGCGAGCGGGCCCCCGGCCTCGGCCGCCGCGCCTAGCCAGGCCGTAGAGGCGCCCCAAGGGGCAGCCACCACCGCCCCGGCCCACCTGCGCGTGGCGATCAGCGCGATCAGCGCCATCGTCGCGCCGGTGTGGGTCGCGCTAGACGAGGGGTTGTACCGTAAGTACGGGCTCGAGGTCGAGTTCGCCAACTTCGATGGCGGTACCCGCGCCGTCACCCCGATCGTGACCGGCGACACGCCCATCGGCGCGGTGACGGCCGGGGCGGTGATCGATGCGCGGCTGCAGGGCACCGATCTCAAGATGTTCGCCGCGCTGTTCGATACGTACTACTTCCAGATCTTCAGCCGGCGCGAGGTCCGCTCGCCCGAGGACATGCGCGGCCGCACGATAGCCGCCAGCAGCGCCAAGTCGGCCTCCGAACGGGCCGCCATCGCCGCCCTGGAGCGCTACGGCCTGCAGCTCGGCCGCGACTACCAGCTGACCTATGTCGGCTCGCAGAGCGGGCGGCTGGCCGCGCTGGAGCAGGGCCTGGTCGACGCCACGGTGATCTCGCCGCCGTTCGGGCTGCGCGCCCGCGAGGCCGGTTTTGTCGAGCTGGTCGATTTGATGAGCTTGAACATCCCCTACGGGCACTTCGTGATCGCCAGCAGCGAGCGCTGGGCGCGCGAGCACCCCGAGCAGGTGCGTGCCTTTCTGCAGGCGTACAGCGAGGCGCTGGCCCTAGTGCGCCGCGACCCCGAGGCCACCAAGCGCGCGATCGCCAAGTACACGCAGACCGACGAGCCCGCGCTACTGGAGGAGAGCTACCAGGTCGGCTTTGGGCAGCTGCCTGAAGTCCCGCTGGTACGCGAGGAGGTGGTGCGGGGCTCCATGGAGACATCGGACCACCCGCTGGCACGCACCACGCCGCCGCAGGAGTTCTACGACAACCGCTTCGTGCAGGAGCTGGAGACCGCCGGCTTCTACCGCCAGCTCTGGGGGCACTAGCCGCTGGGGGTCGCCGCGCGCTCGCTGGGACGCGCGGCGAGGGCCGTGAGCTGGTCGACCGATACGCAGAGCACCGGGACGTGCTGCCAGCCCCGCGCGCTGCGATACCGGGCGGGGGCATCTAGCCACACGCGGTAGTAGCCCAGCTCGTCGCACCCGATGATGGTGCCCCGGTCCGAGGCAAGTTCCAGGTCCGGCTCGGCCAGCCGCACGCGCACGCGCTGGCCGATGGCCAGCCCGCTAGGCGCGGGGGCGGGAGGCGCGGCGCCCTGCAGCGCGGCGAGCACCTGCCACAGGTCGCGGGCCGTCTCGATCAGCCAGAGGCACTCGGCAGGGGAGAGCTGGCCGCCCGCCTGCACCCGCGCCTGCCAGCGCGCCAACAAGCGCTCGACCGCCGCAGCGTCCTCGCGCACGTTCGGGGCCTCCTCACAGGAGGTACGATACTTGCCACTTGCGTCTAGACGCAAGCGATTGCGGGGAGGGAAGCGCCGTGGGCGAAAGGGAGCCGCCCCCAGCTGGTGCGCCGCGGCTGCGACGAGCGCGCGAGCGGCTGGCGCGGGGGCCGGAGGCGTTGCGACTCGAAGCCGTCGAGCAAGCGCTGTGCGACCCGGCGCGGCTGCGTATCGTGCAGGCGCTAGGCGACGAGGAGCTAGCGGTCGGCGAGCTGGCCGCCGTGATCGGGCGCAAGGTGCCGGCCACCTCGCAGCACCTGCGCGCGCTGCGCGAGCTGGGTATCGTGGAACGTCGGCGCCACGGGCGCACGGTGTACTACCGGCTGGCACGCGGGCCGGCCGCCGAGGTCGTGCGGGCGGTGCTACGCACGGTCACCGAGCTGGCCGAGCGCTCGGCCTGAGGCAGCGGGAGCGACCGCGCGGCTCGCACCGGCCGCTGTGACCGGCGCGAAGCGCGCTCAGGGCGGTGGCAGCAGGCCGCGGCGGTCGAGCGTCTCCAGCACGGACGTGTCGGTGACCTGCTCGACCTGCAGTTGCCGCAGCTCGGGCTGCTCCTCGGCCAGCATCTCCAGCACCGCGCGCGTCTGCGCCCGGTCGACGAAGGGGCGGTCGAGCATCATGCCGGGTTCGAGCAGCGTGGCGTAGGTCCACTCCAGGACTTCTTCGTCCTCGATCCGCAGCTGCTCGCGCAGCACGCGCCGCGCGATCGCCGGCTCCGCCTTGAACAGGCGCACGCCGTCGACGACGCCCGCGGCGAACGCCTCGGCTACCTGCGGCTGGTCGCGCAGCAGGCGGCGCAGCGTGTAGATCGGCAGCCCCGCGTTGGGAATGCCCAGATCGCGCAGCCGGAACAGCTCGTGGGCGCCCGCACGGCGCGCCAACAGGTCGTTCGGCGGGGTCAGCAGCGTCCCATCGATCGCCCCTGCGGCCAGTGCCTGCACCAGCCCCGCGAAGTTGCCGCCCCCGACCGACGTCCATACCACCTCGTTGGGATCGACGCCGAGTTTGGGCAGCGCTTTGGTCAGGTAGGCGTAGTTGCCGTCGCCGATGGTGAACACGCCCAGCCGTTTGCCGCGCAGGTCCTCGACGCGCGGGATGCTGGGCCCCACCATCATGCGATGCGACACGGCGCCGACGGTGTTGAGGATGCTGAGCACCTCGGGCTCGCGCGCCTGCACACTGAGTGCCGCGTCGCCCGAGGTCTGCGCGAACTGGACCTCGCCGCTGATCAGGGCAGCCATGATTACGGGGGTCCCGCTGATATTCGTGAGCTCGACCTCCAAGCCGTAGCGCTCCCACAGGCCGAACTCGCGGGCCAGCCACAGGGGGGCCACGCTGCCGCTGATGGTGGAGTGCGCGGCGCGCACACGCCCACGCGCCAGCGGGGGGGTGGCGGCAGCGACCGCCGCAGGCATCGTCTCGGCGCCCGCGGCCGGCCCCGCCTGTGGCCGCGCCGCGCTGCCACCGCCCCCACCGCAGGCGACGACCAGCCACAGCGGAAGGATCAGCAACCCCACCAGCCCGCCGCGCATATGCCCAACCTCCTAGCCACGCGGCCCGCGCGCGGCGCGGGCCGTATTCTCGCCGCCCGAAGGCCTCGTGCCCAGAGTATCCGCGATTCGCGGCGGCCGGTGCAGCGCGCTACGCGGAGGCTCGCCGCGCGTGGTAGGTACGGTAGAATCCAGCGGACCGCGTGTTCCAGACGGGCCCGCGCGGAACCAGGCCGCCGCTCGCTGGTGGCGGCTCGGGTGTCCTCCCAAGTCGAGCACTTCGCCAGTGGCGCGCGTGGCGCGCTTGCATGCCAGGGAGCACCGTGTGAAGCCGATCGTCGAAGACGTGCGCACCGCCGATCTCGGCCGCCTGCGTGCGCTCCCCCGCGAGGAGCTGACCCAGCTGCTCGACGCGCTCAGCCCGGCCGAGCTAGCGGCGCTGTTCGACCGGCTGGGCGACGAGGCGCTGGCCGAGCTGCTGGCCGAGCTCGACGCCTACGATGCGGCGCGACTGATCCGCCGGCTGTCGCATGCGCAGGCGGCCGACCTGCTCGAAGAGATGGCGCCCGACGATGCCGCCGACGTGGT
>Ga0070737_10003225_pt1 | contig 17956 bp, 12 predicted proteins | sample Coa_R1_10_FD_66438 | JGI IMG/M metagenome (GOLD analysis project Ga0070737, IMG submission 66438) | Surface soil microbial communities from Centralia Pennsylvania, which are recovering from an underground coalmine fire - Coalmine... | ecosystem: Environmental > Terrestrial > Soil > Unclassified...
CCAGGTAGCGCGCGGTGGTGCGCCGCTGCCGCGACGGCAGCAGGGTGCCGCGTAACGCCAAGCCGCGTCGCACCATCACCGCGCCGGTCGGCGCGTAGATGTCGGTCCGCAAAATTCGCAACACCGACCAAATGAATAGCCATAGCAGCATCAAGAATCCGGCGCGCGTCAGCTGCAGTACCAATCCCTGCATCTGGCGTCCTCTCCGTCCTGGCACCGCTCGCTTCGCCCGCGATACCGAGCACATCAGCAACGTCACGATACTTGGACAGCGCTCGACGCGGAGTGAAGCTGGTTAGCTTGGCCCGGCTGTGACCTCAGTGAATATGGACGATGATCTCTGAATGGCCCAGGCGGATCACGTCGCCGTCGGCAAGCTGCCACTCCTGCACGGGTGCGTTGTTGACGGTGGTGCCGTTGGTGGAGTTGAGGTCGGAAAGTAGCGCGACCTGTCCGTCCCAGCGGATTTCCAGGTGCCGACGCGACACCCCGGTGTCGGGCAGCCGGAACTGTGCGTCCTGCCCGCGGCCGATGATGTTGGCGCCTTCACGCAGTTGGTAGGTCCGCCCACTGCCGTCGTCGAGCTGCAGCGTGACCGTGGTGCCGGTGGACCCGTAAGCGCTCTGGCCGTAACCGCCGTAACCAGCGGCCCCTGCCTGGCCGTAGTCGTAGTCGCGGCCCGCCGGTTCGGCGTAACCTGCGGCGGGCGGGGCGTAGCCGCCACCGGCAGGACCGGCGTCCGGGTAGCGGCCGTAATCGGGTTGACCGTAGTCCTGGCGCCCGTAACCCGGGGCGCCTTGGTAGCCCTGGTCGTAACCGCCCTGGTCCGGATAGGGCGCGCGCTGGTCGGGTTGCGCGTAGCCGCCTTCGTCAGGGCGGGCCGGCCCCCGCCCGTAGTCGCCGTAGTCGCCGTAACCCTGGCCGGCGGGTTGGCCGTAGCCGCCTTGTCGATAACCTGCGTCGTAGCCCGGGGCGCTGTAGCCGCCGGCCGGGCGCTGTTCGTAGGGCTGATAGCCGCCTTGCTCGGGGTAGCCGCCTTGCTCGGGGTAGCCTCGCTGGTCTGGGTAGCCGCCGCCCTGGTCCGGGTAGCCCCGCTGCTCCGGGTAGCCGCCCTGGTCTGGGTAAGCGCCCTGCTCGGGGTAACCCCGTTGCTCTTGGTAGCCGCGCTGGTCCGGGTAACCGGCTTGGTCGGGGTAGCCGCCCTGGTCCGGCTGCCTGGGCGGATAACCGCGCTGGTCCGGATAACCACCGGATTCCGGCGGATACGGAGCGCGCGGCTCTTGGCCGCCGCCCCGAGGCTCGTCGGGCCCGCGCCCGTAGGGGTCGTCGTAGTAATCGTCACCGGGCCGCCCCTGCCCCTGGCTGCCGCGATAGCTCGAATTCTCAGTCATCGGTGGTACTCCTGATTCTGCGCGGAACGCATGATCTGATTGTGGCGGGGCGAAATCGCTAATTGTCGGGTGGGGCTCCACGTCGGGGTTGACAGCGCCGCGGGCGCGGAACTGCCCGGTGTGCAGGTTCGACGACTGTTCGAACCGGACGACCACATCACCATACGTTTGCCACCCCTGTTCGCCGATGTATGCCGCCAAGCGCTTAGCGAAAGCGTTGGAAGTCAGAGCCGGGTCGGTGCCCACTTTCTGGTAGTCGTGCATACCGAGGGTAATGATGTATTCGTTCGGAGCCAAAAGGCGATTGCCCTGCAGCGGCCGAATACCGTCGGCCGCTTCTCTACGCAGCATGGCCTCAAGCTCTTGCGGGACGATCGAGCCGCCGAACACCCGGGCAAACGCATCACCGACGGTGGCCTCGAGTTTGCGCTCGATACGTTGAACTAGCCCTTTCTGGCTGCTCATGTTCAGCGCTGCCTCACTCGTTTTGCTGCCTCGCCGCTGCAGGGCGGACGACCTCCCTCGCGTCGCGTCACCCGTGTTCTTCCCAGATGGTATCGGGCCAGCGCAGCTCAGCGGCACCTCCAGAACTCTGAGAATCGCATCTCAGCAGGTCACCGGCGATCGACCCAGGTGCGCCCAGCCCCTCCGGGGCACTGGCGCGATTGGGGAAGCCAACTATTACAGTGGTAGTCTCCACCGGTTGTCTAGGGCGAGTGGCGGAATGGCAGACGCGCTGGCTTCAGGTGCCAGTGTCCTTCGGGACGTGGGGGTTCAAGTCCCCCTTCGCCCACCATCTTGACCAGGCGGGTCGTCGCCGACCGAGGTTCGGTCGCCATGTCCGCAGTATCAAGCCTGATCGAATATAAACGGCAGCAACGACTTCCAGAAGCTGGCGTGTTGGCGCGACCAATCCGGTAGCCAGTTAATTAAGTCGCTCCGATCGAGCAGAATCGCCTCAGCCCGTCGATATGAGGACGCCCGCGGATTCCAGTCCCGACCAGGGCTAAGCGGCCGAGTCATTATGATGCACCCTTACGAGCAGGGGCGGGGGGCCCGATGCGAGTGCGCCAGCGGAAGGTGGAGTCAGTGGGCTGGATTAGCGACCGGTGGCATGACCTGAGCAACTTCGGGTCCACCGCCTGGCTGGGCCTTGCGCTGTGGGTGATCGTCGTCGTCGCTCTGGTGGCGCTGATCTATGTGCGCTACCACCTCGCCCGCATGCGCAAGTTGAGTTTCGAAGACCACCGCCCGCAGGTCACCATGTTCATGGAGCCGCACGCCGCGGACTGGCATCTCGTGGAACTGGTGGTCAGGAACTTCGGTCAACGGACGGCGTATGACGTGCGGTTCCAGTTCAACAACCCGCCCACCGTCGCCGAGTACGAGAACGCCTACGAGGGCATGGTCGACATCACCGAACTGCATCTGCCCGAGGAGCTGCCGGAGTTGGCGCCCGGCCAGGAGTGGCGCACGGTGTGGGATTCGGCCCTGGATCGTCATCAACTTGGTGGTGCTATTGCATCGCTTTTCACCGGAACGGTCACCTACTACGACAGTCCGGCTCCGGAAGGCCGGTGGAGCAATTTCAGAGCGCGGCGACGCAAACCGATCGAAACGAAAGTGGTGCTCGATTGGGGCACGCTGCCCCCGGTGCAGCGGATCGAATTGATGACGTCGCACGACCTGGCTAAGCGCGAGAAGCAGAAGCTGGAGCTGTTGCGCTGCCTGCTGACGTATTTTCAGGTCGCCAGTCAGGAAACCAGACCGGAAGACGTGCGCAGCGAGATCGACCGGATCAAGCACGCGACGCAGGAAATTCGCAATCGGTGGCGCAGCAGACAGCTCGAAGAGCCCACTGACGTCAGGATGCGTCGGCCGCACTCCGGGCGCCCGCCGATCCGCGACGGGGAGCCGGAGCCCGAGCCCAGCCGGCGTCGTACCGAGTTGACGTAACCGGCAGCCGACGTCAACGCGCGCCCGCCTGAATGCCTCCCGTAAAATTTATCTGCCTGACTGGCGCCGACTTGACGTGCTAACTAAGAGCTGAGTAGCCCCCTTAGGGCGGCTGCTACGGTAACCGTGTGACCAAAGTGCCGAGGAATTACCGTCGTAGTTGACGCACCCTGGCGTCGCGGTCGGCATGTCTGCCGGAAGATCGTCTCGCCGCTGTCGGTGGGGTCGTGGGTTGACTTAAGGAGTCGGCGATGAGCGACACCGCGCAGGGTTCGCGCGTGGGGTCACAATTTGGGCGCTATCGCCTTACACGCCTGCTCGGGCGTGGCGGGATGGGCGAGGTCTATGAGGCCGAGGACACGGTAAAAGAACGGGTCGTCGCGCTGAAGGTGCTCTCCCCGGCGCTGTGCCAGGATCCGGTGTTCCGTGAACGACTGCAACGCGAAGCCCGGACTGCGGGCCGCTTGCAAGAGCCGCACGTGGTTCCCGTCCACGACTACGGCGAGATCGACGGGCAGCTGTATTTGGATATGCGCCTGATCCAGGGCACCGATTTGGCGACGTTATTGAAAGAGTCTGGTGCATTGACTCCGCCGCGCGCCGTGGCAATTGTGCGCCAGGCCGCTTCGGCACTGGATGCTGCCCATGCCGCCGGGGTGATACACCGCGATATCAAGCCGGAAAACATTCTGGTCACTCGCGACGATTTCGCTTATCTGGTCGATTTCGGCATCGCAAGTGCCACCACCGACGAGAGGTTGACCCAGGCGGGCAGCGCGGTGGGCACGTGGAAATACGCGGCTCCCGAGCGTTTCACCAATGCCGAGGTCACCCACAGCGTCGACGTTTATGCACTGGCTTGCGTACTTCACGAGTGCTTGACCGGCTCGCCGCCATATCGGGCCGACAGTGCGGGAATGCTCATTACCGCGCACTTGATGGAGCCCATTCCGCACCCGAGTCAACTGCACCCCGGTATTCCGAGTGCATTCGACAAGGTGATCGCTCGCGGTATGGCCAAAGACCCCAAGGACCGTTATGCCAGCGCCGGCGAACTGGCGCAGGCAGCGCTCGAGGCGCTCAGCGCACGGGATCAGGATCGCGCGGGCGACATCATCGAGCGCAGCGAAGAAGCCACCCTTCCCGATCTCGAAGCACGACCCCTTCCTTCGCCTCCCCCGCCTCCGCCGCCAGCCACACCGCCGCCCCCGCCAGGACCCTCGACGCGTCCGGCGAGCGGCACGGAGGCGCCGCCCCGCCCGACACCACCACCACCGCCGCAGCCCGCGGGCCCCGGATGGGGTGGCGGCGGTGCTGCGGGGCCCGTGCACCCAGGTCCCGCGCCGGGCGAAACGTCCCGCTCCGCCCCTTCCTTCACACCGGCTGGGAGCAGCTGGCCGGGCCAATTCGGTGCTCCGCCAACAGGAATCCCCCCACGCCGCCCCGCGCCCCGCAGGCCACGTAAACAAAACCGTCGGCTTCCCCTGGTCGCGGCCGCGGCGGCCGTGGTCGCCATCGGCGGCTTGGTCTGGCTGCTACTCCCCTCGGACTCCTCACCGGGCCCGTCACCCACGCCCGAGCCGACGTCCTCCCCCACCGCTGCGTCGTCGCCGACGGTGTCCACACCGCCGCCCGCCGAATCCCAAGCCCGGCTGTTCGGCATGCTGCCTCCTGGCTACCCGCCCGACGTCTGCAAGCCGATTACGCCGCCAAAAGACGCGTTCGCCAAGGTGTCCTGCGGGAAAAATGTCGATCCGGACGGGCCGCCCTCGGCAACTTACGCACTATTTCCCGACAAAGCGACGGCGCGTGCTGCGTTCGACAGAATCGTCAAGACTTCCGCACCCGTCGACTGCCCCGGCCGAATACAATCACCGGGCCCTTGGCACCGAAACGCCACACCGGACCAAGTCAGCGGCATGCTGCTATGCGCAATGCAGCAGGGCTACCCGGCGGTTGTGTGGACCAATGACGACGAACAGCTGGTCAGTGTGGTCCAAGGTGAGCCGCAAGGGCCAACTCTCGAGCAGCTATATATGTGGTGGAGCACGCATTCATGACGCTTGTCGCCGGCCCGGTTCAATGCGGACGGCGGATACAAGCGGCGCGCGACGCTGCCGGGGCGGGTGGTAGAACAGGGGTGTTAATTAGCGCTGGCGACATCTAGGCTCCACAGAATCGGCATAATGTGCCGGTGTTGGCAGCAATCCGTCGCAGCGAAGCCGCCACCGAAGACGATTGAAGACGAAAAAGGAGTGAATCATCTTGAAGATCAGAACCAGCGCATTGGCAGCAGCAGCCATTGCCGCCGCAGGTGCCATCGGGATCGCTGGCGCATCGTTCGCTTCGGCCGATGAGGGCGCGGCTACCAGCAGCCAGAGTCTGGGCAGCCAGGCGAAGATCGTCAACGGCACCAATGTTCAGGGCTGGACCGTCACCGACCTGAAGCCGAGCTCAGACAGCATTCCGTACCAACCGCACGGCACGCTGTGGGAAGCCACCGCCACCGATGAGGCCATCCAGGGCGGGGCCACGCCGATCGTGTCGAACTTCAACGCGGTGTCGCCGAGTGGCCAGACGTACCACGTCTTGTACCAGGTCGCCACTCCGCAGGGCGTCAACCCGGCCGGTCTTGCGGAGGGCCAAAAGACCAGCGGCAAGATCTATTTCGACGTGACCGGCGACAACCCGAACTCGGTCGTGTACACGGACGGTGGCGGCAACCAACTCGCATCCTGGGTGCAGTCGTCACAGCCGCAAGGCCGAACCGGTGGACGTGCGACACCTTCTCCCGCCGGCAACTCCACCACGCCTGCGCAGACCGGGACGCCGGGGGCGGCTACGCCCGCCGGCAACCCTGCGGCACCTACAGCCACCGGTAGCCAGGGGACGCCGATTCCGGCTGGCAGCCAGGGAACGCCACCGACCGCTGGCGGCGCTGCGACGCCGGCCGTCAGCCCCGCCGCGCCCGGGGCAGCTGGTACCCCGGCAGTGCCTGCTGGACCTGCAGCGCCTGGGGCGGCGGGTAGCCCGGCAGCCCCGGCACAGGGAGCACCTGCAGCACCTGGAGCAGCAGGTGCGCCGGCAGCTCCTGCTCCGGCCACATCCGGCGCGCCGGAGACGTCGCCTGGTGGTCAGCAGCCGGGCGGCAGCCAGGGGACGCCCTCTTCGGGAGGCACGCCAGAGGCGCCCGGTACTGCGGGCAGCCCGGATACGACTGCCGGCAGCCCGACGGCCCCGACACCTGGGGCAAGCCAGGCGACCCCGGCGGGGAGCCAGGGCCAGGGCGGCGCCGGCCGCAACGGCTAAGCCGGGAATCCCTACTTCCCGACCCCGGACAGAATCCGACCCCTGCGGTTATCCGCAGGGGTCGGTTTCATATGCGACGCTTCGCTGCCACCCCCTCGTTTGGCGGCGGGGCGTCGACTTGGTTATGCGGGGACCGGGCAGGCCTTGCGGTCCCTCACGGGGTAGCCGTTGCGCTCGGCGAGTGAGCGGAGCTGGCGCAGCGCAAACGTCCGTGCACGACCCGTTTCAGGAACCACCACTCCGGCCCAAAGGCCTTCTACCCCAGGCAGTTCGCAAGCTTCTCGAGCACAAAGCCAGCGACGTGGGCAAGACCGACAGATCGTCTTGGCCTCTTCGTCGGGGATCGTCGTCCAACGCTCCGGGTCTCGTGTGCACGCACCCAGCGGGAGTTCGTAGAGAGCTGTTGCGGTCATGTGTCCCGTTCCTTCGATAAGTGCCGCGGTCTCACGGCCGATGGTTCAGAAGCGTATAGCACAAACCGTAGCAGTGCAACAGTTACCGCTACATTCCCTGCAACGGTCGGCGCAACACTTTACGAAGGGCACCCCGAACGTCACGTCGGCCATGCCTGGCGGCCGCCTTGCCGCACGGGGCCGGGCTGGCCTGCCGGCGCCATCGCGACGACGACGGCGTCATAGCAGTTCACATGCAGATAGGACGACGCAAGTGGTCGCCGAACGCCCGCCCGGCCGGGGCCGGTGGACAACACATCGGCGACGCCGACAGCGGCGAAGACACGCGCCGGTTTCCGCGGCATAAGCCGTAGCGCTGAGACGGTTTTACGTGCTGCCGCACCCCTTCTCGAGAGACGTGCGTCGCCTAACAAACGTAGCTCCGGCCATAGCGCACAGCGGCGTGCAACGGTTACCATCGAAGCGGCGACCAAAGCCAACCGAAATCCCAAGGAACCCCTCAGATGACCAACGTCGAGCCGACTGCCGACTCAACCCTGTTGATCGTGCAGGACGGCGAGAAATCGCATGCGATCGAGGCCGGTCGCGGGGTGGCGACAATCGGTAGGAACCCAGAGGACCGGGTACAGATCAACGATCCGCGGGTTGCCCTCAAGGTGGAATCCATCGACGGGCAGTGGCGGGTCGTCGACAGCAGTCCTTACGGGATGTTCGTCGACGGATTGCGGACGAGCTCGGTAGCCGTCAAAGGTAGGACAACAGTGCGCCTGGGCGACCCGGCTCAAGGCAGGCCGTTGACCTTCGAGGTCGTCGAGCAGAATAAACCCGGAGACCGGCAGCGGTCCAGCGAGCCCGAAGACCTCGATGTCACTGGCACGTGGCAGATCGATGACCTAGACCCCGGTGTGGTCCGCGCCGGCGCGGCGGCGGCGGCACGTCGCCGCGAGCTCGACATCAGTCAGCGCAGCCTTGCTGCCGACGGGGTCATCAACGCCGGGGCGCTCATCGCTTTCGAAAAGGGTCGTAGCTGGCCGCGGGAACGCACCCGGGCCAAGCTCGAGGAGGTGTTGCGCTGGCCGCCCGGTGCAATTGCGCGCATCCGGGAGGGCGGCCCCGTCCCTGGTGAAGAGGTCACCGAGATTCTGTCCGGCGACGATCAAGTGCCGTTGATCGCGCAGGCCGTCATCGCCGCGGTAGATAGTTGCAGCCTGGCGATCTCCGCCCTGCCGCCGGTGCAGGATCCCGAGTTCACTGGCGGGGTGACATCGATCCTGGCGGACTTGCGCCGACTCGAGGCCGTTGCCGTTCGGGCGACGCAAATCGGCAAGGTCACTCCGCCGTTGATCAAGGCGCTCAGCACGGTACGTCACCACTACGACCAGCTGATGATGCTGGCTGCGACGGCGCCGGGCGCGACGCTCGGGCAGCGGCTGTATGCCGCGCGTCGGCGGGCGAACCTATCGATATCGGAGACCGCGCAGGCGGCAGGCGTAACCGACGACGTGATCGTCCGCGCGGAGACAGAGGAAGCGCTACCTGCCGCGACCGCGGATGCGCTCGAATCGCTGATTGCCCAGATCAGCTGGCGTTGAGCCAGGGCTAAACAATTTGCGTCGCAAAAGCAGCCGCGCACATCGGCATTAGGGTCGCCAATACGACCGCGTTCGGCACTGTCGTATCCAGGCCAGTGACTAGGCGCGTCTTCCGCTTCTCCCCTACCTGCGCCCACACCCTTGCCTGTCCGTGGTTCTTGCCGGGAGACATGTTATTGAAGGCAGCGTTAACTTCGACGTGGTAAAAGTCGGACCAGGAGAATGCTTTCGTGCGGAAGACTTTCCCACGGAAGCCTGAACTCGAAAGTGCAATGAAGCACCCGCCGTCATCGATTGTATACTCCTCTCCCTCGCGCAGGGACCCAAGAATACGGTGGGAGACTTGCGGTTCAATAAACCGACGAGAGATGTCAGCCAATCCTCTCCACGCTGTCTCGTTTTCTGGTACATCTCTCGCCACCGGATTGTCGAAGTTGAGAGTATAGTTATTTCCACGAGAATCATTTACAGAAAACCCTCGATAGATATACATTCCGCTGCCGTAATTATTTGCTGGACCGGGTACACCGATTATTGTCCTGTTCCAGTACGCAACTTGGGTAATATCGCTGAACGCGATCCACTGACCTTGAAGCGTTAGGTGGTCGTTGGTAAGGGATATCGCCCACCGCTGACCATCCCAGAAGCTGGTGATGTAATGACCGTCCGGACCCGGATACCATGGCATGACCGATACCTTCTCATAACTTCGCCCTGGGTGCAGCGACCGTATCGATCCGTTGCAAAGCACACCATCGCATCGTCTGGGCGTGGACCCGTGCATCTAGATCGCGGTGCGGAGGCCACCGCGCGCCGAAGTGGACATCTTTGGGACTAGCGCCGTTATCCCTCCGACTAGCTGGCCCTTTGGCCAAAGCCGCCGTCGCACTCTTTTGGATGAGAGCGATGCTTGAGCGGGATGCCGCCCGCCAAATTCATGCACGGGGGACCATCGGCACGCTGATACGCTGTGATCCGACGAAGGGAGCTGCCCGGTATGGGTGATGGTCCGAATGAGGATGCAGGCCTGCAGAAGTTCTATGACTTATTAGGAGTACCTGAAAAGTTCTCAGAACTGCTGGATCCAGGCGGCGGCAGCGCTTTCCGCAAAAGCGGTAAAGCACTCAATAACCTTAACGATGGTTGGAAAGCGCTCGACCATCTGACGGGTGCGCTGGACGGTAATCCGAAAGACATCGTAGACCTCTTCGGCGATATGGGGAGTGGCCTCGGTAAGGGCTTGAAGCTAAAGAGTCTGCCGGACATGCTAAAGACGACCGGCAGGCTGATGGAGGCCGCCGGGAAGAAAGCTGGAATCGAAGGTCTCGAGCAGTTTGGAAAACAGCTATTCTCCAAAGCGGGTTCAAAGTGGGTAAGCGGTCTAGCTGGCGCGGAGACCCCGATTATTGATGCAGCTTTGTTAGCCCTTACCCTGATGAGCCTCCAGCTGGGCTTTGGAGACCCCGATTCAGGTGACCGATTCGGTAACGGTTCGACACAGTTCCAACAGATTTGCGAAGTATTGGAATCCGCCTTTCCGAACGGTTGGGAAGGCGCGGGGTCGCAAGCGTATACCAAACAGAACACCAAACAACAAGGCCACGCAGAAATCATGGCGCACGCCGACAACATGATGCACGGGATTGTGCAAGAAGAGGCGCGCCAGCTCACCCAGACCCAGACATGCATAGACGTCGCATCGGACTTCCTAATGGTCTGCATTCCCGCAGCCATCGCGATGTATGCCGTACCTGTGGTCGGCCCAGAGATGTCTTTGGCATTCCAAACGGGAGTGGTGGCTGGCGCGATGCCCCTCCCCTACGCACGAATGACCCAGATGGCCTTCCAAGCCATGCAGAACGCGATGCAAGTGCAGCAAGTGATCGGCAAATACAACGAGGTGGCCTCCACCGCGCGCCCAACCGGCGCGCCGTCTGCCTTCTGTCCGTCGCCGGGGACTGATGGCACCCCGGGTGGCCCGGGCAAGTCTGCTACGCCCGGTAGTCCGGGCAAATCGGGTTCGCCAACCGGGCCGACTAAGCAGGGTTCGCCGGGTGAGCCCGGCAGGTCAGGGTCGCCGAGTGGGCCGAGCAAGCCGAGTTCGCCAAGCGGGCCTGGCAAGTCCGGGGAGCCCAGCACACCCGGGACGCCCAGCGCTCCGACCGGGCCTGGCGCGCCCAGGATGCCTACTGTTCCGAGCGCTCCCAGCGCACCCGGCATGCCGAGCCAGCCCACCACGCCCAGCTCACCGGACACGCCAACGTCGCCCGGGACGCCGTCCACCCGCAACATCCCGTGGGTGACCACTACGCCGAGCGGTGGCCCCACGCCGGTAGCGACGGCATTCAGTGGGCAGACAGGCGGAGGCGGGTTGGCAAGCACCACCCCACCGGTGCAGCCGGTTACGCCCGGAGCAGGGCCGGGGCCCAGTGTCCCGAAACCTCCTGGACCACAAACGGTTCCCGGTGCAGGACCCGACACGAGCAAGCTGCCCCCGATGGGGCGCGCGCCCGTTAGCCACGAGGTCGAGACCGATACCGATCAGGTGGAGGAGCGGGCAACCTAAGGTTGGATCGGTCAATCCACCGATACCGCACGCCACCGCGTCGGCGCAGTTGTAAATAAGGCAGTTGTAGATAACGAGTAGGAAGAGGGGGGTCTATCCATGACCGACCCGTTACAAGTCACAACAGAAGAACTGCACGAGCTGTCGAGCAAACAGCAACAAGCCGCGTCTCTAGTCGGAGCAGCATCAGCGGCAGCTCAAGGTGTCAGCAGCTCGATGCTGGTGAACCACGGGGTTATCTGCGCCGGAACTACGGCGGCGGTAATGATGGCCGAACAAACCCGAAGCGCCGCGAGCGCCGGCATGCAAGCGGTATCGACCGACCTCGCGGAAAAGCTGAACATGGCGGCAACTAATTATCAGTGCACCGACCAGCACGAGGCCGGCAAGCTCGACGGACAGATGCACACGAGGTAGACGATGACGAGTTCGTATACGACCGACCGCGCGGGCGCCAACATCGACGACGTTGTCGGGGTGGAGGTGACCATCGACGGCATGTTGGTGATCGCCGACCGCCTGAACTTGGTGGATTTCCCGATCTCATTGGGCATCCGGCCCAATATCCCCCAGTTGGAGCTGCGAGATCTTGTTTGGGACCAAGTGCGACGAGATCTCACCGATCAGGGTGTTCTCGACCTCTACGGCACGCCGCATCCGGCGGTCGCGGCCATGGTCGACACGCTCAGCAGGGCAGACCGGACACTGGAAGCCAGGTGGTGGCGCCGCGACGTCAACGGCGGGACCATGGTGCGGTTTGTCGTGTGCCGCAAAGGCGAACGCCATGTGGTCGCAGCCCGCGACGGAGACATGCTGGTGCTCCAGTTAGTGGCTCCGCAGGTCGGCTTGGCCGGCATGGTGACCACCGTCCTGGGGCCCGCCGAACCCGCCGACGTCGAACCGCTCACCGGAGTCGCCAGCAAGCTTGCCGAGTGCACGACTCCCACCCAGATCGCGCAGTACGGCGTCGCTCCGTCATCGGCGCGCATCTACGCCGACATCATCGCCAACCCGACCAGTTGGGTCGAAATCACCGCAACTGAACGCCACCCAGGCGGCACGACGACGACTACCGATCTGGCAGCCGGTGTTGCGGACTCGCGACAGGGCAGAGTGGTCTCGATTCCGCGTCGCGTCAACGGTGAGCTCTACGGCAGTTTCCTGCCGGGCACAAACGAGAATCTCCAGCGCGCGCTGGAGGGGTTGGTGGGATTCTTGCCCTCGGGTGGATGGTTCGATCCGACCGAGGCCGAGTACTCACAGTAAGGGTTTGGGAAGGAAGCATGGTGGATGGCGTTCCGCCATACGATCTAGAGGGTGACGACGACGATCACGATGATCTGTCCGCCCTAGATTTCTCCGTCGCCGATGACGGCGCCGAGGAGTCCGTGCTAGATGTGTTCGACGAGTATGTCCCGACCGGGGAGGCGGGGGATACTGACGGCGACCTGGACGCCTTCGGCACCCCCGAAGAGGAGGACGACGAGCTTCAATCGCCGCTGTTCACGGTGACCAACCCGCCCGGGACGGTGACGGTGACGGCGTATATGGATGGGCGTGTGCAGCGGATTGATCTGACGGCGAAAGTGACGACTATGAGCGAAGCGCATCTTGCTGAAGAGATACGCGTCATCGCGGACCTGGCCAGGCAGAAGGCGCGGTCCGCGCAGTACGCATTCATCTCCGAGGCTATGCGTGAACTCGGGCAAGACAACGCGACCACACGCGACTTCCTTACCCGCGACCTGAACCTGCCGACGCCAGAGGAAGCAACAGCGGCGACGGCACAGGTCTTCGCGACACGATATGCAGGTGACCATGACTGATCATTTGGCCAATATGTTCGCCAGCGCCGTGAGCATGCTGCCGATGTCGCCGGCGCGGTCCATGGAGCTGTTCACCGAGATCACGAACTATGACGAGTCCGCCTGCGATGCGTGGATCGGTCGGATCAAGTGCGGCGACACCGACCGAGTGACGATGTTTCGGGCCTGGTACTCGCGGATGAACTTCGGGCGACTGGCCGGGGCTGCGGAAATTTCGATGAACGCACTCAACGCAAGAGTCCCGATCGGCGGCTTGTACGGCGACATCACGTACCCGATTACCTCTCCCCTGGCGATCACCCTGGGCTTTGCCGTCAGCGAAGCTTCCGCCGGAAGCTTCGCCGACGCGATGGACGCCTTGGAGAGCGCCCCGGCCAGCGGTGCGGAGTTCCTGGTCTCATGGGTCAAGGCGGTGGTCTACGGCGCAGCGGAGCGCTGGACCGATGTGATCGACGAGGTTAGAGGGTCTTCAACCTGGACCGACAGCTTCCTGGCTGCTGCCGCCAGTGTTGCCCACGGGGTTGCGGCGGCCAACCTGGGTCTGTACAGCGAGGCTGAGCGGCGGCTCACGGAGACGCACGATTCGCCCGCCGGTCAAGCATGTGGACGCGCGATCGCCTGGTATCTGGCCATGGTTCGGCGCGGCCAGGGCAACGAAGAAGGCGCGATACCGCTGCTGGAATGGTTGCAGGCAAACTATCCGGAGCCCAAAGTTGCTGCAGCACTGAGAGATCCGGGCTACCGACTGGTGCCCACCAGCGCCGAAAAGATCGCGGCCCGCAAAGATCCGTGGGACCCGTCCAGCGTTGTCGCCGACACCTCCGGTCAGGAGAAGCTGCTTGCCGAGGCTCAGGCCGAATTGGACCGTCAAATCGGATTGGGCCGGGTCAAAGAACAGATCGAGAGATACCGGGCAGCGACCCAGATGGCCAAAGTTCGTGCCGCCAAGGGCATGAAGGTCGCCCAGGCAAGCAAGCACATGATCTTCGCCGGGCCGCCAGGTACGGGCAAGACGACGATAGCCCGGGTGGTCGCCAATATCTTGGCCGGGCTCGGGGTGATCGCCGAACCAAAGCTCGTCGAGACTTCGCGCAAGGACTTCGTCGCCGAATACGAAGGTCAGTCGGCAGTCAAGACCGCTAAGACAATCGACCGCGCGGTCGGCGGTGTGCTGTTCATCGACGAGGCTTACACGCTGGTACAAGAACGAGACGGCCGCGCCGACCCGTTCGGCACCGAGGCGCTCGACACGCTGCTTGCCCGCATGGAAAACGACCGCGACCGCCTCGTGGTGATCATCGCCGGCTACAGCTCCGACATCGAGCGGCTGCTGGAAGTCAACGACGGGCTGCGGTCACGCTTCGCAACCCGGATCGAATTCGACTCCTATTCGCCCGAGGAGATCCTCGAGATCGCGAAAGTGATTGCCACAGCCAATGACTCGACGCTAAGCATCGACGCGGCCGAGAATCTGCTGGAGGCGGCGAAACTGCTGAGTCAGCGCACATTCGGAGACAAACCGGCACTCGATGTGGCGGGTAACGGCCGCTATGCACGCCAACTGGTGGAATCCGCCGAGCAGTACCGGGACATGCGACTGGCGCAGGCCATCAACATCGACGACCTGGACGTCGACCGCCTGCGCGAGATCAACGGGCAAGACATGGCAGAAGCCATAGCCGCCGTGCATCGACGACTCAATATCGGCGAGTGAGAGATGGCGGGTTTTCGGCTTACCACCAAGGTTCAGGTCAGCGGTTGGAGATTTCTGCTGCGCCGCGTCGAGCATGCGATCGTGCGGCGGGATACCCGCATGTTCGACGATCCGCTCGCTTTCTACAGCCGGGCAGTGGGGTTGGGCATCGTCATCGCGGTGCTGGTCGGGCTCGGCGCCGGCATGCTTGCGTACTTCAAACCACTGGGCCGTCGCAGCGGCGACACGCTGCTCGTCGACCGCACCACCAATCAGCTCTATGTGGTGTTACCGGGAACCGGCCAGCTGCATCCCGTCTACAACCTCACTTCTGCGCGACTGGTATTGGGGAGCGCCAGTAACCCCTCGGCGGTGAAGTCTGCCGAATTGGACAAGATGCCAAAAGGCCAGCGCATCGGGATCCCAGGTGCTCCCTACGCCACGCCGGTCTCAGCTGATACGTCGTCCGACTGGGCGCTGTGTGACACCGTCGCCAACCCCGAGAGCGTTGCTCCCGCGGTCGATACGTCAGTGATCGCAATGCCTTTGGCGACAGACCGGTCCGTCGGTCCGATGCAACCCAATCAGGCATTGCTGGCCTCGTATCACGGCAAGGAATGGGTGGTCACCAAAACCGGCCGCCACGTCATCAACCTGACCGATCGGGCCGTCGCATCGGCCGTCGGGATCCCGGTCACCGCCAAGGCGACTCCCATGTCCGAAGGGATGTACAACGCCATACCCGATGTCGGGCCCTGGCAACTGCCGCCCGTGCCAGGCGCCGGCGCGCCCAATACCGTTGGGCTGCCGGAGAATTTGCTGATCGGGTCCGTCTTCCAAACCCAGAGCGAGTCGGGCCCGCAGAAGTTCGTGGTTCTGCCCGATGGTGTAGCCCGGGTGAACGCGACGACGTCGGCGGCGCTGCGCGCCACCAATTCGTTCGGGTTGATCACGCCTCCGACGATCGAGTCGAGCCTGGTCGCCAGGATTCCCGAACGGGTGTACGCCTCGCCGCTGCCAGACGAGCCGCTGACGATCCTGGCCCGGCAGGATGCGCCCACCTTGTGCTGGTCATGGGAGCGTGAAGCTGGCGACCAGTCGCCGAAGACCGCGGTTTTAAGCGGTCGGCACCTGCCGATTCCGCCGTCGGCCATGAACACTGGCATCAAGCAGATCGACGGAGCTGCAACGGTTTTCACCGATGGCGGGAAATACGTACAACTGCAATCGCCGGATCCCAAACACGGGGAGGCGTTGTACTACATCGATCCCCAGGGGGTGCGCTACGGCCTGCCCGACCAGGAGACCGCCAAAACGCTGGGCCTGACATCGCCTAAGAAGGCGCCATGGGAGATCGTGCGGTTGCTGGTAGACGGTCCGGTGCTGTCCAAGCAGGCAGCACTGCTGGAGCACGACACCCTGCCCCCTGACCCGAAGCCGCGGAAAGTCCCGGGAGAGAGCTGATGACTACCAAGAAGTTCACTCCGACCGTCAAGCGCGGACCACGGCTGACGCCAGGCGAGATCAGTGTCACCCCGCCGGAGGATCTTGGCGTCGAGATTCCTCCGTCGGGCGTCCAGAAGGTGCTGCCCTACGTGATGGCCGGCGGCATGCTCGGGATGATCGCGATCATGGTGTTCACCGGCGTCCGGCAATTATCGCCCTACATGTTGATGATGCCGCTGATGATGATCATGGCGACGGTGGGCTTCATGGCCGGCGGCGGACCGGGCGGTAAGAAAGTGCCCGAAATCAACGCCGACCGTAGGGAGTATCTCCGCTACCTAGCGGGCCTACGCACACGCGTGACGTCGTCGGCCAGTGCACAGGTGACATTCTTCGGCTATCACGCACCCCATCCGGACGACCTGCTTTCGCTGATCGGCACTCATCGCCAGTGGTCCCGCCCTGCCAACGCCGACTTTTTCGCGGCCGCCCGCATCGGGATAGGTTCGGAGCCCGCAGTGGACCGCCTTTTGAAGCCGGCCTTGGGCGGCGAGCTGGCCGGTCCCGACGCCGCGCCGCAACCGCACCTGGAGCCTGTGAGCCACATGTGGGTACTGAAGTTCCTGCGCACCCACGGGCTTGTCCACGACTGCCCGAAACTCGTTCAGTTGCGGACATTTCCGACCATCGCGATCGGAGGCGACCCGGACGGCGCGGCCGGATTGCTGCGCGGGATGATCTGCCATCTGGCCGTGTTCCATCCGCCGGACCTAATGCAAATCCGGGTGCTCACCGAAAACCCGGAAGACCCGGACTGGGCGTGGCTGAAATGGCTTCCGCATGTGCAGCATCAGACCGACACCGATGCCGCCGGGTCGACCCGGATGATCTTCACCCGTCCCGACGGGCTGAGCGATCTGACCGCGCGTGGTCCGCACACGCCGGATGCGGGTCCCGGCGGGCCGCACATCGTGGTGATCGACTTGACCGGAGGATCCGCCGGTTTCCCGGTCGACGGCCGGGCCGGAGTCACCGTCATCACGCTGGGTAACCACCGCGGATCGGCCTACCGCATCAGGGTCGACAAGGACGGCACCGCCGACGACCGCTTGCCCAACCAATCGTTCCGCCAGGTGACGTCGGCAACCGACTCGGTGTCGCCTGAGCAAGCCACCCGCATTGCTCGCAAACTTGCGGGCTGGTCCATCACCGGCACCATCATCGACAAGACCACCCGAGTCCAAAAGAAGGTGTCCACCGAATGGCATCAGCTGGTCGGGGCACAGACGATTGAAGAAGTGACGCCAGCCCGGTGGCGAATGTTCGCCGACACCGACCAGGATCGGCTGCGGATCCCGTTCGGGCATGAGCTCAAGACCGGCGAGGTCATGTACCTGGATATCAAGGAGGGCGCGGAATTCGGGGCCGGACCGCACGGCATGCTCATCGGCACGACGGGGTCGGGTAAGTCAGAATTCCTCCGAACGCTCATCCTGTCGCTGGCCGCCACCCACCATCCGAACCAGATCAATTTGCTGCTCACCGACTTCAAGGGTGGCTCGACGTTCCTGGGCATGGAACGATTGCCGCACACTGCGGCCGTCGTCACCAACATGGAGGAAGAGGCCGAGCTGGTCAGCCGGATGGGCGAGGTGCTGACCGGCGAACTCGACCGTAGGCAAACGATTCTGCGTCAGGCCGGCATGCAAGTCGGTGCCGCAGGTGCCCTGTCTGGCGTGGCCGAATACGAGAAGCACCGCGAGC
>Ga0070737_10003230_pt1 | contig 17929 bp, 13 predicted proteins | sample Coa_R1_10_FD_66438 | JGI IMG/M metagenome (GOLD analysis project Ga0070737, IMG submission 66438) | Surface soil microbial communities from Centralia Pennsylvania, which are recovering from an underground coalmine fire - Coalmine... | ecosystem: Environmental > Terrestrial > Soil > Unclassified...
CCTCCCATGGCCAGCGCCCTGCTCTCGATCCCCGCCCTGCGCCACCAGGCCACCCGCCGTCTGGCCGCCGTTCAGCTCAAGCCCCGCCCCCCGCGAGCACTCCTGGGCCTATGCCGTTGCCACCTGGCCCGACGGCACCACACGCGAGGCCTGGCTCCGCATCGGCGACGCCATGACCTTCACCATCGCTGCCACCGCCGAACCCGTCCTCCACCTCACCCACGGCGACGCCTCACCCGGCGCCTGGACCCTGCCGCCGCTCTCGGCTCCGACCTGGCCACGCCGCCGCCGGTGCCGAATTCATCTCGGGCTGACCAAGTAAGAGAGCAGAAACTACGGCATCACATAGATGGCGCCAGTTCGATTCGAGCATTATCGCCGACCCTGCATAGCGTCACGGCCAATAAATCTAATAGTAGACCAGGGATCGTGTTCTTGGCAGTAAATTCGGCAGTTCACAGGATTCAACATTCCGTTAAGATTATACGGAGCGATGTACAATTCATTGTCCTGCAAAGTAGCCGAGCAGCCTTTAGAATACTCACACCGACCTCGGGTAGCCACTATACGCAGCACCCACAGCGGCCGAGGGAGAGAAACTATCCCCAGACCATGAACCGGCATTGCTCCAGCAAAAGTCGCCGGAACGTCATAGAGAGTCTCAAGATTGCTTTTCACCTTATTGCACCACCCGCAGGCCAGCTGGAGGTTCCCCAGATAAGATCTGCCTCCGGCCGACACGGCCGTAACATGATCTACCTCCACAGCAAGATCACGCACGACTAGGCCCCGCGGCCGCGTGAAGTCAACGAGTAGCGGCAGATCTTCCAAGGTTACAGAGCGAGCAGATCTCCGTTCCAGATATCTGTCACGGGCCAGCGGAGTGAAAAGATAGCCACATAGATAACATCTTGGATCTGGTTCGGCAGCGTACCATAGTTCCTCTCGATCAGATTTAGAAAGTGAACCGCGAGCGATATCTCGCCGTTTTACAATATCTTCCCAAGCTAGCTCAGATAGTGCCGATGCCGCCATTCGCACTTCATCAACCGGCAAGCCCGGATTCTGATCATGCAATTGCCCCTGCATCTCAGCGTAGAGGCGAGAGTACCCTAGGCTCCGGTCATATACATAACGAGACCGGTCAACCAAACCGTCTACATACCAGCTTGTCCATGTCAGTCTGGCATCAGCCTCAAGTAGCCAGGCATGAGGCCCCAGAACACTGGAGGGGATCTGACGATGAGAAAGGCCGCGCAGCGACTGCTCTCGCCAAACATTTAGGACGGCTTCCTGTGCGTAACCAACATAGTCAGCCAGAGTTCTCGCATCCAATGCGGCCTACGGACGGTAGTTTTCGACACGCGGCAACCGTTCTGGATCTTTTCGATATTCAAACCAAGTTGCTGCCCACCTCTTTTGCACTGGGCCCTGATCCTTCTTCAAGCTACCCATGCGCCAGTCCCGAGCGAAGTAAGCGTTATTAACTCCCTCAAGCCACTCCGCAAAGGTTTCGTCAACGTCATCGATGGAATTCAGGGTTCTGCGGCGGTCGTCCAGGAATTGGAAGTAGTCAGCCGCGAGAATAGTCAAGCTAATTTTATTGTAGAGATTACTACTCGTATGCCCCCAGACATTCGGGGCCTCTGGATCATCATCAGAGAAGCGACCACGTATTAGTGTAAAAAACCGAATAAAGATATCACGCCACGGCCCGTCGGGTTCGCTCCATATTTTGTATTTCTCAGCTGAATCACTGCCTTCAGCTACGAGAGCTGACTCAATAAGCTCGCGCCGTCGCCACTTAGCTGCATAGTCAACAGTCTGATGATACAGTCGGCCGCCGCGAAGTTCTCGGAAAATCAGCGTCAACCCTTTAAGGACACTCCATTGAAGGTGTCCGGCCTGATCTCCGACGACGCCGGTCTGGACCAGACCCTTGAAAGGACTCCCATCGGCACGAGTGAGATATGCTACCGCCTGCGAGTCTTCCAACTTGATTTTAGCATTCCGGAGCCGCTGCGCGACAGGCTCCATTTCATCACGAGAGAGGCTGGTGGAAACAATCGTCCCCAGCAAAGCCTTACCCATTGGCGTAGCTTTTTGGTTCACGACTATAAATTGGAAGACATGTTCACTGGGCGACGAGTCAAGAAGCAGCGAGACCGGAAGATTGCGAGCGTGACTTGCGACGATAGTAGCTTCTGCCTCTTCGGCAGATACACCTCTATCTATCGCTACACGGACTTTTTCACGCCCAGACGGCGAATCAGCAGCCATCTCCGCAGAGGCAACCGCGCCTCGAAGCCGATGCTGACCATCAACTAGGACTACCGGCCGCAGGTAACTGATCATGGCATCCTTGGTGAAACCGAGCAGCTCATCAGGATCCGCATCCTCTGAAAGTCGGCTCAGTACGTCTGCCCTGACCCTCAGCTCCTGATAAAAGTCGACCAGCTGAGTTTCCTCGGTCAAGAGCACGGAGGCCATATCCCCAGCGGTATCGTCGTCTACCCCGGCTTCCCCTTCAGCGTCATCAAACGCACTTGCGCCGACACCGGTATCTTCGTCTGATATTATTTCGTGCGTCTCACGAGCTCGGCGGATAATTTCCACCAGGCGAGCCTGATCAATCTCCTGCGCTGCCAGGCTGGGCATCCTCGATTCGAGACCAGCAATAACTTTCTTTATAAGTTCTAGCAGAGTTAGAGCCGTTAGCTTTTCAGCAGTAATTTCGAGTTGGCCAAATTCCTGGTTGGCCTGGGAAGCTGTAAAGGTTACACTATTTTCGACCTGCACCGCACATAGTAGTGGATTTTGCACCACGTTGCGCGGCTCATCAAAAAAACCAGCTAGTTCACGAACACGGGCTTCGTTCTCTTGACGCTGGAAACCGACTGTTTCACCTCCGTCGAGCCGTCCTCGTTGCGGAATCCCAGACCAATCCGCGATTTCAAGAGCTGGGGCAGAAAAAAACAACAGTGGCTTGCTGCTCGAAGTCTGTGTCATGCAGTAAGCAGGATATTTGTAGGTACGAACAGCCATAAATTAGCTCCAGTATTTACCAGGCAGAACAACTAATATTTGGTTCCATATTATAACACCAGGATGAGGGCTTACTGTAGCCGCTCAGTATGCGAATCCACGTGTAGAGGGCAGCCGGGCTAGTTTGTATCACGAAGCACGGCACCACGACCACAACTTATGGAATCTGATGCCTGAGAAGCTGCAGACGATCAACGACCGCCTCCCAGTCAACCGCAGGAGTCATGTAGCTCCAAGACAACCTAAGTGCTCCAGACACCTGCTCTTCCGGGAGTCCTGCCGCTATCAGGACGTGGCTAGGCTCGTAACTCTGTGAAGTACAGGCGGAGCCATTGGAGATCGCAACCAGGTTCTTGAGTGCCACGATGGCTGCTTCTGAGTCGACGCCGGGGACGGACAAGTTAAGGATGTGAGAAGCGGTTCGGCTGGAATCACCGTTCAGGGTGACGCCTAGAGGTTCAAACGCCTTCAATGCTTCATCCCGCAGTCGGGCACAGTACTGTTCGCGCTCGGTGTACTCACGCAGAGCCAGCGACGCCGCCGTACCGAGGCCTGCGATAAGTGCGACTGGCAACGTTCCGGGCCGAAGGCCGCGCTCCTGACCACCGCCGAACTGCAGCGGCGAGAGAGGGAGACGCTGGTAGCCCCGCCGACGGGTTACCAGAGCACCAATCCCCTTCGGGGCGTGGAGTTTGTGACCTGAGATGCTAAGAAGATCGATCCGGTGATGCCGCAGTGCTTCGATCTGCTTACCAAAAGCCTGGGCTGCATCGACGTGAAAGTATGCCGGACTGCTGACAAGTGCATTGGCAATTTCAGGGATGGGCTGAAGGACGCCTGTCTCGTTGTTAGCGGCCATAACCGAGACAAGCAGGGTATCTGGACGAAGAGCTGCTAGGACTGCATCGGGTTCCACCCAGCCACCCGCAGTCGGCGGTAGTAGGGTTACCTCAAAGCCTCTCCGAGCCATCTCCTCTAGGGGCTCCAGCACAGCCTTGTGTTCGATTTGAGTGCTGATGATGTGCCGTGATCCGGACCGCTCACCATGAGTAGTCAAACCAAGAACAGCCATGTTGTTACTCTCGGTTGCACCGCTGGTGAATATGACCTCGTCCGGTCGGGCGTCGACGACCTTGGCAACCTGCCGCCGGGCAAGGTTGACACGTTCCTTGGCCGCCTGGCCATACACATGGGTCCGGCTACCAGCGTTGCCGAACTCCTCAGCCAGGTAGGTGAGAACCTCGGCCTGAACCCGCGGGTCAACAGGGGTCGTGGCGTTGCAGTCCAGATAGACGGGCTGCGTCCGGCCAGACTCGCTTCGAGGGGCTATGACCGTACTGTTGCTGGGTGCCGCTACTGTCATACCTGACAGCGTACGCAGAGCTCCCGTCGGTTGTTCGGAAGACTCACCCATCAAGTTCGGCCTCCAAACTCCGTACCCCTCCTGCTACTGTTCAGTAGGTGGCACAGTCTAAGATCGAGCCCGTTCAGGCATCCGTTCCGTCTCCGCGACCGCGGGCTACCGGCTTCGAGTACGTCTTCCCGGCCCTGCGGGGCGTTCAGGCTGGGCGAGAGTACTACGTAACGATGTGCCCGCTACGGCTCATCCCCCGCCTGTTCGTCTTCGACGAAGAGGAGCTGCCACCTGAGATGCGCGCACAGCGCAGCCTCAACAAGGCGAGAGTGCCTGAGATCGCACGCTATCTCGTGGAAAACCCGGAGAGCTACGTCTTCTCAGCGCTCACGGCCTCCGTTAACACGGCAGTGCAGTTCGAGCCGTTTGACACCAGCGACGGCCCAGGAGATCGCGTCGGTAAGCTCGTCGTCCCGATGTCGGCGAAGTTCGTCATCAACGATGGCCAGCACAGACGGGCCGCCATCCAGCAAGCTCTTGCAGACCGGCCAGAGCTGGGCGACGAGAGCATCTCAGTTGTTCTGTTTCTCGACATCAACCTGAACCGCTGCCAGCAGATGTTCGCTGACCTGAACCGCTACGCTATCAGGCCGTCCAGGTCTATCAGCGTGTTGTATGACCATCGTGATGAGATGTCGGCCATCACTAGGCTAGTCGTAATGCGTTCGCCGTTTCTCGCTGACCTGACCGACATGGAAACCAGCAACCTGGCGGCCCGATCACGCAAGCTGTTCACCTTGTCAGGCCTCTACCACGCCAACAAAGCGCTGCTCGAAGGAGTGGAAGTCGGATCACTCGAGCGGCGTGTGGACATCGCCAGCAGATACTGGGAGCTCGTAGCGGAGCAGTTTCCTGACTGGCGGCAAGTCAGAGAACGTGAGGTCAGCGCCGGCGAGATCCGCCGCGATTTCATCCACAGTCACGGCATCGTGCTGCACGCGCTGGGCAAGATCGGGAACAGCCTGGTGCTCGTCAGCCTCAATTCGGCGAGCTGGACCCGCAGCCTCCGCAAGCTCAGGACCATCGACTGGCATCGCAGCAACACTGCCCTCTGGGAGGGGCGCGCCCTCCTGGGTGGCAAAGTCAGCAAGACCGCCGTGAACGTCCTCCTGACCACTGCGGCTGTTCGCACTAAGCTCGGCCTGCCACTACCGCCCGAGGAGCAGCAGGCCGACGAGATGTTCAGCATGGGGGAGAAGTGACCCGCAGCCTGCCGATTCGTGCACGCTCGGCCTTCGACGAGGCTGGGTTTGCCGGTGCGCTTGACGCACTCGTCGCTCAGACTCAAGAACTCTACCTGGCCGACGGGGTTCCCTGGGTAGTGGGTTATTCAGGGGGCAAGGACTCCACCGCGGTGCTGCAGCTGGTCTGGATGGCTCTGGCTGGACTGCCCGCCGAGCGGCGCGCTAAGCCAGTGCACGTGATCAGTACTGACACTTTGGTGGAGAACCCCGTCGTAGCCGCCTGGGTCACTCATTCGCTGGATGTGCTGGCCGGGGCCGCAGAGAAGCAAGGCCTCCCTATCACCCCGCACCGTCTTACACCATCAGTGACTGACACCTTCTGGGTCAACCTCATCGGCCGCGGCTACCCGGCACCACGCCCGAAGTTCCGGTGGTGCACTGAACGTCTCAAGATTAAACCTTCTAATACCTTCATCCGCGAGATGGTGCGTTCCCATGGCGAGGCCATCCTAGTACTTGGTACCCGGAAAGCTGAAAGTTCAGGACGTTCACACCGGATGACGGCTCTGGAGTCCCGACGTGTTCGTGACCTGCTGAGTCCTAATGAATCGCTGCCCAACTGCCTTGTCTACTCACCGGTTGAGAACTGGTCGAACGACGATGTCTGGACTTTCCTCATGCAGCGGCCAAATCCCTGGGGCTACTCCAACAAAGAGCTGCTGACCATGTACCAAGGAGCTTCGGCAGACGGAGAGTGCCCTCTCGTCGTAGACGCCACCACGCCAAGCTGTGGAGACAGCCGCTTCGGTTGCTGGACTTGCACACTGGTTGATAAGGACAAGTCAATGTCCGCCATGATCCAAAATGACGAAGAGAAGGAGTGGATGCTGCCGCTACTGGATCTTCGTAACGATCTCGACGTCGCCGACGATCGGCATCTTCGCGACTTTCGGCGGATGAACGGCTCAGTGCAGCTTTTCCACAATAGACCGATCCCGGGGCCGTATACACAGGAGGCACGGGAGCGCTGGCTGACCAGGCTCCTGGAAGCCCAAGCGTGGATCAGGGCCAACGGCCCGGATTACGTGCGCTCACTCGAACTCATCACGATCGGCGAGCTGGAGGAAATCCGGCGCATCTGGATGGTAGACAAGCACGAGTTCGAGGATCGTGTTCCAGTCATATTCGAGAATGCGACCGGTGAACCATTCCCCGGTCTACCCCTTGATGAGCACTTGCCACTCGGCCCAGATACTGCCGATATCCTGCATGCAGTAACTGGTGACGACCGGCTGCACTTCGAGCTAGTGAGAGAGCTCCTCGATATAGAACAGCAGCACCGCGCACAAGCTCGCCGCGCAGGCTTGTTCGAGTCGCTGGAGAAAGCTTTGCGCAGAGGCTTTTATAGTGATGAGGAAGACGCAGTATCCCGGGCGCTTCGACGTCAGAAAGCGCTGGACCGGGAAATGGACTCGTCTACTGACGCGGAGCCTCACGCCCTCGATATTGCCGATGGCTACGTCCGCCCTGCTACTACCCAGGCGGGCTCGTGATTCTCGACGAGCTCGTCCTGCGCAATGTTGGCACCTTTGCTGGTCACCATACGATTGTGCTCACTCCACAGTCCGCCAAAAGGCCGATAGTACTAATAGGCGGCTTTAATGGCGCCGGCAAGACAACTATCCTCGATGCCATTCATCTGGTACTTTATGGTCAACTCGCACAAGTGTCTGGTCGCCGTACGGGAAGCTATGATAATTATCTGCGCGGACTGATCAGCTACGGCACACCGCCTGACGAAGGGGCGGGTATAGAGCTATCTTTCCATGCTCGCCGACAGGGAGCCGAGCGTTTCTACCGAGTTCGGCGAAAGTGGCGCAGCACCGGTGCGGGGATTCGTGAAACTTTGCTGGTCTCGGTGGACGGCCACCACGACGAGGCCCTAACAGCTACCTGGAACGATCATGTCGAGAATTTTCTACCGCGTGGAATTGCTGGATTGTTTTTCTTCGACGGCGAGCAGATCGAAGCAATGGCCGATTCGGACAACTCACGTGAGGTACTCAGCTCAGCGCTCGATGCCCTTCTCGGACTAGACCTTGTCGAGCGCTTGAGCACTGATCTAGCTGTTCTCCGGCGCAGGCATCAGATCCAGCAGGTCCCTATCGAATTGCGAACCGCAGTCGATGAACGGCAAGAAGTTGTTACTTCACTTCGCATGGCTGAAAAATCTGCCGAAGCAGCTATCGCCAACCTTCAAGATAATTTGGCACATGCGCGAAAATTCGAGCTTGAACTAACGGAGCGTTACCGATCTGCTGGCGGAGAGCTGGCCGAACGGCGTGGTGCTGCGGAAGTAGCCGTTAAAACGGCCCGCGAAGCACTCATTCAGGTGAATAAAGATCTACGCGCAGAGCTAGAAGGCGTCGCCCCCCTCCTGCAAATTAAGAACATGCTCCGAGAGGTAGCCCGTCAGGTTACCCGCGAGGCCGAAGCACAGCGGCATAAAGTGGTGGCAGAGGAAATGGCCGCCCGCGATATGACGGTAATTCAGCAACTTCAGGATGCTGATGTTCAGGAAACCACAATCACCGCAATTGAAGCTTACCTCGCTGCCGATCGTGATCAACGCTCGGCAGCTGCGACGATCGAGATCATCACCGGCCTGCCAGACGCCAGCGCCATCTCCTACTTGCGAGAATCGGGTCTGGCCGAAACCGAACGCCGCCTTCGCAGGCTCCTGGAACACAGAGTCCAGGTAACCGCAGAACTCGAACAAGCCGAACGGGTCTTGGCGGCCATGCCAGACCCTGTTCTCCTGGCGCCGCTTCGCGAGGAGCGCGACGCCGCACTCGCAGAGGGTATCCGGCTTCAGGTCGCCCTGACTCAGGCAGAAGAACAGCGAGCTGACCTGCTGAAGAATCTAGAACGAGCGTGCACGGCGTGGGAGGTTGCCCAGGACAATGCCGCGCGCGCTGCCCTCGCTATCGACGACGATCAGCGCCTGATTGAACACGTCGATCGCGTGAAACACACCCTTAAACGTCTGCGCACTGTGGCCGCTGAGCGTCACCTAGATCGCATCGCCCAGCTAGTTCTCGAAGCGCTGGGTCATCTGCTGCGTAAAGAGCAGCTGGTGACCGACATCAAGATTGACCCCGAAACATACACTGTGGAGCTGAGCGGGCTAGACGGCCGGCCACTGCCGACCAGAGAGTTGTCCGCTGGCGAACGGCAGCTGCTGGCCGTGGCACTGCTGTGGGGGCTGGCCCGCGCTGCGGGTAAGCCGTTGCCGGTCATCATCGACACTCCGCTGGGCCGTCTCGACAGATCGCACCGTAAGCATCTGCTCGATCGGTATTTTCCTGCGGCGAGCCATCAGGTTATCCTCCTGTCCACTGATACCGAGATCGACGAGGACGCCTATGACCGCATCGCCCGGCACATAGGCCGTGATTACTTGCTCGCGTTCGATCCGCGCACAAACGCGACAACGGTCGAACCCGGCTACTTCTGGGAGTAGTACTGTCGTGACGATTGAGCATATCCGATTTTCCCGCGGCGCCCGGGATCAGCTCATCACGCTCAAGAGGCGTACAGGAATCGAGCACTGGAATGTCTTGTGCCGGTGGGCACTGTGCCGATCTTTGGCCGAGAAAGCGCCACCACCTGCCGTCAAGCTAGTGCTTGACAGTAATCTCGAGATGACTTGGCGCACTTTCGCGGGCGATCTGGGTGATATCTTGTGGGCTCTCGTACGTTACCGCTGTCATCAGGACGGGCAGCCTCTGGATGAGGAATCGCTCGCGCAGCAGCTCCGCCTGCACCTGCACCGGGGCATCGGGTACCTGGTCGGTGACCCAAAGGTAACCGATGTTGCTGGTCTCGCCACTGTGGCGCTGTCTGAGCCGCCGACAGCATGACTATACCGGTGGCGCGGCACCGGACAGCGATGAGCCGGGTTGCGCTGTCGCGGCCACTTTCCGTCGCTGTCACCGATCAGCTTCTCAACCCAGGCATCTCTGTGTTCGATTACGGTTGCGGTCGTGGGGACGACCTCCGCCATCTACAAGCTCTTGGGTACGACGCCCACGGCTGGGATCCAGCACACCGGCCGCATGACACGATGACCTCAGCAGATGTGGTCAATCTTGGCTATGTTGTCAATGTCATTGAACAGCCAGAGGAGCGCGCTGAAGTTCTTCGGTCAGCATGGGCACTGGCCCGCGATTTGCTCATTGTCTCGGCCAGGCTGACATGGGACGCACGTGACCTGTCTGGACGGCCGCTCGGCGACGGCTTGATCACTCGTTCGGGTACGTTCCAGAAGTTCTACGAGCAAAGCGAGCTTGCCGCCTGGATTGAACAACAGCTAAAAACCACACCCCTAGCAGCTGCCCCCGGGATATTTTATATATTCCGTAACCCTTCAGCCGCACAGCAGTTTCTAGCGAATCGTGTCCATACGTATCGCCCCCGGGCTCGTATCGACCCCCAGTCGGTATATGAATCACACCGCGAGCTCCTCGCCCCCCTCTTCGATTTTCTAACTAACCACGCCCGCCCTCCGCGAACCGAAGAACTCATCGCGGAGCAGGCCTCCGCTATTAATGAAGCACTAGGTGGTGTCGGCCGCGCGGTCCGGCTGATTCGCCAGGTCACCGACGATACCTACTGGGAGCAAATAACTAAGCAGCGCCGCTCGGAATTGCTCATTTATATTGCACTATCCCGATTCGGCAACCGCCCCCGGTTCAGTCAATTGTCTACCACTCTGGCCTGTGACATCAGAACACTCTTTGGCAGCTATCAGGAGGCCTGCGTACAGGCTGACCGGCTACTTTTTGCCAGTGGTGACCCCGCGATGATTTATGTCTCCGCCCGAAGCTGCACGATAGGTAAACAAACACCTAGCGCACTTTACGTTCACCATAGCGCGCTTGCCGAGCTACCTCCTCTGCTCCAAGTCTATGAAGGCTGCGCCCGAGTGCTCTCAGGGACAGTAGACAAGGCCAATATGATAAAGCTTTCTGTGACACAGCCTCAAGTTTCGTATCTCGCGTACCCCCGGTTCGATAAAGATGCTCACCCTACACTTTCAGCGGCGGTCACAGTCAACCTCAGGAAGCTGACAGTAGACTGGCGTGACTATAGCCGATCCGAGAACCCTCCCCTACTTCACCGGAAAGAAGAGTTTCTCGGTGCAGAGAATCCACGCCGTGAGCTGTATGCCAAATTGACCCGCGCAGAGAAGCGGGCCGGACTTTACGAGCATCCAGAACGAATTGGCACCCAGCGCGGCTGGCTCGAGGTTATATCTGAGGCAGGCACTGAGATTCGGGGGCATCGACTGAAATATGTAAACAGGCGAGAAAGTTATAATTAATATCTTGCTTGACATTATCAGAAATTAAGACAGGGAGGCGTTACTTGTTGTTGCCCCAATGTCGGGGAGCACTGATCCAGCGACAATGAGCCTTTCCCATCCTGGTTACGTCTCACGTATCTGCAACACGTGGATAACCCTTCGATCTTCCCTGCTTTCCAGAGGCAGCAGCGGAGCTTGCGGAAGATCTTCCAGGTCTTGAGCTGGGCGTTCGTCCGCTCCCCGGGCGCGCGGAGTTTCGCGTGCGCGCGGTTGGCGCCTTTCTGGGACCGCGGCTTGTTCTTCCCCTTGTACGGGGTAATGGCGTGCGTGCTGCCCTGGCAGCCCTTGTCAGCCAGCACGATCAGCCCGGCGGCCTCCAGCTCGGCCATCATGCCCCAGATCCCCTCAGCCTTCTTGCCGTGCACCGCGCCGGGCAGCGGCCCGGACACCCACAGAATGTCTCCGGCGGGGCTGGCGATGACCTGCAGGTTCATGCCGTGCCTGCGGTACTTGCCAGAGTAAAACGGCCGGTCTTTGGCGACCCGGTCGATGGCGATGAGGGTGCCGTCCACCACGGCGTAGGCGCGCCCGGCTCTCGCCGCGCCCCGGACCGCTGCGCGCAGCTTCGGCGCCCGGGCCGCCAGCAGCGCGACGGTCTCCTCCATATACCGCCAGGCGGTGGTGGTCCCGACCGCGAACCCCGCCGCGAGCTCGGCGAACGTCTCGCCTTTGCGCAGGTGAACCAGGACGAGCAGGGCCTGCTGCTCCGGGCTCAGCTTCCGCCAGGGCGAGCCGGTCGCCGACCGGTAGCGGCATATGACGCCGGACACGAAGGTAGGAGTCTTCAAGAACAGCGGCAGCACGGCAGAACAGCATGGAAGCCCCTGGTGGTGAGAGTGGATCTTGGTCGACTACCCCACCTACTAGGGGCTTCCTGGTTCTCGGTTCAGGCGCGCCGTATGCAATCAGACCGCGACGAACCCATTGCAAGCAGGATGAACCCAGCTCAGTCAGCACTCGCCTGGAGAATCGCCTCTGTCAACCATGCTGATACCTGCCATCAGTGCTCGACGCCTGGGCGGTCGTAGCGGACGGTTAGGTGGCCTGCATGACGGCGAAGGGGGCGGGGGCGCCGTCGGCGGAGGCCTCGGCGCGGCAGACGGTCAGGGTGCGGCCGGAGCGGATGACCTGACCGGTCACGGCGAAGCGCTGGCCGGAGGCGGGGGCGAGCAGGTTGATGGTGTAGCTGGCGGTCAGCACGGCAGCGTCGGGGGGCATCAGGCTGAAGGCGGCGTAGCCGCAGGCGGTGTCCAGGGCCGCGGCCACGGCACCGGCGTGCAGGAAGCCGTGTTGCTGGGTGAACCGCTGGTCGTAGGGCAGCGATAGTTGCACCTCCCCCGGCTCGACCGAGGTTAGCTCCACGCCGAGCGTGACCATCATCTGCTGGCGGGCGAAGCTGGCCTGGACGCGGGCGCGCATCGCGTCGGGAGGCTCAGCGGCGGGGGCGCGGTGAGGGGAATCCATCCGCCGATTCTCGCCGGGTGGCGCCGGCTGGGCGGGGGCCGGGGTCAGGCCAGGAAGGCTTCCATCGCGGTACGGAACGCGGCGGGGTCATCCACCCAGGGGAAGTGCCCGGCACCGGGCTGGACCACGACGGCCGCGCCGTTGAACAGCGGTGCGGCTTCCGCCGCGACGGCGGGAGGCACCGTCGGGTCGAACTCGCCCACGTAGAGCAGGACGGGTGCGGTGAGCTCGGCCAGGGCGGCCACTACCGTGTCCGGGTCGAGGACGACGCCGGCGAAGTAACCCCGCCGGGCGGCCTGGTGGCGTTCGGCGACCCCCATGGTCGCGTGCGCCTGGGCCGTCTCGTCCCAGCGGCCGTAGTACAGCGGCCTGGACAAGCGGAACACTTCGATCGAGGTGCTCCCGGTCATGAGCTTCTCCAGCGCGGCAAGAGCTCCGGGGTACCAGGGCTCGCCCGCCAGGCGGGCGACGGCGGACCGGAACTGCTCCTCGCTGCCCTCCACCCCCACGGCGTACAACCCGGGGGTGATCAGGACCAGTTTGGACAGCCGCTCCGGATGGGCGGCAGCGTACAGCGTGGCCAGGACGGACCCAGCCGAGTGGGCGAGCAGGTCCATCCGGTCCAGTTTCAGGTGATCCTGGAGCGCCGCGACGTCAGCGACGAGCCGGTCCACTCCGAACGTCGCGGGGTCCACTGGATCGGCGGAGCGCCCCACGCCGCGTGGGTCGAGCAGGATCAGCCGCCGGGTCCCGCTGAGCCCGCCGAGATCACCGAAGTACTCAACCGCCCGGCCCGGGCCGCCGGGCAGGCACACCAGCGGCGGCCCGTCCCCCAGGATGCGGTAGCTGAGTTCGGTGCCGTCGCAGGACGCGAAACTGGGCATGGTTCACCCTAACCAGGCGAGCATCTCCCGCCAGGCCCCGGCCGGAACCGCGCCGGGGCCTGGCGGCGTGCCGCTGCGGCGAGGTCAGCCCGCCGGCAGGGCCGGGACGGCGCCCGCGCGAGCGACCGAGGCGTAGAACTCGGCGCTGGCCTTGGGGATGCGGCGCTGGGTGGGAAAGTCCACGTACACGATGCCGAACCGCCGCTGGTAGCCGTAACCCCACTCGAAGTTGTCCAGCAGCGACCAGACGTAGTACCCGGCCAGGTTCGCGCCGTCGCGGATGGCGCGGGCGCAGGCCTCCAGGTGCTCGTGCAGGTACTTGACCCGCTCGACGTCGTTCACCACCCCCTCGGGGGTGACGTAGTCCTCCGCGGCGCAGCCGTTCTCGGTGACGTAGAGGGCCAGGCCGGGGGCCTGCTTGGTCAGCCGGAGCAGGTGCTCGTACAGGCCTTCGGCGTCGACCTGCCAGCCCATCGGGGTCACTTCGAGCTCCGGCGGGCGGTATTCGACCACTCCGGCCGGGACCGTGGTGCGCGGCTTGCGCTCGTGCTGGCGCAGGTCGGCGGCGTCGCCGGACCGGAGGTAGACCGAGGTGTAGTAGTTGACGCCCAGGAAGTCGATCGGCTGGTTGATGGCCTCCAGGTCGCCATCGTGCACCAGGCTGGGCGGCGGGACCAGGTCGCGGCCGGCGTGCTCGGGGTAGCGGCCCTCCAGCAGGGGCTCCAGGAAGATGCCGTTGAGCTCGGCGTCGATGACCAGCCTGGCCTGCTCCAGGTTCTCCGCGCGGCTGTCGCCGAGCACCTGGACCGGGTGGGAGTCCAGGGTGATGCCGACCTCGGCGCCCGCCGGGAGGGCGGCGCGCAGGGCCTGCACGGCCAGGCCGTGGCCGAGCAGGAGGTGGTGGGTGGCGGCGACGGCGGCGTCGTTGTCCCGCAGGCCGGGGGCGTGCTCGCCCAGGCGGTACCCGTGGCTTTCCAGCACCTGCGGCTCGTTCAGGGTGATCCAGCGGGCGACCTTGCCGCCGAACTCCGCCGCCATCAGTCCGGCGTATTCGGCGAACCGGTAGGCGGTGTCCCGGTCGGCCCAGCCGCCCTGGTCCTGGAGGGCCTGCGGCAGGTCCCAGTGGTGCAGCGTGATCGCGGGGGCGATGCCCGCCCCGGCCAGCTGGTCCAGGACGGCGTGGTAGTAGGCGATGCCCGCCGGGTTGACCGGGCCGGTCCCGGTGGGCTGGACCCGCGGCCAGGAGATCGAGAACCGGTAGGCGTTCAGGCCGAGCGAGGCCATCAGCGCCACGTCCTCGGGATAGCGGTGGTAGGAGTCGCAGGCGATGTCGCCGGTGTCGCCGCCCCGCACGCAGCCAGGGGTGTGGCTGAACGTGTCCCAGCTGGACGGCCCCTTGCCGTCGGCGTCTGGTGCTCCCTCGATCTGGTAGGCCGCCGTCGCCGCACCCCAGGCGAATCCCGGCGGGAAGGACAGGGCACCGCCGGTACCAGACGCCGCTGTCGTCATCGAACCCTCCTAGAGCTGTTCACTTTTTCTTTATGTAACCCAGCGCGCTGACAGGGCCACGGACCCTTGACGACGGTGGGACTGACCCTTAGTGTAAGCGCTTAGATTTAGCCATGTAACCGCTTAGATCGCAAGAAATCCCACCACACGAGGACGTGAGAGGGTGTGATTACCGTGTCTCCTGCCGACCGTGGCAGCAGTAACACGGTGACCCTCTACGACGTCGCGCGGCAAGCTGGCGTGTCCACCGCCACGGTGTCCCGGGTAGTGCACGGCCAGGACCGGGTCCGCGAGTCGACCCGGGCCAAGGTGGCCGAGGTCATCGAGCAGCTCGGGTACGTCCCGGACAGTGCCGCACAAAGCCTGTCCAGGCGCCGCAAGGACGTGATCGGCCTGGTCACGATCGAGCGCGAGGTCAAGCAGTACGACATCGAGAACATGGGCCTGCTGTACTACGACGAGATCCTGCGGGGGGTGCAGGCCCGGATCAGGAACGACCACCGCTGGTCGCTGCTGATCACCACGCTGTACGAAGAGGACGACTACAACCTCCCCCGGCTGCTGTCCCTCACCGGCAAGGTGGACGGGCTGCTCATCGGTGAGGGGATCATCCCGGGCTCGCTGCTGACCCGGCTGAACGGCCGGGTTCCGGTGGTGATCATCGCGGGCGCACCGGGCCAGACCGACGTGGTCAAGGCGGACAACCTGTCCGGCGCGATGGCGCTGTTCACCCACCTGGTCGAATTCCACGGCCGGCGGCGGCTGTTCCACGTGGACGGGCCCGCCGACGTGCCGGACGGGCAGGAACGGCGGCAGGCGCTGGACCAGGTCATCCGGACTCACCCGGGCTGCGAGCTGGCCGGCTCCTACCGGGGCATCTTCAGCGTGCAGAGCGGCGAGGACGCGGCCCGGGCCATGCTGAGCGGCGGCACCGGGTTGCCGGACGCGGTGGTCTGCGCCAACGACCAGATGGCCATGGGGGTGCTGCAGGCGCTGGCCAAGGCCGGCCTGCGGGTCCCCGAGGACATGGCCGTGACCGGCTTCGACGACATCTACCCGAACAGCATGAGCGAGTCGCCGCTGAGTACCGTGCACCAGCCGATGCGCCTGCTCGGCGAGCGGGCCTGCGACCGGCTGCTGGACCGCATCGACCGGCCCGGCCTGCGCCGCCGGACCGAACTGCTGCCGACCGAACTGGTGATCCGGTCGAGCTGCGGCTGCCCGCCCGGCACCATGAGCCGCACCGCCGTACCCAAGATCAGGGCGTCCCGGTCCTGGGCCACTCCAGCCCAGGCCACCCGGGCCGCCACCCCGGCCAAGACCACTGCCCTGGCCGCAGGCGCGGCTGGAGTACCGATGGCCGCCGCTACTGACGGAGCGGCCGGACTGGACGGGGCGGTCAGCGGCCGCCGCGCCCGGGCCGCCGCGAAGAGCGCGAAGAGCTAGGAACGCCCATGCCCTTCCTCGTCCGCCGCCTGGTGTTCTACATCGTCGCTGCCTGGGCGGCCCTGACGGTCAACTTCTTCATTCCGCGGCTGATGCCCGGCAACGCCGTTCAGGCGATCATGTCGAAGTTCCCCAACCTGCAGCCGTCCGCCTACCGGGCGCTGCAGGCCATGCTCGGCGTCGGCCACCCCGGCTCGATCTGGCACCAGTACGGGTCCTACCTGGACGACGTGGCGCACTTCAACTTCGGCACCGACGTGATCGAGTACCCGGCCAAGGTGTCCACCCTGCTCGGCCAGACGATCCCGTGGACGCTGCTGCTGGTGGGCACGGCCACGATCATCGCCTTCTTCGTCGGCACCGGGCTGGGCATCCTGGCGGGCTGGCGGCACGGCGGCTGGCTGGACCGGGTGCTGCCGGGGCTGATGTTCCTGCAGGCGATCCCGTACTTCTTCCTGGCGCTGATCCTGCTGGAAGTGCTGGCCCTCACGTTCCACGTCTTCCCGCTGGGCCAGGGCTACGCCGAGGGGCTGATCCCCGGCTGGCACTGGGGCTTCATCGGCAGCGCGATCTGGCACTCGATCCTGCCGGCGTTCACGATCGTGATCACGTCGGTGGCCGGCTGGATGCTCCAGATGCGCAACGTCATGATCACTACGATCGGCGAGGACTACGTGCTCGCCGCCCAGGCCAAGGGCCTGCCCACCCGCCGGGTGGTGTTCACCTACGCGGCCCGCAACGCGCTGCTTCCCCAGCTTCAGGGGTTCGGCCTCGCGCTCGGCTTCGTGGTGTCCGGGGCGATCGTGATGGAGATCGTGTTCTCCTACCCCGGCATCGGCCTGCTGCTGCTCAACGCGGTCACCTCGAACGACTACCCGCTGATGCAGGCGATCTTCCTAGTGATCACGTTCGCGGTGCTGCTGGCCAACCTGATCGTCGACCTCGTCATCACGCTCGCTGACCCGCGGGCCCGGATGCGGGAGGCCACCCGATGACCGTCGTCCTGCCGATCACGACCGAACCCGCCGCCGCCGCCACCGAAGAGGCCGCGAAGCCGGGCCGCTGGCGGCGCCTGCCGCTCAAGGCCAAGGTGGGCGTGGTCCTGCTCGGTCTCTTCATCCTGGCCGCGATCATCGGGCCGTTCTTCACACCGTATGACCCGTCGTTCCAGAATCCGGCCCCCTCGCTGTCCATGCACGCACCGGACGGGGCCTACCTGCTCGGCACCACGCAGACCGGCCAGGACGTGCTGTCCCAGCTCCTGGTGGGGATCCGGCTCACGCTGCTGCTGGCGGCCGCCGTCGGAGTGGTGGCCACCGTGCTGTCGGTCATCGTCGGGGTGACCGCGGCCTTCCTGGGGGGCGTCTGGGACGAGCTGCTGTCCCTGGTGTCCAACGTGTTCCTGGTCATCCCGGCGCTGCCGCTGCTGATCATCCTGCTGGGCTACCTGCCGCAGAAGGGCCAGACGCCCACGATCCTGGTGCTCAGCTTCCTGGGCTGGCCGTGGGGCGCCCGGGTGATCAGGGCCCAGACGCTGGCCCTGCGCAACCGGGAC
>Ga0070737_10003235_pt1 | contig 17909 bp, 14 predicted proteins | sample Coa_R1_10_FD_66438 | JGI IMG/M metagenome (GOLD analysis project Ga0070737, IMG submission 66438) | Surface soil microbial communities from Centralia Pennsylvania, which are recovering from an underground coalmine fire - Coalmine... | ecosystem: Environmental > Terrestrial > Soil > Unclassified...
TACAGCTTGGCGGGCATTGCGACGACGATGACGACGACATCGTCGACGCGGCACTGCGGGAAGCCAGCGAAGAATCCGGGATCGCCGGCCTGCGCATCCATCCCGAACTCATGGCCGTGCATGTCCACCCGGTCACCTGCTCGCTCGGTGTACCAACCCGTCACCTCGATCTGCAATTCGTGGCCCGCGCACCCGCGGGCGCGCAAATCGAGATCAGCGAGGAGTCGTTGGACTTGCGATGGTGGCCCGTCGACGCCCTACCAGAAAATGCCGATTACGCACTGGCGCAGCTGGTTTCATTCGCACAGAACCGCGCCGCAGGTGAACTTATACCTGACGCTGATGGCGCGAGATAAGTACCCAGTCGGCAGCAAAATGCTCAAACGTCAGAGGAGTAGCGAATCCCCCCATCGGGAATGAACACCCCGGGCCATACCCGCGCACCACGCAAGAGCTCACACCGTGCACCAATGTCGGCCCCGTCGCCGATCACCCCGTCGCGGATCAGTGCCCGCGGGCCGATGCGGGCACCGAAACCGATGATTGACCGCTCGATCACGCTGCCTGCCTCGACCCGCACACCGTCGAAAATCACCGCGCCATCCAGCCGGGCGCCCGGGCCGATTTCGGCGCCCCGCCCCACGACAGTGCCGCCGATCAGCACCGCTCCCGGCGACACGGCGGCGCCGTCGTGCACCAACTGCTCACCGTGGTGGCCGCGCAGTGCCGGTGACGGTGCGATACCACGCACCAGGTCCGCCGAGCCCCGCACAAAGTCTTCCGGCGTGCCCATGTCCCGCCAGTAGCTGGCGTCGACATAGCCGCAGATCCTGACCCCGTCGGAAAGCAAGGCCGGGAACACCTCGCGCTCGACGGAGACTTCGCGGCCGCGCGGAATCCGGTCGATGATCTCCCGGGCAAAGACATAGCAGCCCGCGTTGATCTGATCGGTCGGCGGATCTTGTGTCTTTTCCAAAAATGCCGTGACCCTGCCGTTTTCAGTCGGAACACAGCCAAATGCTCGCGGATCGGAGACCCGCACCAGATGCAGGGTCACATCGGCTCGGTTAGCGCGGTGATACTCCAGCAGCTGGTGCAGATCGGCGCCGGCGAGCACATCGCCGTTGAACACCATCACGGTGTCGTGCCGCAGCTGCGCGGCGACGTTGGCGATAGCCCCGCCGGTGCCCAGGGGGCGTTCCTCGGTGACGTATTCGATCTGCAGGCCCAGCTTGGAGCCGTCGCCGAACTCCGCCTCGAACACCGCGGGCTGGTAGGAGGTGCCCAGGACGACGTGCTCGATCCCGGCCGCGGCGATCCGCGACAACAGGTGGGTCAACAACGGCAGCCCGGCGATCGGCAGCATCGGCTTGGGCGCCGACAGCGTCAACGGTCGCAGCCGGGTGCCTTTGCCGCCGACCAGGACCACCGCGTCCACTTCGGGGTGTGTCACCGTGCCCGCCGCCCTTCTGCGAGTCTCCGCCGCGAGCTGCGCACCAATACGCGTTCGCGCGCCGCCAACCCGGCCCGCATCGCCCATCGCAGCGGAGCCCGCCACCAACCAGAATGCCGATCGGCAAGGAATATATAGGTGCTTTTGTGGTGGGCGGCAAGGCTGCTGGCCGGATCGGTACCGGTGACGTGGCCTTGGTGATGCAGCACCTCGGCCGTCGGCACATAGACGTTTTGCCAGCCCGCTTTGGCCAGCCGGTCGCCGAGATCGACGTCCTCGAAATACATGAAGTACCGCTCGTCGAAGCCGCCGACCTGCTCGAAAGCCTCTCGGCGCACCAGCAGGCACGACCCCGACAGCCAGCCCACGGGCCGTTCGGTGGGTTCCAGCCGCTCCTGACGGTATGCCGTCGACCAGGGATTGTTCCGCCAGACAGGACCGACGACGGCGTGCATGCCGCCGCGAAACAGACTGGGCAGGTGACGCGCCGACGGGTACACCGCCCCGTCGGGGTCCCGGATGAGCGGGCCCAGCGTGGCCGCCCTGGGCCACCGGGCGGCGGCCTCCAGCAGTGCGTCGATGCTCCCGGGGCCCCACTGCACGTCCGGGTTGGCGACCACCACCCACTCGTCGGCGGCCCCCCCTTCGTCAGCGAGGCGGGCCATCGCGCGATTGACCGCCGTTCCATATCCGAGGTTGCCGCCGGTGTCGAACAGCCGCACGTTGGGGTAACGCTCGACCGCGGCTTGCGGTGCTCCGTCGGTGGAGCCGTTGTCGGCCATCAGCACCCTCACCGGCCGGTCGGTGGCCAACGACAGCGAGGCCAGGAAACGCTCCAGGTGCGGACCCGGCGAGTAGGTCACGGTGACGACCGGCAGCACGTCACTCACGGGTAGAGGGTAACGGTCTGGAGGCGATCGCAAGCGCGGCGGAGCCGGGCGCGGCGGGTCGCCGACCGTCGGCCCTGGAGGCGATCGCAAGCGCGGCGGAGCCGGGCGCAGCGGGTCGCCGACCGTCGGCCCTGGAGGCGATCGCAAGCGCGGCGGAGCCGGGCGCAGCGGGTCGCCGACCGTCGGCCTATGCGCTCAAGGCAGCGGCCAGCGCGTCCCGCCATCCCCGCAGCGGTGTCAGTCCTGCCCGGGCCGACAGCCGGTTTGACAGCGCGGAATACGCCGGCCGACGCGCCGGGCGCGGCTTGTGGTCACTGCTGACCGGCCGCACCCGATCGGGATCGGCGCCGAGTTCTTCGAACACGGCGCGGGCTTGCTCATACCGGGTGACCGCGCCGTCGTTGGCCGCATGCACAACCGGGGCGCGCACCTTGCCGTCGGCCACCTCCAGCAGTGCCGCGCACAAGTCCGCGACATAGGTCGGTGACCCGGTCTGGTCGTCGACCACTTCCACGATGCCGTCGCGGGCAGCCAGCCGGCGCATGACGGCCACGAAATCCTTGCCGCTGCCGCCGGTGTAGACCCAGGCGGTGCGCACCACAGTGGCCTGCGGCAGCACCGCCAGCACAGCCAGCTCACCGGACAGCTTGGTTTGCCCGTACACACTGAGCGGACCGGTTTCGTCGCCGGGCTCATATGGACGCGGCGACGACCCGCCGAACTCCCCGCTGAACACATAGTCGGTCGAAATATGGATCATGCCCGCACCGGCGTGGGCACATGCCCGTGCGATGTACTCCGGGCCGGCCACGTTGACCGCGCGGGCAGTCGCCTCGTCGCTCTCCGCCCCGTCGACATCGGTGTAGGCCGCACAGTTGATCACCACGTCGCCGCCCTCGATAATCCGCCGGGCAGCGTCGGGGTCGGTGATATTCCATTGCGACGACGTCAGCGCCAGCACGTTTCGCCCCTGGCGGATGGCCTCGGCCGCCAGAAAGCTGCCCACCTGCCCACCGGCACCGGTGATCACGATCCTGCGCGACATGTTTTGAGTCTGGCACGCCGAGCGGAGACCTATCCCCCTCTACGGCTGTTACGGAAGTAATCTGAAGTGATGCCTGCGCAACGTGTGGTCCGCGCCGTTGCCACCGTGGCGGCCGTTGCCGTCGTTCTCGGGACCGGCGTGGCATGGAGCAGAGTCCGATCGTTCGAAGACGGGATCTTCCACATGTTCGCGCCCTCCCTGGGCCGGGGCGGCGACGACGGTGCGATCGATATTTTGCTGGTCGGGATGGACAGTCGCACCGACGCGCATGGCAACCCGCTCTCCGCGCAGGAATTGGCGACACTGCGGGCCGGTGACGAAACGGCGACCAATACCGACACGATCATCTTGGTCCGCGTGCCCAACAACGGGAAGTCAGCCACCGCGATCTCGATCCCGCGCGACTCGTATGTCTTGGCACCGGGATTGGGCAAGACCAAGATCAACGGCGTCTACGGCCAGGTCCGCGAAGAAAAGCGGGTCAGCCTGGTCCAATCCGGCGTCCCCGAAACCGAGGCCGAAGCGCGCGGCACCGAGGCCGGCCGCGAGGCCTTGATCAAGACGGTCGCCGATCTCACCGGCGTCACCGTCGACCACTATGCCGAGATCGGACTGTTGGGTTTCGCGTTGATCACCGACGCGCTCGGCGGCGTCGACGTGTGCCTCAAAGAGCCTGTGTACGAACCTCTTTCGGGTGCTGATTTTCCGGCCGGCTGGCAAAGGCTCAACGGCCCGCAAGCGCTCAGCTTCGTGCGCCAACGTCACGACCTGCCCCGAGGCGACCTGGACCGGGTGGTGCGCCAGCAGGTGGTCATGGCGAACCTGGCCCACAAGGTGCTCTCCGGTAAGACGCTGTCGAGTCCCGCCACGCTGGACCGGCTGCAGGGCGCCATCCAGCGGTCGGTGGTGCTCTCTTCTGGTTGGGACATCATGGATTTCGTCAAGCAGCTGCAGAAGCTGGCCGCCGGCAATGTCGCGTTCGCCACTATCCCGGTGCTCGACGAAGCCGGCTGGAGCGACGACGGAATGCAAAGCGTGGTGCGAGTCGACCCGCATCAGGTCCAAGAGTGGGTAGCCGGCCTGCTGCACGACCAGGACCAGGGCAAGACCGAGGAACTGGCCTACACGCCGGCCAAGACGACCGCGGACGTACTCAACGACACCGACATCAACGGTCTGGCCGCGGCGGTGTCAGAATTTCTGGTGGACAAGGGATTTACCGCCGGAACCGTCGCGAATAACGAAGCCGGGCACGTCAAGAACAGCCAAGTGCGCGCCGCCAAAGCCGATGACCTGGGGGCCCGACAGGTCGCCAAAGAGCTCGGCGGGCTGCCCGTCGTCGCCGACCCGGCGGTGCCCGCAGGATCGGTGCGGGTGGTACTGGCCAACGACTACACCGGCCCCGGCTCCGGCCTCGACGCCACCACCTCGACGACGTCGACGGGGTCGGCTTCGCACTCGCGCTCAGCGGGCGGGCCAGCCACCGCAAGCACCGCACCCCCACCGTCGCCGATACTGACCGCCGGCGCGGATCGCCCCGAATGCGTCAACTGACGTGACCAATCTCAGCGAAGCGATCCTGGACCCGATGCTGCGCACCGACCCGGTCGGACCGCGCATCACCTACTACGACGACGCCAGCGGTGAGCGCATCGAACTCTCGGCCGCAACTTTGGCCAACTGGGCAGCCAAAACCGGCAATTTGCTGCGCGACGAGCTCGGCACCGTTGCGGGCGGCCGGGTCGCGGTATTGCTCCCGCCGCACTGGCAAACGGCGGCGGTGTGTTTCGGCGTGTGGTGGGTCGGGGCCGAGGTGGTATTTGGCGCCCCGGCCGACATCGCATTGTGCACGTCAGCGCGGCTGCCTGAGGCCGACGCCACCGGCGCCAGCGAGGTGGCGGTGCTGTCGCTGGATCCCTTCGGGCGCCCGGCCCGGGATCTACCGGTCGGCGTCACCGACTACGCCACTGCGGTCCGGGTGCACGCCGACCAGATCGCCGCAGAGCGCCGTCCCGGGCTCGCGCTGGCGGGCAGGTCTGTCGATGAGGTGCGCACCGCCTGCCGGACAGCGGCTGCGACCCGAGGTCTGACGCCGACGGATCGGGTGCTCTCGACGAAGTCGTGGGCGACGCCCGACGAGCTGGTCGACGGTCTGCTGGCCATCCTCGCCGTCGGCGCATCGCTGGTGCAAGTGGCCAACCCCGATCCGGCGGCGTTGCCGCGCAGGATCCAGACCGAGAAGGTCACCCGTGTCCTCGAGTGACGACCCCCTGCTCCCCGACCGGCTGGACACATATTGGTATCGCAATATTTCTATGTTAGCGTCGTCGGGAGGACTGACCGGAGCCGAAGGAAGGTTAGACGATGGTCGTGCACGGGCTACTCGGGAAGGCGGCCACAACGGTGGTGACCGGACTGGCCGGGGTGACCGCCTATGAGCTGCTGCGAAAAGCATTGGCAAAAGCCCCGTTACACGAAACCGCGGTGGCGGCCGCGGAGTGGGGCTTGCGCGGGACCCGGCGCGCGGAGGAAGCAGCCGAATCGGCCCGGCTCAAGCTCGCCGATGTGATGGCCGAGGCCCGGGAACGCATCGGCGAAGAGGCGCCTACCCCGGCGATCAGCGATGCCGACCAGCACCAACACTGATCCGTCGGTCGTTTCCGACGCGGCTGGCCGCATGCGGGTCGACGTCCCCTGGGTGCGGTGCAACCCGCGTCGTGCGGTCGCGGTCGAAGAGGCCGTGGACCGCCAAGACGGCGTGCGCGTCGTGCACGCCTACCCCCGCACCGGGTCCGTCGTCGTCTGGTATTCGCCGAGGCGGTGTGATCGTTCGGCGGTGCTGGCGGCGATCAAGGAAGCCGCGCACACTGCCGCCGAGCTGATCCCGGCCCGTGCGCCGCATTCATCGGAGATCCGCAACGCCGACGTGCTGCGCATGGTGATCGGCGGTGTGGCGCTGGCGTTGCTGGGCGTGCGCCGCTACGTGTTCGCCCGCCCGCCGCTGCTCGGACCGACCGGTCGGCTCGCCGCCACCGGCGTCACGATCTTCACGGGATATCCGTTCCTGCGCGGCGCCCTGCGCTCGTTCCGGTCCGGCCGCGCCGGAACCGATGCTTTGGTGTCCGCCGCGACGGTGGCCAGCCTGGTGCTGCGGGAGAACGTCGTGGCGCTCACCGTGCTATGGCTGTTGAATATCGGTGAGTACCTTCAAGATCTGACACTGCGCCGGACCCGGCGCGCCATCTCGGATCTACTGCGCGGCAGCGCCGACACCGCGTGGATCCGCCTGAGCGACGGCAACGAGGTTCAGGTGCCGATCGATACCGTGCAGATCGGCGACGAGGTGGTGGTCCACGACCACGTGGCGATCCCGGTCGACGGCGAGGTGGTCGACGGGGAGGCGGTCGTCGACCAATCTGCCATCACCGGGGAGACCCTGCCCGTCAGCGTGCTCGTCGGCTCGATGGTGCACGCCGGCTCGGTGGTAATGCGGGGCCGGCTCGTGGTGCGTGCCCGCGCGGTGGGCAGTCAGACGGCGATCGGGCGCATCATCACCCGTGTCGAGGAGGCTCAGCACGACCGGGCCCCGATTCAGACTGTCGGCGAAAACTTTTCGCGCCGCTTCGTGCCGACGTCGTTCATCGTGTCGGCGCTTACCTTGGCGATCACCGGCGACGTCCGGCGTGCGATGACCATGCTGCTGGTGGCCTGCCCATGCGCGGTGGGGCTGGCCACCCCGACCGCGATCAGCGCGGCCATCGGCAACGGTGCCCGCCGGGGCATCCTGATCAAAGGCGGCTCTCACCTCGAAGAGGCGGGACGGGTAGACGCCATCGTCTTCGACAAGACCGGCACCCTTACCGTTGGTCGACCGGTGGTGACGAATATCATTGCTATGCACGATGATTGGGAGCCTGAACAGGTCCTGGCCTATGCGGCCAGCTCAGAGATCCACTCCCGTCATCCGCTGGCGGAGGCGGTGATCCGCTCGACCGAAGAACGGCACATCACGATCCCGCCGCACGAGGAATGCGAGGTCCTGGTCGGGCTCGGCATGCGGATGTGGGCCGACGGACGTACGCTGCTGCTGGGCAGTCCGTCCCTGCTGGAGTCCGAAAACGTCGCCGTATCAAGGGAAGCGGCGGAGTGGGTAGACAAGCTGCGGCGCCAGGCCGAGACCCCACTGCTGCTCGCGGTGGATGGCATGTTGGTCGGACTGATCAGCCTGCGCGACGAAATCCGCCCAGAAGCGCCTGACGTGCTCAATAAGCTGCGCGCCAATGGAATTCGCCGCATTGTTATGCTTACCGGCGACCACCCAGAGATCGCCGCGGTCGTCGCCCGCGAGCTGGACATCGACGAGTGGCGCGCCGAAGTGCTGCCGGAGGACAAGCTCGAAGTGGTGCGCCAGCTGCAAGACGAGGGCCACGTGGTGGGCATGGTCGGCGACGGCATCAACGACGCACCGGCACTGGCGGCTGCCGACATCGGAATCGCTATGGGGCTGGCCGGAACCGATGTCGCGGTGGAGACCGCCGATGTCGCGCTGGCCAACGATGACCTGCAGCGCCTGCTCGACGTGCGGGATTTGGGGGCCCGGGCGGTCGAAGTCATCCGGGAGAACTACGGCATGTCGATCGCGGTCAACGCCGCCGGGTTGATGATCGGTGCCGGCGGCGCGTTGTCGCCAGTGCTTGCCGCGATTTTGCACAATGCGTCTTCGGTCGCGGTGGTCGCCAACAGTTCCCGACTGATCCGCTACCGCCTCGACTAAATGCGGGCGACCTGATCGCTTACTTGCGAACGGTATGCAACAATGACGCCCGTAAGGCGATGACGACGCAGGAAGCCGGTGCGAATCCGGCGCGGTCCCGCCACTGTCATCGGGGAGCGACCCTCAACAGCCACGGCCGCGAGCTGGAAGGCGAGGCGAGCAGCGATCCGAGAGCCAGGACACTCGCGTCATCGCGTCCTGCGACCCCGGGGCGGTGTACCCCGAGAGAGCTGACCGACGTCCATGCCACGTCTTGCATGGGTGGCCGTCGTCATGGCCGCCTGTCTGGCGCTTATTGCGGGCGCCTGCGCGACCCCGCCGGATACCGGCACGCGCTTGAATCCTGCGTGCATTAGCGACTTCAAGCCGGACACCGACTACTTCCCGGACAAGTCGACGGTCACCGATGCCACGAATTTCACGATCAGCTACCACCTCAGCTACCAGGTCCTGACCGTCAAGCAGCCCTATCCGAATGCCGCCCCTGAGTCGTATGTGCTGGTGCGCTGCGGCGCGCCGCGCCCGCTGCTGGCCGGTGAGCTAACGCACGCCCGGCAGATAACGGTGCCGGTCACGACCATGTATTCGGCTTCGACAACCCACCTCGGCATGATCGCAGAACTCGACCAAACCGATGTGGTCAGCGGCGTGGCGACTGCCGCGAACGTCGTCAGTCCGCGACTGCGCCAACGAATTGCTACCGGCCATATCGCCGAGTTCGCGCCCGGTGGGCAGGTCGATATCGAGACGGTGATTGCCGCCCATCCCGATGTGTTGGTGACCCAGGGCACCGACGACCCGAGCTACGCCAAGCTGCGCGACGCCGGCGTCGGCGTGATCGCCGATGCCGAATGGCTGGAACCCACTCCGCTGGGCCGGGCCGAGTGGGTCAAGGTGTTCGCCGCGCTGACCGGCACCGAGAAGAAGGCGGGCGAGCTCTACCGCACGCTGCGCGACGAGTACCGCAAGGTCGCCGCGAAGACCACGGGCGTCCGGCCCGTCGACGTGCTGCCCGGCGAGATGTATCACGGTGTCTGGTCGATGCCCGCCGGCGGCGACTATGCCGGCCGGCTGATTGCCGACGCGGGCGGCAGCTACCCGTGGGCGGACGACAAGCGCGCGGGAAGCCTGCAGCTGAACTTCGAATCGGTCTTCGCCAAGGCCGGGCAGGCACCGCTGTGGCTGGTCATCAGCAATTGGACGACCCTCAATGACGCTCTGGCACAAGACAACCGGTACACCGAGTTGACGGCAATGCGTACTGGTCAGGTGTGGTCGGCTACGAAATCGCTTGGCCCGGGCGGCGGCAACGACTACTGGGAGCGCGGTGTGGCGCGCCCGGATCTCGTGCTGGGCGACCTCGTGGCGATCCTGCATCCCGACCTCGCCCCCGGCCACCAGTTCCAGTTTTACCGCCAGGTGATGCGGGCATGAGCCGCGCGTTGGTGGTGTGGACGACATTGGCCGGGGCCGTCGCCGCGCTGGCTCTGCTGGGGCTGGTCCTCGGCCCGGCGCGGGTGCCGCTGCCCGAGACCGTCCGGGTGCTCGTCGGTGCTCAGGCAGCCGACCCGCGCTGGCAGGTGATCGTGACAAGCATACGGCTGCCGCGGGTCCTCACCGCGATCGCTGCGGGCGCCGGGCTCGCGATCGCGGGGCTGCAGATGCAGACACTGTTTCGCAACACCCTCGCCGACCCGTACGTGCTCGGTGTCAGTTCCGGTGCGAGCCTTGGGGTTTCCGTCACGGTAATCGGTAGCGGATCCGGCTTCACGGTGGGGCTGGCCGGAGCCGGTCGCGCCGGCGTGGTTCTCGCCGCCGCAGCCGGCGCCGCACTGGTGCTGGCCACGGTCCTGGTGCTTGCGCGGTGGGTGCGCTCGCCGGCGACCCTGTTGCTGGTCGGCGTCATGGTGGGCTCGGCGAGCACCGCGGTCGTCAGCGTGTTGCTGGTCTGCGCAGATCCGCAGCGGGTGCAGCAGTACCTGCTGTGGGGGCTGGGCAGCTTCGCCAGCACAACGTGGGCGGATCTGCGGCTGCTGCTGCCCGTCGTCGCGTCGGGATTGGTGGCGGCAGCGCTAATAGTGCGCCCCTTGAACGCCCTGCTGCTCGGCGAGGCCTACGCGCGCACCATGGGCGTCGACGTGCGGCGGATCCGGCTCACCACTGTCGCGTCGGCGTCGCTGCTGGCTGGGGCCACGACGGCGTTCTGCGGCCCGATCGCGTTTCTTGGTTTGGTAGTGCCACATCTGGCTCGGCTGGCCGTAGGCAGCTCCGATCACCGGCTCGTCTTGCCGACGGCGGTCTTGCTGGGCGCCGCCGTCGCGCTGGGATGCGGGCTCGTCAATCAGCTTCCCGGCAATGGTGCGGTACTTCCGGTCAATGCGGTCACCGCGCTGATCGGTGCCCCGATTGTCGTCCTCGTGCTGCTGCGCAGTCACCGCGGGGTGGTGATGCCGCAGTGATCGAACTGCATGACCTCGCCATCGGCTACCGCGGCCGGCGCCGTACCAGCGTGGTCGCGGCCGGCCTGCACGGCAGCGCCTTTCGGGGCGAGCTCACCGTGCTGCTGGGTCCCAACGGCTGCGGCAAGTCCACCCTGATCCGCACGCTGTGCCGACTGCAGCCCGCCCTTAGCGGCCACGTACGGCTCGACGGCAAGGATCTGGCCGCGCTGGCGCCCGGTGAGCTCTGCCGCCGAGTCGCGGTGGTGCTAACCGACCGCTTCGACCCGGGCCTGTTGTCGGCGAGGGAACTCGTTGGCCTCGGCCGCATCCCGCATCTGGGCCCGACAGCCAGGCCGACACGCGGCGACCACGCCGTCGTCGGCTGGGCGTTGCAAGCGGTAGGCGCCGCGCACTTGGCCGACCGGCCGGCGGCCGACCTCTCCGACGGCGAACGGCAACGAGTTCTGATCGCCCGCGCGCTGGCCCAGCAGCCGTCGGCGCTGCTGCTCGACGAGCCGACCGCCTTTCTGGACGTCGGGTCCCGCGCCGGGTTGGTGGCGGTGCTGCGCAGCCTGGCCCGACGTCGGCGACTGGCGATCGTGATGTCCACGCACGACTTGGAACTGGCGCTGCGGGCCGCCGATCGGGTGTGGCTGCTGGGCCCAGACGGCACGCTCGCCGCCGCGATCCCCGAAGATCTCCTGCTCTCCGGGCGCGTCGGCTCAGTATTCGGCAGCGACACAGTGCATTTCGACTCAGCAAACGGAACGTTCATGGTACGGAACAGCGGCGGGCGGTGCGCCCGCGTTGACGCGCCCGAACCGCTGCATGCTGCCTTTGAACGCGTGCTCGCCAGGGAAGGCTGGCGTATCGGCGAACCCGCCGAAATTGTCGTCACCGCAGCGGAACCGGACCGGATCACTGTGCGTACCGCAGGCTGCGCCACTCCCGTCCCGCTGGACAGCCTGCCTGCGCAGCTTCGCGCGCTTCCGTCCAGCGCGCATCGCTGCGCACCGCAGCCCCTCACCCTAGCGGTGCTCGCCCAATTAGCTTCCGTCAGCACATATTTCGTCATCGGCACCGGACCGTGCGACCAACGCTGGCGGCCTGTATCCCAGCTGTATACCGACACCGAGGCACTCGGCGCCGTCGTCGGTCGGGTTCAGGCGCGCATCGACACCTCGGAGCGCCGCGTGGCAGTGTCGACGTTCTTCTTCGACTTCGCCGCGCGGCTGTGGTCAGTCGGGCTGGGCGCGCTGGTGCGCCACCGACTGCTGCTCGATCTGGCTACCGAGCAGCTGTTGTTCCGGGAGACCGACGGCAGGATTGAGCTGCATATCGAACATCCCATCGCCTGGCAGGGTGACGACTTAGCGCCGATGCTGGCCGACATCGTGTTGGAGACGCACCTCATTCCGCTCACCGTCGCGCTGCGCCGCCTCGGACCGATCTCGCCGCGGCTGCTCCGCGGCAACGCCGCGTCAGCGCTGCTCGGCGCCGCCCGGGTCCTGGGCGGTGACGCCACACAGCTGGCTCAAAGATTGTGTGCCGATCAAAGGCTCAGCGGCACAATCCGCTTCGGCGATACCGGCTACCGCCGAACCAGCTGCTGCCTGTATTACCGCACACCTGGCGGCGGGTTGTGCGGCGACTGCGTGTTCACGACCAAGCCTGGCGAACGCAGAAAGGTGACACCATGACCGACACCACCCCTCCCATCGTCGAAACCGAAGGCGGCGGACGAGAACAGCGTTGGCCGCTGCCCGTCGATGAGCACAGCCTGCTCGAGCTGATCCGCCTGTGCTTCGAAGAGTATTGGGACGAAATCTGGTTCGGCGTCATCATGGAGGGCGCGGCCTGGGAAGTGGCGGCGCCAAACCCGCCCAAGCGAATCTCGATGCACGACGGATATGCCACCGTCGACTTCGGTCGCTGGCATTTCCACCTGTGCATCGGCGAGCACCGGGCGAGTGGGCCAGAGCTGGGCCGGATCCGCAAGTGCACGCGCGCCGAGCTTTATCGCCGCATCGGGGCCGATGATCACCCCACCTCGTGGGGTGTGCGCCTGTTCAACGGGCGTAACGAACAGATGATGACGCTGCTGCTGCCTAACCCATTTTTGACCAACGACCAGCAGATCCGCGATCAACCGGTCTGGGAACAACTCGAACTGTGGGATCGGTTGCGGGCCAAGTATCTAGGGCTGGACCCTGATCCAGTCGACCGCGCGGGCAAGGGTTTTCGGCACGAAAGACAGGAAACCCGATGAGCTCACCGATCTGGCTGGCCTCGCCGCCGGAGGTGCATTCGGCGCTGCTGAGCAGCGGCCCGGGCCCGGGCCCGTTGCTGGAGTCCGCGGCTGCATGGACCTCCCTGAGCACCGCCTACAGCCAGGCGGCTGACGAGCTGACCGCGCTGCTGGACACCGTGCGCGCGGGAGTCTGGGAGGGTGCTACCGCAGCGGCGTATGTGGCCGCCCATGCGCCCTATCTGGCGTGGCTGGAGCAGGCCAGCGCTGACAGCGCCGCCGCGGCCGCGCAACACGAAACGGTGGCGGCCGCCTACAGCACCGCGCTAGCCGAGATGCCGACCCTGGCCGAACTCGCCGCCAATCACGCCGCCCACGCGCTATTGGTGGCGACGAACTTCTTTGGGATCAACACGATTCCCATCGCACTGAACGAAGCCGACTATGCGCGCATGTGGATTCAGGCCGCCACCGTGATGAGCACCTATGAGGCGGTCTCAGCCGCAGCGGTTTCGTCCGTGCCTCAGACCTCGCCGGCCCCCGAGATTGTCAAGTCCGACGCCGTGACAACCCTCGCCGGCGACAGCTCGCCCGAACCATCGCAAAACGTCTTCCAATGGTTGGACGGGCTGGTGCAACAGTTTCTGCCCCCGGAACTGCGCGACCTGATCGGCAGCCCGTTGTACGTCTTCGAAAACCCTGACCACTTCATGAGTTGGTTTAACTACAATCTGGTTCCCCAGCCGGGCGTGACGTTCGCGGACGCGGTCAATGAATTCCTGGCGGGACCCGGGTATTACATCGAGTTTTATCCGACGATTGTGCAGGCGGCCAACGGCAATCTCGGAGTGCTGGTTTTCGCCTCGCTTGTCTACTTCTCGGAAATCGGCTTCGAGATGTTCAGCGAAACGCTGCGGGTTAGCGTCTATCTGGTCGCAACCACTCCGTTCGTACCGCTGGCGACGGCGGCTGCGCTACCCCTCGCTGCGGCCCCCGCGGGCGCCGCCGGTGGCGTCGCGGGCCTGGCGGGGCTGGCCGGCCTGACCCAGCCGGTCGTGGTGCCGGTGACGCCGCCCCCGGGATTCACCCCGGCCATCATCGCCGCTAGTGTCCCGGCTCCTGCATCGGCCGGCGGCCCGGCACCGGCACCCGAGGCGGCTCCGGCGTCGAGCGCTGCGCACACCCCGCTTTCCGCGCCGACACCACCCCCGCCACCGGCGACGCCGGCAGGGCCGGAACTGTTCTCCTACCTGGTGGGCAACCTAAGCATGGGCTCTCAGAGGGGTGCCGGCGCCGACGCCAAGAAAAAGGCATCCAAGCCCGATACCGCCGCAGCCCCGGCCGCCGCCGCGGCAACCAGGCAAGAGGGCCCGGCAGGTCCGCGCCGGCGACCGAAGGTTCGACACATCGGTCGCGGCTACGAATACATGGACCTCGAAGCACAGCTCGATACCGCAACGGTGATGGCCTGGGAGCAGGGTGCTGGGACGCTTGGCTTCGCCGGAACCGTCCGCAACGAGACCGCCACGGCGGCGGGGCTGACCAGGCTGGCCGGCGATGCGGTGGCCGGTGGTCCGCGCTTGCCATTGATGCCCAATACCTGGGGTCAAGCAAGCGACGGCTGACGCGTATTCAGCACCCGCAGTCGTCGCCGCGCCAAGCGCGGACACCCTGCCACACCGCGGCCGCTGCAATCACCAGTCCGATCGTGGGATCCAGCCACCAGCCGCCGGACCAGCCGGCGGTGACCACAAGGCCCACCAACACCGCGGCCGCCTGCGCGCCGCACAAGTGGTTCTGGATGCCTTCGCCGGAGGTGGCCGCAGAACCGAGCATCGCGCCGAGATGCTGTTTGATCTGGCCCAGGATCGGCATCAACACCACCGCAACGGCCGTCAGTGCGATACCGATTGCCGACGGCTCGGCGTGATGCCGCTCAAGCAGCTCCTGGACGGATTCGGCGGCGATGTAAGGGGCGGTCAGCCAAAACGACACCGCCACCCCCCGCTGAGCGCGCCGCTCAGCGGATTCGGACAAGGTCCGCCGACCGCTGAATCGCCAGATCACCATCGCGCTCGCCAAGGCTTCGGGCGCACTTCCTAGCGCCCATCCGGTCAACGCGATCGACCTGACCGTCAGGCCTTGCCATAGCCCGACCGCACCCTCCGCGAGCATGGCCATCAGGCTGACCCAGGCCAGCCCGCGCGCCCACGCCGCGGCCCGGTGCCAGGCCGCATTCCGGGCGAGCGGCGTCGGGGCGGCGAGCTCTGCGGGACGAGGCGTGGTCACCAGGCGATGGTAAAGGTCGGCTTGCGGATGCTCTCGGCCGGCGCGCTCGAGGCCGCACCCGCGCTGTTTCGCCGTCAGCGCTAACCGGCTCGCTACTCCGTATTCGGCGCCTGGGGCGAACCGGCATGCGTTGCCGCGGGCAACGCCTGGCCGGCGCCCTCAAAGGTCGGCCAGTTCGGCGAAAAGTCACCTGCAGCGGCATCCGCAATGCCTACGCTTTTACCAAGCTGTCTTGCGGGGCTGCTTCATTCGGCTCTGCGGGGAGCGGAGAATGGCGCAATACAAGAAACCAGGCAAGGCTGGAAAAACGAGGGCCGTCCGCGCCTTTCGTGACCACTTCCGGAAAGCGCCCTGAAACGTAAGAAAAAGCTCCCAGGACATCTCGGCTTCCCCAGGGGCGGTAAACCGACCCGTGCTGACCCGAGAAGCAAGAAGTGGAGCACCTTTGCGCGCCAGTGCAATTTGGCGAGTTTCTCTGGAAAGGGCCGACCCCGTGGCCGTGTGAGGAGTCGCACATCTCCCTTGGGCAACTAGCGATGCCATAGCAGTTGATTGCGGGCCTGGTAGCGACCATCTGTGCGGCACAGGGACGGCTGCTGCGCCGATCGGGGCACGATGATCGCCGACTTCATCGAGCGGCGAACCGCTGACTGCTGCGACGAATCATGGCCGGGCAGCAGGAGAATCAGCGCTAGAGACCAGGCGCCAAACCCGGTTGCTACCGGCATCGTTACCCTGGCCAGCATGGCGCGTACCGACAACGATACCTGGGATCTGGCAACTAGCGTGGGGGCCACCGCGACCATGGTGGCCGCGGGCCGAGCCCGCGCCACCAGAGCCGGGCTCATCGATGATCCATTCGCCGAACCGCTGGTGCAGGCCGTCGGCATCGACTTTTTCACTCGCTGGGCCGCCGGCAAATTGCATTCTGCCGACGTCGATATCCCGGGCCACCCGTGGGGCATGCAGCCGATGACCGACCTGATGGCGGCACGAACCCGGTTTATCGACACCTTCTGCGCCGACGCGGTGGCAGCCGGCATCCGTCAGGTCGTCATCCTGGCCTCCGGCTTGGACGCCCGCGGCTACCGACTGGCCTGGCCCGCGGGAACGACAGTTTTTGAGATCGATCAACCACAAGTGCTCGATTTCAAGGCGACCACTCTCGCCGCGCTGGGCGCCGAGCCGACGGTCGAGCTTCGGGCCGTGCCGATCGATCTACGACACGACTGGCCGGCGGCGCTGCGGCAAGCAGGGTTCGAAACCGGGACGCCGACCGCGTGGGTCGCTGAGGGGCTGCTGGCATTCCTTCCGGCGGAAGCGCAGGATCGCTTGCTGGACAACATCACCACGCTCAGCGCGGACGGCAGCAGACTGGTGGCAGAGATCTTCCTGAACTCGCCGGAATCGCTGGATGTCATGCACACCGCCGCCCAGAAATGGTACGAGCACGGCCTGGATGCCCACATCGACGACCTGTGGTATCCCGGCGATCGCCGTGATGTCGCGGAATACCTCGACCAGCGCGGCTGGCGGACCGTCCGCACGAGGTCGAGTCAATTATTGGCCGACAACGGATTACCGGTCCCGCCGCGCATCAACAGCGAAACCGAAAACTACTATTGCACCGCGCTCCGGAGCAGCAACTAATGCCCGACGGCGAGGGTCCCAAGCCCCTGGACGGGTTTCGGGTACTCGATTTCACCCAGAATGTGGCCGGCCCGCTGGCCGGACAGGTGCTGGCCGATCTTGGCGCTGAAGTCATCAAGGTGGAAGCGCCCGGCGGGGACGCCGCCCGCCAGATCACCGCGGTTCTTCCCGGCCGGCCACCGCTGCCCACCTATTTCCTGCCCAACAACCGCGGCAAGAAATCGGTGGCCGTCGACCTGACTTCCGATGAAGCCAAACGGCAGATACTTCGGCTCGCCGACAGCGCCGATGTCGTGCTTGAGGCCTTTCGCCCTGGTGTCATGGAAAGAATGGGGCTGGGTCCCAACGAATTGCGTTCGCGCAATCCGAAACTCATCTATGCGCGATTATCGGCGTACGGCGGCAACGGTCCCCATGGCGACCGGCCGGGCATCGACCTGATGATTCAGGCGGAAGCCGGCATGACCTCGGGGATGCGCACACCGGAAGGCAAGCCTCAGCTCATCCCGTTCCAACTCGTCGACAACGCCAGCGGTCATGTGCTGGCCCAGGCGGTGCTCGCCGCTCTGCTCAATCGAGAGCGACACGGCGTCGCCGACGTCGTCAGTGTCGCAATGTACGACGTGGCAGTCGGATTGCAAGCAAACCAGCTCACCATGCACCTAAACCGGCGCAGCGACCCAATACCCAATGTGGAACCAAAAACGAAGCGCCGCAAAACCGTTGGTTTTGCCAGCCAGCCATCGGATGCGTTCCGTGCCGCAGACGGGTACGTCGTCATCAGTGCCTACACCCCCAAGCATTGGAAACTGCTGTGCGAAACCATCGGCCGACCCGATCTGCTGCACGACCAAAGGTTCCTCGACCAACGCTCTCGGTCGATCAACTTCGCCGAATTGACCGACGAATTGGAATCCACTTTGACCACCAAGACAGCGGCTGAGTGGGTAGAACTATTGCAGTGCAGGGGATTAATGGCGTGTCTTGTGCACACGTGGAAGCAGGTCGTGGACACCCCGCTCTTTGCGGAGAATCAACTGGCACTGCAGGTCGGAACCGGCGACGACGCGATCACGGTGGTCCGCACCCCGGCGCGCTACTCCAGCTTCACCGCGATTG
>Ga0070737_10003236_pt1 | contig 17900 bp, 15 predicted proteins | sample Coa_R1_10_FD_66438 | JGI IMG/M metagenome (GOLD analysis project Ga0070737, IMG submission 66438) | Surface soil microbial communities from Centralia Pennsylvania, which are recovering from an underground coalmine fire - Coalmine... | ecosystem: Environmental > Terrestrial > Soil > Unclassified...
TCGCCCACCGGCAGGTGATCCGCCTTTGCGGCCAGGGCGGCGACGTAGTCGTCGTAGACGGCCTCGTGCACCAGGTGCCGCCCGGTGGTCATGCAGATCTGGCCCTGGTGCAGGAACGACCCCCACGCGCCGGCCGACACAGCCCGTTCCAGGTCGACGTCGTCCAGGACGACCAGCGCGGAGTTTCCGCCGAGTTCCAGGTGGACGCGCTTGAGGTGGCGCCCCGCGAGCTCGCCGACACGGCGGCCGACGGCGGTGGACCCGGTGAAGGAGATGATCCGCACCAGCGGGTCGGCGATCAGGGCCTCCCCGGCCTCTGGCCCGCCCGGGATCACGTGCAGCAGCCCCTCGGGCAGCCCGGCCTCCTCGAAGACCCGCGCCAGCGCCACGCCGCCGCAGACGGCGGTGCGCGGGTCGGGCTTGAGCACCACGGCGTTGCCCAGGGCGAGCGCGGGTGCGACCGATCGCATGGCCAGGACTTGGGGGAAATTGAACGGTGCGATCACGCCGACCACCCCGGCCGGGACGCGCTCGGTGAAGCTGAGCCGCGGGCTCTCGGTCGGGATCAGGTCGCCGCAGGGACGGGAGGGCAGGGTGGCCGCCTCGTAGAGTTCGCTGGTGACCAGGTGGGTCTCGAACTGGGCGGCCGGCCCTATCTTGCCGCTCTCGCGGATGTTCCACTGCTCGATCTCGGCGGCGTTGGCCAGCCAGATGTCGGCGGCCTTGCGCAGCAGCGCCGAGCGCTCGGAGTGCGGCCGGGCGGCCCAGTCCCGCTGTGCCGCCGCTGCCCGCCGGGCAGCGGCGGCCATGTCGGCCGGCGAGCCGATCCCGGTCCGGCCGAGTTCGGCACCGGTGGCGGGCTCGGTCACGGGCGCGTCGCGGCCGGAGGCCGTCACCCAGCCGCCGGAGTACACCCGGCCCCGCCAGAGCTCATCATCGAGAAGTGCCATGCCTGCTCCACGGTTACGTGCCCGGAAGAACGGCCGCCGCGGCCAGCCCGCGGCGAACCCCGGCATACGACGCGGGCGCAGGCCGCACAGGCGTGCCGGGCGCACTTGACATTGCCGTGCGGCCAGGCACGGTGACGGGCACCACGCATCCTGCCGTAGTCACAACGAGACCACCGCAACGGTAGCAGACACCCCGCCAGGGCCGCCAGCGCGGCCGCGCCGGCAGGGCGGCCGCGCCGGCGTCCGGGCCGTCGTTCACAGCTGCACGGTGACGGCCTTGACCTCGGTATAGGCTTGCAGCACCTCGTGCCCCATCTCGCGCCCCCAGCCGGACTGCTTGTACCCGCCGAACGGCAGGGACGCGTCGAACACGTTGTAGCAGTTGATCCAGACGGTGCCCGCGCGGATCTTCTTGGCCAGAGCGTGGGCCTTGGAGATGTCCTGGGTCCAGATGCCGGCACCCAAGCCGTAGTCGGTGTCGTTGGCGGCGGCGGCGATCTCATCGATCGACTGGAACGGTGCCGCCACCACGACCGGGCCGAAGATCTCCTCGCGGACGACCTTCATGTCGGGGGTCGTGTTGGTCAGCACGGTGGGCTCGACGAAGTAGCCCTTGTCGCCGTGACGGCCGCCGCCGGTGACGGCCTTCGCGCCGTCCTGCCGCCCGGATTCCAGGTAGCCGATGACCCGGCGCAGCTGTTCGTCGGAGACCAGCGGTCCCATCTGGGTGGCCTCGTCCATGCCCGGGCCGAGGCGGATGGAGCGGGCGATCTGGGCGACGCCCTCGACGACTTCGTCGAACCGGCTCCGGTGGACGAACAGCCGGGACCCGGCGACGCAGCACTGCCCGTGATTGAAGAAGATCGCGTTCGCCGCGCCCGCCACGGCCTCGGGCGAGGCGTCCTCGAAGACGATGTTGGGCGACTTGCCGCCCAGCTCCAGGGTGACCTTCTTCAGGTTCCCCGCCGCGGCCTGCACGATCAGCTTGCCGACCTCGGTCGACCCGGTGAAGGCCACCTTGTCGACGAGGCCGTGCGCGGCGAGCGCGGCCCCGGCGGTCTCGCCGAAGCCGGTGACCACGTTCACCACGCCGTCGGGAACGCCGGCCTCGGCGATCAGCCCGGCGAGCCGGATCGCGCTCAACGGGGTCTGCTCGGCCGGCTTGAGGACCACGGTGTTGCCCGTGGCGAGCGCCGGGCCGAGCTTCCACGCGGCCATCAGCAGCGGGAAGTTCCACGGGATGATCTGGCCGACCACGCCGACCGGCTCGCGCAGCGTGTAGGAGTGGAAGTTCGCGCCCGGCATGTAGGGCACCGAGATATTGATCGTGTCGCCCTCGATCTTGGTGGCCCACCCGGCCATGTAGTGGAACAGGTCGGCGGCCAGCGGGACGTCCGCCGCCCGGGCCACCGCGTAGGGCTTGCCGTTGTCCAGCGACTCCAGCTGGGCGAGCTCGTCGGCATGCTCGAGGATCAGGTCGCCGATCCGCCAGATGATCCGGCCGCGCTCGGACGGCGTAAGGCGGCCCCACGGGCCCTCGTCGAACGCCTTGCGCGCGGCGCGGACGGCCCGGTCGATGTCCTCGGCGTCCCCCTCGGCCACGTGCGCCAGGGTTTCGCCGGTCGCGGGGTTCGGCGTCTGGAACGTCTTGCCCGAGGCCGCGTCGACCCACTGGCCATTGATGAAGAGCTGGTGGGGGGCTGCTGTGAACTGCTCGACGGTCTGGTCCACGGTCACTGTCATGAACGCTCATCTCCCTCGCGGATCCCGGCACGCCCTTGGCCGGGACCTAGTAGTCACAATGAGACAACAGAACGGGACCAGGCACAAGGCAGTGCGCGGATGGGCCGCAACGCCGGCACCGGGCGGGCACGGACTGGAAGGGCCGGCGGAGCCGTCGGTCACGCGGGGGGAGGGCGGGCGCGGCCGGGGTCCTGACCGCCGCCGGGGATGCGCAGATCGCCTGGGCCATGTGCCGGCGCTGGCGGCCCGGCGGGGCACGCCGCCGGCTGGGCCACGCCCGGTGCGGCCCGTTCGTATGGCGTGGCCGCAAGCGGGGTTGCGCACGATCCCCCAGGCACCCCAGTTTACGGAATCAATATGGTAACTCTTCCATCAAATGTAACGCTGGCAACGTGAATTAATCACGGCAGGCGTCACGGTATGCTTCGGTTACGCCATGCGGGGAACGGGCACCCCTCTATCTTCGGGCCATCCTGGGGAACACTGAATGCTAGATGGCGACACAGTCCAGGCAGTAGTATCGGTACGCCGTGAGGATCTTCCGGCGGCCAGGGAGACGGCCGCCGGCCACCAGGTCGAGCTCAGGGAGCTGCCCGCCACCGGAGTGGATCCGGTCAGCGCCGTGGCGCTTGTGCTCATCGGCTCCGCGCTCGCGGTCTCTATGGTGCAGCGAGCCATCGACGCCCGGCAGGGCGGTCAGGTGATCGACCTGCGGCCGGACGCGAGCAAGCATTTCTACCGTACGCGAGGCGTCGTCTACGGCCTGGTCGTGATCATCGGCAGTGACGGGACGGTCACCGTGGATGTGAGAGAGCCGGACGGGAACTTCCGCGAGGTCATCGAAACCGTCGCCAAGCTCACCATGTCCCTGGCCGAGATCAGCATCGAGGCGATCGCCAAGGTCCTGCGCGTCAACCTCCCAGGCAGCGCAAACGCTACCATCACCGAGCGTCCTGGTCCGCCGGAGATCGACTCCGGCGGACCGCACGCGTAAGCCGTGGCGAGTCAAGCCGGCGCGGCCAGGCTCCTGGAAATGCTTCAGGAGGAGGCCTACCGGAAGTGGCGCGTAGAGCCGCCCGTCAACGTGGCCGGTCTCACCGGCTACGGGATCGGCCAGTTTGATGCCATGTTCGCCCAGATCCGGCAGATGGCCGATTACGGCGCGCTGGACTACTCGGAGGACGCCCAGGAGCGGGCGCGGCGGGTAGCGGAGGCCCAGGCCCGAGGCCAGCACCTTCACGCCTTCGACGACCTCGGGGCACCGACCAGGTTCGAGAGCCCGATTATCTACCGCACCATCTCAGGCGCGTCGACGCAGATATTTAACGTGGCGCGCCAATTGAACTGCCCCCTGCCGGCCCAGCCGCTCGTTGGCACCATGCCCACCGGGGATATCCATGCGTACACGGTGCCGGTTCCAGAGGACATGCGGGCCGGCGAGTCAGATGCGGATCACCTGATCATCTTCGACTGGCAGTTCTTTCTTTTCGCGCACCTTTTCAGCAAGGCGATTGCCAGCGCGCTGACGGCGGCGCCGTCGCCGGAGTACGGCACCGAGTTCTGGAGCCTGTCCTGGGATGAGTCCGATATCCGGCGGAAAATCGAGCGCGACCCGTCCATCGCGGAGGGCTTCACGGACCTGCTTGTGTCCTATGCCACGACGGGAAGACCCGGTAGTTCTCAGGTCTACACGTCGCCGGAAGCCTTCCGGCGGAGCCAGCTCGGGCCTGGCAACAGGGCGATGGCCGCGATCATCCGGGCGTCGATGGAACTCTTTGTCATGGGGCATGAGTACGGCCATATCGCCCAGCGGAATTCGGCGGCGGCCGGGATGGCCCGCCTCCGCTGGGTCGGGTATGACGGCCCCGACGCCGGCAGTCCCGCGGTGCGCAGCCACCTCGCCGAGCTCGACGCCGACGGGTATGGCCTGCGGCTCGCCTCGCTGGCGGCTAGGCCAAGGTACCGCAACCTGGCGCTTGAGTACATCGGGGCCGACGCCTATTTCAGCGGCCTTGACATGATGCGGCGAGCCCTGTGCGTACTCACCCTCGGTCGTGTCGTCGACATGACCGGCGAGACGCACCCGTCCGCAAAGGACCGCCGGGATGTGCTGCGCAGGTCCCTCTCGGTCTTCCCGGTAAGCGGGGAAGAGCGGGCCGGTGCCGTGGACGTGGCCCAGAAGGTGGAGCTCATCGCCGAGCTCCTCTGGGAGCGCGCCCATGACACTCTCATGGACCTGCACCGAAGAGGGACCAGCCCGGCCCCGTGGTGGCTGCAGGAGTGACGGCCGGCCCTGCCCTCCGGCCTCCGTCGCACCCCCGGCGCCCCCGGCAGCGCGCCAGTTCCGCTCCGCCGCGCTGCCCGGGGTTCACCGAGCCGAACGGCCGGCGGTGTCTCGGTCCGGCACGCCCGCCGCCGGCCACGGACCGCACCAGAGCCGTACCCGCGCGCCGCGGCGGTCCGGCAGGCGGCCGGACCGCCGCGGCGGCGGCCGGAGGGCCCGGCGGCCGCCCCCCGTCATCACCGGGCGTCGGCCCGCCGCCGTTCGAGGGCGTCGACGGGTGCGAACAGGACGCAGCCGACCTGGTCGTCGCGGCGCAGCAGCCAGTTCGGGACGGCGAGCACCTCGCACCCGGCGTAGCCGCGGGCCGCGGCCAGCAGCATGGACGCGCCGTAGAAGATCAGCGCGGCGTCGCTGGTGAAGCCGAGCGCGGGCGCGTACCACGGGGTGGCGTACAGGGCCGCGAACACGGCCGCGTTGACCGCGTGCCCGGCCGGGCCGGTCGCCAGCAGCCCGCCCTGGCGGCGCCGCGCCCGCAGCCACGCCGCCGCCAGGGCCGCGGCCGGGAACCCCAGCAGCGCGAGCGCCCAGGCCGCGGGATGCCATCCCCGGCTGGCCTCCCCGGTCACTACCGAGCCGAGCAGGGCCGCGCCCACCATGATCCGGGCCGCGGTTCCCGCTGTGCCGATGACCCGCGTGCGGGCGGGGTCCGCGGCCCGGGGCCGGCTTGCGTCTCCCGGCTGCCGCGCCGTCCGGTGAGGGGTCGCTTTCAGGTCGGGCACGGGCATCACCTCCGTGCCGACGCTACGGCTTGCCCCCGGGGGCAAGGTCAAGCGTTGTCCGGTACCGGGGGTCGGTGCCGCGCGGCGCGTCGCCGGCGAGCTCGTCCCCGGCCAGGGCCTGGTCGATACGCTCCCGCAACCGCTGCAGGTCCGCGATCTTCGTGTCGGTCCTGGCGCGGGCGCGGCGCAGCAGCGCCGCCAGGTGCGGGCCGACCGGCTCGGCAGGCCGGCCGAGGTAGACATCGGCCAGGGCGCGGATCTCCGCGATGGTCAGGCCCAGGCCGCGCAGCTTGCCGATCACCGCGGCGCACCACAGCGCGGACTCGTCGTAGAGCCGGTACCCGGCCGGGCTGCGGCCCGCCGAGTACACCAGGCCCATGTCCGTCCAGGCGCGCAGCGCCCTGGCGGGCGTCCCGGTGCGGCGGGACAGCTCGCCGACCGTCATCAGCCCGGTGCCGGTCACGGCCCGGTGCCTGCGTCCGGGGCGGGCGCGATGCGGACGCACCCGGCGTTGCCGGCGGCCAGCGTCACCAGGGAAGACGGAGCGGCCACGGGCGCCTCCACGCATCAGGCTGACATATCCGCCTATGCGGATGTTATCGTCGGGTCCTGCTGTTCGCCACCCCGGATGATGGGGTCCCGGACGGGGAACCAGCCGGATACGGCAGATCCGCGGAGGGCCTGCACCGCTCGCCATGCCGCGGCTGGCCTGAGCACCTGCCCTGCCGCCGGGCCAGCGCGGCCAGCCCGTGCCAGCCTCGGTGCCCGCGCGGCGCGGCGGAGTACGGCGAGCCGGCGGCGGAGTACGGCGAGCCGGCGGCGCAGGCGGTGAGCATCCCGGGCGATACGCGCCGGGGGCGGCGACCGCCTCTCCCCCGGCGTCTTTCTGGACGCCCCCGGTCAGAACTTGATCGACACCTTCAGCGCGTTGCCGGTCCGGTCACGGGCGATGCGGAAGGCCTCGTCGACCTGCTCGATCGGCAGCATGTGGCCGAGCAGCGGGGCCACGTCGAGCGCGCCGTCCGCGATCAGCCGCACGGCGTACCGGAACGACTCAAGCCCTGGCTCGCCCTGGGCGCCGAACTTCGTGTGGGCGGTCAGCCGCCGCCGGAAGAACTCGCCAAACGAGAACGGGTAGCCGCCGTCGTCCTCCGGCAGGCCGAACCAGACGACGGTCGCCCCGGACGCGGCCAGTTCCAGGCTCAGCGGGAACGTTTCCCGGCTGCCGACCGCCTCCACCACCACGTCGGCTCCCCGGCCGCCAGTGGCCTCCATCACCGCCGACCGGAAGTCGACGGCGCCCGCGTCCACGGCAAGGTCGGCGCCCACCTGCCGGGAGTAGGCCAGGCGGGCGGGCGACTTGTCCGACACCAGCACGCGGGCCGCCCCAGCCCGCTTGAGCAGGAACGTGAAGAAGGCGCCCGCCGACCCCTGCCCGATGACGGCGGCATCCTTGCCGACCAGATCGAGCGGATGGGAGCGGAGCGCGTAGACGACCGTGCCGAGCTGCTGCGCCATGAGCAGGTGGCTGAGCGGCGCCGTGGCCGGCAGCCGGACGCAGGCAGAGCCGGGCAGCGCCTGGAACTCGGCCAGGCAGCGCCCGTCGGCGGCATACGGGACGGTCAGCACGCGGTCGCCCGGCTCGAAACCGGGGCAGCGCGACTCCACCACCTCGCCCACGCTCTCGTGCCCGGGGTAGCCGGCCGCCCCGGGCCGGGGCGGCGCGTTGAGGAACACGGTGTGCAGATCGGAGCCGCAGATGGAGGCGTAGGCGGTCCGCAGCAGGACCTCGCCGTCCGCGACCGACGGCACCGGCACGTCCTCGCACACCATGCGTCCCACGTCCACCCAGCGCGCAGCCTTCACAGATGGGCACTCCCGTCACGAAACTCATCCGGAGCCGGCAAGTCCCCGCCCGGACGGCACCGGCGTCCACCTGCCAGTTGTAACAGGCGCGGCCATGGCAGACAACGAGGGCGGTAACCCTCACCGCGGCGCGGCGCAATCGGTCCCGGCGGCGGACGCGGGTCTGGCTGCCCCCGCTCAGGGCAGCCACTGCCCGCCGTCGCGGCTTCGCCGCGCCGGACGGGGGGCCATGGCCAATGAGCCGGGCTCTGAGGCGGCACGCGCATTAAGAACTTATTCATCCGCTCTCGCGCCGGGACCTTCCATGACGTCGTCCTGTATTAACCATCGGGCGCGAGAGTCAGGCTCATGCCTGAGAACCCCGAGAACACCCGCAAGGGCCTGTCCCGGCGGCACATGCTGACCGCCGGCGGCGCCGGCCTGCTCGCGGCCGCCGCCGTCCCCGCCAGCGCCACCGCCGCCACGCGGACGAGCGCGGACGCGCCCAGTGGCGGCACACCCGAGCAGGTCCACCTGACCTGGGGGGACGACCCCGCAACGTCTGTTGTCGTATCCTGGGCCTCGCCCGGCCCGGCGATCCGGCCGCGCGTCCAGCTCGGCGAGCGGGTCATCCCGGCCGAGGAGCGCCCGTACACCGACGGGCTGAACGGCGAGACCACCTACACCTACCATGCCCGGATCCGCCGCCTGCGCCCGGGCAAGAGCTATGCCTACACCGTCACCGCGGACAACGACGCCAACGCGGCCGACCCGTTCAGCGCGACGTTCACCACCGCGCCGGCGGGCCGGGCGAAGTTCCGGTTCACCAGCTTCGGCGACCTCGCCACGCCCAATACCGCGTGGGTGCTGTCCTACGGCCAGTCCGCGTACGCGGTCAGCGCCGTCGAGTCGTTCCAGCCGCTGTTCCACCTGCTCAACGGCGACCTGTGCTACGCCGACCTGAACCCGATGAGCCAGCCCGCGGTCTGGCGGGACTTCGGCAACAACAACCAGTCCTCGGCGGCCAACCGGCCCTGGATGCCCGCCCCCGGCAACCACGAGATCGAGTTCAACAACGGCCCGCAGGGCTTCACGGCCTACCTCACCCGGTACACGCTGCCGTCCAACGGCCTGCCGCAGTTCGAGGGCCGCTGGTACTCCTTCCAGGTAGGCTCGGTGCTGTTCGTGTCGCTGAGCGCCGACGAGGTGGTCTACCAGGACGCGGGCGCGTTCGTGGCCGGCCCGGCCGCGCTGGTGCCCGCCGCCTCCACCGGCAACGGGCCGATCGAGCCGGGCACCTCGTTCTACATCCGCGGCTACTCCGGCGGCGAGCAGACCCGCTGGCTGGAAGAGACCCTGCGGGCGGGCCGCCAGGACCCGTCGGTCGACTGGATCATCGTCCAGATGCACCAGTGCCCCTGCTCGTCGTCCAAGACCGGGAACGGTTCGGACGCGGGGCTGCGCGCCGCCTGGCTGCCGCTGTTCGACCGCTACCAGGTCGACCTGGTGCTGTCGGGCCACGACCACGACTACGAGCGGTCCTTTCCGGTGCGCGGCATCGACCATAACGCCGGCGTCCTGACCGCGACCGGCGCCACGGTGGACACCTGGCGGCCGCGCCCGGTGACGACGGTGGACAGCGGCACCATCGATACCAGCAAGGGCACCGTCTACCTCGTCCTCGGCTGCGGCGGCACCAGCGCCAACCTCGACAGCTACGGGGTGGACGCGGCCGACGGCGACACCCAGGCACGGGTCTTCATCCAGCCCAACCGGCCCGTACCGTCGGCCACCCCCGGCGTGTACGCGCGGGCGGGCGCGCAGGCGACCGAGGACGCGATCTGGTCCGCCAGGCGGGACACGGCCACCGGCTACGGCATCGCCGTATTCGACGTGGACCCGGGCAGCCACCCGGACGGGCAGACGTCCATCACGGTCACCCATTATCACGCGCTCGGCGCCGACCCGGTGAACCCGGGGACCGGCGCCAAGGGCGCGCCCACCGTCGACTACACCGTCTTCGAGACCTTCACCCTGGTCCGCCCGCGCTCAGACCGCCGCTCCGGCGAGAGCTAGCCCGCCGCGCGTCGCCTGCCTGGACGCCGCCCCGGAGGGGAAGCGCGATCAAGGACCGCTGATGCTGGTGGCGGTAACGGTCTTCGCATTCGCCGCGCCGTCACGGGAGGGTAAGAGCACGGCCGGCCTGAGTCAGGCCAGTACCTCACGGAGACAGCCGGCGAACGCCTCGCACGTCGCCGGGTCGCGTACGGCGATCCGCAGCCAGTCCGCGCCGAGCCCGGGGAAGGTGTCGCCCCGCCGCACGGCGAAGCCCCTGCGGCGCAGCCCGTTCCGGACCTTCTCGCCATCGGGAACGCGGATGAGGATGAACGGCGCCCGCTGGTCACCGGCCATCTCCACGCCCGGGATCGCGCGGAGCAGCCGCACCAGGTGCGCCCGGTGCTCCTCGGACGCCCGGGCCAGGGCGGTCGCCTCCGCGACCGCCCTGGGGGAGGAACAGGCGCGGGCCGCGGCGAGGGCGGGGGTGGATACCGCCCACAGCGGCTGCGCACGGCGCAGCCGCTCCAGCAGGCCCGCGGATCCCAGCAGGTAACCGATCCGCAAGCCCGCGAGCCCCCAGGTCTTGGTCAGGCTCCGGATGACGAGAAGGCCCGGGACATCCGGCGATCCGGCCAGGCTCTCCGGCTCACCGGGTACCGCGTCCATGAACGCCTCGTCCACGACCAGCACCCGCCCGGGCCGGGCGCAGGCCGCAAGGCAGGCCGCCGGGTGCAGGACAGACGTCGGGTTGGTGGGGTTGCCGATGACCACCAGGTCGGCTTCCGGCGGAATGTCCGCGCCCGCCAGCCTGAATCCGTCCGCGGGTGAGAGCAGCACCCGCCGCACCGGGTGCCCGGCGGCCCGCAGCGCGGCCTCCGGCTCGGTGAACTGCGGATGTACGACCACCGCGCATTCCGGCCGCAGGGCCCTGGCGATCAGCACGAACGCCTCGGCGGCGCCCGCGGTGAGCAGGACTTCGTCTTCCCGCCGCCCATGCCGTGCCGCCACCGCCCGCCTGGCCGGTCCCGGGTCGGGGTAGGCGGCCAGCTGGCGCAGGGTCGGGGCGAGTTCCTCCCGCAGCCAGCCGGGCGGCTCCTGGCGGCGCACGTTCACCGCCAGGTCGATGAGCCCGGGCGCCAGTTCGGCGTCGCCGTGATAGGCGAGGCCGGCCTCAGCGGCCATGGCCGGCCTCACCAGGGCGGCAGGCGGCGCCGCCCGGCTGCCCGCCGTGCTCCGCTCCCCCGGGCCCGTGCCGGTGAACGTGGTGACCATTGCCCTGGCCCGGCGCGTCGGCCGGGTGCTGGTGCGGGGTCTGCGGGCGGCCCACCTTGCCGGTGAACCCGGGCATGGCGATCCGGTAGGCGCAGGTGTCGCAGTTCATCCGGATGTCGCCGCGGATCGCCTCCTCATAGCGCTCGAAGACGAGGGCCGCCAGTTCGTCGCAGCCGCCGATGAGCTCCGCGAGCCGCACGTCGATACCGGGGTGGCGGGCGGCGAACCGGCGTGACTGGGCGGCGACCCGGGCCGGCAGCACGCCGGGGAACAGGAAATAGGGGGCTACCACCACGCGGGCGGCCCCCAGGCGGCGGATCTTGTCCAGCGCCGCGGGGACGGACGGCTCGGCCAGGGAGATGAAGCAGAACTCCGCCCCGGCATAGCCGCGGCCCTCCCACAGCAGGCGGGCCACCTTGGCGGTTTCGGCGTTGGCGTCCGGGTCGGTGGAGCCGCGGCCGGCCAGCAGCACCTGGGCACTGTCCCGGGGCGCGCCGGCCAGCGCGGCGTCGATCCGGGCGGCGAGGAGGTCCACCAGGATGGGATGCGGTCCGAGCGGCCGCCCGTACCGCCATCGCAGCCCGGGATGGCGCAGCCGTTCCCGCGCCAGGGACGCCGGTATGTCCCCTTTCGCGTGCCCGGCCGCGCTGAGCACCAGCGGGACCGCCACCATCTCGGGGTAGGCCGCCACCGGCATCCGGGCGACCGCCTCGGCCACCGATGGCCGCGACAGCTCGATGAACCCCCCGTCCACCGCCGGCAGCCGCCCCCCGGCAAGGACCCGGACCCGCTCGACGAACCGGCGGAATCCGGCCACCCCCTCGGGGCTGTGAGTGCCGTGCCCGATAAGAACCAACGGCAGTGCGCTGTTCATGAGCCGCTCTCCTCCTCGGCAGGCAGGGCCTCGTAAAGCAGGGCATTGAGGGCGGCGGCGGCCACTGCGGCGCCGCCCTTCTCACCCAGGTTGGTCAGGGACGGCAATCCGCTGCGGCGCAGCGCCTGCTTGGACTCGACCGCCCCGACGAAGCCGACCGGGAGGCCGATGACGAGTGCCGGGCTGGCACCGATGCGGAGCAGTTCGGCCAGGGCGGTGGGTGCCGTCCCGATGACCCAGACGGCGCCCGGCCCTGCCGCATCGTAGGCCACCCGGATCCCGGCCGCCGAGCGGGTGATGCGCTCGCGGCCGGCGAGCCCCGCGGTCCGCGGATCGCGGATGCGGCAGATGACGGGGCGGGCGGTAATGCCGGCCGCGGTCATCGCCGAGTCGGCGACGATAGGCGCCCCCGCGGCCAGGGCCCGGGCAGCCGCGGCCAGCGCCTCTTCGTCGCAGACGAGGTCGGTGAGGTAGCACGGGTCGGCGCTGGCGTGGATGACGCGTTCCGTTACCGCGCGGGTCCAGGGCGGCAGGCCGGAGGTGCCCAGCCGGCTGCGCAGGATCGCGTACGACTCCCGCTCGATCGGGTGAACGGCGCGGGTCACCGGGGTTCCTTTCCGTAGCGGCGCTCGAACCCGCCGATCCGCCAGGCCAGCGCCGCCCCTGCCCACACGGCGGCGAACAGGCCGACGATCACGTAGCCGAGCAGCTCGAAGTGGTCGCTGACCGACGCGTACCGGCTGACCGGCCCGCCGGCCCCCGTCAGGCGGGTCAGCAGGCCGGCCAGGTAGACCGTGCTGACGAAGAACGCCACCACCACGGTCATCCCGGTGGCCGCCGCGTTGTAGTACAGCCGGCGGGCCGGGCTGGCGTACGCCCACGAATAGGCCCGGGTCATCAGCAGGCTGTCACAGGTGTCCAGGGCGCTCATCCCGGCCGCGAACAGCAGCGGCAGGGTCAGCGTCGCCGCCAGCGGCAGCCCGCCGGCTTCGGCGGTGCTGGCGGACAGGCTCAGCAGCGCCACCTCGGACGCGGTCTCCAGGCCGAGGCCGAACAGCACGCCGACCGGGAACATGTGCGCCGACGAACGGATGAGGCTGCGGGCGCGTCCGCCCAGCATCCGGTTCATCAGGCCCCGGTTGACCAGCAGCAGGTCCAGTTCCCGCTGGCTGAGCAGGCCATGGGCCAGCCGCCGCCAGCCGCGCAGCAGCCCGGCCAGGACCAGCGCGTTCAGGACCGCCACCGCGAGCAGGAAAACCATCCCGGCGAGGGCGGAGGCGATGCCGCCGTAGCTGCGCAGCTCCCGGACGCCGCTCCCCGTCATGGCGCCGGCGGCGGTGGCGGCGACCAGGGACAGCACCAGCACGACCGAGGAGTGGCCGAGTGAGAAGAAGAAGCCGACGCCCAGCGGGCGGCGGCCCCGCTGCAGCATGAGCCTGGTCGTGTCGTCGATGGCCGCGATGTGGTCCGCGTCGAACGCGTGCCGGACCCCCAGCGCGTACGCGAGGGTGCCCGCCCCGGCGAACGAGGTCGCGGCCAGCAGGCGGCGGGTGTAGTAGAGGTACAGCGCCCAGCCCAGCACGTGCAGGGCCGCGATCACGCCGATGACCCCGGCCAGCCGCATCCGCTCGGCCGCGGTCCAGCGGCCGGCGGCGATGCCGGCGTCACCGCTCATGGCATGTCTCCTCACCGGTGGAGGTGGCCGGGCCGTCACCGGTGGAGGTGGCCGGGCCGTCGATGGCGTCGGCCGGGCAGACCTCGGTGCATTCGCCGCAGCCGGTGCAGCGGTCGGCGAGCACCCGCAGCCTCCCCCCGTACGGCCGGATCGCGTGCGCGGGGCAGGTGAGCAGGCAGGCCCCGCACCCCTGGCAGGGGCCGATCGTCACCGCGGCTGCCACGAGTATCCCCGCGGGGTCACCATCCGCCCCGCGATCACGCGGGTGGTGCTGGCGCCGACGATCACGACGCTGAGCATGTCCGCGGCCCGCGGGTCGAACTCGGCCAGGGTGGTGAGGACCACCCGCTGCCCGGGCCGGGAGGCGTTGCGGACGACCGCCGCCGGGGTCGCGGGCGGGCGGCGGGCGGCCAGCACCGCCAGCGCCGCCCCGAGCTGCCAGTGCCGCCCCTGGCTGCGGGGGTTGTAGAAGACGGTGACATAGTCCGCCTCGGCCGCCGCGCGCACCCGGCGCTCGATCACCTCCCACGGCGTGTGCAGGTCGGACAGGGAGATGACCGCGTGGTCGTGCCCGAGCGGGGCGCCGAGCAGCGCCGCCGCGGCGAGGCTCGCCGTGACGCCGGGCACGACCGTGACGTCGATGTCGTCGCCCGCCTGCTGGAGCGCGGGGCTGGCCATGGCGTACACGCCGGCGTCACCGGAGCCCACCAGGGCCACCGCGTGGCCCTGGCGCGCCCGGGCCACCGCGGTCCTGGCCCGTTCCTCCTCCGCCCCCGGGCCGCTCGCCGCCACCTCGGTGCCCGGCCGCAGCAGGTCGCGGATCTGGTCGACGTACCGGCCCAGGCCGACAATCACCGACGCCCGGCGCAGCTCGGCCACCGCGCGGGGCGGGAGCAGGTCCCGGGCTCCGGGCCCGAGGCCGATCACGGCCAGCCGCCCGCGGGGCCTGACCCGGGCGATCGCGACGGTGGCCATGGCGGACTTGCGCTTCTGCACCACGAGCGTGTCCGCGCTGGCCAGCGCCGCCGCCTCGGCGACACTGGGGGTGCCGACGGCGGCCAGCGCCGCCTCGCCCGGGTTGGGCACCGGGACCGCCGCCAGCCGGGCCGCGGGATAGGCGAGCAGCGGCCAGCCGCGCTGCCGGGCCGCCGCTACCAGGCCGGGCTCGGCGGCCTTGGCATCCACCGTGGCCAGCGCGGTTACCGACGCCGGGCTGAGCCCCGCCGCGGCGAGTGCCTCGTCCACCAGGCCCAGCACTTCCGCGCAGCGGACGTTCCGGCTGGCGCCGATCCCGGCGACCAGGGACGGCGGGCGGAGCACGACCGTCCGCGGGTCCGCGGGCACGACCCGGTCGGTGACCAGGATCCGGTAGCCGGCCGGGTCCGCCGCGGCGCCTTGCCCGGCGCGGATGACCGGCAGCGGCGGCAGCGGCCAGGTCTCGTCGCCGTCCAGGACGACCGTGCCGCCGTCGAGCAGCGCGCGGGTCACCGCCGCGATGGCGCCTTCGGCGGGCCAGCCGAGGTCATCCAGGCCGGGCAGCCCGGCCGCGTCGGACGCGGTGGTGATCACGGGCTCGGCACCGAGCACCGCGGCGGCCCGGGCCGCCAGGGCGTTCGCCCCGCCGGCGTGCCCGCCGGCCAGCGGAACCGCGAACCGGGCGGCCTCGTCCACGCACACGACGGCGGGATCGGTGTGCTTGCCGTCCAGCAGCGGGGCGATGAGCCGGATGACCGCACCGCAGGCCAGGAAGCAGACCAGGCCGTCGCATTCGGCCCAGGCTTGGGGCAGTGACCGCGCCGCCGGGCTCTCATAGGCCCGGGTCTGGCCGGGCCAGGCGGCGGCCAGCCGCGCCGCGGCCGCCCGGCCCGCCGCGGTGACCGCGATCAGGCCGATCATGGCGCTTCTCCCGCGCCGGGCGCCCGGTCGGCCAGGTCCGCGCGGTCCGCCCACAGCACGAAGACCGGGTTGATCGCGTCCAGGCGGTGTACGCCGCCGGGGAGCGGGCTGAGCCTGGCGGCCTGCAGCAGCGTGCCGTCCACGGCGTAGCCGGCGCCGGCGAGAACGGAGCAGGCCGGGGCGACACGATCGATCGCGGCGAGTGCCACGACGACCCTGGCCGGCTTCGCGGCAGGCACCGCGCCGACGACACCCGCTCCGCCGCCGCCGACGAAGACCGCGTCCGGCGCCGGAAGGCCGGTGAGCGCCTCCGGCGCCTCGCCTTCGACGACGCGGACGTCGACGCCGTGCCGCCGCGCGTTGTCTCGGACGAGGCGTGCCCGGCGCGGATCGCGCTCGACCGCGATGACCGCCGCGCCGAGGCGGGCGCATTCGATGCCGACCGATCCCGTCCCGGCGCCGACGTCCCAGATCAGCCTGCCCGGGCCCGGTGCCAGCCGGGCCAGCGCCAGAGCCCGTACCTCCGCTTTGGTGATGACCGCGTCCTGCTGGCAGAAATCCTCCTCCGGCAGCGCCCAGCCGCCGTGCGCGCCCGCCGGCGGCCAGCGCCAGCCAGGGCCGCCGGCGGGCGGCTGCTCCGCCAGGACGAGGACCACGTTCGGGTCGGCCCAGTCCCGGCCGGCCGCCTCCGCCGCCGGGCAGGCGGTGATGCGCTCGGCCGGGGTGCCGAGGTGCTCGGCGACGACCAGCCGCCGCCGCCAGCCCGCCAGCGCGGCGCCGAGTTCGGCCGGGCCGCAGCCCGGGCCGGTGAGCACCGCCACCTTGGGATGAGCCCGGCACAGGTTGACCGCGCGGCGCGGAGCCCGTCCGTGGGCGCTGGCCACCTGCGCGTCGTCCCAGGACAGCCCGGCGCGGGCGAAGGCGAGTGCGACCGAGGACACCGCCGGCCAGACGGCACACTCCAGTCCCCGCTCCCGCAGGGAGCGGAGGATGCCGAAGAAACCCGGGTCGCCGGAGGCGAGCACGACGGCATCGCCATGGTGGCCGGCCAGCGCCGCCAGCGCCGGCTCCAGCGGGCCGAGTTCCACCACGGCGGCCGCGGGCGGCGCCGGCGCGGCGGCGAGCTGCCGCCGGCCGCCGACGACCAGCGTGGCGGCGGCGAGCGCGGCGCTGGCGGCGGGGGCGAGCGGGGAGCCGTCCATCCCGATGACGGTGATCACGGCTGGCTCACCCACTCGGGCCGGGTGGCGGCCACCACGCGGGCGCCGCTGAAGTCGACCATGGCCACGTCGGCGCTCAGCCGCCCCTCCCCGGCGCGCAGCAGCACCGAGCGCACCCGGCGGCACAGTTCGTCCCCGGCCGCGCGCAGCAGCCCGGCGCGTTCCCACAGCTCGTAGGCATGGCGGCCGGTGTTGGCGGTGGCGACCTCCGCCGCCAGCGCGGACGGCCCGCCGGCGGCAGCGGTCACCTCGCCCAGCAGGCCGAGGTCCACCTTGGAGCGCGTGTAATGGGTCATCAGCACCCCGGCCGCGAGCTTGGCGAGCTTGCCGGCCATGCCGACGAAGATCACCCGGGTCAGCCCGGCGGCCAGGGCCCGCCGCAGCGCGGCCCCGGTGAAGTCGCCGACCTCCACGAAGCACACCTCCGGCAGGTCCGGCAGCAGCGCCATCGCGCCGCGTTCGGTGCGCCCGCCGGTGCACAGCACCGCGGTCCGCTCGCCCTGCGCGGCCATCACCGAGACCGCCTGTTCCACGCTCGCCCGCCAGGACGCGGTGGAAAACGGCCGGACGATGCCGGTCGTGCCGAGGATCGAGATGCCGCCGAGGATGCCCAGCCGCGCGTTGGTGGTCTTGCGCGCCATCCGCTCCCCGCCGGGCACGGAGATCACGACCTGCACTCCGGTGGCCGCCAGGTCGACGGCCTCCCCGACCGCCGCCGCGATCATGGCGCGCGGGGTGGCGGTGATCGCGGGCTCGCCGACCTCGATGCCGAGGCCGGGCCTGGTGACGACGCCCACGCCCTCGCCGCCCTCCAGCCCCACTCCCGGCTCCGCCCGCCACCGCACGCGCGCGGTCAGGTGCGCGCCGTGGGTGACGTCGGGGTCGTCGCCGGCGTCCTTGACCACCACCGCGGTGGCCTGCCGGGGGTCGTACGCGCAGGACTCGACGGGGAACCGGACCCGGCGGCCGCCGGGCAGGGCGACTTCCACGCAAGCCTGCCCGGCCTGGTCGCGCAGCGCGGTGACGGCGGCCTTCGCCGCCGCGGATGCGCAGGTCCCGGTTGTCCAGCCGGTGCGCAGGGCCCGGGGCCGGGCTTTGGCGGTGCGGGGCAGGTCGGGCTCCCGCAGCGGCGGGCCGGGCCGGTTCAGCGGCGGGCCAGGCCGGTTCAGCGGCGGGCCAGGCCGGTTCAGCGGCGGGCCGGGCCGGTTCAGCGGCGGGCCGGGCCGGTTCACTGCCCGGCCCCCCGCAGCCCCCGGCGGGCCGCCGGATCGGCCCGGCGGAAGCCGTGGAAGTGGCCGGGGTGG
>Ga0070737_10003237_pt1 | contig 17898 bp, 12 predicted proteins | sample Coa_R1_10_FD_66438 | JGI IMG/M metagenome (GOLD analysis project Ga0070737, IMG submission 66438) | Surface soil microbial communities from Centralia Pennsylvania, which are recovering from an underground coalmine fire - Coalmine... | ecosystem: Environmental > Terrestrial > Soil > Unclassified...
GCCCGGTTCGCTCCTCGACGAGAACGGCATAGCGAAGGACAATCGGCTTATGCTTGCTGTCCACAACCAGGAAGCTCGGCGAATCGAAGACCAGGAACGTGGCGGAGCGGGCCACCACGACAATATCATCGAGTTTTTCCTGAGATTTGCGCAGGACGACGCGAGCAAGCAGACCGAGGTTGGCGCCAAGCCGCTGGTGCGTGTCCGGCGTGATGATGATATCTTTAGCGCCGATGCGCATACCCAGGCCGACAGCGACCTTTGCCAGTTTGTAGCGTTTGCCGCTTTCGCCCTCGTTTCCCCCTCCCGCCTGGGGGCGAACGTCGGCAACGATGGCCGTGAACAGCAGCCGAGTCAAGCGGTCAGCGGTAGGCGACAATTGCTTCACATCGCCGGCACCAGGACGAGAATAGCTCTTAAGGATGAGATGGCTCCAGCCTTTCGGAACTTCCTTGCCGATAACCGTGCCCGGGGGAATCTGGGGGAGACGACGCAGCGTCACATCGTAGGCCGCATCCGATTTACCGTCTGAACAAGCGACATCGGTGAGACAGCAGAGCATCAATACACTGAGGAGTGCCTTGCCAATAAACCGAACGCTGCGAAAAGTATGCCGGCAGTGCATGACTGTCCTCCATGAATCCATCTGAGCCATACTCCAGGGAACGGCAAATCTGCTGTTTTTTACGGTCGCGGCTCTATCCTGGGAATTGTTTTCCACAGGCAGGGAATTGTCAAGGTACCCGAACGATTGCTTGCGAATACGAGAAGTGAGGTAATGAGCGCAGAAGAGGCAATCCGCGCGGGCCGCGTATTGGTGACGGGGGCCAGTGGCTTTCTCGGCATCAATCTGGTATGGGCGCTGCGCGAACATGGTTTTCGCGTCCGCGCTTTCATTCGCCGTCCGCCGCATGGGCCGCAATGGACCGGGATCGATGATGTGGAATTTGTGATCGGTGATGTACGCAATCCCCAGCAGGTCGAGTGCGCCCTGGATGGCGTGACAGGAATCCTGCACGCCGCCGCCCTGACGCGCATCATTCCGCGACCGCGGTGCGATGCCTATCGCGTCAACGTGGACGGCACACGGAATGTCTGTGCCGCTGCCCTGCGTGCCGGCGTGCGCCGCCTGGTGTTCACTTCCAGCGCTTCAACGATTGCTCCGGATGCTTCTATCCGCGCTCCCTACTACGCTAGCAAACAACGGGCCGAGCAGGTGGTCCGTGACTTCAGTGCCCTGGGACTGGAGACAATCACGTTCTGCCCCGGCTATCTTCTCGGTCCGCGCGACGCCCGACCGACAACAAATGAGTTGTTGCTGTACGCCGCCCGTTGGCGCTGGCCGGTCTTGCCGCCGGGCGGAATGAACGTGATTGATGTGCGTGAGGCGGCGCGAGCGCATGTCCGCGCCCTGTGGCTGGGACAGTCCGGCGAACGCTATGTGCTGGCGGGACCGTATCAGAGTTATGCAGATCTCGGCCGCATCGTACGACGCATTCTCGGCTCCGGCGCTGTCTGGGTATTGCCGCGCTGGATGCGTTATGCCGGCCCCATTCCGCTGGCTATCGCCTCCGGCGTCTTCGTCGATCTGCCCAACGGCTTGACCGTGCCGAGTTTCCAGTACGGTTTTGTCTGCTATCATCTATCGGGAGAGCGAGCGGACCAAACGTTTGCTTTAACGCATCGTCCAGTGGAAGAAACGGTGCGTGATACGTTGCGCTGGTTCGGTGTGACGGCCCCTCGAAAAAGGGAATACTCCCCATGAATCTCGCCATCGAAACCCATCAACTCACGCGAACCTTCGGCGCTTTCTGTGCCGTCAACGGCATCGATCTGCGCGTGGAACGCGGGACGTTTTACGGCTTCCTTGGACCCAACGGGGCCGGTAAATCGACGACTATCAAGATGTTGACCGGCCTGCTGGCGCCGTCGCGCGGCAGTATCCGTGTGCTGGACAAGGATATGCTCAACCCAGATGAAGCGCTCGAGGCCAAGAGTCACATCGGCGTTATTCCCGAAGATTTGGCCTTGTTCGACAATTTGACGGCGCGCGAGTATTTGACGTTCATCGGCCGCATGTATCTGCTGCCGCGCAACACCATTCGCGGACGCATCGAGGAGCTGCTGGCGCTGCTCGGTCTAGAAGGCGAAGAGAAAAAACTCACCCTGGAATTCTCGCACGGCATGAAGAAGAAATTGGCTCTGGCCGCTGCTTTATTGCCCAATCCGGATCTGCTATTTCTTGATGAGCCGTTTGAAGGTGTGGATGCCGTGACTTCCCGTATCATCCGGGATCTGCTCAAAGGTTACGTAGCACGCGGCTCGACGGTGTTTTTGACTTCGCATGTATTAGAGATCGTAGAAAAGCTGTGTTCACATGTTGGCATCATCGTCAAAGGCAGTCTTGTCGAGCAGACCCCTATGGAGACGTTTCGCCAGGGGGGCTCGCTGGAAGATCGCTTTTTGGAGGCAGCCGGCGCGGATGCTGAGGCGGCGCCCAAGCTCACCTGGCTGGAGGAGAATACGCCGTGAACGGACAACACTTCTGTACCTTTCTGTGGCTGCGTTGGCGGCTGCGCATCAATCAGTTGAAGCGCAGCGGCATCGCCAACGTCGTGGTCCTGATAATCTTGGCCACAGCCGCAGTTGTTAGCGCCGCTATTCTCTTCGTCGTCTTCTTCTCGCTCGGCTTGTTCGGATTGAGCGATGCTGCGCCGGTTGGGCTGATGTATATCTTGGATGGCGTGGTTGTGATGTTTCTCTTTCTCTGGATCACGGGCTTGCTTACAGAGCTGCAACGCCTTGAAGCACTGTCGCTGGAGAAGTTTTTGCATCTGCCGGTTTCCCTGTCGAGCGCGTTTCTGATCAATTATCTCAGCTCGCTACCGAGCGTGAGCTTGTTGTGGTTTTTGTCGGCCATGCTGGGATTGAATTTTGGCCTGCTCTTGAGCCGGGGCTGGACGATGCTGTGGCTGCTGCCGATGCTGGCGGCCTTTGTGCTGATGGTGACGGCACTGACCTATCAGTTTCAGGGGTGGCTGGCGGCCTTGATGACCAATCCGCGCCGCCGCCGCACCATCATCGTCGTGGCCACCATGGTTTTCATTCTTCTGGCTCAAGTGCCGAATCTGGTGAACATTTTGTTCCAGTGGCAAAATCAGCCAAGACAAGCACCGCTGCCCCCGCCGCCGCCCTTTGTTCAAGATCAGAAGGAACCGAACCGCCAAGAAGAACTTGCCAGGTACCGAGATCTGCTTGGTGAATTTCACGCTCGCCGCGAGCGGGAAAACGAGGAACGTTTGCAACGAACCGTATGGTTGATGAACTTGATTTTGCCTCCCGGCTGGCTCCCGGCCGGAGTCGAAGCCGCGGCGGAAGGCCGGGCGTGGCTTATTCTCCTCGCTATCCTGGGGCCGACGCTGATCGGGACGGCCAGCCTTTGGCGCGCCTACCGCACGACCTTGCGTTTGTACACAGGTCAATACACTTCCGGGCGAACGGCCGGTGTGCCGGCTCGCAGTGCTAGCAAGGAGGAACTCTCCCCCTTGTTGGCACTGCGGGCCGGTAAAGGAAGAGCCAGCCTGCTCGAAAGAAAATTGCCTTGGCTATCTGAGCAAGCGTCGGCCATCACCTTGGCCGTGTTCCGTTCGCTGTTGCGCGCCCCCGAAGCCAAAATGCTTCTGCTGACCCCGCTCCTTCTCCTGGTGATCTTCGGCTCAGGGTTTCTGGCGACAGCAGGACGCACCGATTTGCCGGAAGCAGCTCGGTCGCTGACTGCTTTCGGGGCGATGGTCATGGTGCTGTTCAGCATGGCTCAGATCCTCGGCAATCAGTTCGGCTTCGACCGCGACGGCTTCCGGGTCTTCGTCCTCAGTCCGGTCCGCCGCCGCGACATCTTGTTGGCCAAAAACTTGGCGGTTGCTCCGATTGCCTTGACGATGAGCACGGCAGCGGCCATTCTTGTGCAAATCGTCTACCCTATGCGTCTCGATCACTTCCTGGCGCTGGTGCCGCGCTTCGTATCGATGTATCTGCTCTACTGTTTGCCGGCCAATACGCTATCGATCTTTTCGCCTCTGCGTGTCGCTCCCACTTCCTTCCAGCCGACCCACCCCGGCGGAATGGCCATCCTTTGGCAGATGCTTTTTCTATTTCTTTGTCCGGCGATCATGGCGCTGACACTGCTGCCTTTAGGCATTGAATGGATCGCCGAGGCAATGGGAGGGCGTCAGGGGATGCCGCTTGATCTCCTGCTCTCTTTGTTAGAATGCGCAGTAATTACTCTCATTTACGGTCTCTTTCTGCGCATACAAGGAGATTGGCTGCACGCACGCGAGCAGCGGATTTTGCAAATCGTCACGACACGAGCGAATTAGGCCCCTGCCTGGTAATGTTTGACGATGCGCCGGGTCAGCCATATTTCGCCGCATAAAAGTGCTATCAATCCCAGCAGCAGCCATGCCCATAATTCTTGATGGTGATCTTCATGAACCCACTCGTGGGCCAATGGGTCGCGTTCATTCAGATACTTCATGCCAGGAACCAACTTCGCCACTTTTTCCCGGTCTTCGTCGCGGCACGGCGTCAGGTCAGATTCGCCGAGCCTTTTCGGACGCACGACATAGTAAATCGTCTTGCCCGCGGCGGTATGCAGGCGATAAACACCAGTCTCGTATGTGCCGTCGATGCGCAGTATGGGGCCTGTGGGCAGGCGGTCCACAGCGGCGCGAAAAGGATCCTCCTCCTCTCGTTCCCACGTTTCGCGTCGGAACGCCGTGCGCAATGGTTTCGTCTCGCCCAGCGGTGTTTGCAGTTGGTATTGTCCCATGTCGCCAGCGCTATTGAGGCGATAGCGTAGGGGCTGCCCTGGTTCCAGATTCAGTTCCGCCGAGCGCGCGCCGGCGAGGTAATAGACCAGTTCGTGAACCAGCGGCACAAAACTCTCACTGCGGACCAACTCGCCACCCCAGGAATCGTCAAACGGCACGGCACACTGGAGCAAACGACCGGCGCGCTGGGGATCGATCCATTCGACAAGGAAGGGATATTCGTCTGTCGCTGTACGCAGGGCGGCGACCTGCACTCCAGAGGATCGGCGAGCCGCCGGTCCCATCGCTCCCGGTCCTACCGCTTCCGGCCCCACTCGCAGTTTCCACCAATGCGAAAAACGGACACGGCCCAGCTGCGGAAAACGAGTTGATCCCTGGTCGTCTTTCGGGGTTTCCAAAAACAGGTGCAGGGCCGGATGATCGCTGCCCCCGGGAGCAGGATGGGCCGGATCATCCGCAATACCCTCCAGATGCGCCGGCAGCCAGCCTTTGCCACCACGATGCAGACGGGTGTTGTAGACATCGGCCACGGCTCGCGGGCCGAGCGTCACCAGTACGCCGCCGCCGTCCGCGAGGAATTGGGTGATTGCTTCCTGCTGCACCGCCGTCAACTGGGGGACATCACGCAGGATCAATACACGCGGTCGCGCGGTATTCTCATGGTCTTTGTTCGTCTCTGCCGCCGATAGGAGGACTGGATCAAACTCGTTGAGGGAAACCACGCGCGTCTGCACCACCGGCGCCGGATCGCGCGCCTCCAGCGCCTGACGCAAAAAATCGACTCCTTCGGGGCGCTGACGTAGCCCCGTTCGCCCATCGACGATCAGCACCGGTAACATCTGTACCACCTCGATGGCAAAATCTTGTCGATTATCACCCGGCAATTCATCCTTGACTGTGTAGTTCGCAGGCCGCTTTTCCGGCGGCGGATCGGGTTCGACAACCACGCTGACCAGATGCACTCCTGGAGCAGCGAATGACTGGGCGAACGAAAAGGGAATGCGGCTTCCTCCATCCCTCTCACTTTTGGAGGGATGGAGGGAAACTGCGTCCGGCGCTTCCAGGTTGCGGATGAAGCGGCCATCGATTTCCAGGCGAATACGGTAGGGCGGTGTATAGGCTTTCTGACCATGTAGAACCAGCGCGGTGTGAAAAGTAATGGCACGGCCAACCGGAGCAAGCAGACGGTTGGTCTCCAGCGGCATCAGCGACCAGTTGGGCGGATCGGCAGGACGCTCCGGCACCACGTTAACTACCCAAATCCGGGGTTCGGATCGATTCTTTGTCTCAGAACTCAGCACCTGGAATTCAGAACTCAACAGCGACCAGCGAAGCAGGCTATCACGATCAGCCCAGCCGAAGCGCTGGCCATCACTGAGGAGGATGATCGCGCGTTCGGCGCGTTGGCTGTGCGACAAGATGGCAGCAGCGGTTTGCAAGGCGGACCGCCAATCGCAGCCGCCGTCCGGTGGCGAAAGCGCATCGATGCATTGGCGCAGCCGCTCCGGGTCATGACTCGGCTCGGCCAGCACCGGTACTACATGCTCTTTTGCTTGCAGGATGGCCACACTGTCGCCCGGAGTCAGATCGGTGAGGAATGCTCGCGCCCATTCTTTCGCTTTTTCGTGCGGGACACCCTCCGGGCCAGTTGATCCCATGCTGTAGGAGCCGTCAAAGACAAGCACGACATCGCGGTTGGCGCGCGGACCCAGATGCGGAATGCTCGACATGGTAACGAACGGTCCTGCCAGGGCCAGTACCAGCACAGCAATGAGGGCCATACGCACCAGCATAAGCAGCACTTCTTCCAGAAACACCCGGCGCCGCGTCATTTCACCCAGCTGCAAAAACTGCATGGCTCCCCAGTCAACTACTTCGTAGCGACGGCGATTGAGCAGGTGGATAATGAAGGGAACGATCACCGCCGGCAGGCCGAGAAGCATCCACGGATTGAGAAAGAAGACGTCAAACATGGTGCCGGCTTTGTGGGGGGGAGGGCGACCCTGTGTAGAATAACAAAGGGCCGAGAGCAGAGGGAAGGGACGAAAAATCGGCGGCAATAAATTCCGTTTCGCAGGAACGGCCTTGCAGCCTTGCCCCCACGGCTGCTTCCTCTTGACCGCCGAACATGGTTCTTGCTATAACCCCAGCATCCATACAAAGGCGAAGGAGAAGAGGTATGCTCGGCAAACTCGGCAGGCGTTTGAGTTTGGGGCTGCTGGCGCTACTGCTGTTCTTGGCGGTAGTGCGATGGGCGGCAGCGATCAATCCCAACGAACGATGGGTCAAGCCGGAAGCCAATGTCCAGGATGCCGATGACATTCGCTCGCCCACCAGCAAAGTCTGGGTCCTCGATTTCAAATTCAAAGATCCCCGGCTCATCAAGGTCGATATACCTGGCCGCGGACAAAGAGTGTGCTGGTATCTGTGGTATCAGGTCATCAACAATACCTCACAACCGCATACGTTCATTCCTGACTTCGAGTTGGTGACGACCGATCGCAATACGGTGCATCACGATCAGATTTTGCCCAAGGTGCAAGAAGCTATCCGCCAACTCGAAGATCCGACAGACTATCTCAAGATCAAGAACTCGGTGACGATTGCTACCGAGCCAATCCCGCCATCGAAAAAGGACGCCGAGCCGCGCGCGGTCACTGGCGTGGCCATCTGGGATGATGTCGATCCCGACGCCAATTACTACACTATTTTTGTAACAGGGCTGTCCAACGGTTGGGCAGTGACGGACGATCCAGACAAACCCGGAGAGAAGTCGATCATCCGGCGTAAGACGCTGCAATTGAATTTCCGTCGCTTAGGCGATCGCTATTATCAGAAATCCGAAGCAATCCACTTCGTGCAGCCGCCGCAGTGGATCTACCGGAGTTCATCGCTCAGCGCACCGGCCTTGCCGGTGCCGAAAAGATGAGGGCTAACGGAAAAGTCCTGCAAGGCACGCGGCCTGTGTGCCCTGCAGAGCTTGCCAAGCACTTGGAGGAGGCAACATGGCTCATAAGAAAGGTCAAGGCTCGGTTCGCAACGGTCGAGAATCGCGCAGCCAGCGACTAGGTATTAAGGTCTTCGGCGGCGGCGCGGTGAGGGCTGGCAGCATTCTCGTCCGCCAACGTGGCACGCGCTATCAACCCGGCCGCAACGTTGGCCGCGGCCGAGACGATACTCTCTTCGCCCTGGCTGATGGCATCGTCTGCTTCGATCGCCAAGGCCGCCGCGTCAACGTTCTGCCCGCACAATGAAAAGCGATGGCTAAACCAGCGAGCGGGGGCGTGTGACCGCCCCCGCTCGCTGGTTTAGTGCCAGGTGTAAAAGGGCGCCCCCATGAGCAAGCAGCACTCCCCGCGCTTCCTTCAGATCGTTCAGGAAGCGAAGAAAAAGATCCGCGAAACGACTGTCGATGAGGTGAAAGCTCGGCTCGACCGCGGTGAGAAGCTGTGCCTGGTCGATGTCCGCGAAGAGAACGAATGGGCCAAGGATCATCTGCCCGGTGCGATTCACTTGGGCAAGGGCGTCATTGAGCGCGACATCGAGACGCGCTTGCCAGACACGGGAGCAGAGATCATCCTCTATTGTGGCGGCGGTTTTCGCTCGGCCCTGGCGGCAGAGAATTTGCAGCGCATGGGCTACACCAACGTTCTCTCAATGGATGGCGGCATCCGCGACTGGCGCAATAAAAACTATCCGCTAACATCGGGGTAGCCAGTGAACGAAACGATCCGGAAACGGAAGTGACAAATGTCTTGTCGTCGCTTCTGCTTTCGGATCGTTTGTCCCTCTTCTCCAGATTGACTCCAGAAGATAGTATAATTTAGGGAAGGATCGTTTCGTTCGCCTTCTCGAGACCGCGTGTCCATGCCTTCGGATCAGCTCAGCCCTGGTGCTCGCCTTGGCAAATACAAGGTACTCGCGCACATCGCCACCGGTGGCATGGGTACGGTCTACAAAGCCGCCGATGAGCAACTGGGCCGGCTCGTCGCTCTGAAAGTGCTCGACCCCGCTATGGCGGAGAAGCCAAACACGCTGGAGCGCTTCCGTCGTGAGGCCCGCCATGCCGCCAAGCTGATCCACAAGAACATCGTCACACTCTACGAGTACGGCCAGGCCAGCGGCCTGCATTACCTCGCCCTGGAATACGTTGATGGCATCGACCTCTACGACTACATCGCGCACAAGGGGCGATTGACGCCCGAAGAATCGCGGCGCATTCTCATTCAGGCGGTCCAGGCACTCGATCACGCTTACAAGCAGGGCATCACTCATCGCGACATCAAGCCGTCGAATTTCTTGCTGACCCGCGACCGCGACCGTATGCGCGTCAAGCTCACTGATCTGGGGCTGGCCCGCAAGGCTGACGAGGAAGATTTCCGCGTTACCCGCGCCGGCAGCACAGTCGGTACCGTCGATTATCTGGCGCCGGAGCAAGCACGCGACAGCGCTGCGGCCGACATTCGCAGCGACATCTATTCGCTCGGCTGCACGCTCTATCACATGCTGACCGGCAATCCGCCTTTCAGCGAAGGGGGACTGGGCGAACGCATTCTGAAACATTTGCAGGAAGAACCACCCGATGTGCGGCAGATCAATCCTCTGGTTTCTGCGGAAATGTGGGCGCTGCTGCGCCGCATGTTGGCCAAGAAACCGGAAGACCGTTTCCAGACGCCGGCCGAGTTGTTGGCGGCCTTGAAGGCATTGCCGCCGCAGGCCGCAGATAGTGGTCCTCTTCGCTTGCCCAAGGCATCGGCGGTGAGCAAGCCGCCGCATTCACCGAGCAACAAACCAGACAGCAGTGCCGCTACCTTAGTGTTTCCGGAAGCACAGGAGCGGCGAGATGCCGGTCCCACTGGCGATGCGAGTGCGGTGAGTGGGACTGGCGTCTCGCCGGTCAAGCCGCACTACCTCGAAGACGATCCCTTCCTCCTCGAGTTGAGCATGGAGCATTTGCAGGCGGCGGCACGGCAATATGAGCGAGCCGAGCAGGCCCGTGCCAGCGGCAATCTCGACTACGCCATTGAATTGCTGGTGAGTTGTGTCAAGTTCAATCCCGTGAGCATCGTTTATCGCCAGGCGCTGCGGGAGGTGAGCCGAGACGTTGCCAAGCTGCGCCGTCTCGGCAGCTGGTTGGCTTCGCTGACCACGTTGACCACGCGCGCACGGGTCAACGCCGCCAAGCGGGCTGGTCAACTCCGCAAGGTGCTTGAAGAAGGCGAGGAAGTGCTGGTCCGCTACCCCGGTGACGTGAAGATGCAGATGACCTTGGCCGAGGCCGCCGAGGAGTTAGGGTTGATCCATCTGGCCACCTGGATGCTGGAAGAGGTCCGCCGTCTCCATCCGCGGCATCTGCCAGCCTACCGTGCCTTGGCCTCGATCTACGAAAGGCAGCGGCAATATGGCGATGCCATCGCCGTCTGGGAAGAGCTGCGCAAGTTAGCCCCACATGACGGCGAGGCCGCCCGCAAAATCAACGATCTTGCCGCTGCCGACACCATTATACGCGGCAATTACTCCGACGCTTCTGCAAAGCGTCGCTAACCCCAGCGGCCAGAACACTGCACATGAACATAAACACGGAACGTTTCGGGGCCGCCTTCCTCTATGCGCTGCGTCTGCACGCTCACCAGAAACGTAAGGGGACCACGATCCCCTATATCTCGCATCTTCTTGCTGTCACGGCTCTGGTTCTTGAGGATGGCGGCAGCGAAGACGAAGCCATCGCGGCCTTGCTGCACGACGCCATCGAGGACCAGGGCGGCGAGCCAACCCGGCAAGAGATCCGCCGCCGCTTCGGTGACAAGGTCGTCGAGATCGTCAACGGCTGCACAGACACGGACCAGACGCCGAAGCCGCCCTGGCTGGAGCGCAAGAAGCGTTATCTCGAACATCTACGCAGCGCCAGCCCGGAAATCCTGCGCGTGTCCGCTGCCGACAAGCTGCATAATGCCCGCGCTATCCTCTCGGACCTCCGCCAGCATGGCATGACGATATGGGAACGATTCAACGGCGGGCGAGACGGCACACTCTGGTACTATCGCCAGCTAGTCCAAATCTTCCGCGAGCACGGCCCCAGCTTCCTCGTTGAGGAACTCGATCGCGTCGTTTCGGAGCTGGAACAGCTTGCAGAGAGAATACACTGACGGGTTTCAAGCGCCACTTTCTCACCGCGATGAATCCAACAATACCCCGCGCAGCACCGGTACCGGCGCTGCGACGGTCCCGTAGGACTTCATCAACTCGCGGATGTGGACGGCTATTTTGCTCATGATTTTCGATGACCTATTTCCTAACTCAGACTACCCTTCCTTGCTGTTCGCGCTAAGTTGCCCCTCGCTGATCTTTTATCTCTTGACCAATGGCTCGCAATCCGGGACAGTAAAGTTTGCCTGCACCTGTGGAGATGTTTCTATGTCGCGCATCGGTCCTGTATCGTCTTTCTATCGCTTGTTGCTGGCCCTGGGTGGAATGGTCTTCGCTGTCTCGCCGGGGTTGGCCGCGGCGGCGCCGAGCTTGAAGGAACTCACACCTGCCTTGCGTGCTCGCATCGATCGCTTGGCCGAGAAGCATCCCCTCGATACGCTGCGACAACAACACCGCAACGTCGCCGGCAACATCTCGCTCTGGGCGCTGGGTCATCTGGCCCTCGATGCCGAAGATGAATCGGAGCACGCGCAAGCCGTCCGCAAGCAGATCCTGGAGCACGAGCGCAAATGGGAGCCACCGGCGGCGGCGCAGCGCGTCTTCGAGAAACTCTTGGAAAAACTGCCGTCGTATCTCAAGCCGGAGGCGTTCGAGTACAAGCTCATCGTACTCGATCAGCCGACGCCGAACGCCTTCACGCTTGGTGGCGGTTTCATTTACCTCAGCCGTCCGTTACTTGACGCCTTGCTGTCGGACAAGGAGCGCGGCGAGGCGGCCTTGGCGTTCATCCTGGCGCATCAGCTTGGCCATATGGGTTTGCAACACACGCGGCACGGCTGGCAATCGTATGAGTTGGAGACGGAGGTGCAAAAGGGAATCGATTTGCACATTACCCGTCCGCAGCTGCGCGAGATATTGCATACCGGTGTCGAGGCGGCCGGCGGCCGCATGAAGTTCCTGTACACGCGGCGGCAAATGTACGAGGCAGACCTGTTCGCCTGGCAGCTGTGCCGCAACGCTGGCTTGCCGCTCGATCACGCTCTGGATGCGCTGCGCTGGTTGGCTCTCATTGATGATCCTCGTTTGCTCAACGATGGGGCGCATCGAGCCGATGGCGGCGCCTTTCCTCAGCCTCCCCCCGAACAAGGGGGGATCGAAGACGGGCTGCCGCCAGCACTGCTGCGCCTCCGCCGCCTCTTCATGGAGCGCGATGGATTCGTAGATGATAAGGATGGTAAATATGGCTTGTTTCTATGGAATGCGCACAGCGATACCTTCCAGCGCTGTGCCCGGCAGTCGATCCATGCCGAGGACCATCCCATCGTCTTCGTCCATGGTTTTCGTGGCAGTATGCGGACGTTTCACGATTATTTGCAGGCCTTCGCCGAGGATCGTAAATTGGGCCGCCGCAAGCTGCTCGTCTTTCGCTATCCCAACAATGCCAGCCTGGGGCGCTGTGGACAGTTCCTCGTTAACGAGATGCGTCGCGTCGTGGCTGCACCAGAGAAAGCGTTCTTCGTCTGCCACAGCGCCGGCGGCCTGGTCTTTCGCTGGTATGCCGAAGCGCGTCAACAGCCGTTCGATCGAGCCATTTTGCTATCCACACCCAACGAAGGTACTAGCCTGACTGCGTTGAAATACCTCGCCGATGTGGCCGCTTTCTGCACGGAGCTGAAGATGAACGGTCCCGGCGCCCTGGCGCGCATGCTGCCGGAAGGCGAAGGACAAATCATCTATGATGTCCATGCCGATAGTTTGTTCTTGCGTTACCTGGGACACAACGCCGATCTGGCCAGGCGCTATCACGTTTTTTCCGGCGAATGTTTGCGGCCGGTGGAAGCGATTGCCCTGGGCGTCGGCATTGCCGCCGCCAAACGGGTCATGATGAATCGCCTGCTGCCGCGCATCGAATCGCCGCTCTTGCGGCGCCAGGCACTAAGGCGTGTCGAGCGTTGGCATTTGCCGGTCGAGGTTTCGCACGGTGACCTGATCGTCTCGGTGCGCAGCGCCTTGCTCCAAGACGCAGGACATGCAACGCGCACCACCCTCAGTCACGAGGCGTTCAAGACGGATGAGCACGTGATTGCGGACGTGATGGATTCAATTCAGGGGAAGTAATCATAAATCGGGAGCATCGGTCTCCTTATTGCCAGCCGGCCTGAAGGATCGCCTGTCGCACCTGTTCGCGGGCCGTGCTGTCGGAAGCGGGGAAAGCAGCAGAAAAGAGATAAGTTTTCTCTCCTTTGCGCACGGCGAACGTTTCACAAAGATAAGCCTGGTCGTACCAGCGGCCCACAAAGGCGATGCGCGCGGCGGGCAAGCCGCTTACTTCCAGGTTTTCCTCTTCGGATTCTCGTTTCCAGCCGCGCATCGGCAGGCGCGTGGACAGGCACGTCTTGAGGGGCATGGAAGAGGGCAATTCGGCGACCGTCACACGCAGCCAGGCATGTTGGCCCGTAGAGAGGCGATCGTAGCGCACCAGAAAGCGTTCGGGCGGATGGCCCGCAACGCCGAGCGGCGGCAAGGGCAAGTTCTGTTGTCGACGACCTGCTCTGGCAGGCAGGGCATCGTCCCGGGCACGTTCCACCCAACCCGGCGGCGGCACGAAGCGGAAGCCTTGGTTGTCTTGGTAGACCGGCTGTTTCGGCGCGTTGCAGCCGGTCAGCAGGAATGCCAGCACGACTGCCGCAGGCCATTCTCGGCAATCCATCTTTCGAGGGTTTGACGCCCTGCGCATGACAACCAGATCCTCAAAAGTCGCCGGCATTCATGGCTTCGCCTCCATCTCGCGTGGCGATGGCCTGGAGGATCGAAAGAGGGAGCGAGATGTTGAGCGAACGAACCGAGCCATCTGCGAAGAGAAACATGGCGACGCCGGTGTGCGGCGTGAAAAAATCTTCTTCATCACCTCGGGAATCATTGATCGTTTCCACGTCGATATGAGCGAGCGCTTGCGTCGGAGCGTCCTCGATGGCATTGAGGTTATTCACGGGGGCGCCCGGTGTGATACGGGTGGTGCCGAAGCTCACCGCGCCAGCCCAGGCCGCTTGCGTGAAGAAAGCTCCCCGCTCACCGATGGCAATGGTGTTGCTCGTGCCGTCTGTCACGTCGGCAGTGCGAATGTGACTGTTGCGGGAGAACATACCGTTGAAATCATCCAACTCTTCGTCCAGATCGACGCCTACACCGTGGCAGGCGGCGTAACTGTTTGTGGCCGCCTGCGCCAATGAAGTATTGCTCTTGTCGTAAATAGTGAAGACGCCGGTAGAGCGATCGGAGGAGCAGACATACAGTTTGAGGATCATGGTGCGAGCGGCGAAGTTGCTGGGATCTTCGATCGGCAAAGCGAAGTTGATCTGCCGGGCAAGATTGCCTTGTTCGATATAGGGCAAGAGCAAAGCAGCCCAGCCCCAACCCGGCGAGGTGTAATCCGGATTGGCTTGGGGCTGCGAACAGAGATAGCCAGAAGGAAAGGAACCTTGGCTGTCGTGGTAGTTGTGCAGCGCCAGACCGATCTGGTGGAGGTTGTTCTGACAATTGGCCCGGCTCGCCGCTTCTCGTACTTTCTGTACCGCAGGCAGCAGAAGGCCGATCAGCACCGCGATTATCGCTATCACCACCAGCAACTCGATCAGCGTGAAACCGAAGCGATAGCAGGCCTGTCGTGGGGTAGAGAAGTCCTTATATCGCATCGCATCCTCCTCTTCCGCCAGATGCTATAGCTCCTTACAGATCGATAGGGCCTATCATCTCCTTCTTTCCGATCAAGCAGCCAAGCTTTCAAGAACTCCAACGCTTATTCGATGGTCTCCAAGGAGCTTGTCTCGTCCCACGTGCCCCGGAAAATATCGGCAGATGCCTTACGGTGAAGCGTAGCTATAGCGATGATCCTGTGCATTGGCCCTATTCGAGCGCATACAATTGTGCGAGACAGCCAGGATTCGTTGAAGTAGTAACCGATGGGGCATGATAACCAGGACCAACGCATTAAAATCGCTTCCATCTTATCCACTCTCTTGATTTCGTCAAGGGATCGATCGAAACCCTCGGAGATAAGCATTTGGACTGATGGCAACACTTCCTGGAACTACCCCATGACATCCCGTCGCATGACACCTTCGAGCGTCTCCAGCCTCAGATCTTGCAAAACATTCTGTTGGGTTGGCTACACGAGATCAATGCTGCTCTGGGTTTTCCCATCGACGGCAAGACGTTATGTTATTCTGGCGGCGGTTCGTCGCTGACGCACAGTTGAATGAACTGTTTCCGCGACATCCTGATCCGCTGGTGCAAGAAGGCCGAGAATTATATTGCCCTGTTGCATAGGGTTGCTGTCTGCTTACTCCCGTTCTATCGCCGCTACTTCGCCTTCGTTAGCTACTGCACAGGAACAGACTGGGTCCATAAAATAACGGCCGTTCGACCGCAGAATAAATCTCTTTTCCTCTACTCCGCGAGGTGTACATATGGATGCGCATCGATGGGTGCTCTCGATAGGATGGGGATTTCTTGTGGCTCTAACCCTTCATGCCGCGGACGGCAATCGGCTGACATATCTCGACGAAAGCGATCCCTATTATGTCTCACGTACGTTTCCGCGCCTTATCACGCCGCAATGGGTCGGTGAAGACGGTGTGGAAGCGGTGGTCGTTCTCGCCATTGATGACATGCGCGACCCGGAAAAATACGAGAAGTTCCTGCGGCCTATTTTGCAGCGTCTCAAACGTCTTGATGGTCGAGCGCCTGTCAGCATTATGACCAATCAGGTCGATCCGCGCCATGCTCGTTTGCAGACTTGGCTCAAAGAAGGACTCAGTCTGGAGACGCATACGATCGATCATCCCTGCCCATTTTTCCGGGGCGGCGATTTCGCCAAGGCGCGGTCTACCTACGAGCGCTGCGTCGATTTGATGAGTGAGATCCCGAACAGCCGGCCTGTCGCGTTTCGGATGCCCTGCTGTGATTCGCTCAACACGCCTAGCCCACGCTTTTACGCCGAGATATTCAATCGCATAACAGCCAAGGGGAATTTCCTCACCATCGATTCCTCTGTGTTCAACGTCCTGACATCGAATGATCCGGAACTGCCGCGTGAGCTGGTCATTGACAAAGATGGGCAGGACCGTTTCCGCAAATATCTGCCCAAGGACCGTACCTTCGTTAATACCATCGAAAATTATCCTTATCCCTATGTCCTGGGCCGGCTGTGCTGGGAGTTTCCCTGTGTCATGCCCAGCGATTGGGTGGCGCAGCATCGGCATCAGCCGAACAATCCTGTCACCGTCCGCGATTGGAAAGCGGCCCTTGATGCCATCGTTATCAAGCGCGGCGTCTTCTGCCTGGTTTTTCATCCGCACAACTGGATTCGCAATGAGCAAGTCGTTGATTTCATCGACTATGTCGATGCGAAATATGGAAAAAAGGTGAAATTTTTGACATTCCGCGAAGCACAGGAACGTTTAAACAAGCATCTGCTAGGTGGTCAAGCGCTCCGCACTGACGATGGCAGCGATAATGGCGTACGCTTGCTCGATCTTGACAACGATGGCTATCTCGATGTGGTTATCGGCAATGAGAAATTGCAACAGACGCGGCGCTGGTCGCCGAAGACACGAACATGGATCATCAGCAGTTTTCCCTTGTCGCTGGTAAATACCGGGGCGCGTTTTGGCGTGGTGCACTCGGATGGAAATGCGTCGGTGTGGGTGCGGAATGAAGCGATCGCTGGCGCATGGCATTTTACGGATGGCAAATGGATTGAAGAGAAAACGCTGTTCGCCGGCTTGGAGTTGGCGGGACGCCCAATTCTCACCAGTGAAAACGGCCGGGACCGCGGCGTTCGGCTGCGCGATGTAGACAGTGATGGCCGCTGTGAATGGATTGTCAGTAACAATCGAGAACAGGCAATCTTTCGCTGGGCAGAGAACGGTTGGAAGAAATTACCTTTCACGCTGCCGGCAGGTACCGCCATCGTTAACGCGGCAGGCCAGGACAACGGTCTGCGTTTCGTGGATATCGACGAAGATGGCCAGGATGATATTATTTTCTCAAATGGAGAACTCTTTTGTCTTTATTTATTTTCGTCGATGCAGGATGGCTGGTCGCGGTGCGTGTTGTCTGGCAAGCACGGCGATACGGGTGAACTGCCACCCATTGCGCGCAACGGCACGGCTAACGGTGTCTGGTTCCATTCACGGCATGTCTGGTGGAGTAATGAGCGTACTCCTACCCTGCCGGATCATGTCGATCGTCGCTCCTTCAACAACTTGCTGGCCAACGTGACGCCGCAAGCAAAATCGCCGCAAGCGTCGCTGCGTTCGATCCGCACGCGGCCGGGATTTCAGGTCGAACTGGCGGCAGCGGAGCCATTGGTGCAAAGTCCGATTGCCTTCGCCTGGGGGCCAGACGGTAAGTTCTGGGTTGTCGAAATGGGCGATTATCCGCTGGGTCTGGACAACAAGGGCAAACCGGGTGGGCGCATCAAGTATCTCGAAGATACCGACGGCGACGGCCGCTACGATAAGGCCACAATCTTTATCGACGGCCTGAGTTATCCGACTAGCGTGCTGCCGTGGCGCAAGGGTGTATTGGTGACGTGCGCACCGGAGATTTTCTACGCCGAGGATACCAAAGGCAGCGGCAAGGCCGATTGGCGTGTGCCGCTGTACACCGGATTCGCTCAGGGCAATCCGCAGCATCGTGTCAATAGCCTCATTTGGGGTCTCGATAATTGGATTTATTGCGCCAATGGCGACAGCGGCGGACGTATCCGCTCGATCAAGACCGGCACCATCCTGGAATCGAGCGGCCGCGACCTGCGCATCCGACCCGATGAGGGGACGCTCGATGCCCAGACGGGATTGACCCAGTACGGCCGCAGCCGCAACGACTGGGGCGACTGGTTCGGTTGCAATAACAGCAA
>Ga0070737_10003239_pt1 | contig 17890 bp, 15 predicted proteins | sample Coa_R1_10_FD_66438 | JGI IMG/M metagenome (GOLD analysis project Ga0070737, IMG submission 66438) | Surface soil microbial communities from Centralia Pennsylvania, which are recovering from an underground coalmine fire - Coalmine... | ecosystem: Environmental > Terrestrial > Soil > Unclassified...
GGCCAGGATGCTGGACTTGTCCGCGCCGCCGGTGTTGGCCTCGCCGCGGCCCAGTAGCAGGTGGGCACCCAGCCCGTGGTCGGTCAGCGCCCGCGCGACCTCGGCCAGCGCCTGGGTGTTGACCACGCTGGCCCGCAGCTTCGCCAAGTCCCCCTCCGAGCGGTCCGGGTGGCGACGGAAGAGCTCGTCGGTGATGGTCAGGCCAAGGACCGCGTCGCCGAGGAACTCCAGGCGCTCGTTGGTGGGCAGGCCGCCGTGCTCGTAGGCGTAGCTGCGATGGGTCAGCGCCAGGGTCAGCAGTTCGTCAGGCAGATCGACCCCCAGCGCGTCGAGCAGATCACTCACGACCGCGCCTCGTCGTCGGGTGGCAGCATCGCCGTCAGTTTGGCCCAGCGCGGGTCGATCTTGTCGTGGTGATGACCGGGTTCAGCGGCCAGCGGCACGCCGCAGTCCGGGCACAGCCCGGGGCAATCGACACGGCACACCGGCGACAGCGGCAGTTCCAGTCCGACGGCATCGATGACGGGCTGTTCGAGGTCGACGATGTCGTCGACGACGCGGCCGACCTCGTCTTCCTCGGTGGTCGCCTCGGTGGCGCTATGCGGGTAGGCGAACAGTTCGGTCAGCTCGACCTGCACATGCCCGGTGACCGTCGTCAGGCAACGGGCGCACTCGCCGGCGGTGGGCGCGTCGAGCGTTCCGGTCACCAACACGCCTTCCGACACCGACTCGACCCGTAGGTCCAGTTGCAACGGGGCACCGCGCTCGATCGCGATCAGGTCCAGCCCGATCCGGGACGGGCTTGCGATCGTGTCGTGCACCGAAAACATCGCTCCGGGGCGGCGTCCCAGTCGCGCAATGTTGATTGCCAGCGGCGAGATCGGATGCCGCTGGGCCGTGGAACTGTGCTGCCTGGGCATGCCCGCAATCCTACGGGCGCAGGACCCTACCGCTGCGCGTAGTCGTGCATGCCGGCCGCGGTCCGCAGCTGGTGGCGACCGCGGTTGACCGAGCGCAGCGTGCCGTTGAGGAATTCTTCGAATTCGGCCAGCTTGCTGTCGACGTAGATGTCGCACTCGCCGCGCAGCCGGTCGGCTTCGGCGTGGGCCGCATCAATGAGCCGGGTGGCCTCCGCGTTGGCCGAGGCCACCACCTCGGTCTGCGACACCAGACGCTGCTGCTCCTTGATGCCCTCTTGCACGGCCTTCTCGTAAGAGATGTTGCCCTCGTCGACCAGTCGGTCGCATTCCGCCTTGGCGCGCCCGGTGGTGGCCTCGTACTCGCGCTTTGCCGCAGCCGCGATGCGGACGGCCTCGTCGCGCGCCTCGGACACCATCCGCTCGCTGTGCTGGCGGGCCTCGGCGACCATCCGGTCGGCCTGCGCCTTGGCGTCGGACAGGATCCGATCCGCTTCCGCGCGAGCGTGGTTGATCATCGACTCCGACTCGGTGGTCGCAGAGGACACCATGGAGTCGGCGTGCGTCTTGGCGTCGTGCAGCAGCGAGTCGCGCGCGTCGAGCACATCCTGGGCGTCGTCGAGTTCGCCGGGGATCGCATCCTTGATGTCGTCGATCAGCTCCAGCACGTCGCCGCGCGGCACCACACAGCCCGCCGTCATCGGCACGCCTCGGGCTTCTTCGACAATGGCGCCCAACTCGTCGAGCGCTTCGAAAACTCGGTACACCGCAACACCCTCCCGGCATCGTTGTTGTTACCAGTGTGCCTGGTGTTGCCCCTGTGACTGCGTTGCCGGGCCCGGTGTGTCGAATATTGTCGGGCCCGAGCCGTGCCGCTCACCTGCACACTTGGCGTCATTATGTCGGCCTGCCCCGGGGTCCGCCAGCGCGCCCCACAATGAGACGGGTGGACGCCGTACTTCGCGCCCTCGGCCTGGCCGGCTCGATGGCGTGGGAAATTCTGTGGGCACTGATCCTGGGTTTCGCACTTTCGGCGGTGGTCCAGTCCCTGGTGCGACGCGCGACGATCGCTGCCCTGCTTGGTGACGACCGACCGCGGACATTGGCCGTGGCGGCGGGGCTGGGCGCCGCGTCATCGTCGTGTTCCTACGCCGCGGTGGCGTTGGCCCGTTCCCTGTTTCGCAAGGGCGCCAACTTCACCGCCGCCATGGCCTTCGAAATCGCCTCGACCAACCTGGTGGTGGAGCTGGGCATCATCCTGGCGCTGCTGATGGGCTGGCAGTTCACGGCGGCGGAGTTCATCGGCGGGCCGTTGATGATTGTCGCTCTGGCACTGCTGTTTCGGCTATTCGTCCGGTCGCGGGTAATCGACGCCGCCCGACGGCAGGCTGAACGCGGTATCGCAGGTTCGATGGAAGGCCATGCGGCCATGGACATGTCGGTGCAGGGCGAAGGCTCATTTTGGCGACGACTGCTGTCCCCGCAAGGGTTTACCGCTGTGTCGCACGTTTTCGTCATGGAATGGGCGGCGATCCTTCGCGACCTGGTCGTCGGCCTCTTGATCGCCGGGGCCATCGCAGCCTGGGTGCCCGAAACATTCTGGCAGCGCTTCTTTTTCGCCGAGGATCCGATGCTCTCTGCGCTATGGGGACCGATCGTCGGACCGCTGGTGGCGATCGCGTCATTCGTCTGCTCGATCGGCAATGTGCCGTTGGCGGCAGTGCTGTGGAACGGGGGCATCAGCTTCGGCGGCGTCATCGCGTTCATCTTCGCCGACCTGCTGATCCTGCCGATCCTGAACATCTACCGGAAGTATTACGGCTTCCGGATGATGTTGACGCTGCTGGGCACCTTCTACGCCGCGATGGTCGTGGCCGGCTATTTTGTCGAATTGCTTTTTGGCACAATGCATCTCATTCCCGGTGAGCGCGCTGCGACGGTGATGCACTCCGGTATCTCGTGGAATTACACGACCTGGCTGAACGTCGTGTTCCTGGCTTTGGCTTTTGGGCTGGTCGCCCGGTTCGTCGCTACGGGCGGCTTACCGATGCTCCGGATGATGGGCGGCTCCCCCAGCGGGCACGACGGCCACGGGCACGCTTAGTGGTTGCTGGTGACCACAGAACCGATGTTCCCTACGCCGGGGCACGGGCGGGCGGATGCTCAGCGAAATCACTGTAACCACTTGTGTCACTTTAGTTTTACTTGTGGAAATCGGTGGCGGTCGTCACACCAGCCTGGTAGCATTCGAACATGCGTTCGAGTTGCCGGGAGGAGATCGTCGAGGTCTTCGACGATCTCAAGGCCGACATGAAACGCGCCCTGGATCTGTCCTTCGACGTGTTGACCACCCCGGAGCGGTTGGCGTTGCTGGAGTGCTGCGAAACGCTGCGCCGCCAGCTGCCCGCTGTCGAGCACCCGTTGATCAACGAGGTCGCCGCGCAGGCCGACAAGGCGGAGTTGGGCGGCACACTGCCCTCGGCGCTGGCCGATCGGCTGCGGATTACTCGCGCGGAGGCGTCGCGGCGCATCCATGAGGCCGCCGATCTCGGAGCGCGCCGCGCGGTCACCGGCGAACCGCTCGCGCCGCTGTTGCCCGCCACGGCGGCCGCCCAGCGCGCCGGAGACCTCGGGGCCGGCCATGTGGCGGTGATCCGCAGCTTCATGCGCCGGCTGCCCGGATTCGTCGACGCCGACACCCGCGAGCACGCCGAAGCCCATCTGGCGGGGCTCGCCGGGCAGCATCGCCCCGACGACTTGAGCAAGTTGGCCGAGCGGCTCACCGACTGTCTGAACCCCGATGGTGATTTCACCGACGACGACCGGGCGCGCCGGCGCGGGCTGATGCTGGGCAAGCAAGGCCCCGATCTCATGTCGCAACTGACCGGCTGGGTGACTCCGGAGTTGCGCGCCACGCTCGAAGCGGTGTGGGCCAAGCTGGCCGCCCCCGGGATGTGCAACGCCGAGGACACGGTCCCCGTCGTCGATGGGCCAGCCGCAGAGGAGGCGGCCCAGCGCGATACACGCAGCGCCGGGCAGCGCAATCACGACGCGCTGCTGGCGGGGCTGCAGGCGCTGCTGGGGTCCGGAAAGCTCGGTCAGCACAATGGGTTGCCGGCCAGCATCATCGTCACCGCCACCCTGCAAGACCTCGAAGCCGGCGCGGGACAAGGCCTCACCGGCGGCGGATCGCTACTCCCGATGTCCGATGTGATCCGCCTGGCCTCCCACGCGCATCACTACCTGTGCATCTTCGACAAGGGCAAGGCGCTGGCGCTGTATCACACCAAGCGCTTAGCGTCGCCCGCGCAGCGAATTGTGCTCTACGCCAAGGATCGCGGGTGCAGCTTTCCCAACTGCCCGGTGCCGGGCTATCACTGCGAGGCCCACCACTGCACCCCGTATGCCACATGCCGCACCACCGACGTCAACGACCTGGCCTGGGGCTGCGGCGGCCATCACCCGCTCGCCGAAGAAGAAGGCTGGACCACCCGCAAGAACTCCAAAGGTGAGACCGAATGGATCCCACCCCCTCACCTGGACCGCGGACAGCCTCGCACCAACACCTACTGGCACCCCGAAAAACTCCTCCGGGAAGACGAAGACGAAGACGACGACGACCCGTAACGAATTACGCTCCGCGCGAAAGCTTCTCGGCCAGCCGCCGGTTCACCGGTTCGGGTAGCAGCTCGGAGACATCGCCGCCCATCGAGGCGACCTCTTTGGCCAATGACGACGACACGAACGAATACCGCGGTGTGGTCGCCACGAAAAACGTGTCCACGCCGGCGATGTGCTTGTTCATCTGCGCCATCTGCAACTCGTATTCGAAGTCGGTGCCGGTGCGCAGACCCTTGACGATGGCGGTCAGCCCGCGGGATCGGACGAAGTCGACCACCAAACCGGATCCGGACTCGACCCGCAAATTGGGCAGGTGCGTGGTGGACTCCTCGATCATCGCGATGCGTTCTTCGACGCTGAACATGCCCCGCTTGTTCGGATTGACCAGCACGGCGGCCACCACTTCGTCGAACTGCGCGGCCGCCCGCTCGAGGATGTCGACGTGTCCCAGCGTCACCGGATCGAATGATCCCGGGCATACCGCGCCGCTCATGGCTCACGACGCTATCAGCCCGCTTCGAACCGTTCGGCCAGCTCCAGCCGGGTGTCGCCGTAGCGGCGCTGCGGCAGCATGACCCAGCCGTCGGGCCAGGCCAGTGGCGCACTGGCAAGGGCACGCTCGAAAACCGCAACAGTGCCGCGCGTTGTCCACCCGTGCGCAGTCAATGCGCCCATCACCGCCTGTATCTCCGCGACGTCGACGTCGTACGGCGGATCGGCCAGTACCAGATCGACCGGCGCGGCAGCGCCGCCGGCCAGGACCGCCGAAACGCTGCCCCGCCGAAGCGTCGCCCCGGCCAGTCCCAACGTCGAGATGTTGCGCTCGATCACGGCCGCGGCGCGCCGATCGGATTCGACGAACAACACCGACGCGGCACCGCGCGACAACGCCTCCAGGCCGAGCGCCCCCGAGCCCGCATAGAGATCCAGCACCGAGATACCGCTGAGATCCAGCCGCGCACTCAACACGTTGAACAGCGCTTCGCGTACCCGATCGGTGGTGGGCCGGGTACCGCGCTGCGGGACCGCAATACGTCGCCCCCCGGCGACACCGGCGATGATGCGGGTCAGCGCAACACCACCAGCAGATCCCCGCCCTCGACCTGGGCGGTGGTGGAGACCGCCACCCGCTCGACGGTGGCATCGACCGGCGCGGTTATCGGGGCCTCCATCTTCATGGCCTCGATCGTGGCGATGGTCTGCCCGGCATTGACCCGATCGCCTTCGGACACACCGATGGTGACGACGCCGGCGAACGGCGCGGCGATATGGCCGGGGTTGGCGCGGTCGGCCTTTTCGGCGGCGGGAATGCTGCTGGCGATGCTGCGGTCTCGCACCTCGACCGGTCGCAACTGCCCGTTGATGATGCACATCACCGTACGCATGCCGCGCTCGTCGGGCTCGGAGATGGCCTCCAGCCCGATCAGCAACTCCACGCCGGGCTCCAGTTGCACCCGATGCTCTTCGCCCTGGCGCAGGCCGTAGAAGAACTGGTTGGCCGACAGCTGCGACGTGTCGCCGTAAGCCTCTCGGTGCGCTTCGAATTCCTTTGTGGGACCGGGGAACAGCAGCCGGTTCAAGGTGGCTTGGCGCTTGGGGCCGGCCAGCGCCAGCGCCGCTTCGTCCTCCAGCGTAAGCTCCGGCGCCGGTTTGGCCGGCGCACGACCGGCCAGCGCGTTGGTGCGCAGCGGCTCGGGCCAGCCGCCGGGCGGATCGCCCAGCTCCCCGCGCAGGAACCCCAGCACCGATTCCGGGATGTCGAATCGCGATGGTTCCGAAGCGAATTCGTCAGCGGTGATCCCGGCGCCGACCAATGCCAGCGCCAGGTCGCCGACCACTTTCGACGACGGGGTCACCTTGATCAGCCTGCCGAGGATCCGGTCGGCCGCCGCATACGCGTCCTCGATCTCCTCGAAGCGGTCACCCAGGCCCAGCGCGATCGCCTGCTGGCGCAGATTCGACAGCTGGCCGCCGGGAATCTCGTGGTCGTACACCCGGCCGGTCGGCGCCGGCAGCCCGGATTCGAAGGGCGCGTACACCTTTCGGAGAGCCTCCCAGTACGGCTCCAGATCGCATACCGCCGACAGCGACAGGCCAGTGTCGTAGTCGGTGTGCGCGGCCGCCGCCACGATCGAGCTCAGCGCGGGCTGGCTCGTGGTCCCCGCCAACGGCGCCGCGGCCCCGTCGACGGCGTCGGCCCCGGCGTGCCAGGCCGCCACATAGGTGCCCAGCTGGCCGCCCGGGGTGTCATGGGTGTGCACATGGATCGGCAGGTCGAAACGACTGCGCAAAGCAGGAATCAACCGCTGCGCGGCGCCGGCCCGCAGCAGCCCGGCCATGTCCTTGATGCCCAGCACGTGCGCACCGGCGTCGACGATCTGCTCGGCGAGTTTCAGATAGTAGTCCAGGGTGTAGATGTTCTCGTCCGGATCGGCCAGATCGCCGGTGTAGCACATCGCGACTTCGGCTATGGCAGAACCTGTTTCACGCACCGCGTCGATGGCAGGGCGCATCGACTCGACATTATTAAGTGCGTCGAAGATCCGGAAAATGTCGATCCCGGTGGCGGTGGCCTCCTCGACGAACGCCGAGCACACAAGCTCCGGATACGGGGTGTAGCCGACGGTGTTGCGGCCTCGCAGCAGCATCTGCAGGCAGATATTGGGCATCGCCTCGCGCAGCGCGGCCAGCCGCTCCCACGGGTCTTCCTTCAGAAAGCGCAGGGCCACATCGTAAGTCGCGCCACCCCAGCATTCCATCGACAGCAGCTGCGGTGTGAGCCGCGCGATGTACGGCGCCACCCTCAGCAGTCCGGCGGTCCGTATCCGGGTAGCGAGCAGCGACTGGTGCGCGTCGCGGAATGTGGTCTCGGTGACCAAAACCGCGGAGGATTCCCGCATCCAGCGGGCAAAGCCCTCCGGCCCCAACTCGACCAGCCGTTGCTTGGAGCCGGGCGGCGGAGGTGCCTCCAGGTCGATGTCGGGCAGCTTGTCGTGCGGGTACACCGCCGACGGCCGAGAACCGTGCGGCTTGTTCACGGTGACGTCGGCCAGGTAGTTGAGGATCTTGGTGCCGCGGTCGGCCGACGACCGCGCGGTCAGCAGTTGCGGACGCTCGTCGATGAACGACGTGGTGATACGGCCGGCCCGAAAATCGGGGTCGTCCAGAACCGCTTGCAGGAACGGGATATTCGTCGAGACACCGCGGATGCGGAACTCGGCGATCGCGCGACGCGCCCGGGCCACCGCCGCCGGAAAATCGCGGCCCCGGCAGGTCAGCTTCACCAGCATCGAATCGAAGTGCGCGCTGATCTCCGCGCCCAGGTTGGTGCCGCCGTCCAGCCGGATGCCCGCTCCGCCGGGGCTGCGGTAGGCGCTGATCCGGCCGGTGTCGGGCCGGAAACCGTTCGCCGGGTCTTCGGTGGTGATCCGGCACTGCAGCGCCGCGCCGTGCGGACGGATCGCCTCCTGCCGCAAGCCGAGGTCGTCCAGTGTCTCGCCGGCGGCAATGCGTAGCTGGCTGGACACCAGGTCGACGTCGGCGATCTCCTCGGTGACGGTGTGCTCGACCTGGATGCGCGGATTCATCTCGATGAACACATGCTGGCCGCTCTCGTCGAGCAGGAATTCCACCGTGCCGGCGCAGCTGTAGCCGATGTGGCGGGCGAACGCCACCGCGTCGTCGCAAATCCGTTTGCGCAACACCGGATCCAGGTTCGGCGCGGGCGCGAGTTCGATGACCTTCTGGTGCCGGCGCTGCACGCTGCAGTCCCGCTCGTAGAGGTGGATCACGCTGCCCTGGGTGTCGGCCAGGATCTGCACCTCGATGTGGCGCGGGTTGATCACCGCCTGCTCGAGATAGACCGTCGGGTCCCCGAACGCCGACTCTGCTTCGCGGCTGGCGGCCTCGATGGCCTCGGGCAGCATGGCCGCGTCGTTGACGCGCCGCATGCCGCGGCCCCCGCCACCGGCAACGGCCTTGACGAACAACGGGAAACGCATGTCCTCCGCGGCGGCCAGCAGCTCGTCGACCGACGCGGACGGCGCCGAGGACATCAGCACCGGCAGACCGGCCTCGCGGGCCGTCGCGATCGCGCGGGATTTGTTTCCGGTCAACTCCAGCACCGCGGCACTGGGGCCGACGAAGGTGATGCCGGCCCGCGCGCAGGCGTCGGCCAATTCCGGGTTCTCCGAGAGGAATCCGTATCCGGGGTATATGGCGTCGGCGCCTGCGCGGAGAGCGGTTTCGACGATCTCGTCGACCGAAAGGTAGGCCCGCACCGGGTGGCCTTCTTCGCCGATCTGGTAGGACTCGTCGGCCTTGAGCCGGTGCACCGAGTTGCGGTCCTCGTACGGGTAGATCGCGACGGTGCCGATGCCCAGCTCGTAGGCGGCGCGGAAGGCGCGGATCGCGATTTCACCGCGATTGGCAACCAGCACTTTGGAGATCATGCGCGCGCCCCTTCAGACCGTTTAGAGAAGTGTCGACCAGTAATCCCAGAACCGCGCCAGGATCATCAGAATGACTGCGGTGAACCACAGTGCGGTAATCGACCACCGCCAATGGTAGAGCCCGCGTAACACCGGATTTCCCTCGATTGCCGGGCGCAGCGCGATCGAGGCGGCCACCACCAGCAGCGGTATGGTCACCGCCCACACCACCATGCAATACGGGCACAGCGCCCCGATGCGATACAGGCTCTGGAAGATCAGCCAGTGGACGAACCCCGCCCCGGCCAGCGTTCCGACCACCAGTCCAGACCAATACCACTGCGGCAGAACGACTTTCGCGACCGCAAGCACGCCGGTGACCACGACGACCATGAACGCCGCGATGCCGATCAGCGAGTTGGGGAAACCCAGCACCGAGGCCTGCGGCGTCGTCATCACCGAGCCGCACGACACCACCGGGTTGATGTTGCACGACGGCACGTACGACGGGTTGAGCAGGATGTTGATCTTCTCCACCGTCAGCGTCACCGAGGCGAGCAGGCCAGCCACCCCGGCGATCAGCACCCACCACGCGCTGCGCGGATCGACCGGTGCCGGAGGCGAATCCGTCAGTGGCTCACCCGGTTGCGCGGACACCGCGGTGGTCACGACGCCGGCGTCGCCGCCGTATCGAGGCCGGGCACGTTCCCGACGATTTCTTTGATCTTGGCGACCAGCGCGTCAGGCGTCGACGGGTCGTAGTCCTGGCCGTTGATGCGGATGGTCGGGGTGGCGTGAATATTGGTGGCCGCTGCCATGCCGTCGACCAGCGGAATGTACTTGCCGCTCTTGACACAGTCGGGAACCTTGCCCACGACGCCGGCCTCGCGGGCGCGTTCGATCAGCTCGGCGTTGTCGGGAAACTTCGAACCGGTCTCCGACGGCTGCAGCTCCTTGGTGAACAACGCGGTGTGGAACCGGCGGAACGCGTCGAGGTTCTCGTCGGCCACGCAGTAGGCCGCCGCCCCGGCACGACTCGAATAGTCGTCGTTGTGCGGGCTGCTCAGGATGCCGACCATGTAGTAGTCGGCGGCGATGGCACCGCTGTCGATCAGCCTGGACACCGTCGGCCCGAACGTCCGCTCGAAGTTCCCGCACGCCGGGCACAGGAAGTCTTCGTAGAACGACACGATCGCCTTGGGATCTTTGGTGCCCTCCTTGGTGACCAGCTTGCTCGACGTCACCCGCACCGCGCGTCCTGCATGCTCGCTCTTCTTATCGTGCGAGATCAGGATGTAGCCGATCACGACGACTGCGAAGACCACCACGATCAGGGTGATTCCGATCTGGAATGCGCGATCGCGTCGGCGGCCCGCAAGCTTGGGGTCGTAGCCGGGGCGTTTCGATTTGTTGGCCACTGGTCGCTGATCCTCCGGTTGTCGATGGCGCTTCTAGCGTAATGTGCTCAAACCCGGCTGAGGTGGGCGCGCAGCGCCGAGACCAGCTCGGCGGTGGCGGTCGCGCTGCCGCCGCCCAGCGGGAAGAGGTTGGCGAACCCGTGCGTCAACGAGCCCAGGCAGCGCAGGTCGACCGCATTGCCGGCGGCCTGCAGCGCCGTGGCGTACCGCTCGCCCTCGTCGCGCAGAGGATCGAAACCCGCGACTGTGATCAGCGCAGGGGGCAGCCCGGACAGCGTTTCGGCCAGCAGCGGAGAGACCCGCGGATCTGCGGCGTCGACGCCGGAGCCGCCCAGATAATTCGCCTCGAACCAGTCGATGTCGTGCTTGGTGAGCAAAAAACCGCTGGCGAACAGCGACAGCGACCGAGTTTGCGCGGTGAAGTCGGTTCGCGGATAGAGCAGCCACTGCAGCGCCGGCTCGGGGCCGCCGTCGTTGCGCGCCAGCTGCGACACCACGGCGGCGAGGTTGCCGCCGGCGCTGTCGCCGCCCACGGCCACCCGGCCGGGGATCGCGCCCAGCTCGCCGGCGTGCTCGTGCGCCCACCGAAACGCCGCGTAGGCGTCGTCGACCGCGGCCGGGGCGGGATGTTCGGGGGCCAGCCGATAGTCGATCGACAACACGTGGATGTCGGCGTCGCGACAGACCAGCCGGCACAACTGGTCATGGGTGTCGAGGTCACCGAGGCACCAGCCGCCGCCGTGGTAGAAGACCAGCAACGCAGTGGGCTCCGCGCAGGCCGGCCGGTAATGCCGGGCGCCGATGTCGCCGGTCGGGCCCGGTATCGACAGGTCGCTGACGGCGACGTGGATCTGCGGGCCCGGAAACGCGGCAGTGAGCTCGCGCATCTGGGTGCGCGACGCGGTCGGGTCGTCTTCGGTTACCAACCCGTCGACGCCCATCACTCGCAGCCCAGACAGCATCAGCTGCAGGGTGGTGTCCAGCGTGTTGCCGTCGATGGTGACCGACCGGCCGCCCGAGAGTAGCCGCTTGGCGCCGGCCGGGATGAACGGAATGACCTTCATACCGAGGTTGGCGGCGGTGTTCTGCATCCGGCTGGTCAGCCCGGGCACGCCTGGCAGACTTTTCGTCATGGCTGCTCCCCTCGTCACGCTCAACGACGGCAATTCCATTCCCGCCCTGGGATTCGGCGTTTTCCAGATTCCACCCGCGGACACCGAGCAGGCGGTCGGTACCGCGCTGCAAGCCGGTTACCGGCATATCGACACCGCGGCGGCCTACCGTAACGAACGCGAGACCGGGCGTGCGGTAGCCAATTCCGGCGTGCCCAGAGACGAACTGTACTTGGTGACCAAGCTATGGAACGCCGACCAGGGCTACGACAGCACGCTGACGGCGTTCGACGCCAGCATGGACCGCCTTGGCCTCGATTACCTGGACCTATACCTGATCCATTGGCCGCTGCCCCAGCAGGGCAAGTTCGTCGACACCTTCAAGGCGTTCGCCCACCTGCGCGACCAGGGCCGCATCCGGTCGATCGGGGTGAGCAATTTCGAGCCCGAGCACTTGCAGGTGCTCATCGACGCCACCGGCATAGTGCCGGCGGTCAACCAGGTCGAGCTGCATCCGCGGCTGCCGCAAACCGCGTTGCGCGAGGTCCACGCACGTCTGGGCATCGCCACCGAGGCGTGGGGCCCGCTCGGTCAGGGTTCGCTGCTGGACCATCCGACGATCACCGCACTCGCCGACGCCCGCGGCCGGACACCTGCCCAGGTGTTGATTAGGTGGCATATCCAGCTAGGTAATATCGTGATCCCCAAGTCGGTGAACCCTGCGCGGATTGCGAGCAACTTCGAAGTGTTCGATTTCGAACTGAGCAACGACGAGATGGCGTCGATCTCCTCGCTCGATGACGGAACACGGCTTGGTCCGGATCCACGAACCTTCGATTTCACAGGCAGGTGAATGACGTTGACTGGCGAGTCGGGCGCCACCGTCCCAGCTATTGCGCTCAATGACGAGAACACGATGCCCGTGCTCGGCCTCGGTGTCGCGGAGCTGTCCGACGACGAGACGGAACGCGCGGTATCGGCGGCGCTGGAGGCCGGCTGCCGGCTGATCGACACCGCCGCGGTCTACGGCAACGAAGCGGCCGTCGGCCGCGCGATCGCCGCTTCGGGCATCCCGCGGGCCGAGTTGTTCGTCACCACCAAGCTCGCCAACGCCGACCAGGGATTCGCCAGGTCACAGGAGGCGTGCCAGGAAAGCTTGGAGCGGCTCGGCCTCGAGTATGTCGACTTGTATTTGATTCATTGGCCCGCGCCACAATTGGGCGAGTATGTGAACAGCTTCGGGGGCTTAATCCAGGTGCGCGGCAACGGTCTTGCCCGTTCGATCGGCGTCGCGAACTTCACCGAGGAACACCTGTCGACGGTCATCGACCTGACCTTTGTCACGCCCGCCGTCAATCAGATCGAGTTGCACCCGCTGCTCAACCAGGCCGAGCTGCGCAGCGCCAACGCCAGCCACAGCGTCGTCACCCAGGCCTACAGCCCGCTGGCCGTCGGCCGGCTGCTGGACAATCCGACGGTGACATCCATTGCCGGGGAATACAGCCGCACACCCGCCCAGGTGTTGCTGCGCTGGAACCTGCAACTGGGCAACGCGGTGGTGTTCCGGTCGGGTAAGCCCGAGCGCATCGCCAGCAACTTCGACGTCTTCGATTTCGAGCTGGCCGCCGAGCACATGGATGCGCTCAACGGCCTCAATGACGGCACCCGGGTGCGCGAGGATCCGCTGACCTACACGGGTATCTGAGCCCGCTCGCGCTAGCCCGCCGGGCACGTGGCCGCGGCCTGCCGCAGCGCGTCGGCCGACGCTTGGTCGACGGGCAGCGCGTAGCCGCGCAGCACCGCGATGAACTGCATGCTGTATTGGCACCAGAACGCGGTGTTCGGCGGCATCCACAGCGCCGGTTGCGAATCACCCTTGTCTTCGTTGGCGTTTCCGGCGACCGCCAGCAGGTTGGCGGGATCATTGGCGAAGCGCACCCGCTCGGGAAACGGCCAGTCGTAGGCGCCCATATCCCAGGCCAACGCCAGCGGGACGATGTGGTCGATCTGGACCGACTCCCCGACCCGGGCGCCGCGGTGGAATGCTACCGTCGCATTGGTGTACGGGTCGTGCAGCGTGCCGGTGGCCACGGCGTCGGGACAGCGTTTGATCGACACGTACGTCTTGTCGACGAGATCCCGGTTGAGGATGTCGTCGCGGGTGTCGCATCCGTTGTGCCCGCCGGGTGCGTCGTTGTCGTCGGTCCAGGCGTCGCCGTATGCGGCGCGGCGATAGTCGTAGCGGTGAATCCTGGCCGGCACCACCACGATTCCGGCCAGTACGTCGACGCCGGGCTGCACGGTCGGAATATCGGCGCGCGCCGCGAACTGCTCCGCGCGATTGCCTGCCGAGGAGGCCATCACCTGATAGGCGACCATCACCGCCAGTACCGCGATCGCCGACAACCACAGCAACGTCTTGCGACTCACGACTTGTCCAGGTACTCGATGCGATCACTGCCGGTGAACGGCGCGGCCAGCAGCGCCATCCCCGGGTGTGCCGGGTTCGCGTCGTACACCCTCTCGCAGAGGTCGCGGGCCGCCTCGATGACTTGCCGGTGCTTGGCCAGTGACAGCAGCCTGAGGGTTATCGGGCGGCCACTTTGGCTGCGGCCCAACACATCTCCCTCGCGCCGTTCCTCGAGGTCCAGGTCCGCCAGCGCGAAACCGTCGAGGGTTTCCGCGACGGCCTGCAGTCGCCGGGCGGCTCGGGAATTCGGCGAAACCCAGCTCGCCAACAGACACAGGCTCGCGTGCGCGCCGCGGCCGATGCGGCCACGCAGCTGATGCAATTGGCTGATACCGAACCGGTCGGCGTCCATCACCAGCATCACGGTCGCGTTCGGGACGTCGACACCGACCTCGATCACGGTGGTGCACACCAGCACGTCGATCTCCCCGGCACGAAACGCCGCCATCACGGCGTCCTTCTCGTCGGCGCCAAGACGACCGTGCATCAGTCCGAGCCGCAGACCCGCCAGTTGGTGCTTGTGCAGTGAGGCGAACAACTCCACCGCTGTCGCCGAAGGTCTTCCGCTGTCCTCGCTTTGCCCGCTGTCGTCGTTCTCGTCGATCCGGGGCGCCACCACGTACGCCTGGCGTCCGGCGGAGACCTCCTCGATGATGCGGCGCCACGCGCGGTCCAGCCACGCCGGTTTGTCCTTGACGAAGATCGTGTTGGTGCTGATCGGCTGGCGCCCGCGGGGAAGCTCACGCAGCGTCGAGGTCTCCAAATCGCCGTAGACGGTCAGCGCCACCGTCCGCGGTATCGGCGTCGCCGTCATCACCAGAAGATGCGGCGTGATCCCGGCAGGGGCCTTGGCGCGCAACTGGTCTCGTTGCTCGACACCGAACCGGTGTTGCTCGTCGACCACCACCATGCCCAGCCGGTGAAACTCGACGGCGTCCTGCAGCAGTGCGTGGGTTCCGACGACGATGCCGGCCTGCCCGCTGCCGATCTCCTCGCGGACCTGTTTCTTCTGCGCCGCCGACATCGAGCCGGTGAGCAACGCCACCCTGGTGGCGTTGTCGGCGCCGCCGAGCTGACCGCCCAGCGCCAGCGGCCCCAGCACGTCGTGGATCGACCGGACATGTTGTGCGGCAAGCACTTCCGTCGGCGCCAACAGCGCGCACTGATAGCCGGCATCGACCATCTGCAGCATCGCCAGCACCGCCAGGATCGTCTTGCCCGACCCCACCTCTCCTTGCAACAGCCGGTTCATCGGACGGCTCGCGCTCAGTTCTGCGGACAACACCTCGAGCACTTCACACTGACCGGAAGTCAGCTCAAACGGCAAGCGGGACAACAGTTCTTGTTTCAAGCCGTCGGGCCGCGGCGGTGCTGCAGGACCGGATTGCGACAGTTCGCCGTGGCGGCGGGACACCAGTGCCCACTGCAAACCCACGGCTTCGTCGAAAGTCAGCCGCTCGCGGGCGCGGCGCCGCTCGGCTTCGTCTTCGGAGAGATGGATCGCGCGCAGCGCGCGGTCCTCGCAGACCAGACCGTGTTCCGAGATAACCTCGTCGGGCAGCGGGTCGTCCACGGGGTCGAGCACCGCGAGCACCTGCCGCATGCAGGCGAATATGTCCCAGCTCTGCAGCTTCGTGCTGGCCGGATAGATCGGGAAGAAGCGACGTTCGAACTCCTCCTGCAGCACCTCGCCGCTGACCGCCTTCGACGCATCGGCGATGTTGCGCAGCGAGTCGCTGCCAAAGTTCCTGCTGCGCTTGGGATCCAGGACGAGGAAGGCAGGATGCGTCAGTTGCATGGTGCCCCGGAAGAAGCCGACCTCGCCCGAGAGCATCACCTTCGTGCCCTTCGTCAGCTCGTACTTGAGGCCGCGCGCGTGAAAAAAAGTGGCGGTCACCCTGTTGCGTCCTGAGCCGAGCGTGATGACGAGGTACTCGTCGTTGCGCCGTTTCTTGTTCTTGTCGGACTGCTGCTTCTTCGTTTTCATCGGGTGCGATACCGCGTCGGTGATCATGTCGACCAGCGTGATGTGCTCCCCCTCTTGCGGCCGCTCGTCACCGGCACCACGCACCGTCGCGCCCTCGACATAGCTGCGCGGGTAGTGGCGCAGCAGGTCGTCGACGGTGCGGATACCGAACACCTCGTCGAGCGGCTTCGCGGATTTCGCCCCGACAAGGTAATCCAGCCGGTCGCTCAGCGTCGCCATCGCTACTCGACCCCGATCAACAACGCGTCGCCGCGGTGCCCGGTCTGATAGGTCACCAGCTCGGTGCCGGGATGCTGGTCGTGCACATGCTGCTGCAGTGCGTCGCCGAGACCCGGATCGACGCCGGCGCCCACCAGCACCGTCACCAGCTCGCCGCCGGCCGCCAGCAGTAAGTCGATCAGACCGATCGCCGCCGACGTGATGTCTTCGGCCACGATCAGCACCTCGTCGCCGGCGATGCCCAGGCCGTCGCCGGACTCACAGGTGCCGGCCCACGTCAGCGCCCGCTCGGTCGCGACGCGCACCGAGCCGTGCCGCGCGGCGCCGACGGCGCGGGCCATCGTGTAGCCGTCGTCGACGGCCTGCCGGTCCGGATCGTGCACAGCCAGCGCGGCCAGCCCCTGCACCATCGACCCGCTCGGCAGCGGCACCACGTCGATGCCCCAGCCGATGGCGGCGGTGCAGCCGGCGACCAATTCCTCGGCCGCGACGTAGCCGTTGGGCAACACCATCACCTGCGCGGCGCCGGTGTCCACCACCGCCCGCAACAGCTGTTGGGCGCTGACCGCGGTGGCCGGGTCGGCGGCATCGGGGTCGGGCCGCAGCACGCAGGCGCCTTCGCCGGCGAACAATTCCGCGGCGCCGTCGCCGTCGGCGACGGCCAGCACCGCCCGCTCGCGGGTCCAGCTGCCCGGGGGCAGGCCGGCGGGGCCGCCGTTGAGCACCGAGATCTGGATCCGGTGCGGGCGGCCGAACACCAAACCGGCCTCGACAGCGGCGCCGGCGTCGTTGGTGTGGACGTGGACCGAGTAGCCGGCCCCGGACGCGTCGGCCGCGGATGTGGCGATGGCCACCGAGTCGCCGAGCTGGCCGAGGCGGTCCCGCAGCGCGTCGGCGCCGTCGGCGTCACAGTCACCGAGCAGGTACATCACTTCGAACTGCGGAGCGGGTTGTTCCGGGGCGGCGTCGGCCGGCTGCCGGCGCGGCGACGGCTCGTACACCGTGCGGGCGGGCGCCTGGCCGGTGATCGTAAAGCGGAGCGCATCGAGCAGGACCAGCAAACCGCGTCCACCGGCGTCGACCACGCCCGCGTCGCCCAGCACGTCGAGCTGTTCGGGGGTTTTCTCCAGCGCGATCACCGCTGCGTCGCCGGCCGCGCTGATCGCCTGGACCAATCCCTCGCCGGCATGCTGCTGGACCGCGTCGGCGGCGGCCTGCAGCACCGAGACGATGGTCCCGGCAACCTCCCGACCGCCCATCGATGCGACGACCAGATCCACGCCATGCCGCAACGCCGAACCGAGGACCGCGGCGTCGATGTGGTTCAGCTCACCGCCGGCCCGGGCGGCGGCCTCGGCGGTGACGTCGGCGATGCCCCGCAGGATCTGCGACAGGATCACCCCGGAGTTTCCGCGGGCGCCGTTGAGCGCACCCACCGACAGTGCTGCCGCCACCCGCGCGACGTCGCCCGACCGCGCTTCGGTGTTGGCCTCGGCCAGCGCCGAGCGCATGGTGAACAGCATGTTGGTGCCGGTGTCGGAATCGGCGACGGGGAACACGTTGAGGCGGTTTATTTCGTCGATGTGAGTGATCAGGTCACTGACAGCGGTGTGTGTCCAATCACGCAGCGCAGCCCCGTCCAGCAGGCGTTCCGGTGTGTGCACTTCAGACACCTGGCCCACCTCCTCGCGCCTCCTGCGGTGGGCGCCAGCCTAA
>Ga0070737_10003240_pt1 | contig 17880 bp, 12 predicted proteins | sample Coa_R1_10_FD_66438 | JGI IMG/M metagenome (GOLD analysis project Ga0070737, IMG submission 66438) | Surface soil microbial communities from Centralia Pennsylvania, which are recovering from an underground coalmine fire - Coalmine... | ecosystem: Environmental > Terrestrial > Soil > Unclassified...
CTGACGAATTTGCTGCTGTTGGGTGGGACTCATAACCAATACGGGAAGTTTTCGGAACATGCCCAAGCATAAACCGAATCCCGAGACTTGTCCATCTATTTGTTGGACACTACACTAGTACGTCAGCCCTAACACGGAAAGGAGTCGAACATGATCGGTCCGGTCACAACGAAGGATGAAAATAGGCGCGACGGGGAGTAGCGTGGTCGTGGGTTGCGGCGGGATCGAGGTCGTTCATTGCAATGGTGCCTGGAAGCCCGCAAAGGAGTCTGACCCGGAAGCCTGGAGGCACAACGAATTGTCGCCGCCATCTTCGATGGCGAGCACGCGAAGGAGACTCTCGCTGAAGAAGGCTTCCTCCGGCGCAGCCCAGCAAGGATACGCCATGCAAGTCCTTCATGCACGCTGTGCCGGGCTGGACGTTCACAAGAAGAGCGTCTGCGCCTGCGTCCTCTGTTCAGAATCGGATGGAAAGAAGCGACGGGAAGTGCGGTCCTTCGGAACCATGATGGCCAGTTTGCTGGAGTTATCGGACTGGCTGAGAAGAAACGGGATCACCCATGTAGCGATGGAGGCGACGGGCGTTTACTGGCGACCGGTGTGGGCGGTCCTCGAGGGCCAGTTCGAGCTTCTGCTCGTCAATCCCCACCCCATCAAGGTCATACCCGGTCGGAAAACCGACGCCAAGGACTGCCAATGGATCGCGGATTTGCTACAGCATGGATTGATCCGAGGCCGTTTTGATCCTCCTACGGAAATCCAAGATCTCCGCGACCTCACGCGCTACTGGGCGGAGCTGACCCAAGCCCAGAATCGGGTGGCCAACCGCATTCATAAGTTGCTCGAGCAGTGCAATATCAAGCTCAGCTCGGTGGCTTCCAACGTGCTGGGCACCTCGGGACGTCAGATGATCGAAGCCCTCATCGCGAGCGAGGATGATCCGGCGCGGTTGGCGGAGTTGGCCCAGAAAAGGCTGCGCGCGAAGATTCCGGAATTGCAATGGGCGCTGTGTGGGAAGGTCCGCGATCATCACCGCTATCTCTTGCGGGAGTGCATGGACGAGTGGAAAGCGTTGAGTGAGCGCATCGCGCGCATCGAGCGGGAGATCGACCGCCACATGAGCCCTTTCGAGGCAGCCGCCGAACTCTGGCAGAATATTCCAGGCGTAGATCGCGTGACGGCGTGCAGCCTGGTCGCTGAGCTCGGCGTGAACCTGGCGCAGTTCCCCTCGGCAGAACAGTTGTCCTCTTGGGCCGGGCTGGGTCCTGGCAACAACGAGAGCGCCGGCAAACGCTTCTCCGGCACGACGCGCGGCAACAAATGGTTGTGACGGGCGCTCTGCCAAGCGGCTTGGGCAGTAACCCGGAAGAAGGACTGCTATCTGTCAGCGCAGTTCAAGCGGCTCGCCGCCCGTCGAGGACTCAAACGCGCGGTGATGGCTGTGGCCCACACCATATTCATCATCGCCTACGCCATGCTCAAGACCGGGCGCACTTACTATGAGCTCGGAGGAAATTATTTCGAGCAAACTAACAAGGCCCAATTCCAAAGGTACTTCCTCAGGCGGCTACGGGGACTCGGCCTCAGCGTCGTCGTCGAACCCCTCCCCCAAACGCCCTGAGAAACTATTTTCGAAGGAGCATATGGACGACGGCAAGCAGCGTGGTGGTCAGGGGTTGCGGAGAGAAGCGCGGACGGCGAAGCGCCTCAATCTCATGCAATATTCGAGAACGGGCAACCACGCCGGTGACGACCAAAACCCGTCCAATATGGCTGACCCGGAGGTTCCGAACTCTTGGAGAGATGCCACCGGGCAGTTCTTCTGTTGTTCGCAGGTCAAGGATCAGCCGATCACAGCGCCTGCTCGTGAACGCTTCCAGCCTTTCCCGGCTGCCGGGGGTCCGATCACCCTCGCATCTAGCCTCTGCCAAGACCAGCGACAACAAATCCCGGATAACGGACGGCTTGCCGGTCGTGAGGACGTACCTCTCACCATCCTTCAACATGAGCCCTCCGTCTTTACTGCCACCTGACGAAGGTGGTGAGTGGTTCGTATCGTAACGCAATGGCCAGCAAACGTACAATGGTACGAAAGTACCGTGCGCTGTCGGCCCGCGTATTACACGCACACGGGGCTCCGCATGATGTCCCCCCGTAGGGTACGGCGATCAGCCATGGATATTGATCTCACTGGGAAATACTTCAAACGGAAAGTCCTGGCAGCGGTTGGACCTCATGCCATATCGGCTGAACTTTTCCTCCCTCTGCGACTACGAGGGAGTGGACGGGAATTGATGCCCGGAGATCATGGGAGCAGAAAAGAGGGGAAAACCTGTCACGGGCGGGATTTCATTTCGAAGGACTCCTTTCATTTAGTCTGCCAAATTCGACACGCTGTCTGAGTTCCGTGGCGGGTCCCGGAATGATGGTTGAACAGGTTGAGATCGATGTGTCGGGGATGAAAGTTGGTGTCTCGCGGGCAGGTGGGGAACCGATTCCGTTTCGGCCGAAAACGAAAGGAAAGCTCTCCTGCCCCTGCTGCTCAGGGGGGTGATCCTTTACCAGAACTGCGAACAGCTCTTTCCCCGGCCCCACCGTATTCTCGATGCGCTCCTGCGGGACGCACCAACACAAGAAGCAACACGATGCTCGGTAGTATCAAGCTGAAGGCGCGCCGGCCGGCAGAAAGTAGGCTAGCGCGCTCGCAGAAATGCCGAGGACGTTGAGCAGGTCAAAGCGCTGCGGGACTGCCAGCCCTCCAGAAAGCGGGTCGAGGGAAAAATCCATGGGGGTGCAGCCATGATCAGGGGAAGCAGGCGCGCCTGCGAATGGAGTTCGCGCGCTGATGGCAAAGCCGATGAATCCTTCCGGTCCGCCCGGCCGATAGTAACGGGTCTTCACCGTTTTCGGCAGGGTGGCCCAGGGGGCTCGCGCCACCGTCAAGGGCGCCATCTGCGCCAACGCATTCCCGTCGCGGGTACTCACATCTCTCGGTAGCGGAGATTGGGCTGCAGGTGGGCAAGGTACTAGGGCGCTACAATGTTGGCAAGCACCTTGAATGCCGGATCGGCGAAGGGGAGTTTCTCGCAGTGTCACTGGCAGGATTCGATCGAGCAGGAAGCCAAGCTGGACGACAATATTTTTCTCACTAACGAACCTGCCGAGCACCTCTTGTCGGAAGAGACAGTGCGTAGTTACAAGCATCCGTCGGAAGCTGAGCACACTCTTCGCTGTTTGAAACGGGCTGTTAGTGGAACTGGCGAGCCGGGCGAGGGTCATCTACGAAATGCGGCGGGACAATTCCAATCTGAAGTGCCAACAAGTGTCCGAGCGAACCTCGTTCCAGAAACTTGAGTTGAACTGGGCATTCCGAGTAGTCAGAAACCGAAGTTATCCCTCCAGGGTTCAGGGGAATACTCGCTCAGCACCGGTGGAACATCGGTCCAGGGTGAACGTCGGTTCTGTGGTTCGTTATGCGGTTCCCCATCGCGCTGAAGATGCGGGAATCGGGCACTTGGGCGGAGCAGTTCCAAGCACAATGCGCCTCCTTCAGAGGCGTCGAAAGACCCCTCGATCGGCCCAACGTTTCCAGAAAAGGCCGAACGTAATCACCATGCCCAGCAGCCAAAAGGATGCAGCAAGCCAGTGACGGCCAAACAGGTTGGCCGTTGCCGCCACGCTCGCCGTGCAGAAGCCCACTCCAAGCACGCATTCGACCAGATCGTTCCAACTCTCGGTGCGTGAAGCGTGGCGCTGTTCGGTGGAAAGCTCGCCGGCAATTTCTCCCCAAAAACCCGGCGGCTGGCAGCGGCGGTAGAACTCCCTAAGGGTTTCACGTGTTTCGGGAGCGGTCAACAGGGTGACGGCAACAATCACCACCCAGCCGGAACCGAACAACAACAAGAAGCCCTCCCAGAAAGGCTTGTGCGCGAACCCCCACACAAACCAAATGAGGTAACTGAGCGGCAAGCCTCCGACCAAGGCCGCAATCTCGCCCCAGATGTTCATCCGCCACCAGAAGAAGCGCAGCCAGGCGAGCGGCAGAATAAAAGCAATCATCACGTTGTTGATAAAAAGGAACCATGCCATCATTCCCTTGACCAGAAAATGCGCCATCAGCAGCGCCGTGATCAGCAATCCCAAGGTGGCCACACGACCGGCCCACACGTAATGACGGTCGCTGGCGTGAGGCTTGATCTGACGACGATAGAGGTCGTTGATGAGATAGGAAGCTCCCCAGTTCATCTCGGTGCTGACAGCGGATTGATAAGCCGCAAATTCTCCCGCCACTAAAAGCCCCTTAAGGCCGGGAAAAGCGAACCGGTGAACCAGCACAGCCCAAGCGCGGTCTCCCGCAACGTCGTGAGCCGGGAAGGCGGCCGCAGCGATAATTCCCAAAAAGATGAAGGGAACGACTCGCACAACCAGCGAGAGGAAAGCATTAAAAAGCTGGCCGACCTGAGCGTGAAACTCATTGCGGGCCGACATGAATTTCTGGGCCGTGAAACCTTCGCCCGCCGCGGGGGAGGCGGCAAAGAAAAGACCTTGCAGGACCAGCGCGATCAGGGTGAGGCCGGTAAAGCCATCGCCGGGCGGTGTGGCCTGGAAAAAGGAAGGGAGATGGATGGCGGCATATATGTGGCCGAGCCCTCCCAAGCGGTGAACGACCAGTGGGATGAAGAGCAGGTTGGCAATCACAAAAAAAGCAAATTGGAAAACCTCCGAATAGACAGCGCCGAGCAGGCCGCCGAGCAAGGTGTAGATGAGGGTCAGAGAAGCGCCAAAAATAATAATGGAACTGTTGCGCCATCCCAAAATGGGCCCGACCGACTTCGTCAGCCAGCCGGTGACGTAGGCCATCAGCACCACGGCCCAGCCGAAACTGAAATAAACCGCCGCCACGGATCGAAAGATGCTAGCGGCGCGGCCGCCGTAACGCACCTCCACAAATTCGGCCGTCGAGACAATTTTGAGCCGCCGCCAGAATTTGGACCAAATGACGGCCACGAGCGGCATCCAGATCATCCATGGAATCCACCACCACCAGTTTCCGAGCAGTCCGCCGGAATAAACCAGCATGGTGAAGGCGGAAGACGAGCCGGCTGAAGTAAAGGTGGCGACGGTGGAAAAACCAATTGCCCACCAAGGAAGCGATCGGCTTCCCACAAAATAACTCTCCAGATTGTGTCCAGCGCGGCGAGTGAAAAACGCTCCGATGGCGAGTGCCATGAGAGCATAAACCGCCATCACGATCCAGTCGAACCATGTCATGGGGGTCGCCCTTTATACCTCGTTCTACCCAGGTTGAGAATTGTAGTGTAGCCGAGGCGCGGGCGAGCGGGCCTGGTGACAAGCGCCCGCTCGCGAGGCTGGAAGTTCTTCCCGGGGCGGTTTCAGAATGAATAGACCAGAGCCATTTGCAGAACGCGGGGGTTCCAAAAGTTGAGCGCGCCCGCTCCGTTCAAAGGCACCAGAGAACCAAACGAACAATTCCCGCTGGGTCCTGGGGTGCAGTTAGCCGGACTGCTGCTGACCACGTTGTTGAAGAAGTGCTGGCCGGTGTGCGTGCTGGAGAAGACGTTGAAGATTTCGAGACGGAACTGCAGATCCTGCTGCTCTCTAATTCTCGTGTCTTTGACGAAAGCAATATCCCCTTGACGCTGGCCGGGGATGCGCACGATGTTCCGTCCGCTATTGCCATAGGTTCCGGCTTGGGGGACGGAGAAGACTGCGGGGTTAATCCATTGCAGCACGGACTGCTGGATTCCAGCGGTGGGGCTTCCACTGATATTGGCCCGGATGCGGTTGCCGAACAGGTTGCCAAATTGGTCTGGGATGCGGAAACAGCAATAAACGGTCTCCGGCAAACCACTGGCAAAGGTTAAAACCCCGCTGGTGTTCCATCCGCCCAAGAGCCAGTTCATCGGGCCAAGTGACCAGGAACGGCCTTTGCCCCAAGGGAGTTGATAATTGTAGCTTAGGGACAGCCGATGTGTCTGATCGAAGTCCGCCGGCGCGTAGTCGCACTTGAGGCAGTGAGCATCTTGGACGAAGTTGGCGACGCTTGAAAAGGCGGCGATTTCCGAACTCATATCCATGCCCTTCGACCAGGTGTAGTTGGCCATCATGTTCAGACCGTGCGAAAAGCGCTCGTCGACGCGAACCTGCAAAGCATTGTAATACGAGCTGAGGATGTTCGCATTCGCGTAACTGCGCGTGTAGAAGTTCGGAAACGGGGCGCGACTGTCGATGGGCACAAAGTTGGGGTCGGTCAGGCAGGAAGCATTTTTCCCCGTTGCGAAAGAAGCGTCCTGAAGAAAGTTGCAGGGATCGCCGGCCACCGGCGGAGGGAATGCTTCATTAAAATGCCACTGGATGGGCTCGTGAATGGCGTGTGAGCCGACATAGCCGACGTCCAGCATGAGGTTAGGTGTGAAAGCGTACTGTGTATCCAAACCCCATTGCTGCGTGTAAGGCGTGTGATTGTTGGGCCATTCCGTTTGGATGCCAAACAGATATGGTTTGGCCAGAAGACCGGGAAATGGATTGCCCACCACAGGTGGCAACCACAGAGTGTTAAGCGCCAGCGGCGAGGTGTTTTCAAAGCCGGTGGCTTGAGGGTAATTCGGATTTGGGGTGAAAAGATAGAGCGAGTTGTCGTCGTAGTTGGTTCCGTCGTAAAAACGCATATACGTGTCGTAGAAGATGCCATAGCCTCCCCGAACGACGAAGCGATTTGTGGGGAAAGGTCGCCAGGCAAAACCGAAGCGTGGCGCAAAGTCCGTCATATCGCGCGGTACTAGTTCATTGGTAATGCAGCATTGCATGTAGGTGGCCTGTTGCGCAGAGGTGAGGGCAGGCGCCACCTGGCTGACAAAGCTTCGGCTTGCCCAAATCATTCCGCCGCCGGAAGTTTTGAGGTTGAGAGTGGCCCCACTGTTACTAGTGCTGTGAAGTCCTGGAGGAATCTCCCAGCGCAAACCAAAATTCAGGGTCAACCTCGGTGTAACGCGAAAATCATCCTGCGCGAAGAAACTGAGCGCCGTGCCACGCAGGTCGTAAATGTCGCTGGCAATCGGCACCGGCGCGCCGATCGAAATGGGATCTCCCAGCAGGAAGTCCGCGAAAGCGTTACCGGCGGTAGGGCCGATTTTGCCCGAAGAAGAGGCACTGGGATCCAGTCCTGTGTACGCGCCATCAAACCGTAGCTGGCCCTCAACCGTAAATCCGTCGCGGTCAGCCAGTTGAACTCTGCGGATATCGGTGCCCAGAGTGATCGTATGTCGCCCGTGAATCATATTGAGCGTATCCGCATATTCAAAGATATTGTCGGTTTGGGTGTAGCCGTTGTTGCCGTTGCCAATGCCGGCGTATCCCTGGGTGGGGCTGACAAGCGGAATGTTGTAAAACGCCGGGGTGGTGGGTGTATTGCGCAAACCCAGCTTGGCCGCCAAATCCGGTCCGAAGGCTGTGGAAGCGCCTTCGTGAAAGAACATTCGGTTGTAACCCACGCGGGCCTCGTTGATCATGGTGGGGCTGAACGAGTGGTCCCAATTCAGGCCAAACAGCCCGCTGTGACTGAAGGCCACAGAACTGTTGACTGGAATAATGGAAGGGGAGGGCTGATTGTCGCGCCAGATAATCATGGAGTAACTGAGGCGGTCGGCGGAGCTGAAATTATAGTCTTCCCGCGTGGTGAATGTATTTGTGTCAATTCGAGTGGCGGGACTGGCGCCGACAAAGTTCGTGCAGGGCATTGTGCAATTGACGTTGGCAGCCGGGTAATAGGACAACAGCTTCTGCGAAATCGCATTGATTTCGCTCGAAGGGATTATGTTATTCGGAAATTGCATTCGAGTAATCGACAGCGGGCTTGTGCTCGTGACGACGGTGGTTGACGGATCATAAATCGGATAGGGCCAGTCAGAAAAATCTCCCTGCCGCTCTTTTGTCGTGGGCACCATCAGTGAAACTGCGCTTCCGCTGACGTTCCGCCGACCCCCTTCGTAATTGACAAAAAAGAAGGCACGATCATGACGAATCGGGCCACCCAGGGTGCCCCCAAACTGGTTCTGCTGGTTCAAGGGGTCGGAGACGGGAAGGCTCGAGTGGTGGAGTGCGTTTAAATCCACATTCAACTCATTACGAGGCTGGAAGGCCCGGTTGCGCATGAAGTCGTAAACGTTGCCATGAAACCGGTTGGTGCCGGGCTTCAGCGACACATTCACTTGTGCGGCCCCGGCGCCATAGGCAGCCGAATAGAGCCCATTCTGCAGCTTGAACTCCTGCACGGCATATTCGGAAGGGATATTACTCGGTTTGCTGAAGAACATGTCGTTGTCGGTAATGCCGTCAATGAGGTAGCTGATAGAAGCCGGGCGCGCGCCATCCACGCTCATTTCGCGGTAAGAGTCATACAGCCCGTGCAGATCAAAGACGCTGGTTTGAATACCGCCGGAGGCCTGCGTGACGCCGGCATTGATGGCGATCAGGCTGGTAAAATCCCGCCCATTTAAGGGGAGGGCTTCCATCAATCGGCTGGTGACGACGCCTCCGACCGTGGCATTGTCCGTTTGCACCATCTGCGCATGCGCCGAAACGGTCACGCGCTGCGTGACCGACCCCAGTTCGAGAGTGAAGTCGGCGCGCAAAGTCTGGTCTACCTGCAGCACTAAGTTGGGGCTGACACCCGTTTTGAAACCTTCGGCCGAACACGTCACCTCATAGGTGCCGGGTGTCAAGTTCACGAAGACGTAGTCGCCCGAGCTTGTAGTTGTAAAGGTGCCGGTGGCACCCGTGGCCAGATTCCGATAAGTCACCGTCGCGCCAACAATGGCGGCCTTGGATGGATCCTGAACGTGACCCACGATCGAGCCTTGTGCGTTTTGCGCCCTCGTCAGCGTTCCTGAGAGAAAGGCTAATGCCACCACGCAAAGTCCCGCCCCGATAACTGGTGATTTTCGCATGTTTTCTCCTCTTCTCAGCAGTTCGCGGTATTCGCAGCTTTGTCGGTTCCACTCTGCAGAACTGCCGGTCATCCGATAGGGCATAGATATCTCAGGATATTTCCATTTGTCAAGCAGAAAACGTGCACGAAATCACATGAACACTCTTAAAAGCGAAGTTCTGCACAGCGTAACGAATTTCAAACTGCTTCTTTTTTCCCCTTTACAATCTGGCGTGAATCGCGTGTATAATGCGGGCGGGATGAAGGATCGGAATTACATCCAGGCTGTCGACCGCACGTTGAGGGTGCTCGAAGGCTTCAACCAACAGCCCGACGCCAGCCTCACGGAACTTGCTCGGCGCACGGGGTTGGTGAAGAGCGCCGTATTTCGTATTCTCCACACGCTTAGCGAGTTGAAGTATGTGGAAAAGCAGGCGGACGGGCGCTATCGGATCACCGGGCGATTGCGTCAGCTGGCCGTCGAGGAGCGGCCGGGCCGCGACCTGAGCCGCTTGGCGGCACCGCTGATGGCACCCTTGCTGGCGCGGTTTCAGGAGACGGTGAACCTGGGTGTACTGGATGAGGGGGAGGTTTTATACGTGCACGTGCTTGAGAGTCCCCATGCTTTTCGCCTGGCGGCTCATGCCGGAATGCGAAGCCCCGTTCACTCGACTGCCCTAGGCAAGTGCTTGCTCTCGGGCCTTTCGCCCGAGGAATTAGACGACGTCCTCCGGGCGCACCCGCTCCAACCCTTAACAGCCCGGACCGTGCGGGACCGTGCGGCGCTCGAGCGCGAACTGAAGCGCGTGCGGGACCGGGGCTACGCGATTGACAACGGTGAGGACTCGGATGGGGCGCGTTGCATTGCCGCGCCGATTTTCCAGGGGGCCGGGCAAGTGGTGGCCGCCATCAGTATTTCCGGCCCCGCCAGCCGGGTGCATCCGGGTAAGGATCGAGAAATGGCAAAGGCCCTTATGGACGTTGCTCGGCGCATTTCCTCCATGCTCCGCTACACAGCAAGCAGCGGCATGGAAGCCCGCGTGGGGAGGTAAGAACTCATGGAGTTGGCATTGCTGGGAGGGAGGCCGGTGCGGGAGCGACCCTTTCCTTCCTGGCCGGACTATGGCGCTGAGGAAGCCGAATCCCTACTGAGTGTGCTGCGCAGCGGCTCGTGGGGAGGGTACAACGAGAAGGTGGAAGAATTTGAAGCAGCCTTTGCCAAGCTCCATCAGGTGGCTCATGCGGTTTCCTGCGCGAACGGCACGGTGGCGCTGGAGGTTGTTCTGAGGGCTCTGGGCATTGGCGCGGGGGATGAAGTCATCGTGCCGGCCATCACGTTTATCGCGACGGCCTCTACCGTGCTGCTTTGCAGGGGATGGCCCATCTTTGTGGACGTTCTTCCCACATCCTTAAACCTTTCTCCCGCCGCCGTCGAGGCAGCCGTGACGCCTCGCACAAAGGCGATTGTGGCCGTTCATTTCGGCGGGCAGCCCGCCGACATGGATGCCTTGCGGCAGATCGCAGAACGGCATGGGTTGGCACTCGTGGAGGATGCCGCTCACGCCCACGGCGCCGTTTGGTGCGGCACGCCGGTCGGGAATTTTGGCGATGCGGCCACCTTCAGCTTCCAGGCATTCAAGCTGGTGACGTCGGGCGAGGGTGGCATCATTATAACCAACTCGAGGGATTTGGCGGAGCGGGCCTGGAGTTATTGTAATCAAGGGCGGCGCAAAGGCCGCGGTTGGTTTGAGCACTATTCGCTCGGCACCAATTACCGCATGACGGGCTTTCAAGCCGCGCTGTTGACCGCGCAGATCGCCAAGCTGCCTGAGCAAACTCGGAAGCGCCAAGCCAACGTCGCGTATCTTCGAAGCCTTTTGCGCGAGTTGCCAGGGTTGCGGCTTGAAGAGGACGACCCTCGCGTGAGCTCGCAACCTCATTATCTGGTCACGCTCCGCTATTGCCCTGAAGCATTCGGCGGCATCCCACGGGACCTGTTTTTGCGGGCGCTTGTTGCCGAGGGCATTCCGGCCCAGCCGTCGTACCCTTTTCCTCTTTATCGCAATCCGATGTTTCGCCGCGAAAACTTGCCCGCATGGGCAGGCGGGCAAAAGCCCCCGCAACCCTACGAATCCTTATATTTGCCGGAAAGCGAAAAGTTCTGCGAGGATGGGATCTGGCTCGAGCACCACCTGTTTTTGGGCGACCCGCGGGACATGGAAGATATTGTCACGGCAGCCAAGAAAATCGCTCAGCAAGCAACGAAATTGCGGTCCTACGTGGGTGTATCTGGAACGCTTTATAAGTGATGAGAACTTTGTTCATGGGGCTGGTGCTGCTGGTATGGAGTGGGGCATGGGGCTGGACGGGACCCCCGTCAGGTCATGCTATCCAACCCGCAAGCGATTTAACTTCCTGGACCTTTCGTGAGAATTTCAGAAACGGCATCCCAGGCTGGATGAGTTATCCTCTGGCTCAAGACGTGGGATACGATCCGACCCTTTGGACGCAGGTGCGGCACGGCAGGGCAGAGTTGGTGAGGCAAGTGCCCGCTGAAGGCGAACGGCGGCTTGAAGTGGGCGTCGTCAAACCCCTCCACTTTTATGCGGACCAGGATTCTTCAATTCTCCTCACTTATCAGCTTCGAATGGGAGGGCCGGTTCACGGCGTTCAATTGCTGCTGGCGGCGGAAGATGGCCGGCTTTTTGCGGCTTCGCTGCCGCCCAGAGCGGGGTGGCACTGCGTCACCATCACAGGGAAGATGCTGGGGCTCCCAGCGGAAGCGGTTTCTATCCAGGCCGTGGTGATCGAAGCTGGCGTGCAAGCACCATTTCCGGGCTCCCTAAACCGTCTGACGCTTCGACAATTTGAAGTCCAGGCAAAGCAGCCACGCTCACTCCCGATTTTCGAGCCGCCTTTGGCAAGGCCGGGCGTGGAAGGTCTGCCGGTGGATGTCAAGGTGCTGTTGCCCGGCCAACCACTTGAACTCTCCTTGGGGTCTCAAGACACCGTTCGCGTCTCCCTTTACGGACCGGATGGTAAGCTGTACCGAACCGTAGTGCTTTCGCCCGAAGATGGCGGTCCTCGCGCACCGAGACCCATAGCCTTAGGAGAGAGCCCAGCTGGAGGCCTTTGGCGTGCTAGGGTGCAGGGAACAGGCGCGAGCGCGGAGTTCCACTTCCTGATCGTGCCACGTTGGCCCGCTCACCCTCGCGTGCTTCTTCGGGGAAAACGCCTGGCCGAACTGCGCGTTTTACTCGGCAACAATGACGCGCTGAACGCCCTGCTCGAGAGAGCTCGTCGACTTCGGTCAACTCTCGACTACAACCCAGAAGCAGGTACGAATATCGCACTGCTTCCGCGCATTTCAGTGTTCCCGGGTCTTCCGAGCTATTTCGCATTGATGGAGAATTATAGCAATGCCATCGCGGATAATGCCGTTGAATATTGCCTGAATGGCAGTCAGGAAGCTCTCGCGGCGGCCCGTCGAGCTCTTATGACAATCGCGGAATGGCCTACATGGACACCACCATGGTTTCCGGCGCACGGCCTGCACACTTACTATGAAGTGGGGGTTTTCAGCGAGCGCGTGGCCGTGGGGTACGATCTGATTGCTCCGCAACTCAGCTTGGCCGACAAGCGCCGTATTTTGGAAGCCTTTTGGAAAAACTCGATTGAACCAGTGATGGAAGATTATTTCATCAACAATCGAGTTCCCATTGCGGCCACCAATCACATGGCACACTCGGTGGGTGGGGCGCTGGCGGCGGTGGTGGCACTCCAAGGGGACGTTCCGGGCTGGAGCGCGCGGCTCGATACCGCGCTGGCCGAACTGACTGTTGCCTACGCACATCTGTTACGGGGACTTTTCCCGGGCGATGGGAGTGAGGCTGAACCCGCTGGCTATGAGCTATTCGCCATGAAGGGCATGTCCTATGGGCTTGCGGCCCTCAGTTCCTTGGGGATTCACGTTCCGGGCACACAAGCGATGTTGCGGTCTTATTGGTGGCCGCGCTACGCCGAGGTCACGCCTAACCTCGTGCTCGATACGGGAGATTTTGGGGGGCAACTGCGCTCATTGGGCGGTTTTGCCTGGGAAGCCGAGCATGGCCGGGATCCCTCGTTGCGCGCCTTCAATGACACGGCGGTGGTTCACTCCTTAGCGGCGATTCCCGAGGTTCGCCACACCGGGCGCGAGCTGGAAAGCACACCCGGCTTGCTCAACTTGACTTGTTGTTCGCAGCCGGCTGTGCCGGCACCTGTCCCGCCCTCCTCTCGCCTGTTCCCACTCCGTGGCAGCGCTCTGTTGCGCAGTGGATGGAAGCCTACCGATACAGTGATCTCCATTCGAGTCGGGCCGTGGTTCAACCACGAGCACCACGATCAAGGATCATTTCAGGTAGCTGCCTTCGGAGAAAAACTGATCAGCGAGGCGGGTTACGCCGACTACTACAAGGACCCGCACTATCCAACGTACTTTATGCAGGCTCCCGGTCACAACACGATTTTGATCGACAATGACGCCTTTAGCCAGCCGGGTGAGGCCGGCCGCTACTGGAAAGCTCTGGCACAATATCCGCGCTTCACGATGGACGTCCTCTCGCCCGAAGTGGATTACTTAGGTACAAACCTGGCCCCGGCCTATGCAGGACAGTTAGAACGCTTCGAACGACAGTTTATTTTTCTGAAACCTTTCCTCCTGGTAGTGGCCGATGATGTTGAATCACGTGATGCGCATCGTTTCGACTGGCTTTTGCACATTCCAATCGGGGCACAAGCCCGGATCGAAGGCGCTGATGCTTTCGTCGAGACAAGCCAGGCCAGGGCGATGCTGACCGCTTTGGGCGCGAACGCTCAGTGGAAGCTCAAGGCCACACCACTGGCGGCAAACCGGTTTGAAAATCTGGACCGTCAAAGACTGCATCAGCCCCAGGAACTTCGCCTTGCTTCGCCACGGCAAGAGAAAACATGCTTTCTAGTGGGGATGGATTTTGGGCCCCGAAATGGCGCTCCTCGCCCGCTTCGGCCAATCCGCCAAGCTGGCGCCGTCGGTTTGGCGCAAAATGACGGCGAGGCTTCCTGGAAGCTGATTTTTCGCACGTCGCCAGGAAGTTTGTTGGAAGTCGACAGCGTATTCAGTAACGGCGAAATTCTGGCAGAACGGCGTGGATATTCGGCCAGACATATTTTTACGACGCAGGCCACTTCGCTCCGCGTCGGTCACTACACAGCCTTCCAAGCGACTTCGGCAGTTAATCTGGTTTTGAGCGAGTCGTCGAGGCAAGAAACCCTGTTTCTGTATCTCTCAACCGAAACCGGTCTTAAAGTGCGTGTGTCTCAGGAACCGGTTCAGGTGACCTTAGATGGCCAGCTATTCCGCGCGATTCGCGAAGGCGAATATCTGGTGTTTGGACATATCGGGCGGGGGGATCATGAGATTCGCATCTCTCGCTGAGCTTTTTGTGAGGGAGATCGCTGACTGGCACGTTTTCGACGCCAATGTGCGCGTCGGCCCGTCGGGAGTTCACGGCGAACTGGCACTGGAGACCGGAGAGTTGCTCGCTGAAATGGACCGCTTTGGAATTGAGAAGGCCCTTGTCTCACACTGGACTGCTGAAGAGTACGATGCCCGCGAGGGCAATCGGCTGCTCGAAACGCTAGGCCGGGGCGGGCGGCTGGTGCGAGCGTGGGCGGCGCTACCCGACCAGGACTCCATCGGGGAACTTGTGGCAGACCGACCCCGCGCCGTCCGCCTCCACTTTGCCGCTCAAAAACACAACTTTTCGCCAGCTGTCTGGTGTTCTGGCGAGCTTTATGCCTATCTGCAGGATCACTCCGTCCTGACGCTGGTGACGCTGGAGGATATTGGTTGGGAGCGACTGGTTGAAGTATTGAACAACTTTTCTCGTCTGCCGATCCTTTTGCTCGAAACTGGTTACCGCGCCGACCGCTACCTTTTTCCTCTGTTGCGACGCTTTTCGAACCTTTATTTTGACACTTCTACCTATGTAGCTCACCGGCAGCTTGAAAGCTTTGTGCAGAGATTCGGTTCTGAACGAGTCGTCTTTGGCAGCCGGCTGCCGCTTTATACGCCGGGCGCGGCGTTGGCCATACTGGCATCAGCACGCATCCCGGATGCCGACCGCATGAAGATCGCCGGGGAGAATCTGCGCCGTCTGCTCGAGGGAGCACGGCCATGAGGTGTCCCATTCCGATTGCCGATTGTCATGGACATCTGGGCGTTCATCCGGACTTTCCGGCGTACCAGTGCACTCTGCCGGAGATGATCGGCGTTATGGATCATTTGAACCTTCAGGTTCTCGCCATAACATCTACGCGCGCCTGCTATACGGATTGTCCCGCTGGGAACGCCGAAGTGGCCAGGGCCCTTGAACAATATCCCGCCCGCTTCCGCGGCTACATCACCGTGAACCCGTATCCTGAAGGCCAGGCCTTGGTCGAACTGGAACAGTGGAAACACTTCCATTGGCCGCCCCTGATCAAGCTTCATCCAGCGCTCCATCAGTACCCGATTCATGGCCCTGGATATCGCCCGGTATGGGATTATGCTAATCAGACGGGCGCTTTGGTGCTGGTGCACACGTGGGACTCGGATCCCCTGTGTTCACCGTTGCTGTTGCTGGACCTGGCCCGCGAGTTTTCTCGTACACGCATTATCATCGGCCACTCCGGCGTGACATGGCGCGGCTACCATCAGGCGCTCGAGGTGGCGACCCAGGCGGAAAATACTTTCCTTGATCTGACGGGCTCGCAGAGCCACCGCACAATTTTGGAAAAGATGGTGGCCCAGGTCGGCGCGGAGCGCATCCTTTTCGGCTCGGATCTGCCCTTTCTGGATGCGGCTATAACACTGGGGCGAGTGATGACTGCACGCATCTCTGATGCCCACAAGGAGGCAATCCTGCGAACCAACTTCCTGCGTCTTCTTGGGGAAGAGGGTTGATCGTTTGTGTGGAGACCCCCGGAGGAGATTATGGAGCGAGTGCGTCTCGGTATTATCGGGCTTGGAATCATGGGCGAACTCTACGCGAAGATTTACTCGGCGCATCCCATGGCGCGGTTGGTGGCGGTCTGCTCGCGAAGGCAGACGCGAGTGGATGAAATTCGCGCCCGCTTTGGAGTTCCATACGGTACGACTGATTATCGCCAGATGCTCGAGGTGCCGGAGCTTGACGCTGTCGTCGTAGCGACGCCGGATCATCTCCATTATGCGCCGGCTCGTGCCGTGCTCGAGTCGGACCGCCATTTGCTCGTCGAAAAACCTCTGACGACCAGGCTGGATGAGGCCGACCAACTCCTGCACCTGGCGATGCGAGTAAACAGAAAGGTTCAGGTGGCCTTTAATCACCGGTGGCTTGCTGCCTACCAGCAGGCCAAATCTGCGCTGGCGTCAGGTAAGATCGGTAAGCCCTTGGCCGCTTATGCCCGCAAGAATGATACCCTTTATGTTCCCACCGAGTACATCGCGTGGGCAGGCGAAACCACGCCCGCGTGGTTTTTATCGTCGCATGACATTGATTTGGTGCGATGGTTCTTTGGACAGGAACCTGTGGAAGCCCGGGCGTGGGGCCGTAAAGAAGTTCTGAAAGCCCGCGGTATTGACACCTATGATGTCGTCCAAGCGCAGGTCCGCTTTACATCGGGGGCTATCGCCACCTTTGAGTCGGCTTGGATTTATCCCAACACCTTTCCTTCCATGGTGGATTCCTTTGTAGAGATACTGGGTTCGGAAGGGCACATCCATATGGACCGGAAGTATGAATCTATCGAGGTGAGTACGGCGAACTCGTTTACATACCCGAAAGGCTTTCTCAACTGCGAAATCTTTGGTCGTGTGCGCGGCGCTTTCCCCTTCTGCTTGGAGGATTTTCTTTATGCGATTCTTGAAGACCACCCGCCCCGAGTGACGGTGTTGGATGGCCGGCAGGTGACTGCCACGCTCGAAGCTATTCACAAATCGCTCGAATCCGGCCTCACAGAGCCGGTAACACCTCCGCCCGAGATAGCGAGCACTTATGCGCGGAACTGACTTAGCCGTCCTTTCAGCCTATGGAGCGACGATGGTGGTGGTGGGTCTGGCTTGCGCTCGTGGCATGAAGTCCCTCGATCATTATTTTGCCGGCAGCAAGCAGTTGTCATGGTGGATGGGTGGTGTCTCCTTCGTCATGTCGTATGTGAGCGCTTTATCGATCGTTGTTTATGCCGGGCTTGGCTACCAATATGGCTTGGTTGCTCTGACGTTGTATTGGACTACGGTGCCAGCTACGCTTCTCATTACGGCGCTGCTCGCCGAACGCTGGCGGCGCGCTGGCATCATCACGCCGGTGGAATTCCTGGAAGCAAGATTTTCTCCCGCGGTCCGCCAGGTCTTCGCCTGGTCAGGCGTGCCTCTCAAGCTCATTGACGAAGGCCTGAAAATTGTTGCTATCGGTATTTTCGTCTCCATAGGGCTGGGGATTTCCTCTGCCCAAGCAATGCTGGCCGTAGGATTGATTACGCTCGTGTATACCATGCTGGGTGGGTTGTGGGCGGTGGTTATTGCGGATTTTGCGCAGTTTGTTTTGGTGGGCACCGCCGTCGTCTTGCTGCTGCCGCTTACGCTTACGAGCATGGGTGGCTGGCGCCACTTTCGTCTCATAGCCCCATCAGGCTTTTTGCGTCCTGTAAATGGACCCTTCCACTGGGGTTATGTCGGCGCGTTCCTTGTGCTGAGCACATTATCGTTGTCTGGCAATTGGTCTTTAATTCAGAAATTTTATTCGGCTCGAAGCGACACCGATTCGCGCCGGGTCGGTTGGCTGGCGAGTGCGATCTTCTTGTTACTGCCACCAGCATGGATTTTAACCGGGATGCTGGCTCGCGGGTTTATTACGCCTCATGGCACTGATCCGCAGGTGGTTTATGCCCGTATC